>SXGQ01101482.1_pt1 | contig 16271 bp, 12 predicted proteins | sample 3178371 | NCBI WGS metagenome assembly SXGQ01 (sample SAMN11356859, study PRJNA531348) | freshwater metagenome | isolation source: freshwater sample F1-20 | place: China: Fuxian Lake, Yuxi | collected 2017-12-25
AATCCCATGAAGCAACGCGCGGGGAAAGAAGTTCGCGCCTTGATCGTGTTCATTTTTCGCTTTGAACAGGATTGCGCACGCGACCCACGCCTGGAATTTCCACTTCCACAACATCTCCATCTTGAAGGAAAACAGGCGGATTTCTTGCCGCGCCCACTCCCGCGGGCGAACCCGTAAGAATGATGGTGCCGGCCAACAATGTCGTTCCATCGCTCAACGCGCAAATAATTTTCTCCACCGAGTGGAACATGCCGGATGTGGACGCGTCCTGCATCACCACGCCATTCACGCGCGTGATAATCCGCAGATCTTGGGGATTCGCGATACGGTCGGCGCGGGTGGGTTGAGACAACGGGCAAAATGTGTCGAAACTTTTTCCACGGCAAAATTGTCCGCCCGAACCTTGCTTCTGCCACCAGCGCGCGCTGACATCATTGGCGGCGCGGTAGGCGCGAACCATCGCCAGCGCGTCTTGCTGACGGACATTCCTGCACGTTGTTCCAATTTCAATCGCCAACTCCCCTTCCCAATCCACTTGCGGTCCTGGCCGCTGGCAGATTGTTGGAATGACAATCGCTTGACCATCCGTAATCACGCTCGCCGGATTTTTCATGAAGATGATTGGATTGGGATCCACCACACCACCCATTTCCTTGGCGTGCTCCGAGTAGTTGCGCCCAATCGCGAAGATGGCGGGCGGTATGTTGGAATTGCTCATTTTCGCTGGGTTTCCGACCTATTTTGCTTGTCCAAACTTTCCTGCCTCAAGCGCGCAGCCTCGGCCTGCAAGGCTCGGTACGACTGCATTTCTGGAGGCTCCGGCAACGCCACGGCGAGTTGCATCACTTGGCTCAACGGGCTCTCCTTCAACTCGGACTCAATTTGGTCCTTGACCGAGTCGTACACCATCCGCCGTTGCTCCTCGGTGGCGCGGTTGTACATGGACAAGCGATCAAGCAATGGCTGATTGGTGTCGCGAATCAATGCGATCAACACATCCTCCACGCTCCTACGAATATCGCCAACAAGATCCGCCATGCGCTTCTCACCAAACTTGTTCACAAAATCGGTGTAACGATTGCCTTGGAAATAATCCGTCAGATCCTTGGCGAACTTCAAACTTTCATCCAGTATTTTTTTCCGCCCCAACAACAGACCCTCGCGAAATCCGCGCTGCAACACCGCGTACACGTCGGTGCGCGCCACATCTGGAACCATCTCATATTCCCCGTATGTGGCATCGCGCACAAAATCCTCCAGGGACTTTTGATATTTCTCGCTGGGAATCAATCCGCCTCGGCCATACAACTGATCCAAATGATCGAGGATTTCCTGGGCTCCAGCGTAATCACCAACACGAAAAAGTTGCCGAATGGCCTGCGACATGAAGTTCTCATGGAAGTCACAAAACGTGTCGCTTCCGGCGCCGCGTGTTTGATAATGTTTTTGATACAGCTGTAAAAAATATTTCTCAATCGACTTGATCCAACGGTTGTCCTGCAGACGCGTTGGATTGTCATTTGAAAATGGATCGATCGCCATCAAGCCGGAGTGATTCATTGCCTGCATCGCTTGAATGGTCATGCGATCATTGTTCATCACCTTGTACGCATCATCGGGAGCGCCGTATCGCAATTCGCCTTGCTCGGCGCCAATGCGACTCCAATAAAACGAATGCGCTTGCGGATGTCGCCAATCCAGCGGACCAAAATCGCGCGTGTAATCCGCCATCTTGGTTGGGTTCATGTTGTAGTCGTCAAGCAGCACCCGCTTGCGCACGAACAGCAACAGCGCTTTCAAAGCGGCTTGCTGATCTGGCTTGGATAGCACTTGATCAAACGCCACAAAAATAGGATCGTTGGCTTTAAATTTTGTTTCCAAGTTTAAAATTTTTGCATAGGGCGATGTCTTCACCGCCAACCACTTGCCTATGTTGATCAGAAATTCCTTGTCCAATTTAAAACGGAACTGCTTATCAAAAGGCGCAAATTCCGCGGTTAATTGATCGATCAGCACGGTGACCCCGGGCGTCTGCGCTTCAAGTTCCTGGAGCGTGTCGGGCGCGTCGGCAATAGCTCTCATCCATTTCTCGCGCTCCACTTGGTCGTAGGGCGGAGTTCCTAGAACATATTGCCATTCCTTGGCGAACTCGCGCTTGTAATGCAAATGCGCGTCGTCGGATACGCCGTCAATTTTATGCGCGAACCAAAAGGCGAGTTCCTTGTTCAGGCCAAGATCATTGGGGTTGTAGCGCAGTCCCTTATTGCGGACCAAGTCAATACCCGCGTTCACCCAAGCCCAACGCTCATCGGGAGTATTGGTGAGAACCGAAATGTTGTAGGCCATGTTGTGCCCATGGAAGCCCCAGACTTCCGCGAAGCGTGGCTGCAACTTGGTGATCAAATCCGCGTCGGCCATGGCCTCGTAAAAAAGCCCTTGCTCTTTTTGCGCTTGCAATTTAATCCATAGATAATCCGCAAGCACTCCACGCAGCGCGCCAATCGCCGTGCCGAGTGCGACAATCGGAGGCGCGCCTTCAATGGGGTCCGCGGTATAGCGCAGACCTTCTTTGTTCGCCTGTTCAAGCAACTTGGGAACCGCAAAGCCGCTCATTGTGGCTCCCACAACAAAGATCACCGCGCATACAAGTTGAATAAGTCGATCGCGCATGGGTTACCCTTGACCGCTATAAACGGCCAATTCCTTGCGGCGAAACGCCAACCAGCCAATCACAAGCGTGGTTCCGGTCCACGCGAAACCAATCACCGCCACAGCTTGCAACATTCGGTCCCAACTCACATTGCGCCCCTTGACCAGGAGATCATTGGCGCTGGTTTGACCAAACGGCCGAAGCGCGAATTCCACCACTCCTGCGATGGCTCTAACAATAAATTGCACCATGCTTTCAATCGAACCGGCATCCGCCGCCGAAGTCCAGTACATCAGGCTTTGCGCCAAGAATGGAGCCAAGCTTCCCGCAAGAAAAATTGAGAATGAAAGTAAACACGCAATTGAAAAACTCAGCGTGGTGGCGGAACAAACGGCCAGCATGGCGAGGAAAGAAAGTTTGATCAAGTTCACCATCATGCCGCGCAAATAGTTGGCTTCAAATCCACCCACTCGATAGAGCACTTCAAGGCTGTCCTCATCCCAGTTGAATGTGTTTTCGCCAGGGAAAAATTGCCCCGCTTTGGAATCAAATTTGAGATTGCGCACTTGAACCGTCAAATTGCCGGCGTTGTCGATCAAATTGGACGACACAGCAAGAATGTGTCCTTGCGCGGGAACAAACATTCTGTCCACCCATGTTTGATCCGAGAATTCAAAAATAATTGGAAATGACGAATGTGAATCGCTGCCGCCGGCGTGTAAAAAGTATCGCAATGACAAGGTTCCGCCCAACTGTTTTGCCTGAGATAAGCCGCGAAATACGAAGGTTTTGCTCTCTCCTGGAGTCACTCGCCTCTGCGCCGACTGAAACTCCGCTTGACGTTGCGTGGCGATTTCACGTCGGACATCTTCAAGCCTGCGGCGCCCGCTGTCTAGATCCGCTTTCAATACCGCGTCGGATGCGATCAAGGAATCAACCGCCTCCTCCACTTTGTCGCGACTCAAGCGCGTGTATTCGGGCCGCGCCACATCGCGCGCCACAAGCACCTCGTCGCGCACGGCGATCCGATCAAACTCATCCAAAGATGGACGAGTGCGCATCCATTGCACAAAAATAAATATTCCAACCCCGCACACAAGGAACAAGACGGCGTTCAGTCCAACAAGTCCCACCCACTTGCCGATCAAGTATTGAAAGCGATCCAAAGGCTTGGTCATCAACTGCCAAATTTGTCGATCCCGAATTTCAAACGCGACGGTGGCGCACCCCAATGTCAGCGTCATGCACGCGGCGCAGACATACGCGATGTCCAAGGCGCGCGACATGAATGTTTGAATTTGATAACGCAATGGACTCGAGCCATCAATGAACAGCGGCAAAAGCGGCAACGCGATCAGAACCACCGCGATAAACGAAACGCTGATACGCAAGCGAATGGATTCACGAACCAGAGTTTGAGCCACGGCGCACCAGCCGGCGCGCCCGTTCAAAAGCGCGATGAGCAGCCGAATCAATAGCGCAAATGACATGATGAGCGCCGTGATTCCGGTGGTGACAAACGCCACTGAAAAATATCCGCGGCTCATGGCTGGCACCACGATTGCCGCCGCGAAGAACATCAAGCCCAGGCAAGGAAGAAAAACATCCAGCCACAGGGCTAAATACAGTGAGCCGAGAAGCATGCCGCCAATAAAGAGCGGTGACGTGGGTCGTTCCACCACGAACACCGGCGACCACGTTGGAAAATACGGCGCCAGCAAAATATCGGAAACTAAAGTTGGGTCGAGAACTTTTCCTTGGCGATCAAACAAGTCGGCTCCGATGGAGCGAAGCCGACTGCTTTCAAATTTTCCCTCAATCAACGTGACCACTTCGCCGCGCTCCAGCAACGCGACGCTGATGGGATCACGGTCCACCAAATTCGCCTGCCGAACTATGGATTCAATCGCATTGCGTTGGGATTGCAATCGCATACTTGCCCAGAAAAATGGCGAGATCACTCCCGCCATCACAAGAGTGCAAGCCGCGGCTGCGATTATTTTCACACGCAACTTTTCAAAGCTGCGATTCCACCGCAACCAACGCTCCCGCAGCGAGTGTGTCAAGGGGATTTGCCCCCGCCCGCATTTTGATCGTTGCCCAACAGTCCATCAAGAACATTGCGGTCAACATTGCTGGCCGGCTTTGTGGTGGCATCACTCTTGGGCTTCTCCGCAACGCGGTCGCTCGGTTTGGCCAAATCTCCAAGGATATTCGCTGATATTTCAGCCTCATCGGTTTTCTTGGCAGGAACAATCTTCGCGGGAGCGGGCTTTGGAGCGCTGGCAAGTTGCTGCACTAAATCAACTCCATCCGTTTCATCGGCCGCCAGGAAGGCCGCGGTCTTTCCACCATGCAATGCGCCACTGTTGGCCAATTGTTCCGCCCTTGCTTGCGCGACAATATTCATGAAGAGATCCTCAAGTTTCTGTCGCGGCGCATGCGTGCTTTCAATTCCAACTCCCTCGGTCTCTTGCAACAAGCGTTCAACCTTGATGATCGTTTCAGGTCGAAGCCGCTGCGTTTGAATAACGGTGTAGTCCGTATCTTCCAGCAGTTCATTGCCAGTTCCACTGGCTCGGATTTTTCCGCCGTAGAGAACCGCCATGCGATCGCATACATCCTCGACATCCGCAAGAAGATGGCTGGAAAGCAAAATTGTTTTTCCGCGGCGCCCAAGCTCCAACAATAAATCTTTCACTTGCCGCGTGCCGATTGGATCAAGTCCACTTGTGGGCTCATCCAAAATAAGAAAATCTGGATCATTCACCAAGGCTTGCGCGAGCCCGAGTCGGCGCGCCATTCCCTTGGAAAATTCTCCCACGCGACGGCGACCCACTTGGTTCAAGCCCACCATCTCCAGCAATTCCTCACAGCGCCTGCGGCGGGTGCGCCTTTCCAAACCAAACAATTTCCCGTAATAATCAAGCGTTTCCATGGGGTTGAGGAAACGGTAGAGATAGCTTTCCTCGGGCAAATAGCCAATGCGGGATTTAATTTTCACATCATCGGGAGCGTGACCAAGCACGGTCAATCGTCCCCGCGTGGGGCGAAGAAGTCCAAGGATCATCTTGATCGTGGTGCTTTTTCCGCTGCCGTTTGGTCCCAGCAAACCAAAAATTTCATGTTGGCGAATTTCAAAATCAATTCCGTCCACCGCCACGGCTCGGGCACGCATCCAAAAATCAGAAAAAACTTTTGTGAGTCCAACCGCTGAAACGGCAAGATCCGTGGTTTGCTTGGACGTCCTCGCCATCACTTATTCTCCCGCCCAAATCCTTGCGCGCCTTTATCGTCAAGTCTACGTCCGGCCTTGTCCAAAACTGTTTGGCGCACTCCAAGAGACCACGTGGGCCGCAGTGCTTCAATCGCGGCGGCGGCCCGCTTACGTCTGGCAACGTCGGCGTTGCGCCTAAGCTGCATCACTTCTGGACTTGAGGCGATGCTGATTTGGCTTTGACCCACTCCTGGCGGCATGGAGAACACTTCAACTTCTGCCTGAGTGAGCACGCTACGCAAACTGTCCAACCAAAGTTGCCGCGCAAGTTGCTGTGGATTTTGCTCCCACGTGTCACGCAATCCCTCTATGCGACGCACCTCTTTGCCCAGATTGGCGGCGATGGCGCTTTGATAACTTTTAGCACGATTTACGATGGAACTTGCGGTTCCGCCAATATCCTTCATCTCAAGACGCAATCCAATTTCACGCAACAATTGATCGGCGCGGGCGAGCTCACCAGCGGATAGCGCAACCTCGTAGCCATCGATCATGGATAAAATTTGCTCGTAATTTGGACCCGCGGCCTCCAATAGTTGCGCGGTGGCTTCTTGACGCGCGCGATCAACAATCGTCTTGGCGTCTTCTTTGCCAGTTTGCACGCGACGCAAAACATTTCGCACAACAAACGGCGCGCTGCGCTCTGGCATGGTTACTTTCTGCAGACGAATTCCGCTGGACATTCCATCCAGAATGCGTTGCGCCTCCAACTGCACCATCGCCGCGGGTTGTTCTCGTTGATCGACAAGTTCAGTCAACGGCATTCTTGCGATCGCAGTGGTGACACCGCACGACAACGCGATGCGTACAATCGCATCACCTTTTTCAAGATCAACGGCCTGCAAAAAACGAACCGGATCTTCCACAACATATTCCGCCACCAATTGGATGTGCGCCAAATCTCCATCGCCGGTGATCACCGTTCCATCAAATCCCGGCTTCAGCGGCGCGGTGGGATCGGCGCCATCGATCATTTGTTCAATGGTGGTGTTCTTGGCCGACATACGCGGCCAAAATTCGGAGCGCAGTTCCACAACCCGCTTGGTCTCAAAAACGCTGATATCTCCCACTGGATATGGCCAAAATGGATTTAACCCAGGACTGAGCGCCTCTTGACCTGGCTCGCCGGAAATGCGCCCAAAGATGGTGCGCACGCCGCTCATTCCTTCTTGCACTGTTTGAAAGCCACTGAATAAAAAGGTGATTAGCAAACCAACAATCGCCACTTGCAGAAGTCGATACGAAAGCCGAAGCGCTTCGCCAAGACTTTGATTTGCGGGATCCATGGCTTGGCGCATTGCCACCTCGGTGGCAACCGTCGCTGCCACTTCAAATTGCGCGCTCGCTCCACGGCGCGGTAACTCCGCGTCGATGTCGCCTTCAGGCGGAAGTTGGTTGTCGTCAGCCGCCATTTATTTATTCGCTCCTTGGCTCGATTGACCCCAAGAAGATTTCTGAGCTGGTTGCGGAATTCCTTTGGCGTCCACAGGGGAATCAAGATCCATCATGTGGAACGGCGCCTTGTTCATGTCGGTGACAAAGGTGGTGCTGCCCGACAGACTTGCGCGAAGCGTGTCAAGCCACGCCAAGAAAATGGCAAGGTCCGCCTCTTTTTTCATTTGCTCGTAATAGCGAGTGGCCTCCGTGTTTCCAACCGCTTCGATTTCCGCGGCCCACTGCTCGGCAAAATTACGGATGGTGTCCGCCTGACTGGCCGCCATGCTTTTAATGGCGTCCGCCTCGGCTTGACCGCGGCTTTCCTCTAGGTTGGCCAATGTTTCCTGGACAGCGCTCATGCGCTTCACCACGGCGATCGTAGTTTTAGGTGGCAAAACAACTTGGCTCAAACCCACCGTCACCGGCTCCACGCCAACCATTGGATTGCGCTTGATATCAGCCAAAAGCGAGGTTTCCGCGTCGGGCAACCGGCTCTTTGAACCAATCAAATCGGTGAACGAAAACTGTCCCACCGAGCCTCGAATGCTCGCGTTCAAGCGGGTCTCTAGTTCCTTGCTCGCGGCGTCAAGATTTCCGTAGCCGTTGTAAAAAGCCAAGGGCGCGTCGCCAACTGAATTCACGCGCCACAACAGAAATGCCTTGACCACCACTTGCTGGCCATCTTTTGTCAACACGGTTTCCATGTTGCTTTCAGAAAGTTGAAGTCGCGTGTCCAACTTTGGAACTTGATCAATGAAGAACGGCGCCTTGAAGTGCAGGCCGGCATCGCGAACAATTCCCGCTGGTTTTCCAAAGCGTGTTGCCACGGCCACCTCGTGATAATTCACGGTGTACGTGGTGTTGAACAAAGTCAGAACCAACAGGATGAACGCGCCAGCGGCAATGGGAAGAGTCTTTGACATGGTTTAAGTTCCTACGTTACTGATCCGATTTTTTTTCCACATAATCAGCCAAGTTGAATCCAACTTCTGGCTGTTGCATTTGAATATCCACACGAATGCGATTGGGATCGATGCCCAAAACATATTTTTGACGGACATTGGAAAGGCTTTGCGACAAGACCTCCATGAGCTTGCGCTGCATGAACAAATCTGGCGCAGTGTGATACGCGCCCGCCTGTCCAAGCACTTCACTGGCGGTCTTTCGCGCCTCCAAATGCAATTCCCAGCGGCGCGCGCGGGATCGCTTGATCTGCGTGGCAATCTGGCCGCGCGTGGACACCAATATATTTTCAACAGCCAAGCGCGCGGCCACTGTCTCCGGCGCCGCTTCACCCTTGGCTCGTTGCGTCACCCTCCACAATTCAATCGCGTCCACAGCTTGCGCGGCCAATCTGGCGTCGCCAAGCAACGCGGCCATGGTGGTGTTCACAATTCGCTGCGCTTCTTCTTTTACTTTGCGCGCGTTCTGCGTATCCATGGAAAGTTCCTCGTACATCGCCGCCGATTCACCTGGCGGTCGCAACGCTGGAATTTGCACGCTGACCACTTCCACGCCAGTTCCCTCTTTATCAAACGTGACTTGAATGCGCTCGCGCAACGCGGTGGCCAACGCCGCGCCACTGGGACTGAGAACTTCATCAAGCGGACGAGTGGAAAGATATTGACACACATCCCGCCGCGACATTTCACGCAAAATAACTTCGCGCATTTCATACCCCACTCGTCGCACCTTGGCGTCGCTGGCAAAATTCAGCCAAGACAAAAGTCCATCAGGTTTAATCCGCCAAATCAAAACCAAGTCGGCATCCACAAGCGCGAACCGATCGCTGATTCCGCGGGCGGCCTCATCTGCGTTCACATCCGCGCTATTTGCGGGAGACATTGGATCTAAGACCAGCGCCGCTTCGCTACCAGTTCCAAGATCACGCTGTACTTCCACAGCAAGTTTGGGGGCCGCCACCAAATAGGCCGCGCGCTGATTTTCAGTATCGGGCGAATCGCCCCATAAATTCACCCTGCCAATTTTCATGTTGCTGGTTTGCAAAGGCAAGGCGTGAACTTGGGCAATATCCACCACTTCCGCGGTTTCAAATGGCCAAGGCAATTTCCACATGAGCTCGCCTTGATGCACGCGACCCGCGATGGATCCGCCTCGAAGCCGAACCGCTTGCTCGCCAGGGCCCACAACAACAATGCAACTCAGCGCCAGAAGCGCCACAAGACCAATCGCCACAAGCGCCCCACTGCTTCGAAGCAAAAGTTTGTAGCCCCAACTTGACGTGATGTCGAATCCAAACTGATAGTTGACGGCCTCATTGATGCCGCGAACTAAATTATCCGGAGCGGCGAGCAATCCCAGAACGCGGCTGTCAAATGCGGGACGCGGAATTTCATTGGCCCGTCGCGGTCGATACAAATTCAAAGTCCAGTTCAAGAAAATTTCCACGGCCAGAGCAACTTGGAATCCGGCGATACCCAGCGCCATCCATTCGATCACGATCGGCCGCTGAAATACATGAAAAACAATTCCAACCGCGGTTGCGAGCATCACCAACGCGCTGCTGACCATGAATCCAGCGCCGCCGCGCAAATTCTGCCAAGCAAATTGCTTTGACATTCCCGCGACAAATCGCGCGAAAATAAACGCCACGAGCGCCAATCCAATGCACACCGCAAGTTGCCAACCCAATGAGGATCCGACCGCGAACGCCACGCCATCCGGTCCGGGATCTTGCATGTCGCTCAACCGCGACCAATTCCACATGCCCAATCCAAACAACAACAACGCCACCGACAAACTCACCAAAGGCATCAACCAACGATGCATTTGGCCAAGTCGACGCGCCGAAGCCTCTTGATCCAGAGCCGAAGTTTGAAAAATTGTTTCGCCGCGCGACTGCGCAAGCTCCTCGCGTTCGAGGGATTCAAGCCGCTCCAGTCGATGCTGATGAAACACCACGGCCAACGCCGCCCACACTGGCAGTCCGCACAGCACAGCGGTGGACGCCACGACCAATGTGGTGTCTCCCGCAAGCCGTCCGAAAACCAAAAGCACAATGCCTGTCAAGCATTGCAATGCAAAGCCAAGAACCGAAACACGGCTGGCTTGTTGATAAGAAAAATGATCGATTCTCATGGTGGCGATTGGGGTTTGGAAATAGTATCGCAGACTGGCTTTGTGGGGGAGTAATTTACGCCCACGTCGTAAACTGTGTTCAGTCTTGCGCTAGTCTTGATGAACAATTTCTTGGACTCTTTCGAAAGACCCTCAATGGCTTGGATTGAAAAACTACTCGCGCTCACGCGAAACACCCTGCTGGAATGCATCCGACAACCCGTCACATTTGTGGCGTCGATTATTGGATTTTTGCTGATTTTCCTCTCGATTCCATTCAGTGGCTTCACCATGGAGGACGATCAGCGGATGTTCATTGATATTGGACTATCGACTATTTTTATGTGCGGGGTAATCCTGTCGGCCTTTCTTGCAACCGGCGTGGTGAGCAGGGAAATTGAAAATCGAACCGTGCTGACCGTGGTGAGCAAACCAGTGCCGCGTCCCTTATTTGTGGTTGGAAAATTCTTGGGAGTCGCCTGTGTTCTGATGTTGGTCACACTATGGTTGGGATTGATTTTCATGTTGACCGAGTTGCATGGAACCATGCCCACCGCCGCCACTCCTTACAACCAACCAGTTCTCACATTTGGTTTGACCGCCATTGTGTTGATGTTCGCGGCCGGCGTGTGGTGCAATTTTTTGTATGAGTGGAATTTTGGATCAACCGTGATCGCCGTTGGCTTGCCGCTATTGCTGGCGGCGTACTGCGTGTGTTTGATCTTCAAACCGGACTGGGCCACGGCGGATATCAGAACCACATTCAAACCAAATCTTTGGAAAGCCATCGGCATGTTGATGATGGCCGAACTTATTCTTGGGGCAATTGCTGTCGCGGTGAGCACTCGGCTTGGCCAAGTGCTGACGTTGGCCACGGTGTTGGGCACATTCCTTGTGGGCTTGCTCAGCGATTGGTTGTTTGCCCGCAAATTACAGCAGTTGTCCGACCTGATGGCCAAACTGCCTGCCGAGAATCAATCGTGGCATGATTCCATGCATTTAGAGTGGGGTTTTTACAAGGTGCTTCAATCGATATTTCCAAACTTTCAATTGTTTTGGCTCACCGACGCGTTGACCCAGAAAAAAACAATTGGAATTGATTACATCGCCTCGGCCGTGCCTTACGGATGCGTGTTGATTGTGATGGCGTTGGCGCTTGGAACATTCTTGTTTCAGCGCCGCGAAGTGGGTTGAAATTTGGAGCTGAAAGTTTGGCCTTACAAATTTGCCGTGCTTGCAATCCCACAAAAATTTTCACATCAATCCGCCGAATTTAAAATGACTTTGATCAATGTGGCCATGCGGCGACTTCTGCTTTACGCTTTGCGCTTAACAAAATAACTCCAATGACAATCGGCGGAAGTATGGCCATGAGCCCGACGCACCCCACTTGAGCGAACCAAATTCCCTGGATCATTTCGGAGGTTAATTGCGGCGCGGGCTGATTTTGTTTTTCAAATGCCACAAGCATGGTGCGTTTCGTCCACGCTTGCATCTCATCGCGTTTGGTGATTTGGATGGCGAGAAAACCCACACTTATTAGAAACGCAAGAACCACCCAAATCATGGTCATGGAATAGCCACGGCGCATTCTTTTGCGCAGAAACCAACCACTCATCGCTCCAAGAATTGCGAGCCCAGCGTTCAAAATTTGGCTCAAACGAAATACCGCCACCATCCAGTCGGGAAGACCAAGATACGTCTCCACCGCCAAAGATTTATTCATGAAGCCCCAGATTGCAAAGATGACACCCAACACGCCCCAAATCAGCATGATCCAACCAAGGACGCTTGGCCACTTTGTGGGCGCCTGTGGCAAAAATGGATCTTCAGCTTCGGTGAATATTTGTGACATGACAACAGTATAACCACAAGCATCCCATTCGCGCCGTGATCTTGCGAAGCGTTTCGCCTAGATTTCTATTTCAGTTTTTCTTTGTCAGTTTTTCTTTTTCAACGCGGCCAACTGCTGGTCGTAATCCTTCTTCAACCGCTCAAAGGCTTGGCGAACAATTGGGGCTTTCACTTTTGCTTTTTGAAAACCACTAAAGAGATCCTCATATTGCTGCGCTTCCGGAGGAATCATCGGACCTCCACCCTCGTAGCCCATGGCCACGGGCTCGCATTTTTCCCAAATCCGCAACATTTCATCAAGCAATTTTTTTCGGGCTTGAATTTGAGCAATTTGTCCTTGGCTTGAGCCTTTGATTTCCCATTCGGTCATGAGTCTGGAGGACGCTTTTTTAGAGTCAGTGACTGTCTTCTCCCACGCATCTCCAACTTTCTTGCCGTTGGGATTGACCACATATGAATTTGGCTTCAACTGCATGATGTTGAAAAGTTCCGCCTCCGTGTCGGCGGTCCCTTGTGAGAAACCGCAAGCCAGCGCCACGTCCTCGGTGAATGTCAAATTGTCCTTGTCATCGCTCAACATCACTTCGCCGCTGTCGTTGTCAAAGAACGTAACCTTGCCGGACTTGGGATCCTTGGTGTAACTCACAACAAGCGGTGAATACACCATGCAACGACCCACTTGACGATTGCGACCCGCATCGGCGGAGACATCTCCAACACGCTCAATCCATGCCTCCAACTCCTTGCCTTGCGCGCTCTTGTCGCCCGAAAACATGGTGATGGAACCAAGCGAACCCGTCTTCATAAAATAAATTTCGCGGCAGTGCATGGCGGTGAAAGCCGCGCCGGAAATCGCCTCCTCAATCCAAGCCACCACTCGGTGCTTGTCGCGCATGCGGCTTAATGTGATGCCGATTTCATCGCCCTCCGTCACCAATCCGCCACCTGAGTTGATTCGGATCACGATGATTTGGCCAGGACCAAATTTGTCGGCTTCCTTCTCAATTTTTTCCATTTCTTGATGGCGCAAGCCAACGCCCACCATTCCACTCAGGGGCAATATGACTACTTGTCGGCGCGAGTCTTTTTCGACCGCGCCTGGTTTGGTTGAGTCGGTCGTGGAATGTGCGGTGGCATCCGTCGCGGGCTTTGAGGCAGGAGTGGCGGGCGCCTTGCTGGGATCTGAACCAGCGGGAGTTGCGGGGTTGGCCTGGGCCAAAGCAATGTTTGACAGAACCGTTAGCGCGAACAATGTTGTGACAAAATATTTCATGATTCATTTCCTTCAAACTGTGTGTCAATTACCTGCCGCCCAAACCACCACCGCCGCCAGAACCTGATTTACTTTTTTCCTTCAATTCAAGCAGCAACTTTTCCACGACATCCAGGCTTACACCTCGCTCTGTTTTCCAACGGAATTCCACGGCGGGATATTTTTTCATGGCGTCGCGGACCCTTTCGAGGGCTTGCTTGGCGGAGTTCATTTTTTTAGGATCCGAGGAATATTTCTCGTATTCACCGAATGATTCCAATGATTTTGCGAACGCCTTGCGCCAATCAATGATGTAGTCGCTAACAATCTTGGTTCCATCCTTGTTATTTTTGCACAACGAATCATCCCATTCGCGATATCCAAGCAGGAACATAAGATCCTCTACGCTGTCGGCGATGCCGTCGCACAAACCCAAATCCTCCGCGGTCTTGGCGTCAAAATTAGCCACCAAGAGTTCATCGCCGTCCACCAAGAATGTTCCTTTGGTGTCATCGCGCCACATAAGATTACGGCCGCTCCAAGAAACACTGAGCGTCTTTTCTGGACGCATCATGGCGAGCCCAAGTTCGGGCGGATAGCCGCCGCGACGCAAGAAACCATTGGCAATACCGGTCACAGCGGCGAGAAATTTACGCACCACTTCGGGATCCGGATGCCTTGCAAGCTCCATCACGCGCGACATGCCCCACAAACGTGCGTTGCTTGTCATATACAGATCTGGCCACGCCATCGCGATCACCGTGCTGAATCCAACCGAATCCTTCACCCACATCACTTGCGCGATGTCGCCCAAGTCCAACTTCAACAAGTCGACCATTTTTCTGGCGTCTTCAAAATCAATCCGGCCTTTCTCGGATCGATCATCATTTCCCAAATAAGTTTTTCCAGTTTTTCCGTCGGCGCTCTCCATTTGAAAGATAATCAGGTCGGGTTTTTTTTCCTTGACATCCTTGGCGACTTTTTCATAAATGCTCAGACGAATGTCGCTACCGATTTGTCCATTTCCATCAAGCCCCATGGGAATCACGTAGATTTTTGGAGCCTTGGATGGATCCTTCTGATTCATTTGCAAGGGCGATGGAGCGTCGGCGGCGAAAGCCAACGTTGCCGCCAACAGCATTCCTACAAGAAGAGAGGTGCGTTTCATGGTCTTTGAGTATACGGATCAAGTGCGGGAAAGTTGCCTTGCCAAATCGGTTGCCGCCTTCTTGGATCCAATCGATCCTTCTAGTTGGGCGTCGTACACCGCGTCCAAGATCACGCGAAATTCGGGACCAGCGCGCAAACCCATGGCGAGCAAGTCGTCCCCGCACAAGAACGGAGTTGGGGCAATTCCCTCCAATTCAAGTTGCGCATAATCGCGCAGAATGCGTTGCGCCAATTCAGGCGCATCGGTGGAGTGAACGCGCAGCGCCGCGTGGAATGACGGGTTCGCCGCCGTTCTTTTTCTTTGGGCCTTTGAAAAGGCGGGCCATTCGGGCACGCGCGTCAACAAAAACAATGTGCTTGTGAGCGCGTCGCGTTCCTTGTTGGAAAGAACCAGCGCGCTGGTCCATTGAGAAACGCGTTCTTGCCAAGGCAGCGTGGACTGCCGATCAAGAAGCCATGCGCTAAGAAATGTGGCCAGCAGTTGCGTGGAAATCTCCTGCGCATTGTGCGTAAGAATTGGCGAAGGCAACGAAAATTGCTCGAGCGCACGCACTCGTCGCAGCGAAGTTGGCGGCGCAATTTCAAGCAGCGTGCTTGACGCGAGTCCCAAAGATTCGATCAGCTCAATAGCTTTCACGCGGCTTGCATGCGCGATCATGCGGCGCAATTCTTGCCCCACGCGTTCGCGGCTCACGCCACGAAGTTCATTGGCATGCGCGCGGATGGCGGCCATGGTTTTGGGTTCAATGGTCAATTCAAAGCGCGCCGCGAAACGCACCGCGCGCAGCAAGCGCAATCGGTCCTCGCTCAGACGCGCGTCTGGATCATTGATGGCGCGCAATGTTTTAGTTTCAAGATCTTGCTTTCCGCGCACGTGATCAATCAGTTTTCCCGTGGCGGGATCCATGAAGATTCCATTGATGGTGAAATCGCGTCGATTGGCGTCGGTGATTTCATCGCCCACTTGAATGTCCTCGGGGCGGCGGCCATCAACATAGCGGCCGTCGGCGCGGAAACTGGCCACTTCAACAACGCGACCCTTGTGATGCACAAGGATCACGCCAAAACTTTCACCCACGCCGCGCGCCTTGGGAAATATGGCGCGGATTTGCTCGGTGGTCGCGCTGGTGGCGATGTCGTAATCGGTGGGCGAAAGATTGAGCAATTCATCGCGCACGCAACCGCCGGCAAAATACGCTTTGAATCCGGCCGCGGAAAATTTCGCGGCGATTTCCGCGGCGGCGTCCCGCGCGCTGGTGCTTGAACCACTGAAATGATTCGCGTCAGCCATGAGCGTTGCTAGAAGAAATGTTCTGCGGGCTTGGATGGCGATGATGCGTTGCGCCGTCTGGCACATTGGCCTGCGTTGGCAAAAGCAATTGATCGCCTGGACCCACCGCGGGAAATCTTCCTTGCGTTGAGCGCCGAATGGATTCGCGGCGATTCATGCGCAAGCGATCAACCGCTAGGCGCAACCGTTCAATGCCGCCATCGGGATCGTTGATCAAAACTTCTGGATCGATTGGCTCGCCCGCTTCCACTTCAAGCCGCCC
>SXGQ01803313.1_pt1 | contig 16268 bp, 17 predicted proteins | sample 3178371 | NCBI WGS metagenome assembly SXGQ01 (sample SAMN11356859, study PRJNA531348) | freshwater metagenome | isolation source: freshwater sample F1-20 | place: China: Fuxian Lake, Yuxi | collected 2017-12-25
GCATGAAGAACGACATCAACAGCAGCGCAGCAGCGGGAATCGTCAGCCAGAAGCTGAAGTTGTTCATGCGGGCGAACGCCATGTCTGGTGCGCCGATCTGCAGCGGTACCATCCAGTTAGCAAAGCCAACGAAAGCCGGCATGATGGCGCCGAACACCATGATCAAACCGTGCATGGTGGTGAGCTGATTGAACAGCTCAGGGTTCACAATTTGCAGGCCGGGCTGAAACAGTTCAGCACGAATCATCAGCGCCAGCACACCACCCACCAGCAGGTTGGTGAAGGCAAACACTAAGTACAGCGTGCCGATATCTTTATGGTTGGTGGCGAACACCCAGCGACGCCAGCCAGTCGGGGCGTGGTGGTGATCATCATGGTCATGTGCCCCTACGCGGCCACCGGTATCAATCACAGCGCTCATGTCTGCTCCCAATTAGTCTTGTATTTAAAATTTAGTTTGTCGCGTTTGCCGATGCAGGCGCCGCGGGTGCGGCTGCTGTCTTGGTTTCTTGCTGAGCTTTGATCCACGCGCTGTAATCCTCTTGGCTTAGCACTTTGACGTGGATCGGCATGTAAGCGTGCTCTTTGCCGCACAGCTCTTGACACTGCCCGTAGAAATCGCCTGTCTTCTCGGCGCGGAACCAGGTGTCTCGCACAAAACCGGGAATCGCGTCTTGCTTGATGCCGAATGCAGGTACCGCAAATGCGTGGATCACGTCGCCGCCAGTGACAATAACGCGCACCTTCTTGTTGACCGGCACTACCAGCGGATGATCAACCTTCAACAGGTAGTTGTCGAGCGCAACGCCTTTGGCGCCGCTGTCCGAGATCAGACGGTGCTCGTTATCAAGCGATGAAACAAAATTGATGCCGCTGCCTTCGCCACTCAGGTACTCGTAACCCCAGCGCCACTGGTAGCCAGTGGCCTTGATGGTGATATCAGCGTTGGAGGTGTCTTTTTGTGCCACTACGGTGCGCGTGGCGGGAATCGCCATTGCAATCACGATGATGAATGGCACGATCGTCCAAGCCAATTCCACCTTGATCGATTCATGGAAGCTCGCTGGCTGATGACCGAGTGATTTGCGGTGCTTGAAGATCGAGTAAAACATTACGCCAAAAACGGCGATAAAAATACCCAGGCAGATGAACATCATCATCCAGTGCAGCGCGTGCTGCTCCTCGGCGATTTTGGTGACCGCTGGCGGCAAGTTCAACTGATGAACTGCCGGGCCACCCGGCAAATCATTCACCGCACCGGCAACGCCAGACCACCAGCACAGCGCACCCACTGTCAGCGTGGCCAGCTTTTTTTCAAGTGTCTCAAACATGATCGATTCGCAGAAATTGGGGTAATTGGAGTGCTAAATCAGAATTAGCGGAATTTGGATTGCGGCACTGCTTGCAGTTCACCTGGCAAGCTGCCTAGATAATCGGCGATTTTCTTCAACTCTGCTCGCGTGTACGGTTTTGCCATGCCCGACATGATGGCGTTGGCGCGGCCCCAGGTGCTGTGGCCTTGCTCCTGGTACGACTTTAGCGCGATGTAGAGATAGTCACGATGCTGACCCGCCAGCTTGGGGTAGCTGGGGTCCATCGGCTTGTTGAAGTTCGCGCCGTGGCAACCGGCGCAACCGCCTTTCGTCAATAACTCAGCCACCACCGCAGGTGGCGTAACCGCCTGCTCTGCGACGTCAACTTTCTTGCCGTGCTGCTCGTAGTAAGCGGCCAAATCAGCGATGTCCTGGTCGGTCAAGCTCTGCGCAACGCTGCGCATGGTCGGATGACGACGCTCACCGGACTTGTACGCTTTCAGCGCCGACTCGATGTACTTGGCATTTTGCTGGGAGATCTTGGGGACCTTGTAAACCTCGGGGAAGCTCGCCTGATAACCCACGATACCGTGGCAGCCGATACAGGTCGCATTTTTCTTCTGACCTGCTGCTGCGTCTCCGGTCAAGCCTTCGGCTTGGGATGTTGCAGTGATCAAGAACAGGGACGACAGAAAAGCAAAGCGTTTCAAAGACATTAGGTTCATGAGTTGGCCACTAAGCAGCGCCGCTGCGAAAATATCGTTATGTGTTGTGTAAAGGCTTTCGGACCGGATCACATGCCGGCAGACCTCCCCGAAAACCGAGCGTGAGTATAAGTGCAATCGACAATGCCCGCCAAGTGAAAACTGTAGCAAGACCTGGGCGAACCCGTGTCGAAATTGAAATTGTTGCAGCTGGGCTTCGACTGCCGATCAGGTTTGAGCAAACCTAGAGCAAATCGGCTTTTTTGTACCGATTTAGACTTTCTTTGCTTGCGCCGCGTATGGCGCGACATAACGTCGGGCCAACACCCATAGCGCCCTCGTTACCACCCTCAGTACCACCCTCATTACCACCCTTGATACCACCCGCTGCACCCCCCTTATTACGGGATGGTTGCAGGCAATCCAAACGGGCAAAAATTGATTACGGTTTCGGGTTGAAATGAATGATGTGCTCGCCGCGACTGTTACGTTTTGGCATAGGCCGAAATGCGTGCCCGTAAATAACCTCGACGGTGAGTCTGATTCGGCCGTCAGTGTCGCGCCGCTGGTCTAGCAGGGCCAGCGCACGCCGCCAGCCATGCTTGCCTTGTAGTCCGCGTGGGCGGTCAAGCAAGGGGTTGCCGCCCAGTGCGCGCACATCTGCCAGCAGCGCGGCTGGGTCAGCATAGGTGAGCATTATTTTTTCCATATCCATCACCGGGTCGGCCATCCCGGCCGCTTGCAGCATATCGCCGTAGTCGTGCAAATCGACAAATGGCAGGACCCGCGAAGGCATGCGCTGCGCTTGAAATAGCTCTCGCAACTCGGCAAACGTATCCGGGCCAAAACAACTGAACATCAGCAGCCCATCGGTGCGAAGCACGCGCGCCCACTCCGCCAACACCCGATGCGGCTGCGGGTGCCAGTGCAGTGCCAAATTCGACCACAGCAAGTCGACACGGTTACTGGCTAATGGCAGCTGAGCGAAGTCGGCGCAGGCAAGTGCCGCGGTGGCAGATTCATACCGTGGTTTGCCCATGAGCTTGGCTAGCGCCTTGGTCAATGCAGAGCGCGTTGCGGCATTTGCCAGCCGAGCCGCCTGCAGCATGGGCAGTGCCGCATCGATAGCGAGCAATTCTGCTTCGGGATAATTTTGCTGCAAGGGCAAGAGATCTCGACCTTCGCCGCAACCGGCGTCGAGTATCTGTTGCGGCTTGATTTTGATCAGCGCCAAGCGCTCAAGCATGCGCGCCGAGATCTCTCGTCGTAAAAATTGCGACGCGTCACAACGCAACGGCCGAGCAAATAACTGACGTACTGCCGCCACCGAAATTGCGGCACTCGTTGCGCTCGAGGTCGAAGCATCATGCATTGGGTTCATGAGCATAGCCATGCAAACTGATCAGCCAGACAATGCGCGGCAGTGTAACCCAGCGCATCACTATGCAAATCATCAAGCCTCGTTTTTTACCGTTATCTGTCGAGCGCTTCGTCAGCATGCTGCTGCCGAGTGCCTGCGCATTGTGCGGCCGACATAACGCAGGCCTGCTCTGTAGCTCTTGTCGGCAACGCTACACCACCCATACCGCCGCTCGCTGCTTGCGTTGCGCCATTACGGTTGAAGCGCAACGCGCTTTCTGCAGTCAGTGCATTGTGCAGCCACCCGCCTACGACGCCAGTTTTTGCGCAGCCGACTACGCAGCACCAATCGATAGCCTGGTACGCGCACTGAAATTCAATGCGCAGTTACCGCTCGCGGCTGTATTTGCCGAGCGCATCATCAACGCAGTGCCGTTCGCAGCAGTCTCTGATGCCGGGTTGATAGTAGCGGTACCGTTATCCTCGCAACGCCTGGCGCGGCGTGGCTTTAACCAGGCACATGAAATCGCCCGGCACATCGCGCGCAGTTGGCAACTGCCACTGGCCACCGCGATCTGTCTGCGGGTGCGTGATACCGAGCCACAGTCATCGCTGCCCGTATCTGAGCGTCGCGGTAACATGCGCGGCGCATTCACCTTGATGCGTGGCGATGCAATTCGAGGCCAGCATGTGCTCGTGGTGGATGATGTGATGACAACCGGCGAAACGCTACGATCTTTTGCCGCTACGCTCAAGCGTTTCGGCGCGACGCGGGTCACCAACCTGGTTTTTGCGCGTACACCCACGCGCTAACGAAACGGAGCATGCTGTGTTTCATGTGGTACTGGTCGAACCCGAAATTCCACCCAATACGGGCAATGTGATTCGCCTGTGCGCTAACACCGGTGCACAACTGCACCTGATCGAGCCGCTCGGCTTCCCATTAGATGACGCGCGTATGCGCCGCGCAGGATTGGATTATCACGAGTTCGCGGCGATGCGGGTGCATGCAAACTGGCAGCAATTTTTAAATGAAGTGAAGGCAGATACCGCGCGAATCTTTGCGTTTACCACGCATGGATCTGCGGTTTTTTCTTCGGTTCTTTTTCAACCCGGCGATGTGTTCGTGTTTGGCGCAGAAACACGCGGCCTGGATCCAGCACTGCGCGATAGTTTTCCACCAAGTCAGCGCATCCGGCTGCCGATGCGACCCGATAATCGCAGCCTGAATTTATCTAATGCTGTTGCCGTTGTGGTGTTTGAGGCTTGGCGCCAGCACAATTTTGAGGGTGGCGCTTGAGCCTATAATCCGGTTTTTCCAGCGTTTTTATGGAGTATTCATGAGCAAGATTTTATGGCGTGTTTGCATACTTTGTCTGCTAAGCGTGATGGGTACTGCGCAAGCGCAATCGGTGGTCATCAGTAAAGCGGTGGCGCGCGCTACCGTGGGCAAAATGCCGAACGGCGCGGCTTTCCTTCAAATTGAAAACAAGGGGCCTGACGATGTGCTGTTGTCGGGCAGCTCGCCCGCATCGTCACGCATTGAGATTCACACGATGACGATGGAAGGTGATGTGATGAAAATGCGCGCACTTGATCAGCTTGAACTGAAAGCCGGCCAACGCCTCGAGATGAAACCCGGCGCAGGCATACACATCATGCTGATGGGCTTGAAAAAACCACTCGCGGTGGGCGACAAGTTTCCGTTAACCCTAAACTTTCGTCAGGCGGGGAAAATTGAAACCACGGTCGACGTGGTGGACATGAAAATGCCCATGAAGAAAGGCGAGATGCATGAGCATCACGGGCAGCATCACAAAGGAAATACTGATTAACTCAAACCCCGTCACCGCAGTGCAGGCCAAGATCCAGCAAAATTTGGGCCGGAGCCCAGTTTGAAGCAGGCTATGTGGTAACAGGGGTAAGGCGGGCCAGAGCCTCTTTGCGATAGCGATTCAATTCCTGCACGCTGGTGAAGCTACGCTCGAACAGCAGTGACAAGTTGTGCAAAATACGGTCAACTACCTTGGTCTCCCACTGATCGTCAAACTTGATCTGTTTGTCGAGCCAGGCTTCCAGCCACTGCGGATCAGGCAAGCGGCTTTGCACTGTGTCATTCGGGAACAGCGACTGATTAACGTGCAAATTAGTTGGGTGCAAAGGCTTTTCGGTGCGCCGCGCCGAGGCCATTAACACACCAATTTTGGCGAAAGCCGCACGCGCGTTATCGCCGAATTCAGTCAGTGCTTTCTTCATGTAGCGCAAATATGCGCCACCATGACGCGCCTCGTCCTGGCTGATGGTTTTGTAGATATGCTTGATGACAGGCTCGGTATGCCACTCAGCCGCACAGCGATACCAGTGGTTTAACCGAACCTCACCGCAGAAGTGCAGCATCAAGGTTTCCAGCGGCGGCGCCGGGTCGAATTCGAACCGCACCTTGTGCAGCTCTTCTTCGGTGGGATGCAGATCGGGACGAAAGCGGCGCAAGTACTCCATCAGCACCAAAGCGTGCTTTTGCTCTTCAAAAAACCAGACCGACATAAATGCAGAAAAATCACTATCGTCCCGGTTATCTCGCAAGAACATTTCGGTGGCCGGCAGCGCGGCCCACTCGGTAATGGCATTCATCTTGATGGTGCGCGCCTGCTCGTCGGACAGTTTGTCCGCGTCGAACTGATCCCATGGAATATCGGTTTCCATGTTCCAGCGGACTTGCTCAAGAGATCGGAAAAGCTCGGGGTACAACATGAGAAAAATCCAGCGAAGCCAAGAAATTGCCACGATTTTATCAATAATGCTCGATGACGATTGCGCGTCAATGACGCCCGACGATGGCTCAGCGATTAATTTTCAATTTGCTATCAGAGTGCGTCTAAATTCTGCAGCATCACCCCCGCCTGCTTGCGAATTGCCGCGCGCTCGGGGTCGCTGAGCCGGCTCAGATTTTTTGCCATCAGGGCGGTGCGCGGGTTGCTGCCGAGCGCCTTTGCGTGCTTGTCGATGAAATTCCAGTACAAGGTGGTGAACGGGCAGGCGCTATCGCCGGTCCGTTGGGCCGGGTCGTAACGGCAACCGCTGCAGTAATTGCTCTGCCGATGGATGTAAGCACCGCTCGCGACATACGGCTTGCTGGTAAAGCGTGGGCCACAAGCGTGGAGCGCCATGCCGGCGGTGTTGGGTAGCTCGACCCATTCAATCGCATCGACATATATCGCAAGGTACCAGTCCTCGACCTGCTGCGGCGATAGCTCGGCTAACAGTGCGAAATTACCCGTCACCATCAGGCGCTGAATATGATGCGCGTAGCCATAGGCCAGGGTCTGTTGCAGGCAATCCCGCACGCACGCCATGTGCGTATCACCGCTCCAGAACCATGCAGGTAAATCACGCTGATGACCGTAATGATTCGCCTCGCGCATAGCCGGCATATCAAGCCAGTACACCCCACGAATGAATTCACGCCAACCCAAAATCTGCCGGATGAATCCCTCTACCGCCTCGAGCGGCGCTGTGCCATTGTGGTGGGCTTGCTCAGCAGCCGCGATCACCTCACGCGGGTCAAGCAAATGCAGATTGAGCGCCGCTGATAGTAGTGAGTGCCAGCCCGCGGGCGTGTTAGTCCACATCGCGTCTTGATACTTGCCGAAATTTGGCAGTCGATCGCGAATGAATGTATCTAGCGCGATCAGTGCCTGTTCGCGTGTCACCGGCCAGAAAAAATGCTGGGTAGCCCCAGGGTGATCAGGGAAACGCTGCTCTACTTCGGCGATCACCGTCGCAGTCAGCGCGTCTGGTGCGAAAGCAGCGGGCAGCGGTATCGCGCCGGGTCCGGTTTTTTTGGGATAGCTGCTGCGATTTTCAACATCAAAATTCCACTGCCCGCCAACAGGCTCACCTGCTTGCATCAATACTTGGTGGCGCTTGCGCATGTCGCGATAAAAAAACTCCATGCGAAGTTCGCGCTTGTTTTTGGCCCATGCTGCAAATTCGGTACGACTGCAAAGAAAGTGTGTGTCATCAACCCAATGACACGGAAGCTGCGCCGCCTTGCAGGCCTCGGCGACCAGATTACGCATTCGGAATTCACCTGCCTCGAGCAGCTTGAGTGATTGCGGTCGATGGCGCTGCAATGCCGCGGCCAGTCGTGCGGCAAATGAGGTGTCGGCATGCGCCGCCAGCGCGACGTAGTCCAGCGGCCAGCCGCGCGCGCGCAATTGCTCGGCAAAATGCCGCATGGCGGACAAGAACATCACAATGCGGGCCTTGTGCGACCAGACCTCGGTGGCTTCGCTGTCGGCCTCGATCATCAGCACGGCGTCTTGCGCCGGGTCGAAGTCCGACAACGCCGGGCTGTGCATGCTGAGCTGGTCACCGAGCACAAGGATTAAATGTCGCATCACGTCTTTCTTTGATCGGCCCGCGCTATCGGCTGTTCGGCTTATCGCTGGGGTTTGGGGTTGTTTAGATGCTGATTTGACACAAAAGATACTATCGATAGCGGCCACTTGAATAGACGCGCTTTTTACCGCCACGGTATCAATTTATCAGTCGCCGGAAAGATTTTTCAAAGTAGGCTAGACTGACCGCATTGGGATTATTTCTATAGGTGTCAAAGCGATGAAAACTCCTCTGACTCTGCGCTTGAAGCCGATCGCGTCGTCGATTATTGTGCTGTCAGCCCTGTTGCCTGTGTTTGCGTCTGCGGCCAACTGCCCTGCGCTGCTGAATCATAAATTTAATCGCCTGCAAGACGAAACCCAGCAGGATTTGTGTCAGTATGCCGGCAAAGCCGTGGTGGTGGTGAACACAGCAAGCTATTGCGGTTTCACCTCGCAGTACGATGGCCTTGAGAAGCTGTACGCCAAGTACAAAGACAAAGGGCTGGTGGTGTTGGGCTTTCCTTCGAATGATTTTTCGCAGGAGCCCGACGACAACAAAAAAATCGCTGACTTCTGCCACAACACCTACGGCGTGAAGTTTCCGATGTTCTCGAAAAGCTCGGTAAAGGGTAAGGAGGCAAACCCTTTGTTCACCGCGCTGACCAAGGCCGGTGCTAAAGAGCCCTCCTGGAATTTCAACAAATATCTGATCGACCGCGATGGCAAACTGGTCGGTAGTTTTGGCAGCATGACCCGGCCTGACGATAAATCATTCGTCAGCGCACTCGAAAAAGCGCTCGGACCACAGTAGCGCAAGCTTTTAAGCTGCGACGCCTCCCGGCTGACCGCTGGCGGCACGCCAGGGTGACCTTCCCCCCGATCCTAGTCACTTCCTGTCGGGCGTCGTAGCACTTTTATTCTTGATTGTCAGGACTCGAGATGAAGATCGCAGTCATTGGATCCGGTATTTCCGGACTGTCTGCCGCTTGGCAATTGTCATGCGACGGGCACGAGGTGTCGCTGTTCGAAGCCGGTGACTACTTCGGCGGGCACACCAACACGGTTGATGTCGATATCGACGGGCAGCGCTTTGGCGTGGACACCGGTTTTTTGGTGTTCAACCATCGCACGTATCCGAATCTGGTGCGCTTGTTCGAGCAGCTGAAGGTTCATACCAGCGCCAGCGATATGTCATTCGCAGTAAAGATGCCAATGACATCATCACCCGATGCGCGCATTCTCGAGTGGGCCGGCAGTAACCTCGACACCGTGTTTGCGCAACGGCGTAATCTGTTTTCGCTACGTTTCCTGCGCATGCTGCGCGATATTTTGCGCTTCAATCGACAAACGACCGAAATGGCACTGACTGCTGCTGCCATGGATGAAGTGTCGCTTGGTGATTTTCTGGCCGCAAACCACTACAGCACCGAGTTCCGAGACTGGTACCTGTTGCCGATGGCCGGATGTATCTGGTCTTGCCCTACCGAGCAAATGCTGGCGTTTCCGTTGGCGACCTTCGTGCGCTTCTGTCACAACCATGGCCTGATTCAAGTGAGTGATCGTCCGCAGTGGCACACCGTAACAGGTGGCGCGCGTCATTATGTGCAGAAAATGCTGGAAGCTATTCCGCACCGCTTCCTGAACACTGCGGTGAGCTCCGTGCGCCGTGTGCCTCTTGGTACAAGCTACCAGGTTCGTATTGAATCATCGCGCGGTGTACAACTGTTTGATCATGCTGTGCTGGCCGCGCATAGCGATCAGTCGCTACAGTTACTGCACGATGCCAACGATGCAGAACGTGCGGTGTTGGCGGCGGTGGGCTATCAACCCAATAAAGCGGTGTTGCACACCGACGCCAGCTGTTTGCCCGAATCTCGCAAAGCCTGGTCGGCATGGAACTACGAGAGTACCGGCCCGGGCGAATCACGTGTCTGCGTGCACTATTTGCTGAACAAGCTACAGCCGTTACCGGTTAAAACGCCTGTAATCGTCTCACTCAACCCGATACACGCACCCGATCCCGCTAAAGTACTGGCACGCTTCGACTATGCGCACCCGGTATTCGATGGACCAGCGGTGAGTGCGCAGCAGAAGCTGTTGTCGCTGCAGGGATCGCGTAACACCTGGTTTGCCGGCGCATGGACAGGCTACGGTTTTCATGAAGATGGTCTGAAATCCGGTTTGTCGGTCGCCGCAGCGATTACCGCCGGCGTCGGTGTTGCGGTCAAGCAGGCTGCCTAGCACTGTTGTCAGACGATGACCGTGATGAATGCAAATACCGTGATGCTGAGTATGGGCTCAGTCCGACATCAGCGGCTGCGTCCAGCAGCCAACACGTTCAGCTATGGCGTGTTCACCTTGATGCTGCCGCTGCGCACTCTTGGCGATGGTGGTTTGAGCAGTAAGCTGTGCTCGCGTAATCGATTTAATCTGCTGTCGTTTTATGATCGCGACCATGGCGACGGCAAATCCCCGCTGCTGCAGTGGCTGGATACGCTGCTGCGCGGTGAAGGCATTACCGATGCGGATGGCGAGGTTTGGCTACAGACGTTTCCGCGCGTGCTGGGGTATGTGTTTAATCCCGTGTCGTTCTGGTTTTGTCACCGCCCTGATGGCGCCCTGCGCGCCATAGTTTGCGAGGTCAACAATACCTTTGGCGAGCGCCACTGCTACCTGCTCGACACCGGCGGACCTATGCAATGGGGGCAGTCGCACACTGCCAGCAAAGTGTTTCATGTTTCACCCTTTTGTGCCGTGGATGGAAGTTATCGCTTCCGCTTCATGCGCACATTACATAACCAAGAAGGCGCCAATACAGAGCGCATAGTGGCACGCATCGAGTATCACGATGCACAAGGTCCCTTGCTACTGACCAGTGTCAGCGGCAAGTTACTCGCTTTAAATGATGTACGCGCAGCGCAAGCGTTTTTACGCTACCCGCTGATGAGCTTTGGTGTGATTGCCCGTATCCACTGGCAAGCGCTACGGCTCTTTATCAAGCGCGTACCTTTTTTCAGCAAACCACATCCTCCACAGAAAGCGCTCAGCAGATGAACAAATCACTTAGTGTCAGCATGGAGCTGACAACAGAATCGCCCTCGCACGATACAAGCACAATGCCGATGCCGCCGCAAGCGCGGGTATTGCTGCAAATGCTGCGCCGTATTCAGCATGGCGCATTACGACTGACCTGCCCGGATGGCAGCGTGCTGCAATTTGGTGAATCTGATGCACCGGTTGCGCTGCGTCTGAACAATTGGAAGCCCTGCATGGCGGCGATGAAATCGGGCGATATCGGCTTCGCCGAGAGCTTTATCGCTGGCGACTGGCATACCGATGACTTGACCGCGCTGCTTCAGCTACTGGTACGTAATCGCAATGCCCTGGAACAGGCAATTTACGGCAGCTGGTGGGGCGGTTTGCTGTACCGTGTGCGGCACCTGTTCAACCGCAACTCCAAAACCGGTAGTCGCCGCAATATTCACGCACACTACGATATCGGTAATGCGTTTTATCGTCTGTGGCTGGATCCGTCCATGACCTATTCCAGCGCACTGTTCAATCACCCAGGCATGAGCTTGCAAGAAGCGCAGCAGGCGAAGTACGCGCGCATTCTGTCGGAATTGCACGTGAGCGAAGGCGCGCGCTTGTTGGAGATTGGCTGCGGCTGGGGCGGCTTTGCCGAGCTTGCCACGCGCAACGGCATGCACATGACCGGGCTGACGATTTCGACCGAGCAGCTGGCATTTGCCGAACAGCGCCTGCAGCAAGCCGGTATGGCCGGGCGCGCTGAACTCCGGCTGCAAGATTATCGCGATGTGACCGGCGAATTCGACGGTATTGCCTCGATCGAGATGTTTGAGGCAGTGGGCGAGCAGTACTGGGACAGTTACTTCAGCACGATCGCGGCGCGGCTGAAGTCCGGTGCGCATGCCTGTATACAGACCATCACGATTGATGACGCGCTATTCGAGCGCTACCGTAAAGGTAGTGACTTTATTCAGCAGTATATTTTCCCGGGCGGGATGCTGCCGTCACCCAGCGTGTTCCGCGCGCATGCAGAACGACACGGGCTCGAGGTGGTCGATGCCTTTGCATTCGGGCTCGATTACGCCCGCACGCTGGCGCAGTGGCACCTTTCTTTCAACGCGGTGCTGCCAGAGGTAAGAGCGCAAGGCTTTGATGAGCGCTTCATCCGCACCTGGCAGTTTTATCTTGCGTACTGCGAGGCCGGCTTCCGCGAGCACAATATCGATCTATTCCAGTTCACACTGCGCAAACCGTGAACACCGTTTTGATGCGATTTGGCGTGCGTCGCGCGCTGTTGCTGTGGCTGTTGTTGCTGTCGTTGCCCAGTGCGCTGCTGATTATGTTGGCGACCACGCCGCGTACTGCAGTGGCGAATGCTGCTGCGGTTAAACAGCTGCTGCCCGAAGCCTCGGTAATCGGTAGCGGCAGCTTCCGCTGGCTTGGGCTAAAACTATACGATGCCTCGTTGTGGGTAGATCGAAGCAACTTTAATCCGGATACTTGGCAGCGCGCTCCGCTAGCGCTTGAGCTCAACTATGCGCGCACGCTGGAGGGTAAGCGCATCGCTGAGGCCAGCATCGATGAAATGAAAAAACTCGGCATCGGTAGCGCCGCTCAGCATAAAGCCTGGGGCGAGGCGATGCGGCAGGTTTTTCCGGATGTGGATAAGACCACGCAACTCACCGGGCTTTATGCTCCCGGTCAGGCGACACGATTTTTTCGTAACGGGGTAGCGATCGGCGAGATCACTGATCCCGAGTTTGGCCCCGCGTTTTTTGCGATCTGGTTGCACCCGAAAACGACTGCGCCCAAGTTGCGCACTGCACTGCTCGGTCGGTGATGTCATTGACGCGTGCGCAGCTGTTTGCGTACGGCGCCTTCGGTTTTCCGCTGGCGCTGGTTGCGCTACCGATTTATGTGATGGTGCCGCAGTTATATGCTGCGCAGCTGGGTATGTCGTTGGCCACCGTTGGCACCTTGCTTCTCGCCGCGCGCACCTTTGATGCATTCATTGACCCGCCGCTGGGGCGTTGGATGGATGGTGCGCGGTCGGGTGGTTATCCGAACTTTATTCTGCTGTCACTGCCGCTACTGGCTATCGGTTTTGCGGCATTAATGCTACCGCCGACGCTGGCGCCCGATACTTTAGTGCTGTGGTTTAGTGCGAGCCTGATTCTGGTCTATCTTGGCTACTCGATAGCCACCATTGCACACAATAGTTGGGGCGCGCGCCTGACTCAGCAGCGTGGCGAACGCACCCGCCTCACCGCGCTACGTGAGGGCTGCGCGCTGGCAGGCGTAGTGATGGCGGCGGTCTTACCGCCACTGGCCGGGCGCACGGGCTTGTGCATCAGCTTCGTCATCGCACTCTTGCTCACCGCTTTTTTGCTGCTACGTCAAGCACCGCGCGCGGTCAGCGCGTCAGTATCTACATCTCCATCTCATTGGTTACTGCCGCTGAGACAATCACGCTTTCGCTGGCTATTTGCGATCTACGCAATCAATGGCATTGCTGCTGCCGTACCTGCCACATTATTTTTGTTTTTTGTGTCGGATCGTCTATTGCTACCCGACCAAGCCCCATTATTTTTGTTGCTGTATTTTTTATCTGCAGCGTTAGCATTACCACTCTGGACCCGACTGGCAGCGCGTATCGGCGAGTCGCGCGCCTGGCTGTCAGCGATGCTGCTTGCAGTGGTTGCGTTCTTGTGGACTGCGCAATTAGCGACGGGTGCCATGCTGCCATTCGCAGTGATTTGCGTACTGACCGGCGCCGCACTCGGCGCAGACCTTGCACTACCGCCGGCGCTGCTCGCCGGGGTGATAGGCAGCGCGGGCCACGGCGGTGAGCATGAAGGCAGTTACTTCGGCTTATGGAGCTGGGTCACCAAAATGAATCTTGCGCTCGCAGCGGGAATTTCATTGCCATTACTAGGCTGGCTTGGTTACACGCCAGGCACCACAGAAGCCAGCGCTCTATCGGCGCTGACGCTTGCTTATGCGGTGTTGCCCTGTGGTCTAAAAATCTGTGCCGCGCTAGTACTGTGGCGAGCGCCTTTATCAGACATATAAAAGGAGAAATGCGTATGTGGACATCTGCTTGGCGTGCACTGTTGGTAGGCGCGTATGTATTCGTCGTATTTTCACTCGCAGGTTGTGGCGCGACACTACAACCCGCTGACTACGCTGCCGAGCAGCCTAAGCTCGATCTGAAATCATATTTCAATGGCACCGTTGATGCTTGGGGTGTATTTCAAGACCGTAACGGTAAGGTTGTCAAACGCTTCACGGTGGTGATGGACTGCACATGGGAGGGTGATACCGGCACGCTGGATGAGCACTTCACCTATTCCGACGGCACTAAACAGCGCCGTATCTGGACGCTAAAAAAAATAGGCGACAATCGCTACACGGGTACGGCTTCGGATGTGATCGGTGAAGCGACTGGCTCTACTGGCGGCAATGCCTTCAATTGGCGCTACACGCTGGCCTTGCCGGTTGATGGCAGCACCTACCATGTCAGCTTTGATGACTGGATGTTCATGATGGATGACAAGGTCATGCTGAACCGCGCTGTCATGAGCAAATTCGGCTTCCGGCTCGGCGAGGTCACGCTTTCGTTTCGCAAGCGCGAGTCTTGAATCATGACGCTTCTGCTCGCTATCAACCACATGCTCATGCCATCGCTGCCATGAACCCAAAAATTGCGAATTGGCGTGGCTTGCGCGTTTGGGTGGTGGGCGCTTCAACCGGGATCGGTGCGGCGACTGCGAGGCACCTGCTATCGCTTGGCGCACGCGTCGCATTATCGGCGCGTAATGCGTCAGCGCTGCAGGAAATCGCTGCCAGCGGTGGTCAGGCATTAGTTTTACCGCTCGATGTCACTCACCGTACGCAGCTATTGCAAGCGCGCGACCAATTACTGTCAGAGTGGCAGGGGCTTGATCTGGTGCTGCTGGTGGCGGGTGTCTATCGCGAGATGTGCGCAGACGCGATCGATATACCCGCAGTAGAGCAAATGCTGGATGTAAATCTGCGCTCGGTGTTCCATGCTATTGATGCGGTGATGCCAACGCTACTAGCGCAAGGCAATGGCGGCATCGGCATTGTGTCTTCCGTGGCCGGTTTTGGTGGCCTGCCACGCGCTCTGGGTTATGGCCCCACTAAAGCGGCGCTGATTAATTTGGCAGAGACGCTGTATCTGGATGTCCATGAGAAGGGCGTGGGTGTCTACCTCATTAACCCCGGCTTTGTCGATACACCGGCGACCAAGCAAAATGATTTCGAGATGCCTGCGCTGATCAGCGCACAGCAAGCCGCGGAAAATATTGTGCACGGGATCGAACAAGGCGAGTTTCATATTCACTTCCCGCGCCGCTTTACCAACTGGCTCCGCTTCGCGCAACTACTACCCTACCGTTGGTATTTTTGGTTGATTCATAAGGTCACCGGTTTATGAAGCACCACGACGATTTACAGCGCGTGATCGATTTCTTTCAGACGATCAGCCCTGAGAACGTACACACGCTGTCACATATCTATACCGAGGATGTCTGGTTTAAAGACCCGTTCAATGAAGTACGTGGCATAGCGCCAGTGCGTCATATCTTTAGCCATATGTTTCAGCAATTAGACGCGCCACGGTTTGTGGTGACGCACAGCATGGCGCAAGAAGATCACGCCTTCCTGACCTGGGATTTTTTATTCCACATGAAGCGCTTTTCAAATGACGAGCAGTGCATACGCGGTGCCAGTCATTTGCGTTTCGCATCTGATGGTCGTATTACCTACCACCGCGACTATTGGGATGTCGCCGAAGAGCTTTATGAAAAACTCCCCGTGGTTGGTGGCTTAATGCGCTGGCTTAAAACAAGGGCGCGAACCTGACAGCGGTGGCGTGCTTATTTTGCGTCAGTCGTATCCGATTCTTTACTTGAGTAGGTGGTATTGCTACTGGTTGTACGCTGCGCTGCGCTGGCCGATACGCGTTTGGATGTATTTTCCGGTGCAGCTTTCTGCGTACTTTTCTTGCCGGTTTTTGATGCGCTTGACGATGCCCCCTTCGCGCCACTACCGGGGCGCTTAGCTGCGCTTTTTGGTGCCTGCTTGAGCGGGTGTTTGCGCGAAGCAGATGCATCCGCCTTGGCAGTTTTTTTCGGAGCGGGCGACTTGGCAGGCTTCGCCTCAGGTGGTGTCGCTTGCTGCATCGCCTGATTCACCACATGTGAAAACTGCTCTTGCATCGCGTTCCACCACACCGCAGCGTTGGCGAACGGTGCAGCCATCGCCGAAGGATCTGCTGCCGCTGCATGTGCTGAAGTACCGGGCTGCGCGGCGGGTTCGGTGGGTGTCTGTGGCTGTGCCTGAAACGGCGACTGAAAAGAGGCGTGGAACGGCGACTGAAAAGGCGACTGAAAGGGTGACTCGAACGATGGTTTGTCCTCTGATTCATCGGTGTTACTCGCACCTGCACCTGCACC
>SXGQ01378110.1_pt1 | contig 16260 bp, 13 predicted proteins | sample 3178371 | NCBI WGS metagenome assembly SXGQ01 (sample SAMN11356859, study PRJNA531348) | freshwater metagenome | isolation source: freshwater sample F1-20 | place: China: Fuxian Lake, Yuxi | collected 2017-12-25
CCCGTCGTGAACTCATCCGGTAGTTCGAGGAAAGCAAATTCTTGGGTGTAATAGAGGCAGACATCGGCTGCAAATCGGCCGAGGTCTTGCATCAATAATACGATCTCGAACAAGAGGTGCGATTCGGCCTTGCCGCGCGAAAGCTGCACCGCCGTGACCGGTTCGTGCACGGATTCGAAGTCGAGTGCACGAGTGGTGGCATCGCGATCGAGCGGTAAACCCGGGGTGCCGTAACCTGCTGCGGAACCAAGCGGATTCTTGCCGAGGCGCCGCTGCACGGCGCGCAAGCCTGCCGCATCGTCACGAAGTTCGGCTGCAAAGCCGCCGGCCCACAGGGCCACCGAACTCGGCATCGCTTGTTGCATGTGGGTGTAGCCGGGCAGATCGAGGTCGCCTTCGCGAGCGGCGAGTCGTGACAGCGCGAGCGCGACAGCTTCGGCACCTTCGGCGATCTGCAGGGTGACATCGCGCAGATACAGGCGAAGCGCGGTGAGAACTTGATCGTTGCGTGAGCGACCGAGATGCACTCGTCCGCCCGCAGCACCGATGAGTGCCGTCAGACGCCTCTCGAGCGCCGTCTGGCCATCTTCATCGCCGAGCTCGATCTGCCAATCGCCTTTGGCATGCGAGGCGATCAAGGACTCGAGACCACTCTCGATGGCTTCGCAGTCTTCGGCCGAGAGCAGCTCCTGCGCGTGCAACATTTGGGCATGGGCGATCGAGGCGCGCGCATCGTAGGGGACGAGGCGCTCATCGAGAGCGTGATCTTCGCCCGCCGTGTATTGCAGCACGCGCTCATCGAGCGGTACGCCCTTATCCCAGAGTCGTGTCATGCGCGCGCCGAGTGTGCAGCGGCAAGTTCCGCGGGCGCCAGCTTGCCGATATCGGCGACAACGAGTGTGCCGGTGCCTTCGTTGGTAAAGACCTCGGCTAAAATCGCATCGGCCGCCTTGTAAGCAATGACGTGCACGCGTTGCACACCACCTTGGATTGCCGCCTCGATCGCTTTTGCCTTTGGCAACATGCCATCGACGAGACGCTTTTCGTCTTTGAGACGCTTAAGACCCGCGAGGTCGGTGTACGAGATCACCGAGGTGGGGTCCTCGACGCGCTCGAGAATCCCGGGGGCGCCCGTGCAGAGCACCAGTTTCTCCGCACCGAGGGCAGCGCCGATCGCGGCAGCCACGGTATCGGCATTGATGTTGAGCAGCGTGCCCGAGTCGTCGCTCGAAAGCGGTGAGATCACGGGCATCAAGCCGTTGTCGAGCAGTTTGCGGATCACGTCGGTATCGATGTAGTCGATATCACCGACGAAACCGTAGTCGACGGTGGCATCGCTGCTCTGCAGTTTCACCGGCGCGCGCTTGTGTGCCTGGATGAGACCGGCATCCACACCGCTGATGCCGATGGCCGGCACGTCGAGTTCGCGACAGGTGGCGAGAATGCGGGTGTTGATGAGACCACTCAGTACCATTGCCGTGGCATCGATCGAACGCTCGTCCGTGACGCGACGACCCTCGATCATCTGCGTGGGCACGCCGAGTTTCTCGGTCACTTCGGTCAACTGCGGACCGCCCCCGTGCACGAAGACGACGCGAACGCCGAGTGTGTGCAGGATCGCGATCTGCTCGATGATGTTGCGTGTCGCTTCCGGATCGCCAAAGACTCCGCCGCCCGCCTTCACGACGAAGGTCTTGCCTTTGAACAGACGGATATAAGGCGCTGCACCACGCAGGGCACGGATCACGGCCGAGGGGTCGGGGCGATGCATGATCATCGTTGAGATACTCCAGTCGAAAGCAGTCGATGTAACACCGCCATCTGGGCGGGCAAACGGTTGTAAGCCTCTTGCAGCACGATGCTGCGCGGACCGTCAAGAATGTCATCGGCAACAGCAACGTTGCGTCGCACCGGCAAGCAATGCATGAACTTGCAGTCCTTTGCAGCCGTATCGAACCAGGATTCATGCACGCACCAGTCGCTGAGCTTGGCGCGCAGCGCGGCATCGGCGGCTGCATCACCATAATGCGCGGTCGAGCCCCATTCTTTGGCGTAGAGCACATGTGCGCCTTGCATGGCGGCCGCACGATCGGTGGTCTCAGTGACCGACCCGCCCGAGGCCACTGCAGCAGCGCGTGCTTTGTCCATCATCTGCGGCGGCAACGCGTAACCTTCTGGACGCAAGACGACCACTTCCATACCGCGTTGGGCGGCCATGTGCACGGTGGCTGCCGGAACGGCAAGCGGCGTAACTCGCGGATGATTCGCCCACGACAGCACGAACTTCGCACGCTGTGGGACTTTCCGATCTTCGAGCGTCTTCCAGTCGGCAAGCGCCTGACAGGGATGATTGATGGCGGACTCGAGATTGATCAGCGGTTTGTCAATGACCGACGCCATCGCTTTGAAAGCGGTTTCGGCCAGATCGTAGTGCAAATCTTTGCCTTCCGCGAAAGCACGAATTCCGAGTGCATCGGCAAAGGAGGCGAGCACGGGCAAGCCTTCGCGCACATGCTCTGCTGCGCCGCCGTTCATGACGGCGCCGGTACGAGTTTCGAGTTGCCACGTGCCCTGACCCGGCGTGATGACGAACGATGAGCCGCCAAGTCGCATCATCCCCACTTGGAACGACGACAACGTACGCAGCGACGGGTTGAAAAACACCAAGCCAAGGATTTTGCCGGCGAGCGCCTGAGGCTCGGGGTGCTTCTCGAGGTGTTGCGCCAGCGCGATTAAATCAAGGACTTCCTCGCGGCTGAAATCTGCCAGATCGAGGAAACGATTCATAAATCCTCCAACGCAGCGCGCAGCAGATCCACGTGCTCGATTTTCAGGGTGTAGGGTGGAAGCAGACGCAGGACCTGCGGGTCGGCGCTGGTACCGGCAAGAATGTCCCGCGCGAGAAGGGCAGCTTGAACCTCTTTGGCAGGTCGATCTAAGCGCAGTCCGTGCAGGAACCCGGCGCCTTGATGTCCAACGACGGGGCCCACGGTGCACGTCTCGCGCAGATAGCGCGAGACCTCGCGCACGTTCGCGAGGAGATCCTCGGTTTCGATGGCGTCGACCACGGCCTCGATCGCAGCACAAGCCATCGGACCACCACCAAAGGTAGTACCGAGACCTTCGAGCTTCAAAGATTCGGTCACGGGTGGTGACATCAGGAGCGCGCCGCAGGGGAAGCCGTTGCCGAGGGCTTTAGCCGTCGTGATCATGTCGGGCATCACGCGATACATGTTGGCGGCGAACGGCCAGCCACTGCGGCCGACACCGATCTGCACTTCATCGAAAATCAACTGCGCGCCCATGAGCGTGCAGCGTTGACGCAGCGCGCCTAGAAATTCTGCTCCCATGTCGAAGGCGCCGCCGACGCCCTGCACGGGTTCGACGATGACAGCCGCCGTGTCACGCGTGACGAGTTGGCTGATCGCCGCAAGGTCACCGCGCGGTATGTAGGCAACGCCAAACGGCGTGCGCGGGAACTCGTACCATTTTTTATCCGCACCCCAAGTGACTGCGCCTGCAGCAGCCGTTCGGCCGTGGAAAGCGCCTTCGACACCGACGATATTCGGTCGTCGTGTCATCTTAAACGCCATGCGAAGTGCGTTCTCATTGGCTTCGGCACCGGAGTTGACGAAGAAAACGCTGTCAAAATGACCGCCGGCGAACTTTGTCAGCTTGTTAGCGGCGCGGACTCGCACTTCCATGGGTACGGCATTACTTTGGAAATTACATAGCCCGGCTTGTTGCGCGATCGCTTGCGTCCAACCCGGGTGTTTGTATCCGAGCGCTGCGACGGCGTGACCACCATACAAATCTAGGATGCGACGACCATCGCGCGTATGCAGCCAGACACCTTCGGCATCGACGACTTCGATGGGGTATTGCGCGAACACGGGCGCGAGATGATCGGCGGGGCTCATGAAAGATGTCCTTGTAAATTCCGTCGGAAAAGCTCAGGTCCAGCCGGGTGCCACGGCGGTCAGGCCGCGGTGCTCAGGAAGACCGAGCAAGCGATTCATCCACTGCACGGCACCACCGGCGGCGCCTTTGTTGAGATTGTCGAGCACACACATCACGGCAATCGTACGACCGTTGCTGGTTGCCGACAGGTTGGCGTAGTTGCTGGCGACCACGTCTTTAATACGCGGTGCCGACTCGAGCACTCTCACGAACGGGGAGTGTGAATAGAATGCGCGCAACTTGTCGCGAAGCTCAGCTGTCGTGATCGTGATGCCCGGCGCCAGCGTTGCTTGCACCGTCACGTGAATGCCTCGGGCGATCGGCGCTGAGTGCGGCACGAACGCAAAATCGGCTTCGATGCCGGAGACGGCTGCGGCGCAAGCCGTAATTTCCGGAATATGCCGATGCGAGAGCGCGTTGTACGAATAGAGATCGCTGTGTCGGACCGGGTGATGCGTGCCATCCACGGGCTTTCTTCCGGAGCCTGTACTGCCCGTGATACCGCTCACGAAGATCGTCGGTGAAACCAGTTTCTCAGCAAGCAGCGGCACCGAGGCGAGCAGTGTAGCCGTCGCGAAGCATCCGGGATGCGCTACGTGTTTGGCTGGCTGCGTGCGCAGGTGTTCAGGCACGGCACAAACGAAATCTTTGATACGGGCTGCTGCGCCGTGAGCATGATGGTAAACAGCGGCATAAGCCTCAGCCGTGCTGTAGCGATAATCTGCTGAGATATCGACCACCCGAGGCGCGGTGCCTGCGACCTCGGCAGATTCGAGCAAGCGATCGATCAAAGCGGCGCTCACGCCGTGTGGTGCTGCTGAGAACAAGGCGGATATCGGCAGGGTACTGATCAGTGCCGTCAACTCGGCTTCCGAACAGAAGGTGAGTTCGCCGAGCGCGGGTGCCAGATGCGGAAACGCTTTGGCAACCGACTCGCCAGGCTGAGAGTCGGAGAGAATTCCGGCGATCTCGAGATCCGGATGCGCAACGAGCAAGCGCAGCAGTTCACCCGCTACGTAACCGGTTCCACCCAGAATGAGCGCAGGGGTTTTCATCAGTTCGCTGCCGCTACCGGGAATTTTGCATCGAGACCGATGGCCGAGATCACGCAGTCACCGAGCGCCGCACCGTCGCTCAGGGCGTTGTGAGCCGGCACTTTCATTTGATCGCGGATGATGTCGACGCCGACGGCATTGTCGGTGGCGGGGCCTGTGACGGCGCAAGGCTCGATACCGAAGCGCTCTCGCAGCAGCTTCACGCCACCCCACGCCGCGACCGGATCGTTCGCCGACAGCACGACACCGGTCAGCGCCTTGCGGATATCGTCGCACTCGAGAATCGAGTCGACGCCGTATGTGCCGAGAATGCCGTCGCCGAGTTCGAAGACGATGACATCCGGCTTCTTCGCCGAGATGTCAGTGATCATCGTACGCGTAAGCGCAGGGCCCACGGCACGCGTGGTCGTGATGATGCCGAGATCGGTGAAGATCATCGAGTTGCGGGCGCCGGCATCTTCCATCGCCAAGATATCGCGACGCAGTGATACGCCGGTCGCCTTGAACACATCGACGGTGAGACCGCGATGGCGCATACGACTGACCATCTGGCAGGCCGCTGCTGTTTTACCCGCTTCCATGCAGGTGCCCGCCAGCGCGACGACCGGCACACCGTGAGTCTCTAGCGGCGCATTCAGATCGAGCTTTCGATAGCCTGCGCGCGCTGGCACGCCGATGCGTTCACCGAGATAGGGGAAGGTGAGCACGACACCCAGCACCTTACAGTCGAAGGGTTTGCCTTTGTCGGGATTGGCTGAGTCGCAGATGCCGAGCACGCCACCGATGTTGAGCATCTGGATGACATCACCGGCTTTGAGCGTTTCGGGCACGTGTCCGGAAAAACCGAAAAGTGCTTTGCGATGACCCAGTGCACCCACGACGATATCGCCCTTGTTGACCTTGGCCATGCGGCCACTCGTCAATTCGAGCGTGTTGTAGTTGGCTTTGCTCGTGAGTATTTCCACGACGACTACGATGCCCTCTTCGGAGGGCAAGTTGTCGGTGGAGATACGCAATTCGTGGCCGAGACCACAGGCTTGAGTGACCGAGGCCACCTTATCGACGACGATGGTTCGCATTTAGTTTGACTCCCCTGCGGCCGCGCGTTCGCCGGCTCGACGATGAAACACACCCGTGAGGCCCACGATGCGCGAGAAACCGAGTGCATCGGCTGCGGTCCATTCGCCTGTCGCTTCGCCGTAGACCCCTTTCGAGGCCGCCATCAAGGAGTAGGGTGAGTCCACGCCTTCGATGAAAAGCGAACCCGGTCGAAACAGCACGTTCACGATGCCTGTGACGCGTTCCTGCGATTGTAGGAAAAGGGCTTCGATATCGCGGCAGACCGGATCAAGCAACTGACCCTCGTGTACCCAATCGCCGTAAGGACCTGCCAACATTTCTTTGATACGCTGCTGTCGACCCGTCAGTACGAGCTTTTCGAGCTCGCGATGGGCATTGAGCAACACCTCGGCGGCGGGCGCCTCGAACGCGACGCGACCCTTGGTGCCGATGATGGTGTCGCCCAAGTGAATGCCGCGACCGATACCGTAGGGCCCGGCCAACTGCTCGAGGCGCTCGATGACCTCGACAGCGGTCATGGTTTGACCATCGATACCGCAGGGAACACCCCGATCGAAACGAATGACATGGCGTGCGGGCGCCCTCGGTTGCGTGAAGGCGTCTTTGGAGAGCACCCACGCATCGTCGGGGATGCCACCCTGCGAGGTCAGCGTTTCCTTGCCGCCGATACTGACGCCCCAGAGACCGCGATTAATCGAGTATGCGGCGCCGTGCGGCGGGACCGGCAGTTGCCGCGCAGTGAGAAAATCGAGCTCTTCCTGACGTTTGAAGTGCCGGTCGCGTACGGGCGCGATGACCTCGAGCTCGGGGGCGAGTGTGCGCAGCGCCACTTCGAATCGCACCTGATCATTGCCGGCTGCCGTGCAACCATGCGCGATGCTGCCGGTGCCAAGCTCGCGCGCCATGCGAGCGATGATTTGTGCCTGCATTACTCGCTCTGCGCCGACCGACAGCGGATAGAGCTGGCCGCGACGGACGTTCCCCATGATCAAAAAACGCAGCACCTGCTCGAAGTAGTTGGCGCGCGCATCGATCTGGTGATGCTCCGATGCGCCGAGCGCCAAGGCGCGTTCGTGCAGCGTCTTCGCCGCTGCGGCATCGATACCTCCCGTATCGACCGTGACGGTGATGATCGGGCGCCGATACTCCTCTTTCAGCCACGGAACAAGGAAAGAGGTGTCGAGGCCGCCGGAATAGGCGAGAACGATCGGTTGGGACATGGTGGATCCTTAAAGACGAAATAGCTTGCGCAGGCGTACCACGAGTGTGGTTTGGGCTTCGCCGGAATCGGTGGCGATGAAGATGGTGTCATCGCCCGAAATGGTGCCGACGACTTCAGGCCACGCGGCTTTGTCGATGGCGATGGCGACGCTTTGCGCAGCGCCAATCGTGGTTCGCAGTACCGTCAGGGCTGCGCCGGCTGTCGCCACACCCCGCACGAACTGGCGCAGGGTGTCGAAGTCATCGAGCGTCCGGGACGACTCTTCGGACGGCGGCAGGTAGCGACCGCTCGCTTTCAAGACGCCGAGTTCCCGCAGATCGCGACTGACGGAGGACTGGGTGACATCGTGACCGGCCTCGCGCAGCAGGCGCACCAACTCGTCCTGCTTGCGCACGGGTGCGCCGCGCAGGATGCGCAGGATGGCCTCGCGGCGGTGCGGGTGGTGGGGGTCGGCTTGCATAAAATTTCACGAATAGTGAATAAAGATGCAAGATCTGTCAATAGAGGCAGCTAGCTTTGCAGGGCCGTGATCCGTTCCACTATTGGGGGGTGTGAGTAGTGGAAGCGCACGTAGATCGGATCAGGGGTCAACGTGACAGCGTTGTCCTCGGTCAGCTTCACCAGCGCCTGCACGAGCGCCGGGGCACTCGCTTGCTGCTTGGCGTAAGCGTCAGCCTGAAACTCGTGCCGCCTCGAAGCTGCGCTCCAGAGCGGTTCGATCAGTGGCGAGAGGGTTGGAATCACGAGCAGGAACAGCAGGATCGCGAGTGCATCGTTCGGCAGCGCGGCATTCGGGGTGACGCCTAGGCCGACGAAGAAGACCGGCTGCATCGAAAGCCAGCCCAAGGCCGCGAAGCCAACGAGCGTCAGGGCGAAAATCGAAATCAGACTCTTGCGTAAATGGCGGTGGTGAAAGTGGCCAAGTTCATGCGCGAGCACGGCTTCGAGCTCGTCGTGGGAAAGTCGTTCGAGCAGCGTGTCGTAGAACACCACGCGCTTGGCTTTGCCGAGCCCCGTGAAGTAGGCGTTCGATTCGGCGGAGCGTTTACTACCGTCCATCACGAATAGGCCCTCGGCCGCGAAACCACAGCGCTGCATCAGCGCCTGAACGCGCTCTTTCAGGGTTTCGTCCGCCAGCGGTTCGAATTGATTGAACAACGGAGCGATCCAAATCGGGTAGATCACCATGAGCAGCAGGTTGAAGATCACCCAGGCAGCCCAAGCCCAGAGCCACCACGTTGCTCCTGCAGTGCCCATCAACCAAAGCACCAGTGCGATCAAGGGCAGGCCGATCAACGAGCTGACGAGGAAATTTTTGATTAAATCGGTCAGCCATATGGCGAGCGACATGCGGTTGAATCCAAACCGCTGCTCGATACGGAAATGGCTGTACCAATCCAGCGGCAGTTCGATGACTCCGCCAATCAAAGAAAAAATGAAAATGAGCGCTATCTGGTAGCCGATGCCGCCGAGCGTGATCCCGTATGGCTGCAACAGCAGATTGAGCGTTTCGAGACCGCCGAGAAGTGTCCAGCCGAACAGCATCGCGATCGACAGGATCGTATGTACGACGCTGAAGTTTTGTCTTGCAATGGTGTAATCGGCCGCCTTCCGGTGCGCCTCGAGCGAAATTCGGCTGCTGAAGGCGCTCGGGACCGTAGCACGATGGCGTTGGACATGTCGGATCTGCCTTCGCGTCAGCCACAGTTGCAAGAGGGTGGCGACGACGACGAGTCCGATGAAGAGCATGGTTATGACGTTGGCGTCCATGCCCGTCATGATACCGAAAGGTTCGAGCCCGTCAGGTTTGACCTAACCAGGCTCGAACCGTTCACGTGAGAGTGCTCAGCCCTCGATCAAGCGCCGCTCTCCGTGACGCACGCGCAGGCTCCGCGTCTCAGCGAGCTCCGTGGACCTCTCACGGATCGTCTTCATGAAGTGGAACTGACCCACTGCCTGATCGCGGCCCAACAAAATGCTGGTGTAGCCACGCTGGTGGGTGTTGCTGAACACGAGCCCCGGATTCGTAGCCTGCAGTGCCGCGGCGACATCGGTCGGCGCGCCGCGGCGCAGATAACTCTCAAACCCGGGCGAAGTCACCGAGTGCGTGGCGAACTCGACACCGGCTGCGGTATTACCGAGCGATAAATTCTGGGCCCACGCATTATGGCTATCGCCTGCGAGCACGATCGGGTTTGCGCCCGCCTCGAGCGAGTCTTGCAGCAGCCTCGTTCGAGCCGCTGGAAAGCCGCCCCAGCTGTCGAAGTTGTACGGCAAGCCGAGTTTGGCGGCGACGAGACCGGCTGCCATGCGACGCTTCAAGAACTCTGGCGCGTCCTCGGGCAACCACTGACCCACCTGTTGCGGCGCGACGATTTCGCCCATGACGATCTGTTGGGAAACGATCTGCCAACGCGTCTTCGATTGCGTGGACTTGCGCAGGTTTTCCTTGAGCCACGATTCCTGTTGCATACCGAGCAGCGTTCGTGTCGGGTCGCGCAGCACACCATCTCGAAAGTTGAGCAGTGCCTTGGCGATATCGGGCTGATCTTTCAGCGCAGCTTCGAGACTCGGTGGTGCACTGCGACCGCTGATCCGCGTTTCGAGTTTGAAGAGCGTGGCGAGGTCGCCGATCTGATAGCTGCCAAAGCGATCGTCCGAAACGGGCATCCATTCCCGATAGACGCGCTCGGCGATCGCTTTGCGTGTCTCCCAATCACCTTCCTTGTCGGCTTGGTGGTTCTCAGCACCGCCGACCCACGCATCGTTAGTCAACTCGTGATCATCCCACTGCGCAATCATGGGATAACTTTGATGTAGCTTTTGCAGATCCGGATCGAGGCGATACGACGCGTAGCGCAAGCGGTAGTCAGCGAGTGTGACCATCTCGTGCGCCGGTTCGATCACGCGGCCCGTAAGCGTCTCGCCAACCGAGGGGTAGGTGCCGATCGCATACTCATACAAATAATCGCCGACGTGCACGATGAGATCGAGGTCGTTGCGTTCGCAAGCATGCGCATAGGCATTGAACCAACCGAAGGGCAGGTTTGAACAAGAGAAGAGACCGATACCAAATTTGTCGAGTGAGCCGTTTGGCAGGGTGCGCGTACGGCCGACAACACTACGAGTGCCATCCGGCGCGACGAAGCGATAGTAGTACCAGCGCCCCGGAGCTAGACCTTTGACAATCACTTTAGCGGTGTAGTCTCGATCAGGGGCAGCGACGACTTCGGCGCCGGTCACGAGCTTCTGGAACATCGCATCGCTGGCCACTTCTGCCCGCAGCTTGACATCGGCCTCGCCGACGAATCGTGTCCATAGCAGTACCGAATTCGCCGACGGCTCACCACTTGCGACACCATGCGTGAAGCCTTGACGCAGGAACATGCCAGCAACGCCCGGCAGCGCCATGGCGCCGAGACCCAATACGCCAGCTTGGATGAGCCGTCTACGATCGATCATGTCTGTACTCCAAATCGCGTCAATCAAAAAATAGCGTCAATCAAAAACGAGTCGAAACCTGCAAACCGTAGAGACGGGGCTCTGCCGGGATGAAGGTCGGGATACCGAATGCGCCGCCGGTGTTACCGGCGTCGAGGAGGTAGTTCTCATCGAGAAGGTTACGAGCGTAAGCGACGATTTCCCACTTGTCACCCGCGAAAGCAACACCGGCGCGGAGATTCACGAGGGTGACAGCCTCTTGGCTGATCGCCGGATTGTTCGGCACTTCGAAGAAGATTTTGCCGCGATAAGTGACGCTCGGTGTTGCGAACAGGCGCATCCCGTTTCCGAGTGTAGACTCGATTGTAAAGCCGGCAGCGGACTGGACCTCCGGCTGCAGACGGAAGCGAGCACCACGAAAATTCGGTGCAATGCCCGGCTTGTCGTCGATGCCACCATCGATGTAGCCGACGTTAGCGAAGAAGTTAAACCAGTTAGTCGGACGAACTTGAATTTCTGCTTCCGTACCGAGATTACTCGCCGAGCCGGCGCTCGCGGTCACGATGACGCCGTCCTCGCGCACGATGCTGACTTGGAAGTCGTCGTACTTTTGGTAATACACACCGATCGAACCCGATACGACGTTGTTACCACCTTTGAGGCCGATCTCGTAGTTCCAGACATTCTCCTCGGCAACGGGCGTGAACGACGGCGCAGGGCCGGTCGGGGTCGCGCGCGCGCCGAGCTGAACCGTCGGTGACCGACGACCCTTTGACACGGTCGCAAAAACGTTCACTTCCGAGTTGAGGCGGTACAGCGCGTTGAAGCGCGGCAGAACAGCCGAGAAAGAGTCTTCATCTCGGAAGACTTGTCGACCGGTATCGACTTGGCCGGGAATCAACGAGGCACCGCCTGTGATCACCGATCGCGCGACCTCGGCGTAATAACCCGAGCGACGCTTTTCACCCAGTAAACGAACACCCGCAGTCAGGTCCCATTTCGCATTGGGAGACCAAGTGGCGTCCGCAAAGACGGAGTAGCTGTCGTTATTACCTTGATTTTCGAAGACCGAGCGATACGGGAGCGATGTGGCGAGACCGCGCGTCAATAACGCCGTCGCACCGGCTGCCGCAACCGTGCCGTTGCTGGCGACGCAGGGTAGATTTGGAACGAGGCGAGCCACGCACTGCAGGAAAATCCCTTCTTCACTCGTGAAGGGAACATTTTGGACGCCGTACTCACGGAAAAGATTCCAGCCGGCCGAGGCGCGCAGGGTATCGCTGCTGTAGGCGAATCGAGTCTCGTGACTGCCTTGGGTGCCACGAGCGATCTCGGCGAACTCGAGATACCACGCCGCTGATCCGTCGGCGTCGAAGGTTTCCAGACTATCGAAGCGACGATAGCCATTGACCGTGGTGAGAGACCAGCGTTCACTCAAAGAATGATTGATGGTCAGATTCACATCATAGACGTCTCGATCCAGACCCAGCTTGGTTTTACCCAACACGGTTGCTGAGAGCGGTGAGCCGCCAAGAAAAGCCTTACCGAAAGGATCGCCAGGGCCTGCCGCTGTCGGCAACGCTTTCGAAACGAACGCCGTGCCGGGGTTTCGTTGGCGATCCCAAGTCACGATCGCATCGATGGTCGTATCGTCGCTCGGCGTGTAGCGGATCGAGCCGCGCATGCCGAGTTGATCTTGACCGTTGAGATCATCCTGGTTGGGGGCGAGGTTTTCGACGTAGCCTTGTCGCTGCTTCCACGCGAAAGCAATGCGTGTCGCGAGTGTCTCGTCACCGGCGTTCAAATGACCAGCGAGTAATTGCTGACCATGATTGCCAAGTCCAGCCTCGATGGCACCGGAGAAGCCCGACTTGGGTCGAGCAGAGATCAGGCTGATCGCGCCGATGGCCGATGCGGTGCCGAAAAGCGTCGCCTGCGGCCCCTTGATGACCTCGATGCGCTCCATGTCGTAGATATCTTGGTATGAGCCACGTGAACGAGAGATATCGACGCCGTTGTAATACAGCGTAACGCGAGCCGCTTGCTGCGCAGAGCCGCTGTCGGATGTGATGCCGCGTATCACGATGCCCGGGTTGTTCGCGCTCTGTTCTTGCACGTTGAGACCGGGGATGTAGAACGCGAGTTCGTCCAAATCCGAGACGCCGAGTTCACGCATGCGTTCACCCGAGGTGGCGCTGATCGTAATGGGCACGTCGCGGATATTTTCCTCACGTTTCTGTGCCGTAACGACGACGACCTGCAGATCGTCGATGGATTCGGCGGCGAGCGCCGCTTGCGGCGTGGCGCTCAACGTCGCAGCGGCTGAAGCAACACACAAAGCGACACGGGTGTCGAGACGAATACGCGACATGAGGAACTCCCTTTCCAAGTGAAGACCGGGATTGTGATCAGTCGCTGTGACAGATCTTTTGAATGTCGATGACGATGCGGTGACAGTATTGGCCACCCAGTGGCGGGGCGGTCACGTTAGAATTTCGCATCCAAGTCGAGGTAGCCGTGACCAGCCCCGAAGTTTTCGTTTTGACGATCAACGCCGTGCTGTTGTGCTTCGCTTATATCGCTGTTTATCCGCGGTTCGCAGGTAGCGACCTGAACCGGCTCGCGATGAACGATTTAGCTGCCAACCTCGTGGCCGTCGCGATTTCGGCTTATTTTTTCTACGATACTGGCACCCGCTTCGACTTTCTCGTGCTGGAAGTGGGTTGGTTTGGCTTCACGGTGGCGAGCTTCTTGTTGATGGAGTTGCCACTCTTCGTCTGGTACGCGCGCCGCTACGGTTTGTTTCGCTCGCCCGATTGACTCAGTAAGCGACGGACCTCGGTCGTCTCCGGTCTAACACCACGCCAAAGCCAGAACGCTTCTGCGGCCTGTTCCACCAACATTCCGATGCCGTCAAACGCTCGCGCGGCGCCGTGCTGCTGCGCCCAGCGGGTGAAAGGCGTGCCGCCATCGCCATAGCCGAGATCGTATGCATCGGTTTGCGACCCAATGATGACCGGGTTGACGGTGGGTATCGCGTTCTGCAAGCCGAGGGAGGTGGCGTGGATAACGACATCGAACGACTCGTGCAGCCCATCGAGCGGGCGTGCCGATAGCGCAATGCCCGCGCTGGGTCGGATATCACGAAACGTCGCGACTAGCTCTTCGGCTCGCGCGACTCCTCGATTGGCGATCACGAGTTGGGCCGGTTGCTGTGCGAGCAACGGTCCGACGATGCCGCGTGCCGCGCCGCCCGCGCCCAAGATCAGCACGGATCTACCGGTGACTTCGATGGCGAGATAGCGCAAATCAGCGATGCAGCCCGCGCCATCGGTATTGTCGCCACGAAGTCTGCCATCCGGCAGCACAATCAAAGTATTTACAGCGCCGGCGAGTTTGGCGCGTTCGGTCAGCTCGTGTGTCAGCGCGACCACCGTTTCTTTGTGCGGAACGGTGACGTTCAGACCGCGGACTCCCTCTCGAAGCAACGCCTGCACCTGCACGACAAGTGCAGCGGGTGCGATATCGAAACGTTCGTATATCAAATGTTGCCGCGTCGCTTTGGCGAATTCTCCGTGTATGAGGGGCGAGCGACTGTGCGAGATCGGATGGCCGATCACCCCGTATCGATCAGGCAGTGTCTCCATGCGGCTCTCTTTCATGGCAATGTTCATGGCAACGATCTCACGGTTGCTCCGCCAGTGCGTTCAGTATCGAGCAGCTCGCGAAGGATCGGTAGCCAGTTGGCCATCTGTTCGGCGAGCTGCCACGGCGGATTAAGTATCAACAGACCTGAGCCGTTGAGACCGACCCGGGAGTCTGGTGGGTGAATCCACAAATCGCTGCTGATCGCCGGGGTTCTAGCCTCGTCGGGTGGTTTCGGCAGACGCGAGATCAGTCGATTGCGCCACTCCTCCGTGTCGCGCTCGTGCTTGATCGGGTACCAGATGGCCACGACCGCGTTGGGCAAGCGACGCAGCGTCTCGCAGGCTGTGGCCTCCACTGCACGAAAATCGGCAGTGGTGTCTTCATAGGGCGGATCGATCAAGACCAGCGCGCGCCTCTCCGAATTGGGCAACCAATGTCGAATTCTTTGATAGCCATCGGCGCATTCGGCAGCGATTCGTCCCGACTCGCGCGACAAGAGTCGGTGCAACGCAGCGTGTTCCTCGGCTTGCGTCTCGATGAACACGGCTCGATCCTGCGGACGAATCGCAGCCAACGCGATCATTGGCGAGCCGGGGTACACGCGGCGCGAGGATCGTTCGCGCCGGATGGCTTTGACGATAGCGAGGTAGTCGTCGATCTCGGGCGGCCAGTGATCATGCCTTGCAGCTTCGAGCGTCGCAGCTTCGAGCAGGGCGATGCCGCCGTGCGACTCCGCCGTCTTGCGCGCGCCTTCGCTTTGAAGATCGTACAGCCCACGACCGGCATGGGTGTCGAGCAACAGAAATCCTTTTTCTTTACGAGACAGCGCGCGAATCAGCGCGAGCAGCGTGACGTGCTTGTGCACGTCCGCAAAGTTGCCCGCATGAAAGACGTGCCGGTACTTCACGCCTCGGTGGCAGCAGACTTTTTGGTTTTCGCTTTGGCCTTGGCTTTTTTGGGCACCTTGGCCTTGGCCTTCACCTTCGCCTTTGGCTTGGCTTCCGCCTTGGGTTTGGCGGCGGGCGTCTTTTTGACGAAGCGTCCGCGGCCAGGCCGCTGCGGGGCGGCAGCCAGCAGTTCGCGGCACTCTCCGAGAGTCAGGGTTTTCGGATCGCGGTCTTTCGGAATACGCGCATTACGCAGTTTGTCGGTGATGTAAGGGCCATAGCGTCCGTTCAAGACCTGGATATCGTCGATGCCGAAGTCCTGGATGATGCGGTTGGCGTCGGCGAGTTTTTTTGCCTCGACCACCTCAACCGCGCGCTCGAGCGTGATGGTGTATGGGTCGTCTTCTTTCAAGGAGGCGTATTTGCTGCCGTATTTGATATACGGACCGAAGCGACCGATATTTGCCTCGAGCATTTCGCCCTCGGCGTTCGCGCCGAGTTTGCGCGGTAATTGGAACAGCTGCAAACCGTCAGCGAGCGTGATCGCGTCCATCTTTTGACCAGGACGCAGACCTGCGAAACGCGGCTTCTCTTCGTCGTCCCGGGTGCCAATCTGTACGAACGGGCCGAAGCGTCCCATGCGAACCGAGACCGGCTTGCCACTCACTGGATCGGTGCCGAGCTCGCGCGCCTGCGCCGCCTCGTCACGAGAGACATTTTTCTCGGTGTGATCGATCAGATCAACGAATGGCTGCCAAAATTTCTGCAGTGGTTCGGTCCAGGGTTCTTCGCCGCGCGAGACGGCATCGAGCTCGTCTTCCATCGCGGCGGTGAAACCATAATCGACGTATTTGCTGAAGTGTGTACTCAGGAAGTTGTTGACGATCTTGCCGATGTCAGTGGCGATGAAGCGCCTGCCGTCCATGTCGACGTATTCACGATCTTTCAGGGTCGAGATGATCGAGGC
>SXGQ01382852.1_pt1 | contig 16257 bp, 16 predicted proteins | sample 3178371 | NCBI WGS metagenome assembly SXGQ01 (sample SAMN11356859, study PRJNA531348) | freshwater metagenome | isolation source: freshwater sample F1-20 | place: China: Fuxian Lake, Yuxi | collected 2017-12-25
CGAGTGCCCGCTGCAGGATCAGGCGTTCTCGCATGGTCCGGGCGAAAGCCGCTACGTCGAGGAAAAGCGCCACTACGAGAAGCCGATCGCAATCAGTGACCTCGTTTACCTCGATCGCGAGCGCTGCATTCTCTGTGATCGTTGCACGCGCTTTGCGAGCGACGTCGCCGGCGATCCGCTGATCTCGTTCACGCACCGCGGCAACAACACCCAGGTGCTGACGTTCCCCGACGAGCCATTCGCCTCGTACTTCTCGGGCAACACCGTGCAGATCTGCCCGGTGGGTGCGCTCACCGCCAAGCCCTACCGTTTCAAGGCCCGTCCGTGGGACCTCGAGGAAACCGAGAGCACGTGCACCACGTGTGCGGTCGGTTGTCGCGTCTCGGTGCAGTCGAGTCGTGATCAGATCGTGCGTCTGCAGGGCATCGACAACCCCGATGAACCCGGCAAGGGAACACTCAACTGGGGTTGGTTGTGCGACCGCGGTCGTTTCAATTTCGAATCCATCGCCAGCGATGAGCGTCTCATCGCGCCGATGCTGAAGGGCGACAAGGGACTTGCACCTACGTCGTGGGCCAATGCGCTCGAAGTGGCGGCACGAACGATTCGTCTCGCCGTGTCGTCATGTGGCACCGACAGCGTCGCCATTCTCGGTGGCGCGCGCCTCGCAAACGAGGATGTTCGCGCGTGGTCGATGCTTGCCGATGCGATGGGCATCACGATGCGCGACCCACAGCTCGACGACGGCCTGCCGGCTTCGGTATTCGAACTTCCGCAGGCGAGCATCGAAGACGCGTCATCCGCGTCGACGATCGTGCTGCTGGCCCCGGACCTGAAGGAAGAACTGCCCGTTCTGCATCTGCGTCTTCGCGATGCGGCGACGAAGCGCGGCGTGCGGATCATCGAGATCGCGCCGAAGGCCTCGGGTCTCACGCGTCATGCATGGAAGTTCTTGCCCTACGAACCGGGCAATCAGGTCGCCGCGGTGAAGGCCGCCCTCGCCGATGCGTCCGTCGCGTCGCAGTTGGCCGGCGGCAATGTCGTGGTCGTTCTCGGTCGTGCAAACCTTGCCGAGTCGGCTGATTTCACGCTGCAGGCTTACAACGTGCTTGCTGCAGCGGTGTCGGGTGTGCGCGTCCTGCCCGTGTTGCGTCGTGGCAACGTACGCGGCGCCCTCGAACAGGGTCTCGCACCTACGTCGGCGGGCGATACCCGCGGCATTCTTCGCGCGGCGGCCGAAGGTCATATCGAGTGCCTGGTTCTTCTCGGCGCCGATCCCCTGAGTGACGTTCCCGATGCCGACCTCGCACGTCGCGCCCTTGCATCCGCACGCAGCATCATCGCACTCGATACGTTCCCGACCGCATCGTCGATGCTCGCTGATGTTCTGCTGCCGGTAGCGGCCTACGCGGAGCGCACGGGCAGCGTCACGAACATCGAGGGAACGATCAGTTGCCTGTCGCAACGTGTCACCGCGTGTGGCACCAGCCGACCCGACTGGATGGTTGCGATCGAACTCGCCGAACGTCTCGGTCACGACCTCGGCGTCGGATCACTCACCGACCTTGCTGCACAACACGTCGAGGCGGCGGGCAGGACCACGCTCGACACGCGCAATCTCGTCGCACCCGACCGCAACTCCTACGACCTGCGTCTCGTCGTGTCGCGTCGTATGTACGACCGCGCGGTCGGCACCGTAGCCAGCCGATCACTCGCCAACCTCGGTGCGGGTGCCGCCGTGCACCTGAACCCGCGCGACATCGAAGCCATCGGAACGGCGGTCGGTCGTGAAGTGCGCGTGTCGACGTCGCGCACGTCGATCGTTCTGCCGGTTCGTGCCGACGCGACCGTCACGAAGGGCACCGCATGGGTGCCCTTCAACCAGACGGGCGCAGACATCCGTGAACTCATCGACGGTGACCAACCGGTCATCGACGTGCGAGTGGAGAACCTGAAGTGAGCGTCGTGTCGTTCCTCGCGATCGATCCGCTGCTCGAGGGTGATCTTCTCTGGACACCACTCCTCATCGTTCTCGTCAAGGTGCTCGTCGTGTTCGTCGTTGGTCTCGTCGCCACGATGTTGATGGTGTGGTTCGAACGCAAGGCGATCGCCGGTATGCAGAACCGCATCGGTCCCAACAAGGCCGGTCCGTTCGGTTTGCTGCAGACGCTCGCCGACGGCATCAAGTTGTTCTTCAAGGAAGACCTACTGCCCGAGCGTGCCGACAAGTTCGTCTACCGACTCGCGCCCTACCTGTCGTTCGTTCCCGCGTTCCTCGCATTTGCGATCATCCCGTTGGGCGGTGATTTCCGTGACGGCAATGGCGGTTTCGTGACGTGGTTCGGCGAAACCACACGCGTACAGTTGGCGGATCCACCGGTTGGTGTGTTGTTCGCACTCGCCATTTCGTCGATCGCCGTGTACGGCATCATGCTTGCCGGCTGGTCGAGTGGCTCGAAGTACCCGCTGCTCGGCTCGGTGCGTGCGTCGGCGCAGATGGTCAGTTACGAGGCATCCCTGGGCTTGTCCCTCGCAGCGGTCATTCTCGTCTGCGGCACACTGTCCACGAGCGGCATCGTTGACGCCCAGTCGTCGCTCGGATCCTGGAACCTCGTTGCAACCGGTGTCGTTCCGTTCCTCATTTTTCTGGTTTCGGCCACGGCCGAACTGAACCGGCCACCGTTCGACTTGGTCGAGGCCGAACAAGAACTGGTCGGTGGATTCAATACCGAGTACTCGTCGATTCGTTTTGCTCTTTTCTTTCTCGCCGAGTTCATGAACACGATCACGATGTCGGCGTTCATCGTCACCCTGTTCTTCGGTGGTCCGCAGCCGATCACGATCGGTGGCACGACCCTCGACATTCCGCTCATTCCGAACGGCCTCGAGGGCACCGTCTGGCTGCTCCTCAAGGTGCTCGTGTTTCTCTACATCTACGTCTGGTTCCGAGGCACCCTGCCGCGGTTTCGTTACGACCAGCTCATGGACCTCGGTTGGAAGTTCCTCATCCCGTCATCGCTCGGTTGGTTCATGCTTCTCGCCGCCCAACGTCTGGCCGATGATCGCGGCTGGGACCAGTGGATCGTCGTGCCAATGTCGCTTGCCGTCATCGTCGTTGCCTTCGTCATGATGCAACTTGCGTTCCGTGCGAGTGACCGGAACCGTGAAGCCGAAGGGGTGCAGTTCTAGATGGGCTATCTGGGGGGATTTCTCGTCACCGTTCGTCAGCACGGCAAGCGCAACCGTGTGACCACCCAGTACTCGGGTGGCCGCATGTTCCGTCGTGGCAAGAAGGAATCACACGACGAGAAAATCGAAAAGCCAGAACGTCTCCACGGCCGTCACGTTCTCAACCGTTACGAGGACGGTATGGAGAAGTGCATCGGTTGTGAACTCTGCGCCGGCGTATGCCCCGCAAAGTGCATCTACGTGCGTGGCAAGGACAACGATCCTGCCAACCCCACTTCGCCGGGCGAGCGCTTTGGCTTCGTCTACGAGATCAACTACCTGCGCTGCATCCATTGCGACATGTGCGTGGAGGCATGTCCGACGGAGGCCATCACCGAAACGAAGTTGTTCGAGTTCTCCTTCACCAATCGGCGTGATGCGATTTACACAAAGTCGGAACTCCTCGTCGACGATGCCGGTTTGCCGCAGCATCTGCCGTGGGAGGACTGGCGTCCGGGTGAAGACCTCCACACGTCGGGCTGGATGCGCGCCACGTCGCCCAGTGGTGACGCCGACTTCGAGGGTGTCGTGTCGTGGAGCGGCGAACTCGGCTACGGGGTGCGTGCCGCCGAGGCCGAGCAGGCCGAGAGGGACGGCCGCTAGATGGAGCTGTTCGTTTTCGTCTGCGCCGCCATCATGGTGTTGGTCGGTGCACTCGGTGTCGTTCTGCGGTCGAATCCCGTGCACGCCGCGCTCAGCATGATCCTCACGCTCTTCGGTGTCGCGGTTCTTTTCGTCGCCCGCGAGGCGAATTTCCTCGCTGCGGTGCAGGTCATCGTCTACGCGGGTGCGATCGTCGTGCTCTTCCTCTTTGTGATCATGCTCCTCGGCGTCGACCGTGCCGAAGACCTACGGACCGAACCCCTCGGCAATGTTCAGCGCCCGTTGGCACTGGTACTCGGCATTGGCATGTTCGCCCTTCTCACCACCGCGGTCGTGCGGTCTCGCGATTCGCTGCGCTTCAAGGGTGATGGCGTGAAGACCGCAACGCTCGAAGACGCCGACGGCAACATTCGCCAGATCGCCCGGTCGATCTTCGGTGACTACGTCGTCGCATTCGAGCTCACGTCGGTCTTGCTCATCGTCGCGGTCGTCGGGACGGTGGTCCTTGCACGTCGCCGCAAGTCCGAAAGGACTGCGTCGTGATCACAGCCGCAGTCGTCCCCACCACCACGTGGTATCTGGTTCTCGCAGCGGGACTGTTCGCGATCGGAATGATCGGCGTTCTTGTGCGTCGCAACCCGCTCATCATGTTCATGTGTATCGAGCTCATGCTGAATGCGGTGAACCTCACCTTCGTCGCCCTCGCCACCGAACTCACCGACATCAACGGTCAGACGGCCGTTTTCTTCGTGCTAGTCGTCGCCGCCGCGGAAGTCGTGGTCGGACTCGGCATCATCGTTTCCATCATGCGCCGGCGCCAGCAAGCAACGGCCGATGACCTCGCGGCACTGAAGGGTTGATCGGATGCTCGATGTCGTTTGGTTGATCCCTGCTCTGCCACTGGCCGGGTTCCTGCTGCTCGTCCTTTTCGGTCGTCGTCTCGGGGAACCGAAGGCCGGTCACCTTGCCGCGGCGATGTGCGGCGGTGCGTTCGTCGTCACCGCGCTCACGTTCTTCGACATGCTCTCGAAGGACTCGGCAGAGCGTTCCCACGTCGTGGACCTCTTTTCCTGGATACCCGTTGGTTCGCTCGAAGTGAAGATGGCGCTTCTTGCCGATCCGTTGTCGATCACAATGGCGCTCTTCGTCACCGGTATCGGCACGTTGATCCATCTCTATGCCGTCGGTTACATGCACGGCGACCCGAAGTTCTCCAAGTTCTTCATCTACCTGAATCTCTTTGTCTTCTCGATGCTGATGCTCGTCCTCGGCGAGAACCTTCTCGTCACGTTCCTCGGCTGGGAGGGCGTCGGCACCTGCTCGTACTTCCTCATCTCTTTCTGGCACACGCGCGAGAGCGCTGCAACCGCCGGCAAGAAGGCGTTCGTGACCAACCGCGTCGGTGACTGGGGCGTCATGACGGCGATGTTCCTCGCGTTCGCATCGGTCGGCACACTCTCGTACAAGGGCATCAACGACGCTGCGATCGGTGGTTCACTCAGCCACGTCACGGCGACCGCGATTGCCCTGATGCTCTTCATCGGAGCATGCGGCAAGAGTGCCCAGCTGCCGCTGTACATCTGGCTACCCGACGCGATGGAGGGCCCGACGCCCGTGTCGGCGCTCATTCACGCGGCCACCATGGTGACCGCAGGTGTGTTCCTGATGACACGCATGAACCCGGTCATCCACGAGGCGTACACGTGGGCACCGATGATCATTGCGGTGGTCGGTGCGGCGACCGCGTTGTTTGCGGCGACGGTCGCCGTGGCCCAGAACGATGTGAAGAAGGTGTTGGCGTACTCCACCGTCTCACAGCTCGGTTACATGTTCCTTGCCGTCGGTTCGGGTGCCTACATTGCGGCCATCTTCCACATGATCACCCACGCGTTCTTCAAGGCACTCCTCTTCCTCGGTTCAGGCTCGGTCATTCACGGCATGCACCACGAACAGGACATGCGCCGGATGGGTGCCTTGCGCAAACTCATGCCGGTCACCGCGGCGACCTTCATCGTCGGTTGGCTGGCAATCGCGGGTGTTCCGCCGTTTGCCGGCTTCTGGTCGAAGGACGAAATCCTGCTCTACGTGTATGCAAACAACCGTGGTCTCTACGTCGTCGGTCTCGTAACTGCACTGCTCACCGCGTACTACATGACCCGCCAGGTGATCATGGTGTTCTTCGGTGAAGCGCGGTGGAACGACCACAGCGAGGAACACGGCGCGCACGGTGACTTCAAGCCCCACGAAAGCCCGCGCATCATGCTGATGCCGCTCGTTGTTCTCGCCGGCTTGTCGATCGTCGGCGGTGCCCTGCAACTGCCGTTCACCAAGGATCTGCACTTCCTCGAGAAGTGGCTCGAGCCGGTGGTCGAACACGGTGAGGCGCACATCAAGGGCTCGTGGGCCTATGACAACAAATACTTGTTGATGGGCGTGGCGATCGTGGTTGCCCTCGCAGGCATCGCCGTTGCCGTTGGGGTGTACGGCAAGAAGAAATTGAAGGCCGTCGAGCCCGAGATCCTCGCGAACGGCTGGTTCTATGACCGCCTCGTCTCGAACTTCATGGGTGGTCCCGGCCGACGGGCATTCGACGCCGTTGCGTGGGCGGATGCGAACGTCATCGACGGTGCCGTTCGTGGAACGGGTGTCGCCGTTCGTTCGACGAGCGGTGTTGCACGCAGACTGCAGAGCGGATTCGTTCGTGCCTATGCCGCCGTGATTGCAATTGCGGTGCTCCTCATGCTCGTCTGGTTCGTCTACAGGGGGATCGCCTGATGTACTCCGCCGAAGCCGCGGGTGGCTCGACCCTGTCGTTTCCGATTCTCACCGCGCTCGTGTTGGTGCCTGCTCTCGGCGGCATCCTCACGATTCTCACGAGCAATCGTCGACCAGAATCGACGAAGTTCGTGGCGCTGGTCGCCAGCACCGTCACCGCAGGTCTCAGCATCTGGTTGCTCTCGTCGTTCGAAACGGCTGACGCCGGATTCCAGTTCGTGTCGCGGCATCCGTGGATCCGTGATTGGGGAATCGGCTGGCACGTCGGTGTCGACGGCATCTCGCTCTTCCTCGTCGTTCTGACGGGCTTGCTTTTCCCGCTCGTCATTGCGGGCATCGACCCGCACCACGACCACAAGCGCTACCTCGGTTGGATGCTCGTCCTCGAGGCCGGGGTCATGGGTAGTTTCATCAGCCTCGACCTCTTCCTCTTCTTCCTTTTCTTCGAGATCGTTCTCGTCCCGATGTATTTCCTGATCGGTGGTTGGGGGTACGACCAGCGGATTTATGCGGCAACGAAGTTCTTCCTCTACACGATGTTCGGATCGGCGTTCATGCTCGTCGGCATCATCGCGACGGCGGTGCTCGCGAAGAACAGTCTCGGGTACGTCACCTTTGACCTCGTGGAACTTGCCGAGGGCGCCGAGTTCGCCGCGTCCACCGGACGTTGGCTGTTCATGGCCTTTGCGATCGCCTTCGCCGTGAAGGTTCCGCTCTTCCCGCTGCACACGTGGTTGCCCGACGCCCACACGCAAGCGCCCACCGGCGGTTCGGTCATTCTCGCCGGTGTGCTGTTGAAACTCGGCACCTACGGCTTCCTTCGCTTCGGGCTCTATCTCTTCCCCGAAGCATCGGTGTGGGCGCGTCCTTTGTTCCTCACCCTTGCGGTGGTCGGCATCCTCTGGGGCGCCATCGCGGCCACTATGCAAAAGGACCTGAAGCGTCTCGTTGCGTACTCGTCGGTGGCGCACCTCGGTTTCATCATCCTCGGCACCTTTGCATTCACGTCGCAGGCCATCACCGGTGGTGTCATGCAGATGGTGAACCACGGCATCTCGACGGGTGCGCTCTTCCTACTCGTCGGAATGATCTACGAACGTCGCCAGACGCGCGAGATTTCGCAACTGAAGGGCCTGCAGTCGGTGGCACCGATCTTCGCCGCAGCGTTCATGATTGTGATGCTGTCGTCGATCGGCGTACCGGGTCTCAACGGTTTCGTCGGTGAATTCCTCATTCTCATTGGTTCGTTCGGCAACGCTCGCTGGTGGGTTGTCGTCGGTGCGACGGGCGTCATCCTTGCAGCTTTGTATCTGTTGTGGGCCTACCAGCGTGTCTTTCACGGAGAACCCGACGAGGAGAACAAGTCCTTCGCCGAATTGCGTCCACGCGAAGGGATGTTGTTGCTTGCATTCATTGCACCGATCGTCTTCACGGGCGTCTTTCCGAAGCCGATGCTCGACCGCATAGAGCCCAGCGTGAAAGCGCTCGTCACGCACGTCGAGACGAACACCGGTCGCACTCTCGAGTTCGAGAAGAAGGAAATTGCCCCTGTCGAGCATTCGGATGTCCATTCCGACACGGAGAAGCACGACACGGAGAAGTCCGATTCGGAAGGGCACGGAGGCTGACGATGTTTGCTGCTGAAACCCTCGCCGGGCCGTCGATTCCGTGGTTCACGCTCAGTCCGCTGCTCGCGCTTCTCGTCGGAGCATGCGTGCTCATGCTCGGCGGTTCGCTCTTGCCGCAGTGGCCTCGTGGCCTCTACGGAATCGTCAGCGCGGCGACCGCAGCAACATCGATCGTGCTGTGCTTCTTCCTGTGGGACAACCTGACCGATGGTCGGCCCGAGACGATCATCGCCGACGCACTTGCCTTCGATCACTTCGCTGTTCTTGGCACCATCACCATTTGCATTGCAGTGCTGCTCGCAAGTCTGACGACGAGCGACTATCTCGTGCGCGAAGGCGAGGATGGTCCGGAACTGTTCGTGCTCTACATCGCTGCTGCGATCGGTGGCATCGTCATGGTGGCTGCGCAGGACCTCATCGTGTTGTTCCTCGGTCTCGAGACGCTCAGCCTTGCTCTATACGTTCTCGCCGCAAGCAACCGTCGGCGCGAGGAAAGCCAGGAAGCCGGGCTCAAATACTTCATCCTCGGTGGATTCTCCTCGGCGTTTTTCCTCTACGGCATCGCCTTCATCTACGGTGCGACAAAACACACCAACCTCGGTCGGATCATGAAAGTGCTGTCGACCGAGCAGGCGTTCCCGCGCAACGACGTGTTGCTGCTCGTCGGTGTCGGCCTTCTTCTCGTTGGACTCGCCTTCAAGGTCGCCGCGGTGCCGTTCCAGGTGTGGACGCCCGACGTGTACCAAGGCGCGCCGACGCCCGTCACGTCTTTCATGGCATCGGCCGGCAAGACGGCTGCGTTCGCTGCATTGTTGCGCGTCAGCGTGACCGCTCTGGAAAGCCGTGTCGATGATTGGCGGCCGGTCGTGTGGGTGCTTGCCGTTCTCAGCCTCGTTTTTGGTTCGGTGCTGGCAGTCACGCAGACCAACGTGAAGCGCATGCTCGCGTACTCGTCGATCAGCCACGCCGGGTTCATTCTTCTCGGCGTCGAGGCGGCGTCGCACACCGGTTCGTCGAGTGCCGGCGACGGGATCGCATCGGCGATGACGTACCTGCTTCTCTACACCGTGCTCGTCATCGGAACGTTCACGATCGTCGGCCTCGTTGCCGGCAAGGGTGATGTTGGATCGAACCTCACCGATTTCCGCGGGCTCGGTCGTCGTCGCCCGGCCCTCGCACTTGCACTCACCGTATTCCTGCTCGCGCAGGCCGGGATGCCGTTGACCTCAGGATTCGTCGCCAAGTTCGGTGTGATCCGCGCCGCGGTCGAAACGAAGAGTTACGCCATAGCGATCATTGCCATGCTCGCATCGGTGATCGGTGCGTTTCTCTATCTGCGCATCATGGTCAGTGCGTGGATGGAAGACGCCGAAGGCGAGGACGCGGCACCGCCGGTTCCGTTCCTGTCGGGTCTCGCGGTGACTGCTGCCGTCGCATTCACTTTGGTCGTAGGCATCGTTCCCGGCTGGCTGCTCGACGCAACGCGCCAAGTGGTCACGCTCGCAGGCCGCTGATTCAGCGTTCGAGTTCTTCGACCTCGTAGCCCGCATTGCGCGCCGCATCGATGACGGTGTCGGCATGTTCCGTGCCACGTGTTTCGAGAACGATTTGCACTCCGGTTTCCCGCACGTGCAAGTCGACGCCTTCGCGCACGTGTTCGACCTCAATGAGGTTTGCGCCCTGGCCCGCGAGAAGCGTGAGCAGGTTCGCGAGTCCACCCGGTCGATCGGGAATGCGCGCGAAGAGAAGCAGACGCCGCCCAGCCTGTGTTTCGTGACGTCGAACGAGACCGGGTAGCAGACCAAGGTCGACATTGCCGCCCGACAGCACGACACACGTGACACCGTCGTTTGCCGGACGCACGAGACCGCGCATCAACGCCGATGCACCAACTGCACCGCCACCCTCGACGAGCAACTTCCCACGCTCCATGAGGAGGATCATTGCATCGGCGACGTCGTCCTCTTCGACGGCCACGACATCGTCGACGAATTCTTCGATGATGGGTCGCGTCACTGCGCCGGGTTTCTTGACCGCGATGCCGTCCGCGAGGGTGACGACCGGACCGTCGGGTGCGGGCAGGTGTGCATAGGGGGCACACGCCGACACCTGCACGCCGATGACTCGGATGCGCGGGTCGTGTTGTTTCAGTGCGATCGCTGCGCCACCGGTGAGGCCGCCCCCACCGAGCGGAATGATGACCATGCGCAGGTCGGGGATGTCCTCGATGAGTTCGAGGCCAAGTGTGGCCTGGCCTGCAACCACTGCGGGGTCGTCGTACGGGTGGCAGAAATTCATGCCGGTCGCGGCCGCACGCTCTTTGGCGAGCGCCACCGCATTGTCGAGCGAATCGCCGCCCTCGGAGATCGTTGCCCCGTAGGCGCGGCACGCGGCAATCTTGGAGATCGAGGCGCCGGCCGGTACGAAGATCTCGCATGCGATGGCGTTCACCTGGGCGGCGAAGGCGATCGCCTGGGCGTGGTTGCCCGCACTTCCCGCAACGACACCACTCGAGGCGGCCGCGCCGAGCGAGGCGACCTTGTTCATCGCGCCGCGGATCTTGAAAGACCCCGTTCGCTGGAGGTTCTCGGCCTTCAGGACGATGTTGCCGCCGCATCGGGCCGTGAGCGCTGCGGACTCGGTGATGGGGGTGCGTTTCACGTAGGCGGCTCCGGCCGCACGTGCAGCGAGGATCTGGTCACGAGATATAGGTGACGTCCCCATCCGGAATTACCGTACCCTCATGCGCGCAATCATCATCGGCAACCATGGCGACGCCGACGGGGGCGAAGTTGCTCAGCGCTTCATCCAACTGGGGTGGTCGTTCGAAACATGGAACCGTGAGCGCGCACTCGATTGGGAGCCGTTACCCGACGACGTCGGCCTCGTGGTTCCCCTCGGGTCGGACTGGTCGGTCTACTGGGATGATGTGGCACCCTTCGTTGCTGCCGAAGCGACCCTCCTCGGGGTCGCCCACGACCGCCAGGTACCGATTTTCGGGATCTGCTTCGGTGGCCAGATGCTCGCCCACGCCGTGGGTGGTCGGGTCGAGCGGGCCGATCGGCCCGAGATCGGGTGGTTCTCGGTCGACCCGCACCCTGGAATGAACCCATTTCTGGTCCAAAATCCCTGGTTCCATCAAAATCCCTGGTTCCAGTGGCATTACGACCGTTTTGTGCCCCCCGTCGGGGCAACGGTGCTGGCTATGGGGGCGCAGGGGGCCCAGGCCTTCCTGCTTGACCGCAGTCTTGGCCTGCAGTTCCACCCCGAAGTCACCCCGGTCATCGTCGAACGGTGGTCGACGGGGCACGGCGCACTGGAGTTGGCCCGCGTCGGTGTCGATGCGGACGCACTTGTCGCCGCGACTCGTTCACATGCGCACGTGTCCGCGCAAGCGGCGCACCGTCTCGTCGATTGGTTCGCCGAACACGTGATGTCGGTGCACTGACAGGGCCACCGCACGCATCGTTGAGACCGACAACTCCGTGGCTGTTTCTGTCCCGGCGGGGGTGGGTAGTAGTTTCGGAAGCAATGTCCCCCTTCTTGCGGTCATACCTCACGGTCGTGTGGTTCGGCCTCACGGCTTTCCTCCTCGGTGGCCTGCTGCTCTGGCTCGCGTCCTTGCTACGGCCCGTCAAACCCACCCCCGAAAAGGTTCTTGCCTACGAAAGCGGCGTCGACCCGGTCGGCGAGGGATGGTCGCAAAGCCAGATTCGCTACTACGTGTTTGCGCTCCTCTTCGTCGTGTTCGATGTCGAAGCGGTGTTCCTCTTTCCGTGGGCGACGCAACTCGAGCGCTACGGCTCGTTTGGTCTGATCGAAATGGGCGTGTTCGTTGCGATTTTGCTGCTCGGTCTCGTCTATGCCTGGCGTAAGGGGGTCCTGCGCTGGGTCTGATCCACGCAGGACACACAAGATTCGAGAGGAACGGACACTCATGGGACTCGTAGATCGTGGGCGACTGCCCAAGTCACTGAATTCACTTTTCAATCTCGGGCGTTCGTACTCGCTCTGGGTGTACCAGTGGGGCCTTGCGTGCTGCGCCATCGAAATGGGAGCGGCTTTCGGTTCGCCGCGTTACGACGTCATGCGCCTCGGCGTCATTCCGCTGCCCGCAAGCCCTCGTCAAGCCGACCTCGTCGTCATCTCGGGAACGGTCACCGACAAGATGGCCCCGGCCGTCAAGCGTCTTTATGAACAGATGCCCGAGCCGAAGTACGTCATCTCGATGGGCAGTTGCGCCAACTGTGGCGGGCCGTACTGGGACAGCTACTCGGTGACAAAGGGCGTCGACCAGATCATTCCCGTCGACGTATACGTGCCCGGCTGTCCTCCGCGTCCGGAGGCACTGCTCGAGGGCATCGTCCTTTTGCAGCAACGCATCAAGAACGAAGACATGGGAGCACGTTGGCGCGGTGAAGGCACCGTCTCGCTGGCCGCCTCAGCCGAAGCCGAGCGCAAGGGAGAACCCGTTGTCGTCGCTCGCTGAGATCACTGCCGTCCTCGGCGACGCCGTCGAAGAGTCGTTCGAAAAGGGTCCCGAAGGCAACGTCGACACCTGGGTTCGCGTGAAGACGTCCGCGTGGCGCGATGCAGCGAGCGTGCTGCGCGAAAAGCTCGGTTACGACTACTTCTGTTTTCTCTCGGCGATCGACTGGATGCCGTCGCCCTACGGCCGCGGTGAGGAAGACCCCACGGCCGAGCGCGAGCCGATCGATTCCACCATCCGACAGGGTTACACCGGCGGTGCGACGCGCATGCAGGTGTTCGCGCGTCTCGTGAACCACCGCACCCACCACGGGGTCACGTTGAAGGCCGACGTGCCCGACGACTCGTTGACGATCGATTCGTGGGTGGGCGTGTTCGCGGGTGCGAACTGGCACGAGCGAGAAACGCACGAGATGTTCGGAATCACTTTTGCGGGCCACCCCGACCTGCGGAACATGTATCTGCCCACCGACTTCGAGGGTTACCCCCTGCGCAAGGACTTCCCGTTGCTCGCACGCATCGTGAAGCCGTGGCCGGGAATCGTCGATGTCGAACCGCTGCCCGGTGGCGGCGACGAAGAAGGAGGCGCCGAATGACCATGTTGGGTGACCGCCAGCAACTCGCGTACATCGCGTCGCAGGCAGCCGATGCACGCGTGAACGTCGAGCTAGAGACCGAGGGCATGACCCTCAACATCGGCCCGCAGCACCCCGCGACGCACGGCACTCTGCGCATCATCGCCCGCCTCGACGGCGAGCAGGTCGTGTGGGCGGAACCGTCGTGCGGCTACATGCACCGTGGCTACGAGAAGCTCACCGAGGTGCGCACTTTCCCGCAGGTGACAGCGCTCGTGAACCGCATCGACTGGCTGGGAAGTTTCGCCAACGAGGTGCCGTTCATCCTCGCAGCCGAACAGTTGATGGGCATCGAGGCACCGCCGCGCGCGCAGTGGATCCGCACCATCCTCTTCGAACTTTCCCGCATCGCGAACGTGTCGCTGGTCCTCGGCGACCTCGGCGTGCAGTTGGGTGCGATCACGCCGGTCTTCTTCGCTTTCCGTGACCGCGAGTACGTGCTCAACCTCATCGAAGGTGCAACGGGTGGTCGCTTCCACCCGAACTTCGACCGCATCGGTGGCCTGAAGGACGACCTGCCCGCCGGCTTCATCGACGAGACGCGCGCGGTCATGCGCAAGATGCGCAAGTTCTGCGACGAAATCGAAGGTCTCCTCTTCGGCAACGAAATCTTCGAGGCTCGTACGCGTGGCATCGGCGTCATCCCGCGTGACGTCGCTCTGCAATACGGACTCTCCGGCGCGAACCTGCGTGGCAGCGGCGTCGACTGGGACCTGCGTCGCGACCAGAAACTGCCGATGGCCTGGGACAAGGTCGACTGGAAGGTGTGGACGCACCCCGACGGCGACTCGTACGCGCGTTGCTGGATTCGTCTGCAGGAAGTCCGCGAGTCCACGCTAATCGTCGAGAAGTTGCTCGACTCGCTGCCTTCGGGCCCGGTCATGGCGAAGGTTCCGCGCATCATCAAGGTGCCCGAGGGTGAGGCCTGGGTGTCGACGGAGAACCCGCTCGGCGAGATGGGCTACTACGTCGTCTCGAAGGGTGAGCTCGGTCCGTTCCGCGTGAAAATTCGCTCGGCGAGCTTCAACAACATCTCCATCGTGCCGTGGCTGCTGAAGGGCGTGTACGTGCCCGACATCATCACGATCCTCGCGTCGCTCTACTTCATTCTCGGGGACATTGATCGCTGATGTTGGGTCTGATCGCCGGCATTCCGTACTGGGCACAGTCGCTGTTGCGCGTGCTCGGCGGCATCGTCGCCGTTCTTCTGCCAGCGGGAACCATCGTCTATGTCTTTCTCTTCAAGATGATGTCGTTCATGCAGAGCCGCCTCGGGCCGATGGAGGCCGGTCCGTTCGGGTCGTTGCAGTTGTTCGCCGAAGTGGGGAAGTGGCTGCAGAAGGAAGACCTCTACCCCGAGCGCGCCGACAAGTTCATCTTCAAGATGGCACCGCTCATCGTGCTGTCGAGCACGTTCCTTCTCGTCGCCGTCGTGCCGTTCGGCCCCGATGCGTGGTTCACCAACTTCGAGGCGGGCGTCTTCTACGCGCTGGCTGTCTCGTCGGTGTCGGTGCTGGGCATTCTCATCGCCGGTTGGGCGAGCGCCAACAAGTACTCGCTTCTCGGTGGCTTGCGCGGGGCGGGTCAGCTGATCGCATACGAACTGCCGATGGTGCTCGCCGTCATCGGCGTCGTCATCCAGGCCGACACCATGAACCTCCAGCAAATCGTCGTCGCGCAGAATGCGGGCTCGATCTTCGGCTGGGACGGCCTCGGCAACCCCTACATCCTCACGCAGTTCATCGGCTTCATCATTTTCATGATTGCCGTGCAGGCAGAACTCACCCAGACGCCCTTCGACATGCCGATCGCCGAATCCGAACTCGTGTCCGGGTACATGACCGAATATTCGGGCTTCCGCTTCCTCATCTTCTTCATCAGTGAGTTCGCGACGGCCGGTGTCTTTGCGCTGATCGCTTCGATCCTCTTCCTCGGCGGATGGGGTGTTCCGTTCTCGTGGTTCGGCTGGACCAGCATCGACAGCATCGACAACTGGATGAACGTCGTTGGTCCGCTGATCATGTTCACGAAGATGATGCTCCTCGTCTTCGTCATCATGTGGGTGCGTTTCAGCTACCCACGTTTCCGTGAGGACCAACTGCAGCGCTTCGCGTGGAAGGTTCTCATTCCGCTGTCACTCGTCAACATCATGGCGACGTCGGTTCTGAAGGTGGCGTTCTAATGGCGAAGGTTCCCGGCCTGCTGAAGGGTCTCGGTGTCACGCTCGGCACGATGGTGGAAACCGTCAAGAAGGGTGCGAACACCGTCCAGTACCCGCACGAAAAGGAAACACCGCCCATCCGCGCACGCGGCGTCATCGCGTTGCACGAGGGCAACTGCACGTCGTGCATGCTGTGTGCGCGTTCGTGCCCGGACTGGTGCATCTACATCGAGGGCCACAAGGAACTCGCCCCGCCGCGCCGTGCAGGTGGCAAGCCGCGTCAGGTGAACAAGCTCGACCGCTTCGACATCGACTACGCGCTGTGCATGTACTGCGGCATCTGTGTTGAGGTCTGTCCGTTCGACGCGCTGTTCTGGAGCCCCGAGTACGAGTACTCCGAGCCGCGCATTGCCGACCTTCTCCACGACAAGGCGAAGTTGGGCGAGTGGATGGAAACCGTTCCCGAGGCACCCGATCTCGAGGCTGGCGCAGAAAAGAAGGGCAAGAAGTAATGGTCGCCCAGAACATCGCCTTCGGTATCGTCGCCGCGATCATGGTGTGGGGTGCGCTGCGCGTCGTCACCGTGAGCAACGTCGTGCATGCTGCCCTCTGGCTGGTGCTCGTGCTCGCCGGCGTGGCGGCCCCGTATGTGATTCTCTCCTCCGATGTCGTCGCGATCACCCAGGGGCTCGTGTACATAGGCGCGGTCATGGTGCTCTTCGTCTTCTGAACGATGCTC
>SXGQ01765952.1_pt1 | contig 16256 bp, 18 predicted proteins | sample 3178371 | NCBI WGS metagenome assembly SXGQ01 (sample SAMN11356859, study PRJNA531348) | freshwater metagenome | isolation source: freshwater sample F1-20 | place: China: Fuxian Lake, Yuxi | collected 2017-12-25
CTCGACGCCAAGCGCGACTGGGGCTTCGCCGGCGACTACGTCGAGGCGATGTGGCTGATGCTCCAGCAGGACCAGCCCGACGACTACGTGGTCTCGACCGACGAACTGCACACCGTCAGCGAGTTCTGCGAGAAGGCCTTCGGCCGCGTCGGGCTCGATTACCGTGACCATGTCGTCGTCGATCCGCGCTACTTCCGCCCGGCCGAGGTCGACCTCCTCCTCGGTGACAGCACCAAGGCCCGCCGGCGACTCGCCTGGCAGCCGCAGGTGTCGTTCGAGCACCTGGTCGACATGATGGTCGATACCGACCTCGAACTGGCGCACCGGGAGCGGAGCGTGTCGGGCGCCCTGGTGGCCCGAGCGCGGATGGCCGCCTGATCGGCGGCGGTTCCGCCGCACGCGCCGGGATCGCCCGCCCGACTGCAGGGCGGCCGGGCGCTGGCCGGCACACCGCGCACCCGGTCGCGCCGGCAGCCGTCATGGGGGGCCGACCCGTTCCCCGACGCCATGACGGCGTGGGGGTGGGAGTCAGCCGGCGGAGCGGCGTTTCCGGCGGCGCTTCTGGATCCACTTCAGCCGCCAGCGCCCGAGGCGCCGCCGCACCGGGCCGGCGGCCTCGTGGCGGCGCACCACATCGGCCACGTCGATGCCGTCGTCGCCGCCCGGAAAGAGCATCCCTCGCGCGCGGAACCAGGCCACCGCCCGCTCGTTGCCGAGCGACTCCGGCCGCACGACGGCGAACGCCAGCGGCCTGTAGAAGATGTCGAGCCGGTCGCGGATCTGGGCCGCGATCGACGTCGGGGCGGTGAGTTCGGCGGTGTTGAGCTCCTGGTGGGAGAACTCGCCGATCTTGCGCGTGATGCTCTCCACACCCCCGAGATAGGTGAAGTGCCAGCCGCCGGCGGCCACCATCCGCCCGGCGGGAAAGCAGTCGTCGAAGCGCAGCCGGATGTCCTCAGCGGCATGCCGCCGCGCGTCGGCGGCCCGCACCATCCGCGTGCCCTTCAGCCAGTGCGGTTCGCTCGCGCAGAGCATGTTGCCGTAGTAGGCGAAGAACAGCTGCCGGAGCCAGGCGGGGCGACCGTCGAAAGAAGCGAGCGCCGCCGGATCGGGGATCTCGTCGACGTCGGAGATGAGCACGGCGTCGTCGTCGTCGGCCGTGGCGAGGCCGCGGCGGATGGCGTTGCGCTGCAGCGCCTCCCGGTCCCACGCCGAGTGGCAGCCGTCGTGGTCGTCGGCTCCGAGGAGGACGTAGTCCACCTTGTGCGCCCACGGGCCGGCCATCTCCCCGCGGAAGCGTGGCGGTTTTGCATCCCCCTTGAAGGTCAACGCCGACTCGACGATCACGAACCGGTCGACATGCGGGCCGAGGCACTGCAGCCGGAGGTCGAGGATCGGCTCGCCGTTGTAGAGAAAACAGTCGAAGACGCGCCTCGGCATCGCCCCTCCCGCATCAGGCGGCCCGGCTGCGGCGCTCCGCCCACCAGAGCCGCGACCAGAGTTTCAGAGTCCGGCGGTCCCACATCCCCATCCGCCGTCGCATGTCCAACAGCCGCACCGCGTTCGCGCGATCCCCGCCGGTGATGAGCCGTTCGATCAATTCGCAGGCGTCGATGCCCGCGGCGAGATGGTCGGGCAGCCCGTCGAGGAGCACGCTCAGTTCCGCCGTCGGGAACTCATGGATCCAGTTGAACAGACCGTGGAACCCGAACGACCCACCGGTCGGCGGCAGGCGCTCGTAGGAGAAGCGCTCGGCCACCTCGATCGGTGCGAAGCGGATCCCGAATTCCGACTCCAGCCGCGGCCGATTGGCGACACAGATCGCGAGATCCTCGGGATGCGACCGCACCATGCCGGGCTCCGTCAGGGCCTCGAGCAAGCGCCGCGAACGCAGCGAGAAGCCGCCGTTGCCCACCGTGGCGCCCGGGGGGGCACCGGGCCAGGGCGCGCCGATGTAGTCGAAGTCGAGGAACCGGGGGTCCCAACCGGCGGCCCGGGTCGGGAACCCGTCCCACTGGACCACCAGGGCGTGGCTCGTCCGGACATGGTCGGCGAGGCCGGTGAGCATGAAGCCCGAGTAGGCGGCGATCGACCCGATCGCGGCCCCCTCGACGCGGATCCCCGCCGCGTCGACCCGGAGCCGCTCGGCGGCGGTGAAGAGGATCGCGGCAGCGAAATCGGCGACCGCCATCGCGCGCCGCAGCGTCGCCACGGCGAGATCGGGGTGGCGCGTGTCGACGCAGCAGACCGTGACGTGCGGCAGACGGATCCGGGACATGGCACCCACCACTTCCCCGGTGAATGAACTCCGTGCCGATCGGAGCCCGCGCGCGATGCGCGCAACCTGGTTCCCCGACCAGTGGCATCGCTGCGACGGACTGCCCGACCAGACACCGGGGATATACCGCCTCGCGGCGGCTGGGCGGAAGGCCGCTCCCCAGCCCCCGTCCCGCCGGCGCACGGCTTGCCCACGGACGGACCCCCGACCGCCGCCCCCCAGTCCACCCAGTCCGCCACGCCGCGATCACCCACGCCGCGATCACCACGCAAAGTCGCCGCAGGTCGGGTGGTGCCGCGACCGATACTTCTGGCACAACCACCGACGGCATGTTCCTCTCGGGCCCCCGGTCGCCCCGACCACCTCCATCCATGCCGCCATCCATCCCTCCGCCGTCGCGTCCCCGCGTGGTCCTCGACCTCGAGCGCACGCGGCACACCAACTGCGGCCTGGGGCGTTTCTGCCGGCATCTCGCCGACGCGATCCTGACCACGGGTCGGGAGACGATCGAACCGGTGCTCCTCGTGCCGCCGCGTTCGGTCGAGCACCGCTGCATCGAAGGGGTGGAGCGGATCGACGTCAGTCCGTGGCGGAAGGAGTCGTTCGCCCGCTACGTCCGCCCGCTGGCCCGACCGTTCCGCGGCCGGCAGGCATACGACCTGTGGCACGTCACCAGCCAGACGTCGAAGTACCTGCCGCTCGACCAGCGCGTGCCGGTGCTGCTGACGATCCACGACCTCAACTTCCTCCACGACCAGCGCCATCCCGATCGGCCCCGGGCCGTGCGGCGGAAACTGGCCGCCGTGCAGGCCAAGGTCGACCGGGCGGCTGCCGTGGTGGCGATCTCGCGATTCGTGGCCGGCGACGTGACGGCCCATCTCGATCTCGGCGGACGGCCGCTGCATGTCGTCTTTCCAGGACTGGCCCCCGCCCCGCCCCCGGCGGCGCAGCGGCCCGCCTTCCTCCCGCCCGGGCGTTTCTTCCTCACGGTGGGTGCCGCGCTGCCCCACAAGAACTGCCACGCGCTGCTGCCGCTGATGGAACGGCTTCCTGAGCTGCGGCTGGTGATCGTCGGCCGTTCCGCCACCCCCTACGGCGACCGGCTCCGCGCCGAGATCGCGGCCCGCCACCTCGGTGAGCGGGTCATCCTGCCGGGCGAGGTCTCCGATGGCGACCGCCAGTGGCTCTATTGCCACTGCGACGCGGTCTTCGTGCCCTCGCTCGCCGAGGGCTTCGGCCTTCCGGTGGTGGAGGCGATGCAGGCGGGACGAACGGTCTTCCTCGCGCAGCGCACGAGCCTGCCGGAAATCGCCGGTGACCTGGGCTTCTACTGGAAATCCTTCGACGCCGACCACATGCTGGAAGTCGTTCGTCAGGGTCTGGCGACCGCGGGCCGCGAGCCTGACCGGTCGGCAAGGTTGCGGACCCACGCCGAACGGTTCTCCTGGGAGCGGGCTGCCCGGGACTACCTGGAGATCTACTCCGACATCCTCGCCCGACGAGCAGCATGACGGCGGCAGCATGAAGGTTCTGGTGACGGGCGGGGCGGGCTTCATCGGCAGCCATGTCATCGACGGGCTCCGCGCCGCCGGTCACTCCGTCGCCGTCATCGACGACCTCTCGACCGGCAGCCGCGACAACCTGCCCGCCGACGTGCCGCTGCATGTCGCCGACATCTGCGACGAGCAGGCCGTGCGCCGCATCGTCGCGGAAGAGCGTCCCGACGCCATCTGCCATCAGGCGGCGCAGATGTCGGTGAGCCGCTCCGTGCGCGAGCCGGCTTTCGACGCCCGCGTCAACTGCCTGGGGATGATCCACGTGCTCTCGGCCGCGGCGGAGATCGGCTGCCGCCGCGTGGTGTTCGCCTCCAGCGGCGGCGTGCTCTACGGCGAGGTGACGTCACCGGCGGCGGAGGACACGCCCGCCGACCCGATGAGTCCCTATGGCATCACCAAGTGGGTCGGGGAGCGGTACCTCGGATTCTTCGCCCGCGAACACGGGATCGCCGCCGTGGCCCTCCGGTATTCGAATGTCTACGGCCCGCGGCAGAACCCGCACGGCGAAGCCGGTGTCGTGGCGATCTTCCTCAATCGGCTGCTCACCGGCCAGGCGGCGACGATCAACGGCGACGGCCGCTATGTCCGCGATTACGTCTACGCCACCGATGTCGCCCGGGCCAACATCCTCGCCCTCACGGCATCCGCTGACACGATCCGGCCGGGCAGCGTCGTTCCGGTCAACATCGGCACCGGGATCGGTGTCGATGTCGTCGGACTCGAGCGGCACGTCCGCGCGGCGCTGTCGACCTGCCGAGGTGAAGCCACGCTGCCGGCGCCGGTCCATGGGCCGGCGCGCCCCGGCGATCTGCGGAGCAATCTCGTCGATCCGTCCCGGGCGGCACAGGTGCTCGGTTGGCGACCCGAGGTGCGGCTGGACGATGGCCTGCTGCGCACCGCACGCTCGTTCGCCGACCGCGCGGCGGCGCGGGGCTGACAGAACCGGGCTCCCGCGCGGTCGGTGGCGGACCGTTCGCGGGGCCGTGTGCCCCCCCGGTCGGCTCATCAGTCGGCCCGGCTCACCCTGCCTCGTCCGGACCGGCGGCCTCCACCACGAGGCCCGGCACGGTGGACTCCGTGGCGGCTCCCGGCACGAGCCCGTCGAGCAGTCCGGCGCACATCCGCCGCGACACGCCTGCGGCCTCGAGGTAGAGCAGAAAGCGGTGGCTCGAGCCCACCGCGCCGGCGGCATCGTACTGCCGGAAATCGATCCCGGGGGGCACCCAGCGGACCGGCATCCCGACACGGCCGAGGGCATCGGCCTCGAGCCCCCGATCGACCCAGGGGAAGAACCGCAGCGCGGAGTCGGATGAATTGTTGAGAAGGACGATCCGATCGGTCGCCTCCGCCGCCGCCCGGTAAGGACCGTGGGGGGCGACGGCATCGCAGCGCACCGCGGCGGCCACCAGCACGAGGTGGACCGGCGCCGGGCGCGACGCCCAGACCGTGGCCCCGCCCGCCCCGGCCCGTTCGCTGGCGACCAACGACTCGATCCCGGCGAGCGTCACGAGCGCCCCGTAGCTGTAACCGAGGATCCCCACGGGGCGCTCCGGCTCGATCCGGCCGAGGAACCGGGAGAACCGTTCCGCCTCGCAGCGGGCCCGCTCGTACTTCCGGCGACTGTCCTTGAGGAGGATCCCCTGCTTGTCGCTCGGCCACGAGTAGGCCACCACCCGCGGGGGCTGCGGGCCGCTGCCACAGGCCGCGCGGTCCGAGCCGCACGCCGCCAGCCGCCGCGCGAGCATCACAGCCTGTTCGAGGGCGTCGGCATGTTCATAGCGATTGCCGTGCACCAACAACACGAGCGGTCCGATGCCACCGTCGAAGAGGGCGCCGGCATCCGCCCGCCGCCAGCCACGGCCCGGCGCGAAGCGTTCGACACGGGCGCAGGCATCGCCCCCCGTGCGGGTGTTGACTGCCCACACGTCGAGCGGCGCTGCGCCGCCGCATCCACCCGGCCCGTCAGCCGCGGGCACCACCGTCGCCGCCACCGGCATGGCGGCGAGCACCGGGCGGGGCCACGACCCGACCGCCACGATCGGGAGCATCAGGCACACCGTCGGCAGCACCGCCAGCAAGGCACGCAGCGGCCGGCCGGAGACCGCCCGCGGAGGGCGGCTGGGTGGCTGTCGGATCACAGCCTGCCGCACCCCATGGACAGGGATCAGATGCCAGAGGCGCGGCTCCCGGGAAACGCGTGGCTTTCCCCGTCGCCGCTTTTCGCATCGACGCGCGCCATGGATGGACTTCGTCCACGGGCTGCCAGCGGATCGCGGGGTGACCGACAGAGCCATGGGAGTGGACCGCCGGAAATCATGGCGACCGATCGCGACCGTGGGTCGATCCCCCGGCAGAAAAACCTAGCACACGACTGATCCGCGGGAGCCGCATCTGAGAGCGGCAGGCGTCCATCGCCGATCGGGACCGGAGCGGCGCACGGCGACGAATCGTGAGCTAGGGTTGTCGGTCGCCGCCCCGATCGACGCCCCGCGTCGATCGGCGGGACCGGCGCGGCCCGTCTGCCGCCGTGGAGGTGCCCCGATGTCCCGTGTCGCCTGTCTGTCGATCATCCTCGCCAGCCTCGTGGCAGCGCCCGGCTGCAGCAGCTGCTTTGGCGGGTTCAACTGCCGGCGCCCGTCGTTCCTCGAGTTCGGCGCGCCGTGCGGCGGCGGGTGTGGCGGCGGCCTGATGCAGGGGTCCGCTGCCCCCGCCTGCGGTTCCCCGGCATGTGCACCGGCCTGCGAGCCGGCATGCGAGCAGGCGGCACCCTGCTGCGAAGGGGCAGGGCAACCAGGGGTGCCGATGAGCCAGCCGGCGATGCCGGTCGGGACGTTTAGCTGACAGCCGTGAGGCTGAGCGGAGCTGACGGCCTCTGGGCACCCGACGGCTCACTCGAGGAGCGGCCAGCGGCGATCAGGCCGATCGGCTGCCCCGGGCGCCGGCACGACCGGGCTGCGCCGCGGCCGCCGACGGCAGCAGCGTCACGGGGCTATAATCGACATTTTCCCCCGTCCGGACCGCCATGTTCGAATCGCTCTCCGCCTCCCTGTCGGCGGCTTTCTCCTCCCTGCGGGGCCGGGGCCGTCTCACCGAATCCAACATGCGGGAGGGCCTCGAGTCCGTCCGCACGGCGCTGCTCGAGGCCGACGTTGCCTACGACGTCGCCGACTCGTTCCTCGATCGTGTCGCCGCCGATGCGGTCGGGAGCCGGGTGCTCGAGTCGCTCGATCCGGCACAGCAACTGGTGGGAATCGTCCACCGGGAACTCGTCGGCCTGATGGGGCCGGTGGATCACACGATCCCCTTCGTCCCCGGCCGTCCCACCGTGCTCATGCTCTGCGGCCTGCAGGGCTCGGGCAAGACGACGTCGTGCGCGAAGCTGGCACGGCGGATCAAGGAACAGGGCCGCGGCGTGCTCCTCGTCGCCGCCGACCTGCAGCGCCCCGCCGCCATCGAGCAGCTGGCGATCCTCGGCCGCCAGCTCGACCTGCCGGTCCACGTGCCGGAGGGGCCCGGTGCCGATCCGGTGGCAGTCTGTTCCGCCGGTGTCGCCCGGGCGCGCCGCGAGGGGCACTCGGTCGTCATCCTCGACACCGCCGGACGGCTGGCGATCGACGAACCGTTGATGCAGGAGCTGTCGCGCATCGACCGCACCGTCGGCCCCGATCAGGTCTATCTGGTCGTCGACGCGATGACCGGTCAGGATGCGGTGCGGAGCGCCAAGGCCTTCAACGAGGCCCTCGAGCTCGACGCCGTCGTGATGACGAAACTCGACGGCGATGCCCGCGGGGGTGCGGCGCTGTCGGTGAAGAGCGTCACCGGCGTGCCGATCAAGTTCATTGGCACCGGCGAGCAGATCGACGCCCTCGAACCGTTACACCCGGAGCGGATGTCGGGGCGAATCCTCGGCATGGGCGACGACGACTCGCTGTTCGAGGAGGCGCAGCGGAAGTTCGACCAGGAGGAGATGCGGCGGCAGGAGGAGCGGCTGCGCGAGGGTGAGTTCACCCTCGACGATTTCAAGAAGATGCTCCAGCAGACTCGCCGCCTCGGCCCCTTGGGCAAGGTGCTCGGCATGATCCCCGGCATGGGGGGCATGCAGGAGATGCTCGCCGGCACCGACATCGACGAGGACATGCGACGGCTGTTCGGCATCATCGACTCGATGACCGCGGCCGAGCGCCGGCAGCCGGCCCGTGTCATCGACCAGTCGCGCCGCCGGCGGATCGCCGCCGGCGCCGGGGTCGAACCGTCGGAGGTGAGCGACCTCGTCAAGCAGTTCGACGGCATGGCGGCGATGATGAAGGGCATGGCGGGCCTGGGCCTGCAGGATCGCGTCCGGCAGATGCAGCGTCTCCAGGGGGAGCTGACCAATCCCGTCGCCCGACTCGCCCGGCCCAAGGGCGACACGGGCAAGCGGCTCACCGCCGAGGAACGCCGCCGGCAGAAGAAGCAGCGCGAGAAAGACGCCCGGCGCAAGAAGCGGGGCGGGTGAGCGGTCGAACGGGTGCCGGGGCCGAACGGAATCGATTCGCGGGCCTGTCGCCCCTTGCTGGTGATTCGATCGGGCGGGAACAATCGCGGTCGTTGTCGCCGGTTCCGACCTGGGGGGTATTGCCATGGTTCTTCACACGCGCCGCGTCGCGCTGCGTTGCCTCGGGATCGCCGGGGCGCTGGGCTGCCTCTCGATCGGCTGTTCGCGACCGGCAGCGCCGCGCCCCCAGCGGCCGCAGCGGCCGCCGCTGGCGACTCCCGCCGGGGCCGACGGCGCTGCCGCGACTGCTGCCCGGGGAACGATCGGCGTCTCCCTGCTCGCGCTCGACAACCCGTTCTTCAAGGTCATCGGCGACACGATCACCGCCACGGCACGCGGCAAGGGCTACCAGACGCTGGTTGTCAGCGCCGACAAGGACGTCGCCAAGCAGGGCAACCAGGTGAAGGACTTCATCGTTCGCAAGGTCGCGGCCATCGTCCTCTCCCCCTGCGACTCCAAGGCGATCGGGCCGGTGATCGCCGAGGCCAATGCCGCCGGAATCCCCGTGTTCACCGTCGACATCCCCTATCGCGGCGGTGACGGGAAGGTCGTCACCCAGGTCGCCACCGACAACCTCGGCGGGGGCCGCGAGGCGGGGAAGGCGATGATCGAGGCGCTGGGCAGCAGCGGGGGGAAGGTGGTGATCCTCCACTTCAAGCAGGCGGAGAGCTGCCTGCTGCGCGTCGCCGGCTTCCGTGAGGCGATCGATGCCCACAACGCCGCCCTCCCGGCGGGGGCGATGCCGATCGGGATCGTCGCCGAGCTCGAGGCGGGTGGCGCGCGTGACGCCGGGTACAAGGCCGCCGAGGATGCCCTGCAGGCCCATGCCGACCTGCGCGGCATCTTCGCCATCAACGACCCGTCGGCACTCGGCGCGGTCGGTGCGCTGGAGAAAGCCGGCAGGGCATCGCAGGTGGTGGTCGTCGGTTTCGACGGCCAACCGGAGGGCAAGGAGGCGATCCGCAGCGGGGCGATCTACGCCGACCCGATCCAATTCCCGGAGCGGATGGGAGAGCAGATCGTCGATGCCATCGTCCGCCACTCCAGCGGCGAGGAACTGCCCGCCGAGATGCTCATCCCGACGAGCCTCTACCGCAAGACCGATGCCGACGCCGACGCCGACCTGCGTTGACTCACCGGCCCACCGTTCCCTCCCGGAGATCCTCGGATGCGTGCCCCCTGGCGGACGGTTCTCGGCATGGCCTGCGGTGGCCTCCTGTCCGCGACCGCGGCCATGGCGGCCGAGCCCGCCCGGCTCGAGACGATCGACTCCCAACCGTCGTGGATCCTCGAGCACCCGCAGATCCGCCTGGCGGTGACCCGGACCGGCGGCCAGATGGCGCCGGTGATGTTCCTCCGCGACACCCCCCGGCCCGTCCAGCCCTACCATGTCAGCCCGTGGCAGAACGAGAGTCTCGGCGATCTCCCCGCACCGGTGCTGACGGCGCTGCGTGGCGACTGGTTCTGCCTGCCCTTCGGCGGCAACGGCACGGAGTTCCGCCATGAGAAGCACCCGCCGCACGGCGAGATGGCGGGGGCGGAGTGGAGCCACGTCGACACGCGTCACGGCGACGGCCGGCACACGCTCGTCCTCGCCTTCGAACCGCAGGTCCGCACGGGGAGGATCGTCAAGGAACTGACCCTCGTCGATGGCCACAATGCCGTCTACTCCCGGCATGTCGTCAGCGGGTTCGCCGGACCGGCCCCCTGCGGCCACCATGCCACGCTCGCCATGCCCGACGCTGAGGGGGTGTTCCGCGTGGCCACGAGCCCGATCGAGTTCGGGATGACCAATCCCTCGCGCTTCAGCGACCCGACCAAGGGTGAATACCAGTCGCTGGCGATCGCCGCCCCGTTCGCCTCCCTGGGGCACGTGCCGCTCCTCGAGAACGGTGCGGGGGATGCCGATCTCACCCGCCTGCCGGCACGGCGGGGCCATGCCGACCTCGTGCAGGTGGTGAACAAGCCGGAGGGGATCGCCTGGACATGCGCCACACGCACCGACGAAGGGTGGCTGTGGTACGCCCTCAAGGATCCGCGGGTGTTGCGCTCGACACTGTTCTGGATCGAGAACCACGGGCGGCACGGCAGCCCGTGGCTCGGTCGCAACAATTGCCTCGGCCTGGAGGACGTGACGACGTTCTTCGCCGACGGCTTGGCGGAATCGGCGGCGACGAACCTCCTCACCCGGCGCGGGGTGCCGACCGCGCTCGAGTTCTCCGCCGACACGCCGACCGAGATCCGCTACATCCAGGGGGTTGCCCGAGTACCCCCCGGATTCGGCAAGGTGGCGGGGGCCGAATTCACCCCCGGTGCCGTGACGTTCACCGCCGACGGGGGCCAGAAGGTGACCATCCCGGTGCGCCACGAGTTTCTCACCAACGCAGCCTGGTGAGGCGGCCGACCGCCTCACCCCCTGCGGCGGGCCAATCGCCCCCTCGTTGGAATGGACTAGAGGTGAGGTGGGGCGAGAACCGATCAGGCGGCCGGTTTTCCCTCACGACCCCCCAAAATGGCCCTGCCGGCGGCCAGAACCGGGTTGGGCTTGGGTTGTGGCGTTTTTCAGGTACGCTGTGGGGTTCCTGCCGAATTCCTTTGTTGGAGGTTCATGCCGTGGCGGTGGCGATACGGATGAAGCGGATGGGTCGGAAGCACAGGTCGTTTTTCCGGATCTGCGCGACCGACCGGCGCAGCCCCCGTGACGGGCGGGTGATCGAGGAACTGGGCACCTACGATCCCAGCGTCCCCGAAACCGATGCCCGCTGCCTGATCAACGGTCCGCGCGTCGAGTACTGGCTCTCGGTGGGTGCCCAGCCCAGCGATGCGGTCCGGGTGCTCCTCAAGAAATACGGCCCCAAGGGCACACGGCTGAAGGAGATGGAACTGGCACGGGCGCGGCTCTCCCTGCCCAAGGTGCTGCCGGAAGTCGGCGAACCGGTCTTCGTGCCAAACGCGAAACCGGCCGCTGCGACACCCGCGCCGGGAGCCAGCGAAACGGCCAGCGAACCCGCCTCCGGCGAGGCTTCCGGAGGCTGACGGCCCGTTCCGGGAGCGGCCCGGAGGGGAGTCGTGTGGGACCGCGCGCCATGCGCTTCGACATCCTGACCCTGTTTCCCGACCTGTTCACGGGCTTCCTCTCCGGCAGCCTACTCGGTGCCGCGCGGACCAACGGCCTGATCGACATCTCGGTGACCGACATCCGCGATCATGCCGAAGGGGTCCATAGGCAGGTCGATGACCGTCCGTTCGGTGGTGGTCCCGGGATGCTCCTCATGCCCGGGCCGGTCGTCGGTTGTGTCGAGGCTGTCCAGCAGCAGCAGCCGAATCCGGGCCATGTCATCCTGCTCTCTCCCAGCGGACGGCGGCTCGACCAACCGTTGGTGGAATCGCTGGCGGCCCGCGACAGGGTCATCCTCGTCTGCGGCCGCTACGAAGGCTTCGACGCCCGCATCGCTCCGGCCCTGGGGGCGGAGGAAATCTCCGTCGGGGATTACGTGCTTTCGGGGGGCGAAGTGGCGGCGATGGTGATTGTCGACGCCGTTTCGAGGCTCGTCCCCGGGGTGATCGGTGATGCCGAGAGCGCCCGGCAGGATTCGTTCTCCGGAGCCGACCGGCTCGTGGAGGGGCCGCAATACACACGGCCGCGGGAGTTCCGCGGCGTGCCCGTGCCCGACATCCTTCTCTGCGGTGATCATGCCCGGATCGCCTCGTGGCGCCGGGCGCAATCGCTCGAAGCGACACGCCGCCGCGAGGCACACGCCCCGCCCGTCCCCGCCCGCACACACTGATCCGAGCCCGTTCCCCGACGGGCCCCCGGATCCCCGGACCGGCGACGCACCGTCCCCTACGACACGAACGATCTTCACGACACGAATCAGCCCCACCCGGCGGCAGTGCCGGATCCACCATCCATCCTTTTTCACCCTCTCGTCACCCTCCCGCCAGGAACCCTCCCGTGAGCCAGCAGATTCTCGCCAAGGTCGAGGCCTCGAGCCTCAAGTCCGACGTCCCGCAGTTCGCCATCGGCGACACGGTCGATGTCCACACGCGCATCCTCGAGGGTGAGAAGGAGCGGGTACAGATCTTCAACGGTGTCGTCATCGCCCGCGCCGGTTCCGGCAGTCGCGAGACGTTCACCGTGCGGCGGATCGTGGCCGGAGAGGGGGTGGAGAGGAAGTTTCCCCTCCATTCCCCCAAGATCGCCAAGGTGGATGTGAAGCGGTCGGGCGTGTCACGGCGGGCGAAGCTGTATTACCTCCGGGATCGCGTCGGCAAGGCAGTGCGCCTCCGTGAGAAGCGCGACGATCAGGCTGCCGCGGCGCCACGGAAATAACGGGCGCCGGGTCGGCCGGCTCGGAAGGGAAGCATGACGGACGGCAGGGACGCGCTGGGCCGGTCTGGTGAGGACGAGGCGGCCCGGTATCTGGCCGGCCTCGGCTACCGGATCATCGGCCGCCGGGAGCGGGTCCTCCGCGGCGACATCGACATCGTCGCCGTCGACGGCCGCACCGTGGTGTTCGTCGAAGTCCGGGCACGGAGCGACCTGCTCCACGGTCACCCGGCCGAGTCGGTCGATGCCCGCAAGCAGCGGCGGATCGCCGAACTGGCCACCGCCTACATCCGTCGCCACCACCTCGAGGACTGCCAGGTCCGCATCGACGTGGTTACGGTGCTGTTCGATCCGGCCGGTGGCAAGCCCCGCGTCGAGCACTTCCCCGACGCCTTCGAAAGCCCGCTGTGAGCCGCGCCTGCTGGGCCGTGCCCAGCCCAGATCAATGAGCGGCCGGGGCCGGTTCCCCCCCTGCCGCCGGCTCCGCCCGGACGAGCTCATCGGCTTCGGTGAACAGCCGGAGCATGCCGGGAGGCAGACGCCGCTCGATCCGGGCGAAGCGCTTCGGGCTCGCCCGATGGGGTCCGGCGACGCGACGGATCACGACCCCGGCGACGCGATCGGGCTGCCGCCGCGCGATCGTGGCGTAGACTTCGGGATCACGTTCCCCGGAGTCCCCGACGAGCAGGAATCGCCTCCCCGGGAAATCGGCCATGATCTGCTCGATGGCACGCCGCTTCGAGCGTTTCCGCGATGGGAACCTGCCCAGCGGAGTCGAATCCTTGAGGCGGAAGAGCTTGAGGTGGAGCGAGCCGGCGGGCAGCCCCTCGGCGCGGAGAAAACCGGTCAGGCAGTCGCACAGTTGCCACGGGCTCGCCGAGACGTAATGGAAGGCGGTTGCCTCCTCCCGCCACCGTCGGAAGACCGCATCCATGCCGGGCACGGCGAAAAACTCGCGCACGAACGTGTTGGCGAGGAGCTCACGGCGGTTGGCCACGTTGGTGACCTTGACCGTGTCGTCGATGTCGGAAATCACCGATAGACCACGCTCGCTCACCAGCTGCACCACGCCTGTCGCAATCCCGTCATCGGTCGGATCGGTGTCGTCGTCGTCGTCGAGCCAGGCGGTGCTTGCGACCCAGGGGCACCCGGCAGGCTGGCCGGCGTCACCCGCGGAGACGGCGAACCGGCTGGCGTCGATCTCCACCGTGGCGGTGAAATGACCGGTCCGATCGGTCTGGCCACCGTCGAAGTCGATGCCCCCCACCGTGCACCGGACGCGGCGACCGACCAGCCGCTGAAAGAGGAAGGCGGCACTGCGCCGCTGGAACACCGCCGATTGGCACTGCGGTTCGTCGAGGGCCAGCACCCGCTTGAGCACCGCCACGGCCATCGCCCGCCGCCGGCTTGTGGGAGGCAGGGGCCGAACCGCCATCCCCGCCACGGTGACCCGCCATTTTCGGCCGCCCGCCGCCGGCCGCGCATAGGAGGGGAAAAGGACGATCATGCGGATTCGGAGGCGCCCCATCCCGCGAACGGGTCGGGTTGGCGCAGGTGGTTTTGCGGGAGGAACAGGCCACGGAGGCTTGCATGGCCCTGATCGATCATTCTACAACTCTGGCCGTAGCTTTCGCCGCACTGTGTACGGGGGAGATTTGGCATGGGTGTGAAGAAGACGGGTAAGGGCCGCCGCAAACTGGGGCAGAAGAAGCGGCGAATGCGGGCCCGGATCCGTCACCGCAAGGGTTGAGCGTCGGCCGCGGGGTTTGTCGCGGCCTGTGCCCGGTTCGGCTGCCGATCAGGTCCGGGCCGATCCGATCCGATCATGAGCCGTGCACGCGCCCGGGCCACGGGAACCCACGCTGCGGCGCCCCCGTTCCAGCCCCGGCAGGGCATCCCAAGCAGGCCGTCTCTGGCAGCGGTTTCTTGCCGCGCGCGATTCAAGGGGTAGGTTTGTCTGGCGTCGTTCCCGCGATGCCCCCGAGGTCGGCCAGTCCGCCCAGCGGACACCGGCCCCGTGGATCGGGGCCTGGCTCCAAGCGCGCGGAGGATGCGATGCGGATGACGGACGTGGTGCGGCGGGTTCTCGCCGTGTTGGTGGTGGGTTCGATCGCCTGCCTGAGCGGCTGCAAGACGCTCAACGAGCGCTACATCGCCCTCGAGGTCTGGAAGTACGAACGGTGCTTCGGCCACCTGCCGCCGGGCTTCGTGCCGCCCGGTGCCGCCGCGCAGCCGATGCGGCCCTGCGGCCAGGGAGCCCCCTGCAGCGCCCCGGCCGCCGACGGCTGCGATCAATGCCAGGGTGGCGTGGTGAGCCACGGCGGCATGATCGAGGGGGGCATTCCCGCCGGCGGTCGGATCGTGCCTGATCTGCCCCCCGGTCCCGGTGGTGCCCCGACGCCCCTGCCGTCGGCGGTCAGTCCCACTCCGGCGGCGGTTTCAGCCGGCCGGCCGGTGGTGATCTCCGACGAGGTCGTGCTCCCCTGATGCGTGCAGTCAGACCCGGTCAACCGGTCAGCGTCCTGATTGCACTGGCGGGCTGGTGGCAGCGCTGCCGGGACCGTCTTCATCCGATTCGGTGAAGATCGCCAGATCGTGGCGGAACGGCTCCACCGACACGGAGAGATCGCCATGGACTTTGGCCACGGGCTGTCAGGCGAGCGTCTCGGCCGGCCCGGGAAACCGCCGGGCCCGGACATCGTCGCGCCAGCCCGCGAGGCCGGCGGCAATCGCCGACTTCGCGTCGGCGTAGCCGCGGACGAAGCGCGGCACCCGATCGAGCGACAGGCCGACCAGATCGTGGAACACGAGCACCTGCCCGTCGCAGTCGGGGCCGGCGCCGATGCCGATCGTGGGCACGTCGAGGTCGGCGGTGATCTGGCCGGCCAACGGCGCCGGAATGCACTCGAGGAGCACCGCGAAGGCCCCGGCGTCTGCGGCAGCACGCGCATCGGCGAGGAGCGGCTCGGCATCACGCTGCATGCGGTAGCCACCGAGTTGGTGGACGGCCTGGGGCCGGAGCCCGACATGCCCCATCACCGGGATCCCCGCCGCGGCGATCGCCGCGATGACGTCGGCCTGCCCCGCCGTGCCCTCGAGTTTCACCGCCTGGCAACCGGTCTCCTTCATCAGCCGTGCACAGGCCGCCACCGCCCGCCGCGGCCCGAGGTGCTGCAGGGGAAACGGAAGGTCGACCACCACCAGCGCCCGCGAGGCGGCCCGACCGACGATCTCGCCGTGGTAGATCATCTGCTCGAGCGTCGCGGGAATCGTCGATGAGCGCCCGGCAACGACCATCGCCACGCTGTCGCCGACGAGGACACAGTCGACACCGGCCTCGTCGACGAGCCTTCCGGTCGGCCAGTCGTAGGCGGTGACCATCGTGATCGGCGCCTTCCGCCGCTTGGCTGCGGCGAGATCGAGCACGGTGACCCGGCGGGGGGAGTCTGTCATGGCAGAAAGGAAGGGACGGTCGGCACCGGCAGGTCGCGGGCCACGGACTGACAACTGTATAGTGTCACAACGATCCGCAGTGTCCACCCTGTGGCCCGTCGAGGA
>SXGQ01857172.1_pt1 | contig 16255 bp, 14 predicted proteins | sample 3178371 | NCBI WGS metagenome assembly SXGQ01 (sample SAMN11356859, study PRJNA531348) | freshwater metagenome | isolation source: freshwater sample F1-20 | place: China: Fuxian Lake, Yuxi | collected 2017-12-25
CGAGAACCGCGGCGGCGCCGCCGGCACGATCGGTTCCGAACTGGTCGCGAAGAGCCCGCCCGACGGCTACACGGTGATGATCCAGTCCACGACGCACGTTGCCAACGCACACCTCTACAAGAAGCTGTCCTACGACGTGCTGAAGGACTTCATCGGTGTGACGACGCTCGCGCGACAGGTCGGCGTGCTGCTGGTTCATCCTTCGCTGCCCACGAAAACCGGCAGGGAACTCCTCACGCTGGCGAAGAAGCGTCCCGGCGATCTCACCTATGCGTCGTCCGGCAACGGCAGCTATGCGCACATGTCCATGGCGCTCTTCATGTCCATGGCGAAAGTGAACATGGTGCACATTCCCTACAAAGGCGGCGGCCCGGCGAACATCGCGCTCGTGGCAGGCGAGACGCAGGTATTGCTGACCACGCTTGGATCGGTCACCGGCCACATCGAGCAGGGCCGCGTGCGTGCGCTGGGCGTTTCCGCGCCTGACCGCTCGAAGCAGTTTCCGAACATTCCGGCCATTGCAGAGTTTGTTCCCGGCTATGACTTCGTGGGCTGGGTCGGATGTTTCGTGCCGGCGGGCACGCCGCGACCCGTCGTGGATGCGCTCAACGCCGCGCTGAAGAAGGCGCTGGAGGACCCGGAAATTTCGTCCAAACTGTTGGGGCAGACGCTGGATCCCCTTTATTCGTCGCCCGAACAGTTCGCGGAACGCCTGCGGACCGATTACAACAAGTATGCCGAAGTCGTCAAAATCAGCGGAGCACGCATCGAGTAGGCCTGTTGCGCCCACAACGGAAAGCCATGAGTGCGGAGATCGCGATGGCGGCGGCACATTCCTGAATCAGGTGTTTTGTCTGCCGGCAGATGCGCCGCTTCAGCCCCGGCCCTGGCAGGCGGCCGCCCGCCGCGCGTGCAAAGCCGTCACCGGCTCTGGCAGTTGAGCCGGCTGCGCTGGCTGCGCAGGTCGCGCATGCGATTCTGGTGGCTGCTGACCTGGTCGGCCGGCAGGTGACGCCCGTTTTTGTATTGCGCTTCGATCTCGGCAATCTCGCGGTCGATGGCACTGCATTGGCGTTGCCGGTCGCGATCCTTGTCCTCGCCGGATTGCGCTTTTTGGCGATCTTGCTGCAGGCGTTCGCCGATCTTGACCTGTTCCTTGAACGGCATGCCGTCGGGTACCTGCACCATGTCGACCATGACGCCGCTTGATTTGCCACAGGCATTTTCCGACCAGTAGACGGCGCCGCTGTACGTCTTGCAGTGATAGATGGTCGCCGGATGCACGGCCGGCGGGAGCGCGGCAGCGAGCAGGCAGGCGGCGGCGAGTATGCTCCGGCGCGCCAGCGGGGTGAAGGGTTGGCTTGGATCACGCATGTTGAGGTCCGCCGCTGGGGATGGTTCGTAAGCCATCATATCCTACTGAAATGCGCGATGGATGCGGGACGGCGAACCCTGCGCGCCGGACACCCGACAACCGCGGGCGGAACAGGGCGCCGCCGTGCTGGCGCAACGCCTGCTTTGGAACAATCAACGGTAGCGGCATCAATGACCGGCACAGGCTTCCCTTGAGGTTTCTCCGGCAGTTGCAGCCTCCTTGTGATTTGCCCTCCCGGGTTACAATTTCAGGCATCGCATACGGGTTAGGGCGACGCCATGATGGACAAGGCCTACTGGATCACGTGGTACAACCTGCCGGTGGATGCGCGCGATTCGTACCTGTCGTGGCTGCATGAACGCTACATCCCGGCTGTTCTTGCGCGGCCCGGCCTGTTGTGGGGTGCGCACTACGCATCCGAAGCCAAGGTCGTGCCGATGAGCCGCGGCACGATCCGCTTAAGCCATCCGAGCGCGAATCCCCCGCCGGCAGGAGATCGCTACATCCTGCTGTTCGGCGCCACGGACCTGCGCGCGCTTTGCAGTCCCGCGCCCGGGCAGTATCACGCGGGCCTCGCCGATGCCGACCGCCAGATGCTCGCCCTGCGCGAAGGCGAACGCGTCAACCTGATGGTTGAGGAAGGGCGTATCGACGGCCCCGAGGCGGCGGCATACCCGGATGGCCTCAAACCGGGCCCCTGTATCCAGTTGGGCAGCTTCAATTGCGCCTCCTACCTGCAGGAGGAGGAAATGGCGGCGTGGTACGCGCAATGGCGCCTGCCGACGATGCAAAGCCGGCCCGGATGCATCCGGGTGCGCAAACTCGTCTCGGTCTCGGGCTGGGCCAAGCACGCATGTTTTTACGAATTCACGTCGCTCGCGATCCGCAATGCGAATCCCGTCACCTACAGTGCCGCTGAAATGCAGAACTGGAAAACCGTGGTCGAGCGGTTGATTCATGCGCCGGGTTCGTCCAACGTCGCGCAACGCCTGTGGCCCCCGGTCAACGGATCCTGAGCAGATCCGCCTATTTCACCAGTCCGAGATAGTTCATCACCGACTTCATTTCGTCGTATTCGGCATCCATCATTTTTTTCACCTCAGCAGCTCCCTTGAAGGAGATTTCCCATCGCTGCCTTTCGGCAGTCGCGCGAAACTCCTCGGTGTCGGTCACGCGTTTCAGAACACCCTCCCAATAGGCCAGTTGCGCCGGCGTGATGTCGCGGGGCGCAATCACCGCGCGCCACGTCTGGGAAGCATCCGCGCGGAAACCCAGTTCGCCCCAGGTCGGCGTACCGGCCAGCAGGCCCGGCATGCGTTTGGGCGATCCGACGGCGATGGCGCGCAGGCTTCCGCTCTCGATGTGTGTCAACGCCTGCGCAAGGCTTGTGATCGCGACGTCAACGTGTCCGCCCGCCACCGCGGTGGTCTGGCCGCCGGTGAACACCGCCATGCGTACCTGCCGGACGTTGACATTTTCCGGCTGCAGCACGAGGCCCGCCGCGATGCGCTGCAACACGCTGGTGACGCCGACGGAAACGGATGCCGGATTCTTTTTCAGCGCCTCGACGAAATCGCGGCCGGTCCGGAGTGGCGAGTTGGCGGCAACGACGAACAGATAATATTCCGTGGTCAGCAATGCGACCGGTGTCACGTCGCGATGGTTGAAGGCGCTCACACCGCTGATCTGGTTGCTGAAAATCACCGGCACTGCAAGGCTGAGGACATGGGGGTCGCCGGTTTTTTGCCGGATGAAGTTATAGGCGACCGAGTGCTCCCCGCCGGCGCGGTTCACCCCCGCGCTCGACACCGGCACCCGCGTCATCACGCTCCATAGGCGCTGCAGCGTTCGCGCCGTGGTGTCCAGTGACCCCCCCGCGCCCTGCGGCACCACCAGTTCGACATGTCGCTGCGGAGTCCAGCCCTGTGCCGGTGCAGGGGTGGCGCACAACGATACGGACGTTGCCAGCATCGCCGGTAAAACAGCCTGGAGATTTGGCGCCAAGCGGCGCATCAACCCGGCGGCACAGACCGCCATTTTTTTACCGATTCGCATGGCGCAAGCCCCTATTGAATTCCATCGGACCGAGGCCCATGGGAATGATCCGCGGATAGGCGTTCGGTGGCGGAACGGCTTTCAGCGATCGCCACAGCGCATTGATCGTCGGGCCCATCGCTCACCTCCGGCAGACAGTACGGCGGTTTTGAAACGAAGACGGCAGGTCGGGCAAAATTGTGCCAGACGAAAGTGCCCGGAGTCGAGCAGATTGCCGGATCGGAACCATCGGTTTCTGCAACGCGCCGCGTGGAGATGAACCCGTTGGGGATTTCCGTATTTATTGTGCGGGCAAAAAGCAGTCTTTTGCCTGACTGATGATGACGGCGTTCATTCAGATTGGCGCAACCGACGACGCCCGCACCGGAACGGCCCGCGCAATACGATTCAGTCCGCCTTGATGCCTGCGTCCCTGACGACTTTGCCCCAGCGCGTGATTTCGGCGTCGATGTGGGCAGCGAATGCCTCGGGCGTGCTCGCCACGACGTCCGCGCCGCTCGACGCCAGCGCGTTGATGACATCGGGCCTGCGCAACACTTCGGTGATGTGGCCATGCAGGGTGGCAATAATGGGCGCCGGGGTGTGGGCGGGTACGACAAAACCATACCACCCGCCGACATCGTATCCGGGCAGGCCGATCTCCGAAACAGAGGGTATGCCGGGTGCCGCCTGCGAGCGCCGGGCGGTACTGACGGCCAATGCCTTGAGCTTTCCGCTTTTGGCGTGGGGCAGCAATGAAAGGATGGCGCCGAAATACAGCGACACCTGTCCGCCGATCACGTCAGTGGCGGCCTGCGAAGTATCCTTGTAGGGAATATGCCGGATTTTCACGCCGGCCATGTTGGTCATGAGGGCGAGTGCCAGATGCGCCGCCGAGCCGTTGCCTGACGAGGCGCAGGTGAGGTCATCAGGCTTGGCACGCGCGAGGTTCAGCAGCCCGCGGATGTCAGTGACCGGCACGGACGGGTGCGCGGTGAGCAGCATCGGTCCGGTGGCGGCCAGCGTGACCGGTGCGAAGTCCTTGCGCGTGTCGTAGGGCAGCTTTGGCCGCATCGACGGGTTTACCCCGTGCGGCAGCGAGAACAGCAGCATCGTGTAGCCATCCGGCGCGGCCCTGGTCGCCGCTTCGGTCCCGATGACACCGTTTGCGCCCGAACGGTTTTCAATGACAACCTGCTGCTTGAGGGTTTCGGGCAGGGCGCGTGCCACGATGCGGGCCACCGCATCGCCGCCGCCGCCGCCCGCCGCCGTGGCGACAATGACGCGCAGCGGCTTCACCGGAAAGGCGGTGGTGTCCGCAGCTGCCGCGTGCAGCGAAGGCGCGCAGACCGCGCCGAACAGGACTGCGACCAATACACGGGGCCGCCGAAACAGGCGTGTGTTTGCCGGGGGGTGTTGCAGTATCGGGAATGCCGCCATTGCGCTACCTCGTCAACGTGTGATGTCGGGGATTCTTTCCGGGCTGTCCGCCCGTGATATCGTCATGATGCCTAACCGGGAGCCCCATACCGGGCCGCTTGCCGCGTGGGCAGTGTTACGATGGCCGACGCGGGCCTGGCGCGGCCGAACGGCTGTGGCGGTTCAGGTATCTGGCAAGGTCAAGGCACGGCATCGGCGCAGCATGCCTGCCAGCATAAACCAATTGCAGATCGGGGGGCAGGCATGGGTCAACTGGACGGAAAGGTCGCGTTGCTGACCGGCGCGGGTGGCATGAAGGGCATCGGGCGCGCCTGCGCTTTGGCGCTCGCGTCGCGGGGCGCAGACATCGTGATCACCGATTTCAGGCGCGAGCCGAAAGATCTGCCGCCGCAGGAGATCAAGGCGAACTGGCGCAGCCTCGACAGCGTGGCTGAAGAGGTCGAAGCCCTCGGTCGCCGCTGCCTGAAACTGTGGTGCGACCTCACGGTCAGCGCGCAAATCGAAGAGACGGCGCGACGGGCGGCCGAAGGGTTCGGGCGCATCGACATCCTGGTCAACAACGCACGCGCCATCATCGGTCGCGATCGCGCCCCGATCACGGAGATCGATGAAGGGGTTTGGCAGCACTTTCTCCGCATCAACACGACCGCCCCGTTTCTCATGACCAAGTTCGTCGGCCGCATCATGATCGCGCAGGGGCGGGGCGGCCGCATCATCAATATCGCTTCGGATGCCTCCAAGCGCGCCAAGCGGCATACGGCAGCGTATACGACCTCGAAATTCGCGGTGCTGGGCCTGACGCAGGCGGCGGCACTCGACCTCGCGCCGCATCGCATCACCGTAAACGCCGTGTGCCCCGGCACCGTAAATACCGACCGGCTGAACTACTGGGAGGCCGATCGGGCGCGGGAAAAGGGCATGAGCCTGGAAGAATATCGCGCAACGATCGTGGCAGACGCCGGGAAGGCCGTTCCCCTCGGCCGCGTTGCCGAGCCCGAGGACGTGGCAAATCTCGTGGCATTCCTGGCTTCGGACGAGGCCTCTTTTATCACGGCGCAGTCCTATAACGTCAACGGCGGGACCGTGGCGCACTAGCGGGAAAACGGGTCCATTGATCGCGCTGCATTGCGCAACGCCCCCCGCCAACCCGCTACAATCCAGTGCCGAAGCCGCATGCTGGATCTTCGCAGCGGATGCGGCAGCCGCCTGCATCCGTCGCCGGCGGCGACCTGTCAGACCCGGAGAAAGCCATGAACCCGCCCGTTTCCACGCATATGCGATTTGCCCTTCATGCCTTGGCCGTCGTAGCACTGCTCGCCGCCATCGCGAGCCCCGTTTCCCGGGCGGCTTATCCCGAGCGGCCCTTGCGCTGGATCGTTCCCGGCGCGGCCGGCAGCGGTGTCGATGCCAGTGCACGCATCATCGGGAATGAACTCTCCCAGATCATGGGCCAGCAGTTTGTGATCGACAACCGGGCTGGCGCCGGCGGCGCGATCGGTGTCGAGTTGCTGGCCAAGGCATCGCCTGACGGCTACACCATGGCCTCGGGCAACAGCACCAATATCGTCATGAACCGCACTGCGCGTGCGAGCTTTCCCTACGATCCGGATCGGGACATTCAGGCGGTCGTGCTGACGCATTTCCAGCCCAATGTGCTGGTGGTCAGCATTGCCTTGCCGGTGACGAGCGTGGCCGAGCTGATCGATTACGCGAAGAAGAATCCGGGCAAGCTGCTGTATTCGTCATCGGGCAACGGGTCGAGCCTGCACTTTGCCGGCGAACTCTTCCGGCTGATGACCGGCACGCAGATCGGCCACGTGCCGTATGCCAGTGTGCCGGTGGCCATGAACGATCTGTTCGGGGGCCGGGTGCCGATGACCTTTGGCAACATGAGTGCGCTCGCACCGCAGGTCAAGGCGGGCAAGATGCGCGCGCTGGCGGTGACCTCGGCCAAACGCTCGGCGGTGATGCCGGAGCTGCCGACGGTCGCCGAAAGCGGGCTGCCGGGGTACGAAATCATTGCGTGGGGCGGCATCGTGGTGCCGGGCGCCACGCCCAAGCCGATTGTGAACAGGATCAATGCCGCCGCGAACAAGGCGCTGCAGGCGCCCAGCGTCAGGGAGAAGATGACCGCACTGGGCCTGGAACTCGCCGGCGGGAGTGCCGATGAATTCGCAAGGTTCATTCGGCAGGAGTACGCAAAATGGAGCGGAGTTGCCAAAAAGGTGGGAATCAAGCCGGAATGAATCCCGAACACAAAGACCTGCTGCTGACCGAGGCGCGGCTGTCCGGCCCGCCGGCGGAGCAATTGATGCGGCATTACCAGAAGCCCGGCCTTGCGCGCGAACAGCGGCATTTCCGTGATTTTGTGGCGGTGGACCTCGCGCATACCGCCATGCTGGTGGAAGAAGGCATCCTCGCGCGCGACGCCGGCGCGGCTATTCTGAAAACGCTGCTTGAAATCCGCGACCTGTCGGTGGACGCGTTCCCGGTGGATCCATTGAAGGGCAGTTTCCTCCTGCAGGTCGAGGCCTATCTGACGCAACGCATCGGCGAAGACACCGCGGGCCGCATGCATACGGGCAGGAGCCGCATCGACCAGGGCGCGACGGTGCGGCGCCGCTTCAAGCGCAACCGCATGCTGGCGGTGATGGCACGTGTGTTGCAGCTCCAGGGCGCGCTCATCGCGCAGGCGAAGCGCCATGCGCGGACCATCATGCCGGGCTATACGCACATGCAGCACGCGCAACCGTGGGTGTTCGGCCACTACCTGCACAGTTTCTGCACCAGGTTCCGCGAGGATTTCCAGCGCATGGTGGAATGTTATGCGCGCATGAACCTCAATCCGCTCGGCACCGTCGGCCTGTCCGGAACCTCATGGCCGCTCAACCGCCAGCGCACCACCGAGCTGCTGGGGTTCTCGGGGCTGGTGGAAAACTCGAAACTCGGGCGTGAAGCCTATTACGCCGCCGAAGCGATTGCCGCCCTGTCGTACGCGATGTGCGACCTCAACGACCTTGCCACCGACCTGCACGTGTGGTCGACGACGGAATTCGGCCTGGTCGAAACCGATGACGCGTTTTGCGGCACCAGCAGCATCTTTCCGCAGAAAAAGAATCCCAGTGCGCTGGAAACCATCAAGCGCGCCGGCGGCGGCGCGGTGACGTGGCTGGCCAACGCGCTCGCCACCTATCGTGCCGAAGGCACCGGCGACCAGGCGATGCGCACGTTGCCGATGATCGAGGAGGCCTTCGATACCACCGAGGGCATGTTCGATCTGTGCACCGGGGTGGTCAATACGCTGATCGTGCATGAAGGCCGCATGCGCGAACTGGTTACCGGCAGCTGGTGCACGGCCAGCAACCTCGCCGATGTGATTGTGCGGGAGGAAGGGCTCTCCTTTCGCCAGACCCACCACATCGTGGCGCGGCTGGTGCGCATTTGCCTGGCGGAGCAGGTGCCGCCGTCGAAGGTCACGGTCGCGATGCTCAATCGCGCCGCGGAGGAGATTACCGGGCACGCGCTCAACCTGCCGGCATCGAAGCTGCACGAGGCACTCGATCCCGGGGTGTTCGTGCGCACACGCGCCACCACCGGCAGCGTCGCACCCGCCGAGGTCGATCGCATGCTGGCCGCCGAAGAGCAGACGCTGGCACAGGCAGCCGCCTGGCTGGCCGCGGAAAACACGCGACTTGCCGACGCCGAGCGGAAACTCGACCGCGCAGTCAGGCAGATTGTCGGGTGAGCGGACAGACTGGCTGACGGAGGTTTGCATGGCGCCGGGCCGTGCAGCGATCGATCGGGCCGGCGCACATCCATCCTGGTGCAGCCTCAGGCAAGGAAGTATGGCGCCATGCGATTCCCGCCGCGCCGGCGCCACCGGGCATTCGACGGCGCGTGCGTTTTCTGTTATTGATTGGGCGGGAGTGTTCTCGCAATGAATCGCAATCTGTGGTTGATGGTCGCAGCGCAGGCGCTGTTCATGACCAATAACATCGTCTTCGTCGCCGTCAACGGGCTGGTCGGACTGTCGATCGCCCCCTATGCGTGGCTGGCGACGCTGCCGATCATGGGCTATGTGCTGGGCGGGGCGCTTGCGACCGGGCCGGTGGCGTGGACGCAGGCGCGCTGGGGCCGGCGTACCTCGTTTCAGATCGGCCTCGTGGTGGCCTGCCTGTCCTCGCTGCTGGCGGCGTGGGCGGTGTACACATCGAATTTCTGGCTGCTGGTGGGCGCAACCGTCGTGGCCGGTTACTACAGCGCCAACGGGCAGCTCTACCGTTTTGCCGCGGCGGAACTCGCCAAACCCGATTACCGTGAACGGGCGGTGTCGATGGTGCTCGCCGGCGGCATCGTCGGCGGTGTGCTCGGACCCAATCTCGCCAAATGGGCGCAGCACGTCGGCAGCGTGCCGTTCGCGGGCGCCTACGCCGTCCTCGCGCTGGTGGCGCTGGTCGGGATGCTGGTGGTGGCCAAGGTCGAATTCCCGCCGGTGCCGCCCAAGCAGAAGGGCGCCGCGGGCGGGCGGCCGCTCGGCGAGATCATGCGTGAGCCGGTGTTCATCGTCAGCACGGCTGCGGCCGCCTTTGGCTACGGCGTGATGAACCTGCTGATGGCGGCCTCGCCCATCGCGATGCAGATCTGCGGCCATCCGTTCGCGGACGCGGCGCTGGTGCTCGAATGGCACATCATCGGCATGTTCGCGCCGGGTTTCTTCACCGGCCACCTGATCAAACGCTTCGGTCCGATCGCGGTGATGGGGGCCGGCGTGGCGCTGAACCTCATCTGCATCGCGATCGCGCTGCAGGGCATCGAGGTGGCGAATTTCGTGATTTCGATGTTCCTCGTCGGTGTCGGCTGGAACTTCCTCTTCACCGCCGGCACCGCGCTCTCGCTCAACGCCTACCGGCCGGAGGAAAAGGACAAGGCGCAGGGCGCGATCAACTTCTGCATCTTCCTGATGATGATGGCCTCGTCGCTCTCCTCGGGCGCGCTGGTGACGACGCAGGGCTGGCGCCTGCTTAACCACATCTCGCTGGTGCCGGTGGTGCTCACCGGCGTGATCGTGCTCTGGTACGTGCTGCGCGGGCGCCGCGCGCCGGCGTGAAGCCCCCGCAGACTCGACGGGAGATTGGCAGAATATCCGGCAATTGACCGACGAGGGGGCGGCTGATAGGCTCAAACGCGCGTCAGCGTGACAGACAGACAAAGTGCCCGCACGATCCAAGTTTCAATGTCGTGCAATGCGTATATGCCCTTTTTGTCGAGGTGGACACATGTGGACGAGACTGCTTTGCGCTTTGATCGTCACCCAAATGGGCGTTGTCGCCTGGGCGCAGGAGAAATCCGCCACCTATCCAACGAGGCCGATACGGGTGCTCGACGGCTTCGCCGCGGGTGGTGGATCCGACTTTGTGGCCCGCGTCATGGGCCAGAAACTGACAGAAAGCCTCGGCCAGTCGATCATCGTCGACAATCGTCCCGGGGCTGGCGCCAATCTGGCTGCAGAGATCGTCGCGCGCGCGACACCCGACGGCCACACCCTGATGCTCGCCGGCTCCTCGCTGGCCACGGCACCGGCCATCTATCCGAAGCTCGGTTACGATCTCCTGAAGGATTTCGAATTTGTCTCCCTCGTCGCAGCGGGGGCCTTCGTAATGGTCGCGAACCCTGCGTTTCCCGCGACAACGGTTGACGCAATCCTTGCGGCCGCGAAAGCAAAGCCGGGTACTGTCAGTTACGGTTCCTCGGGTATTGCAGGCGGGGGTCATCTCGCGATGGAGCTGCTGCAAAGCCGTTCCAACACCCGGTTCCTGCACGTGCCGTATAAAGGTGCGGGTCCCGCGGTCGCTGCGCTGGTCGCGGGTGAGGTGCCGCTTGTGGTCGGCACCACTGCGTCCGCCATACCGATGATCAGGGCCAAGCGCGCCAATGCGATCGCCGTCACCAGCGGCAAGCGGGTCGAAGCGCTGCCGGATGTGCCGACGATTGCGGAAGCCGGCTTCAGTGGATACGCGGTGACGGTCGACTACAGCCTGCTGGCGCCCGCCGGAACGCCGGCATCGGTCGTGAAACTGCTCAATGCCGAGATCCGCAAGCTTTCGACGATGGCGGATTTCAAGGCGAAATTGGCGGTGCAGGGTTTCGAGCCCGCAGCGAGTACGCCCCAGGAGCTCCGTGCCATGACGAAGGCCCAGGTCGAGCTCTGGTCGCGGGTCATTCGCGAGGCCGGCATCAAGGCCGATTGATTGCGTGGCTGATCTGCATTTTCTGACGATCGCCGAAGCCTCACGGCTGATCGGATCGCGCAAACTCTCCCCGGTCGAACTGACGCAGGCATGGCTGCGCCGGGTCGAGGCGCTCGACGACCAGATCAACGCGTTCATCACGCTGACCGGCGATCTCGCGCTCAACCAGGCACGTCGCGCCGAAGCGGAGATCGGCAAAGGGAATTATCGGGGCCCGCTGCACGGCATCGCGTTCGGTCTCAAGGATCTCTACTCGACGGCCGGCGTGCTGACCACGGGCCACTCGCGAATTCGGCAGCATCATGTGCCGACCCACGACGCGGCGGCCGTTGAAAAGCTCTATGCGGCTGGCGGGGTATTGCTGGGAAAATTGGCCACGACCGAGTTTGCGCACAGTGCGCCGACGGTTGATGCCCCGTGGCCCCCGGCGCGCAATCCGTGGAATCCGGCGCACTTCACCGGCAGTTCTTCGAGCGGATCGGGTGCGGCGGTTGCCGCGGCCTTTCTCCCCTGTGCGCTGGGCACGGATACCGGTGCATCAGTGCGCAATCCGGCGTCGATGTGCGGGACGGTGGGACTCAAACCCACCTATGGCCTGGTCAGTCGCTTCGGTGTCACGCCGAACTCGTATTCGTTTGATCATTGCGGACCCCTGAGCTGGACGGTTGAAGACTGCGCGATCGTGTTGAGTGCGATCGCGGGCCACGATCCGCGCGATCCGGCCAGCGTGAATCGCCCGATCCCCGACTACCGTGCCGCCCTTGACGTGGATCTTCGCGGCGTACGCGTTGGCGTTGTCCGGCATTTCTGGGAGGAAGACCTCAAAACCAATCCGGAGCTGTGCAGAGCGATGGACGAGGCTGTTGACGTTTTGAGGCGGCTCGGCGCGACGGTTTGCGACGCGCGCATGCGCCCGCTACAGGATTACATGGACGTCAAGACCGTCATTGCCGAGACGGAAGTATTCAGCGTTCACCAGAAGGACCTCGCAGCGCGTGCGCAGGAGTTCGGTCTAAATTTCCTTTCGCAAACGCTGACGGGATGCCTGTTCCAGTCCGTCGAATATTTTGCCGCGCAGCGTGAGCGCAGGCGCATGCAGCTTGAGATGGAACCCTTGTACCGGGACTACGATGTGCTGGTGACGGCGAGCGGGGGGCCCGCCCCGCGCCTGGACCAGTATTCGCCGCGCAACGCATGGGACAAGCCGAACCTGTTTACCCCGTTCAGCGTGACGGCCGGGCCTGCGCTGGCGATCTGCAATGGGTACACCACCGACGGCCTGCCGCTCTCGATGCAGATCGCGGCAGCGCCCTTCGCCGAAGAAAAGGTCCTGCGGGTGGCGCACGCCTACGAAAAGGCAACCCCGTGGCGGGGGCGCCGCCCGGAACTCGTTCCGGGCAGGCCACGCGTCCCGGTCGTGCCGCCTTCCGCGTTTACCGGCGTCGCGATCGATGCCGCAGTCCGCGCGGAAGTCGCGATGCTGGCGCGCCGCGCTGGGCTCAACCTGACCGCGGAGCAGCTCACGCTGCTCTGCGAGGTCGCGCCGCTCGCGCGCGCACGCGCGGACCGGGTGCGCCGGAATCACGAATGGGGCGATGATCCGGCGTTCGTATTTCGGGTGCCTACACGGGAGTGACTGCGATTTGGGGCGGAGCTACATTATTCGGACGGTGGTAGCCGTGATGGCGACGCCGGGCGCATGCAACCATCCTCGCAGGGCGGGCTTAGCCCGCTGCGTGCCCGGTTAGTTCGCCTCCATTCCAGACTGCTTGACCACAATCGCATACTTCGCCAATTCTTTGCGGACAAATTTGTCGAATTCGTCGGCACTGGTGCCGATGGTTTCGAGATCGGCATCCTTGAATCGGTCCTGAAGCTCGGGCAGGCGGATTACGCGCAGCAGTTCCTTGTTCCATAAGGCGACAATCGCCTTGGGCGTTCGTGCAGGCGCGTGTATGCCAAACCACGCATTCGCCGAATAACCCGGAACGCCGGCTTCGGCGAATGTCGGAACATCGGCGTACAACGGCAGTCGTGCTGAACGCGATATCGCAAGTGCCCTGACCCGGCCAGCCTTTGCCTGTGCAAGCATCGTTGCGGCCGGGCCGAACATGACGTTGGTTTCGCCCGCATGAAGCCCGACAATGGCCGGTCCGCCGCCCTTGTAGGGCACGTGCTGCATCCTGATTCCTGTCATGGTCTCAAAAACCGCGGCAGCCGTGTGTGGAGGCGCTCCAAAGCCCCCGGATGCATAGCGGACAGTATTGGGCTTTGCCTTGGCCAGGGCAATCAGTGCCTGCACCGAATCCACATCCGGCAGCGTCTTGTTCACCACCAGGACGATGGGCGTGTTTACCAGCAACGTCACGGGTTCAAAGTCCTTGACCGGATCGTATCCCGGATTCTTGAAAAGATTGGGGGCGACGGCGTGCGTGCCGAGCGAGGAGACCAGCATGGTGTAACCGTCGGGCTCCGCGCGCGCAACAAGCGCTGCGCCCAGCGTACCGCCTGCGCCTGCCCGGTTGTCGACAATGACCTGTTGGCCGAACGCCGAACCCAGTTGGGGTGCAACCAGGCGGGCAACAATGTCATTGCCACCCCCTGGTGAATAGGCAACGATCAGCCGTATCGGCCGTGAAGGATATGAGTCCTTTTGCTGTGCCGCCGCCGGGGAAAAAGCCACGGCAAGTCCCGCCGCCGTTAAGACGTAACTGCAACAAATCAACAAACGGTCACGCAGCATGGTTTTCCTATTGTTCAAAATGTCACCGCACAGGTTTCGGATGCACATCCAAGCTCGCGATCTGCGTTCGCGAGGAGCTTTTCCATGGCTGCAGGAACCTTTACTTCACGGCCAACCACGCGCGGACAGTAGCCCTGCAGCCAGAAGCTGTTGGTTGGATGTGCGCCTCCGGCCACAACGATAATGATATTTTCGGGCTTCGCGCAAATGGGCCAGGGATCCAGGTCGGCACTTGCGCGTGTTACCGCGTTCGTATTGGCGCGGATCCACTCGATGTTGCCGGACCGCTTGAGGGTGTCATGCGGAATGCGCGAGTGGGTCCACAGGAATTCGCGAACCGCGCTCTTGCTGTAACCCTGCGAAGCAATCTCGTGTGCTGTTACGCGGGACATCATCACGACGCCCGGCGTCCCGGTCTCATATCCGTTGAATTGGATGCAATGCAGATTCGGCGTGCGCATGAAGTCGGCAACGCGATGCAATCCGTGGAGAACGTCATCGTGAAGGCTGACTTTTGCTTCACCACGGCGTTTCACGTTTGTAGCGCTGCTGGCAAATGCCAGCGATACGGAGTTGCTGCCGCGTTGAAATCCATGTCTTTCGGTACCGTGCGGCAACCAGCCTTCAGGGAGACCATCCTCGTCTTCGGCGAATACGGCATTCGTGAAGCGCATTGCGCCGAAAATGCCCATGGAGCCGACCCCGGGGATTGCACCGCCAGAATTTTGCTGCAATAAGCGAAGCGCGCGTCCTATGCTGGCGCCGGCAGGGCGCTGCGGATCCGGCCCCAGACAACCGAAGCCGGAGCTAAGCCGTATGCTCCTGGCGAGAGGGCCATTCACAATCACGACCGGGTAAGCGCTGCCCGATGCCGCCTGCAGGAGATCAGCGCGGGTCGCCGGATCCAGCATCGCCTCCACCGCCGCAATGAGAACGCCCAGATACTCCGGTCGACCGCCCGCCATGGCGAGCGCGATCGCGCAGGATTCGACGGTCACGCCGCCGCCTCGTGGCGGAAATCTGCCAAGGAATCGTTCCCTGGAATCGTCTGTACCACAGAGGATGTGGTCCACGGCCTCGCGCGTCGCCGGCCACAATGGAAGTCCATCCCCCCACAAATTGGCAATGAAGAGATGATTGGCCTTGAGCAGCACTTCCTGATAGCTGCCGCCTTCCACCGTGATCAGGGGCGGTTTCGGCGACCCCATTGACGCGGATTGCGGCGCCCATCGCGTCAGGCCATCGTAGAACTCCTGCTTGCGGGCGGCCACCGCGCTGATATCACTGTCCGCCAGGAAAAGGTCGATTGGAAACGCGACGCCGGCGGCTTCGGGCGCCAACCCGATTCCGGCGACGGCGTTCTTGAACACACCGACGAAATCCTCCCGCAGGAGGGTGACGGTGGGAATCCCCAGCGATTCAATATGCGCGGCTGCACGGCCGCACGCAGTGGCGCAGCCGCCTCAGGCGGCGTTCCCGATGATGACACCATCCACCCCACTGGCCGCGACCAATTTCGCGGTCTCTTCCGTCGCCACGGATGCGATGCCGTGCGGAAACGTGTCCAGCGGCAGCAATTCCAGATTCGGAAAATCAGCCTTCAGCGTTGCGGCGAGCAATGGAAAGGTGCGGAATGCCTGCCATTCGGCAATTGTGATAAAGCCGATTTTTTTCCCGTCAAAAGTGTCCAGACGCGGCGCGTGCGTTTGCGTCGGAGCGATCGTGCCTGATGGATCAAAAAACTCTAACCTGGTCATGTGAATTCTCCCGGGAAATGTCTTGATGTTGTGGCGGCGCCACCTTGACCTGTGGCGGTGACGCTGTACATGTTTGCAACAAAAGCGGAGGCGCTGAGCTCTGAAAGACGGGCTGCAACAAACAACGAGCCGGCATGGCCCGGCGGGGTCACGTTCCTGACAGCGGTTCGCTGCGGATAATCTTTGCGCGCACGCTGGAGCCACGGGGTTGGCGACATACGTGAATTCGGCTTCGCTCTCCAGCGCAAGCAGCGCGAATCGAGTATAGCATCAGGCGCGAGACGATCGTGCGATCGGCACTCAAGCGCATTAGCTTGACCAGTACGTCCCAATCCGGATGGGTCGCGATCGTGCCATGCCGGGCGTGGTTCGAGTTGCCGATCGCATTCCGCGCAGTCGCCGCGCGCCTTATGGCGCCGGCCGCCCCGCGCCCGGCACCGGTGCCGGGATTTTCTTCTTGTGGTCCTTGTCTTCGGGGTCGGGGATCTGCAGCCCGCCGGCGGTGCGTTTGAGGCAGGCGATGAAATCGGCCCACGAGCGGACGGCGGGTTGGTCGAGGCAGTGCTTGACCAGCGCCCTGAACACGCCGGTATAGGAGGTGGTGCGGCGGTCCGGCGACGAGGTGGTGACGAGTGCGCCCGGCAGGTGTTTGCCGTAG
>SXGQ01020034.1_pt1 | contig 16254 bp, 19 predicted proteins | sample 3178371 | NCBI WGS metagenome assembly SXGQ01 (sample SAMN11356859, study PRJNA531348) | freshwater metagenome | isolation source: freshwater sample F1-20 | place: China: Fuxian Lake, Yuxi | collected 2017-12-25
ACCGGGGGACATTTCAGGAGGCTGGTCCTGAGCAACCCCGCCGGCGAGGCGAGCTCAGGATGAGATCAGAGCGCCGGACACGCTCGTAGACACCACCCTCGGTGCGGTCGCGGACGCGGGTTCGATTCCCGCCGTCTCCACCAAACTGCAAAGTGCAAACCCCGGCCCGAAAAAGAAGAAGGGCCGGGGTTTGTGCCTTCTAGCGCGTCTTCTCCGCCCCCTGTGGGGCTTGTGACGGCCGTTTTGCCGCACAGGGGCCGTGGCCCAAGGGGCGCATGCCAGGCTGCGACGGCGGCGTACGTTGGCGTCAGTTTGAATCGTCCTGGGTCTGATGGAGGGTCTGGCCCTTGTTTCAGATGAGCGTCTTGTCACGCTGTCGGGCAGCGTAGAAGTTGTGCTCGAACTCGGTGGGTGGGATGTCGCCGAGGTAGCCGTGTAGGCGCTGGGTGTTGTGCCCGTGCACCCAGCCGAGCGTGGCGAGCTCGACGTCTTCGATGGTCTTCCAGGGGCCGGTGCGGGCGGGGCCGCGGATCAGCTCGGTCTTGTGGAGGCCCATGACGGTCTCGGCCAGCGCGTTGTCGGACGAGTCGCCGACGGTGCCGACCGAGGGGACCGCGCCGATCTCCGCGAGCCGCTCGCCGTAGCGAATGGACGTGAACTGCGACCCGGCGTCGCTGTGACAACGCAGATCGTTGTGGAAGAGCCCGCGGTTCCATCGGGCCATCTCGATCGCGTCGAGGACCATCGGCGTGCGCATGTGTCCCGCGACGCGCCAGCCGACGATCATCCGGCTGAACGCGTCGACGATGAAGCAGGCGTAGGCCACGCCGGCCCACGTGGGCGCGAACGTGAGGTCGGTCACCCACAGCCGATTCGGCTCGTCGGCCCGGAACTGGCGCTTGACGAGGTCAGGGTGCCGGCCCGCGCTCGAGTCGCGGCGCGTGGTGCGGACCCGTTTGCTGCGTCGGGCACCCTGGATGCCGGCTTGTCGCATCAGCCGTGCGGTCTGGTCGCGGCCGATGTCGATGCCGTCGCGCCTGGCCGCTTTCCACAGCTTCCGTGATCCGTAGACCTCATAGTTGTCGGTCCAGAGCTTCGTCAGTCGCGGGATGAGCTCGGCGTCACGCATCGCCCGTCGCGACGGAGGCCGAGATCTCGCCGCGTAGTAGGTGCTCGGAGCCACCTGCAGCACCCTGCAGATGGACTCGACCCCGAGCCTCCGGCCGGCCACGACGTCGTCCTTGTTGGCTTCGATGAACGCCACTACCTGCGCTGCTGGCGGTCGAGTTCCGCCCCGAAGCAAACCGCTGCGCGCTTGAGGATCTCGTTCGCGCGACGCAGCTCGCGGACCTCCTGCTCGAGATCCTTCACCCGCGAGGCCTCATCGGTCGTCACGCCGGGCGCGACGCCCTCATCGACGTCGGCCTGCTTGACCCACGTGCGGACCGACTCGGTGCCGTAGCCAAGCTGCCGCGCGACACGCTTGACCGCGCCATGCGTCATTCCCGTCTCGGCCTCAGCGCGCGGACCATCCGCACCGCCGCCTGCTTCTCCTCATCCGAAGACCGACGCGTCGTCGGCTTACCTGCTGTGCGCTCCTGGGGCATGAACCTCTGTCCTTGATTCTCCAAGGCCAGAACTCTCCACGCATCCCAGGACGATTCATTCTGACTGGTCTGCGGTGTCTTGGTCTTGACTGTTCGTGCCATCGCGGCGCGAGGGTGCCTGTGGCTCGAACTCTGCGCGGTCTAGGGTCCGACTATGGACCTGCGCCCTGGTAAGCGAGTTCGCCCCAGTCGACCGGTGGAGAAGGCTGCGCTTCGTGCAGTGACCGCGATCTTTGAAGACGCGAACATGATCGTCCAGTCGATCGACGGGGCCAACGACATTGGCAAGGATCTGTATGTCGATCTGACCGACGGCCGGCGCGTAACCGGAGCGACAATCGCTGTTCAGGTCAAGGGAGGTCTCTCGTATCGGCGGGGTGACGCCTACGTCATCCCGTTCTCTGTCGATGACAAGGAGTTGTGGGCGACCAGTTCAGTCCCGATCTACGGCATCGTCTTCGATCCCGAGAGCGGTTCCCTGCACTGGACGAACCTGACTGCCTTCGCGCGTGGCGACACTAGTCCCGATAGCGGAGCGGTTCGAGTGTTGAAGCGAGCGATCCTGACGCCGGAGTCGTTGCCCGAGTTCGTCCGAGAGGTGTCTGCCTACCTCCAGGGAATCGGCTCGGTGTCCTTGCTTGACCTCGCACACTCTGACCCGGACCGGCAACTCTCGGCCGTCGCTGACGTCTTCGGTCTGGGTCGCAACGATGTGCGTCCTCTACTGCTTCTCCGCGACGCTTTGCACCGGATAGAAGGGGGCGCGTTGAACTTGGCCATCCGGGTGTTTGCGCGCGTAGTGTGGCATGGGGACCTCTACTACCAGCCCGAAACGGCCATCGCTGAGTCAGTCAGGCGTGAGGTCATTCCGGCGCTCGACTGGCCCTACGAGGAGGTTTGCCGACTGCTCGCCCATCCCGAACTCGAAGAGTGGCAGCGCGGCGGGCTTGGTCAGGACGTCGCCGCGGTCGTCGGGGTGTTCTCGCCCTCAGGGCTGCCCACAGTGCTCGAAAGGGTCGTCATCGAGGCTCCACGTGAGGCCGCGTGGCCAGCACTCCTCCTGATCGTCTCGGATGCCTACGAAGAGGGACTCGGTGCATGGGACCGGCTCGTTCCGAAGTCTCGATCTCTCGCGGAGGATCCAGACGCATGGGAGTTGCGAGACATGCTGGTCGACCAAGGTGCAGCCACGATCTGGTGACCGCTTGCATCCACGGCATGATGCCCGAGTCCGCCGCTCGGTTTATTACGCTTGCGCTTGCCCAAACGTGTGTTCGGGCGCAGACTAGAAGCATAAGAGGAGTCCTAGAGCGTGGCCGTAGTGCTGGAGCCAACAAGCGCGGACATCGGTCGTGCTCAGAATGAAGAGTCGAACCTCGGCTATCAGCGGGCCGCCCGATACCTGTACGGGCTCGGCAAGCGGGCGAGGTTCTTCGGGTGGGGCCTGTCGATCATGCTGGCGCTCGCCGCTCCTGTTGTCTTGCTGCTTGCTCCAGATGCTGGACCTGCGCTCGGCGCGGTCGCGGGCTTGTGGGTGTTTGTCTCGCGGGGCGTTCTAGAGCCCTACCGCAAAGGGCGGCAGCTGCGAGGAGCCCGTGCGCAAGAGCGCTTCGACTGTGCGGTCCTCGGTCTACCGTGGAACCACGCCCTTGTTGAAGCTCCGGCTGATGAAGACCTTCATCGCGCCAGCTTGAAGCTCAGGAACGGCGATGGGATTCGAGACTGGTACCCCGTGCCAGCTCGGGTCGAGTGGCCCACCAGCGTTCTGATCTGTCTTCGGGCCAATGCTGTCTGGTCGCGCCGTCAGCACTCGACGTTCGCCATTGTTCTATTGCTCGCGGCGGCCGGCTGGTGTGCCGTCGGGCTAGGCGTCGCGGTTGTTGCGTCGGCTGAATTGAGCGCGTATCTCACAACGATTCTGCTGCCATCGCTCCCGGCCGGACTCGACGCTGTCGAGTTCTCCGGACGCCACACTGAAGTCGCCCAACGGAAGCAGGAACTCGAGACGGAAGTATGCGCACTGCTGGACGGCAACCCGAACGCTCAGCAACTCCGTGACCTCCAGGATCAGGTGTATCTGTTGCGCGTAGATGAGCCGCTTGTCCCGGACCTCTTCTATCGACTAGTTCGCGACTCCTACGAAGAGGACATGCACTTCGCGGCTACTCGTGTAGCGGGGAAGGATCGATCATGAGGAGGACCGTCAACGATGCGTTCAGCGTCTTCCTCTCAAGGCTCGTGCCGACCGACGCACAGCGCGCGGCAGGAGCGAAGCATCGCGCAACCGTGAAGTCAGCCCTCGAGAAGTCGCTCGACGTCAGCACGTTCTACGAAACGGGTTCCTTCTCACACGGCACCGGTGTGCGCGGGTACAGCGATATCGACGCACTTGTGAGTCTTCGCGGCGGCCGGCCAGGCTCGTCGTATACCGCGCTTTCATGGGTCAAGTCGGCGCTCGAGGCACGATTCCCTCTGACCATCGTCCGCATCAGCAGGCCCGCGGTGGTTGTGGAGTTCGGCGGCGGGTATGAAACGTGGGAGATCATCCCCGGATTCATGACAAGCCGAGGCGGCCAGGGCCAGTTCGTCTACGACGTGCCCGGCGCGGCCACAGGCTCGTGGATGGACTCCGCTCCGAAAGAGCACCTCGCCTACGTCAACAGCTGCAACAAGAAGCCCACCAAGGGCAACGCGAAGAGCCTGACGAGGCTCATCAAGGCGTGGAAGTACTACTGCAACGTGCCGATCTCGTCGTTTTACCTTGAGATGCGGTGCGCCCAGTACGTCAAAGGGCTCGACACCTACGTGCATGTCTGGGATGTCTGCCTCGTTCTCGAGAAGCTCAACCGTCTCCAACTGGCTGCCATGAATGACCCGAGTGGCGCAACAGGTCGGATCTATGCGTGCTCCAGCGACAGTACGGCGCAGGTCGCGCTCTCAAAGCTCAACACGGCGGCCACGCGTGCTCGAAAGGCGCTTGACGCGTATCAAGACGACAAGTTCGATGACGCGTTCTACTACCTCGATCTTCTCTTCAACGGGCGCTTTCCGGCGCAGTACGTGTAGGACTCCCGATGATGCCTGGTTCACACGAGGAGGCGAGCCGCGCCGCAGAGCGGATTCAAGAGCTGTGCCACACCGGCCGTCCTGAGGAGGCGCTTGAGCTCGCGCGGAGTCTCACGGCGGACAGGAACGACGTTGACCTTGTACTGGCTCTGACCGAGATCGACGCAGGCGAAGCCTTGGGTGACCGTGCTGTTGTTGCAAGCGGCGTCTCTCGGCTTGCGACGCTGAGCGAGCAACACGACAGCCCGGGGCTCGCCTACAACCGGGCGAATGGGCTTCTGGTTCTGTGGCAGCTCGGGGTCAGGGATGTCGGCTTCGCGAGGGCCGTCGCTTCATACCGAGCGGAGCTCCAGCAGGCGCGTGATCTCTACTCGGCCACCGGCGCCAACCCGGACGCCGATCCAGAGACCCGCTGTCAGGCGCTAGTGAACCTAGGCAACTCGATGGACGGGGTCGGCCGCCACATCGACGCGATCCGTGCCTACGACGCAGCGTTGCGGATCGACTCCGATTTCGCGATGGCTCACGGCAACCGCGGGTTGACGTTTCTGCATCGTGCTGGCGTCGATACAAAGCACCGCCATGCACTTGCTTGTGAGGCGGTCGGGTCCTTGGATGCTGCGCTTGCAAGGCCGGATGATGTCCTTGCTCGGGGCGGACCCGGTGCACTCGAGCGGTTCCGCTCCGAGAGAGCAATGATCGAGGGCACGCCAGTCCACAGCCACGATCCTGCATCGATGGGGGACGCCTACCTGGACTGGTGCTTGAGACACGAGTTCTTCCTGCACTCCTCGCATGGCTGCATAGGCCCCACGACAGAGGTGCTCGATTCGTTGAGTCTCGGCGGCATGGTTGTTGGCGTCGACGACCAATCTCAGCAGCGATTGCGGACTCTCCAGGACGCTCTCAATGCGCTGCTCCGGGACTACATCGCCGCGCGCTACTTGGCATGGATGTCTTTGGAACCTGACGCCCCAGCGCGGCAACACGCCGCAGATCTCAGTGTCCGCTCGTCGTTCTACGACACCCTCACGTACGGTCGCTGGGGAGTGGGCACTGGCTTGGCTGTCACTGCCCTGTCTGCAGCCACCAACCTCCTCGACAAGGTCGCGAGTGTGGTGCATCTATACCTCGACACGGGACGAAATCCCAGCGGCGTGTACTTCCGCCGCTTCTATCTGCAGCCTGCGAAGAAGAAGCAGCCGGCGGAGCCCAATCCAGCTGTTTCGGCAGAACTCGAAGAACGTAACTTCGGGCTGCTCGCCTTGTGTGATCTTGCGGGTGAACTCGAGCGACCAACGCCTCTGAATGAACTGCTCTCGCGACGACACGCGGCTACGCATCGCGCGGTGGCTGTCCACGAGATGCTCCTCGACGAAGTTGAGGAGCAGGACTGGGTCGATCGCGTCGAAGCCTCCGAACTCCGCGAGGCGGTACTGGAGCAGCTGGCACGCGGACGCGCCGCTTTGCTGTACCTAGCGGACATGATCAACCAGAGGGAGCTTCGATCGAAGCCCGATGGCCCAATCGTCGCAATGCCATCGTGGCCAGCAGTGCCCGAGAGTAACGACCTCTGGTAGGCAGGCTCGGGTTGACGATCCGGGCCGCTAGTTCCTGCCGTCACTGACTCGCCGCCAGCGGCGAGCCTGGCCATAGGAAGACTTTTCGGTCCTGGCGCTGTGCCGTTGATCTACTAGCGCTTTACAAAGCATCAACCCGCGCTTGACGGTTTGTTGTTCGTCCCCCTTGGTCCACTCTGAGCCCCCGGTCCGCCGGGGGCTCCGCCGTGCCGGGCCACCGGCTCGGCCTCTGGGCAGTCTCATTCCGCGGAGCGCTCACGTCCTTCGGAAGACCGCCCGGTAGCGCGGCGGCGCGCCCGGAGAGCCCACAACGTCGACCTGTTCGGCGGCCAGCCCGGCCGTCCCGAAGGCGTCGATCTCCGCCCGTGCGAGCGGCCACGGCGGACCGTCCGGGATCTGAGCGTCGTCGACCCTCGCCGTCGCGACCACGATGAGGGTGCCCCCGGGCGCGACGGTGCCGGCGATCGCGGCGATCGCTGCCTCGTGCACGGCGATCGGCGTGGACTGCACGGTGAGCACCTCCACGACGAGGTCGAACGCGCGACTCCACGCCGCCGGCAGCGCGAGCAGGTCGGCGACGCCGTAGTCGACGGTCGAGCCGGGGAACCGCCGCCTGGCCATCGCGACCGCCGACGGGGAGACGTCGAAGGCGACGACGTCGAAGCCGAGCCCCGCGACGAACTCTGCGTCGTCGCCGGTGCCGCTGCCGACCACGAGCGCGCGGCGGCCGGCGCCGCGCAGGCCCTCGGTCCACGCGGCGAGCAGCGGGTGCGCCTCGCCGCGATGCCACGGCAGCGCGCCGTCGCCCGCGGCGGCGGCGTCGTACATGCGCTCGAACATGGCGGGGAGGTCGGGGTCGGGCATCGGGGTCATCGGGTCCGGGCGAAGCATCGCATCCGCAGCCAGCGGTCACCTCGACGCGAAACCCCCGATAGTTGTCGGTTTCGCGTCGAGGATGCGCCTGGCCGCGATGAGTTTCCAGCGTCACTCGAGTCAGGACTGCCGATGCCACACGTGATCTATGAGATGGGCGTCTCGGCCGACGGCTACATCGCCGGGCCAGACGGGACGTTCGACTGGGCGACGCCCGACGAGGAGCTCCACCGCTTCCACAACGAGCAGGCGCGTACGCTCGCCGGCCACCTGCTGGGCCGCCGTCTGTACGAGACGATGGTCTACTGGGAGACCGCCGACGACCCCTCAGACACCTCACGCGAGTTCGCGGCGATCTGGCAGGCGCTCCCGAAGGTGGTGTTCTCGCGCACGCTCGACGCGATCGTGGGGGCGAACACGAAACTCGCGCGCGGTGACCTGCGCACCGAACTGGCCGCGCTCCAGGAATCGGTGCAGGGCGACGTCGCGGTGGGAGGCGCCGGTCTCGCCGCCGAGGCCGCCCGTCTGGACCTGATCGACGAGTACCGGCTCTTCGTCTACCCGGTGGCGGTCGGCGGCGGTGTCCCGTTCTTTCCTCACGGGCACCGGGTGGACATGGACCTCGTCGAGACCCGCACGTTCAGCTCGCGCGTCGTCTACCTGCGGTGTCGGGCGGCCGGCCGATGCTGATCTGCTCGATGGGCGTGTCGGTGGACGGCTTCATCGCCGACCGTGACGGTGACTTCCTCTGGACCGCGCCCATCGACGAACTGTTCGCGTTCCACGTGCAGGAGGTGGGCAAGCTCGGCGGCTACCTGCTGGGCCGCCGGCTCTACGAGGCGATGCTCGTCTGGGAGACGGATCCGTCGATGCGGGACACCGAGGCCAAGGCCACGTTCGCCGACATCTGGTGCGCGCTGCCGAAGGTCGTCTTCAGTCGCACGCTCGACAGCGTCCAGGGCAACGCCCGGCTTGCCTCGGCACCACTGGCCGACGAGGTCGCTGCGGCGCTCGACGCCACGGACAAGGACGTGTCGATCGGCGGCGCCGGCCTGGCGACGCAAGCGTTCGAGCTGGGCCTGCTCGAGGAGCTGCGCATGTTCCGCTATCCGGTGGTTGTCGGGGGTGGCACGCCGTACCTTCCGCCCGTCACGGAAACCGTTCCGCTGGACCTGATGGAGACCAGGACGTTTGGTGAGCGTGTGATCTATGAGCGTTATCGCCGCACCCGTCGCGGCTGATCCCGGCACCGCCCACGTCAACGAGTGGCGAGAAACGCCGCCTCCGCCCGTCCCAGCTCCGTCACCGGCGGTCCACCATGCAGGTACTCCGCCGCGATCGCGCCCCAGTTCGCCCCGGCCCGCAGCTGGCTCAGCGTCACGGCGACGATGCCGTGCATCCGCCGGATCAGCAGCGACTCCGGCGGGAGCGTGAACTGGTTGACCTGGAACTTGGAGGCGGCGCGTGCTTCCGCGTCGGGACGCTCGCGCCCGCGGTGGTCGCGGCTGTCCTCCGGGGAGAACCGGCGCTTGCCGGGCCGGGCGTACCAGCCGATCGCCATGCGCATGACCCGCAGCGCCCAGTCGGGATCGACGACCGCTGCACGATCTGCCGGGAGGTACTCGCCGGAGATCAGCGCGGCCTTCACCGCGGCCGGGTCGTCGTCGCGCACCGCCGCGTTGATGGCACGCTCGGCCGCCACGCGCTCCGGGCTCAGGTCGCGCAGCAGGCCGAAGTCCAGGAAGCAGACGCGGCCGTCGGCGCACAGCAGGTAGTTGCCCGGGTGCGGGTCGCCGAGCGCGATCCGGTCGCGGTACAGCAGCCCGAGGAAGAAGCGGAAGACGATCTCGCCGTATCGGTCGCGGGTGGCCTCGTCGTCGCGGCGGACCTCTTCGAAGCGCTCGCCCTCGACGTACTCAGAGACCAGCACGCGGCGGGTCGACAGGTCCGTGTGGACGTGTGGCACCCGCGCGAACGGATGCCCGCGCAGGAGCCGCTCGATGCGGCGCTGGTTCTGCGCCTCCAGCTCGTAGTCGAGCTCCTCGCCGATGCGCTCGCGCAGCTCGGTGGCGAGCGCCTTGCCGTCGAGCCCGGGCGCCAGGCGCTTGACGAGCGGGAGCAGCATCGTCGCGTTGCGCAGGTCGGTGTCTACCGCCTCGGCGACGCCTGGGTACTGGATCTTCACGACCACGTCCGCGCCGTCGAGCGTGGTCGCCCTGTGGACCTGCCCGATCGACGCGGCGGCGAACGCGCGCTCGTCGAAGTCGGAGAAGATCCGCGACAGCGGCCCGCCGAACTCCTGGCGCATGAGCTTCTCGAGGTCGCCGAACGGGACCGGCGGCACGTCGTCGCGTAGGGCGGCGAGCTTGCGCTGCAGCTCGTCCTGCTGATCCTCCGGGAGGCCGTCGAACTCGATCATCGACAGCATCTGGCCGACCTTCATCGCGGCGCCGCGCATCTGGCCGAGCTGGTCGACGAGCTGCCCGACCAGCGCGGCGGTCCGGTCGTTCTGCGCGGCCTCGGCGCGCTCGGGGGTGCGGACGCGGTTGGCGGTCCGCATCCCGGCCCAGCGCAGGCCCTGACCGGCGACCAGCCCGCCGACCCGCGCCGTGCGTGCCACCCGGCCGGTGGGCAGCTTGCCCGCGTCGGGGGCCAGGTCGTCCTCGGGCTCCACGCTCACCCGTCCAACGTACAGAGCGGGAGGTTTCGGCCCGATGCGGCGGGCTCAGCGTGCGGGCGTCGGCACGCGCCGCGTGGCCAGCTCCTCCACCGCCCGCGCGGCGGCCACCGGCCCGCCGGCCTGCGCGAACGCCGCAGCGATCCGCTCCGCGCCGGGTCGGCACGCCATCGCTGCGCGCGTCGCGTTGCGCAGGCGCGTCGCGGTCAGCTTGCTCGCCGGCAGCCGTGTGCCGGCCCCTGAGACCTCGACGCGCCGCGCCACCTCCAGCTGGTCGCGGCCGAAGGGCACCGCACACACCGGCACACCACGCGCGATCGCCTTCTGCGTCGCGCCCATCCCGCCGTGGGTGATCGCGCACGCCGCGCGGTCGAGCAGCGCGGCGTGGGGGACGAACGGCAGGACCCGCGCGTTGGCGGGGACGTCCAGCGACGAGCCGTCGACGGCGGGCAGCGTCGCGACGACCTCGACCGGCTCGTCGGCGAGCGCGTCGAGTGCGGTGCGCACGAGCCGCCCGTCGTCCTGGAACTCCGACGATGTCGTGACGAGTACGAGCGGCCGTTCGATCTCGTCCAGCCACGCGGGCGGGGTGGCCGGCGGATCCCACGCGCACGGTCCGATGAGGCGCACGTTCGGCGGCCAGTCGCGCCGCGGGTACTCGAACGGCTCGGCGGTCATGTACAGCAGCAGCGGTGGGCGGGTGAACATCGTCGTCGCGTTGATGGGCCCGAGGCCGAGGCCGGCGCGGACCTCGTTGAGCCGGCTGACGATGACCCGTTCGACCGTGCCGAAGACGAGCGGGCGCAGTGCCCGGTCGCGTGCGCGCCCCAGGGGTCCGCGTGCGGGCGGGAGGCCGGGCCCGAACGGCGGGGCGTCGCGGGAGGGCAGCGGCAGGGGGTAGGGGCAGAACGCCGCCCACGGGCCGCCCCACGCTTCAGCGGCGGCCATGGCGCCCCAGCACTGGATGTCGACGATCACGAGGTCGGGCTGCTCGGCGGCGATGGCGGCCTGCAGGTCGGGGGCGTCGTGCTCGGCTCGTGCGCAGAAGGTCTGGACTGCTCGGCGCAGCGCGGCCTGCGGCTTGCGTTCCTGCCAGTCCTCGTGGGGGATGGCTTCGATCGCGGGGGCGATGGCCTCAGCCGCGAACCCGCGGTCGTGCATCAGCTCGACCTCGGAGGCGAGGGTGCGCACGGTGACGGCGTGGCCGGCGCGGTGCAGCTCGTCGAGGATCGGCGTCAGCGGGAACAGGTGCCCGCGCGCCGGGGAGGTGTAGGCGAGGATGCGGGTCATGCGAGCCGCTCGGCGAGCTCGAGGATCGCGGTCTCGGTCTGACGGCGGCTGAGCGCCCGGTCTCGCCGCAGGAGCTTCCAGACGAGCACGTCGGTCACGGCGATGCACTGCGCCAGGCGGCGGGCGCGCGCGGCGCCACGGAGCGACGACAGCGCCGGCGCGAACGCGCGCTCGCACCACGCGGCGTGGTAGGCACGACCGCGGTCGGCGATCTCGGCGAGCGCGGGGTTCGACGCCTCGGCGGCCAGCAGGCGCACGACCGCGTCGCCGACCCGCTCGTAGTGATCGACCAGGCCGCGGATGGCCCCGCCGAGGTCGTCGGCCACGCCGGGGTCGCGCTCGGCTTCGATCCGGGTGGCCTCGCGCTCGCCGGCGGCCGCGAACAGCCCCTCGCGACTGCCGAACCGGCGCAGCACCGTCTGCTTCGTCACGCCGGAGCGGCGCGCGACCTCCGCGACGGAGACCTGGTCGGTGGGCTGCTCCCAGAAGACCTCGATCGCGGCGTCCATGATCCGCTCGGCGGTCTCCTGCGCGGCCTCCGCGCGGGCGGTCATGCGATAGGGGCGCTTGGCCGTCGCCATATTCATGTGACGGAAGGTAACGCGAATATGTCCGGGTGGCAACTACGCGGCGACGCGCCGGCGGCACTGCCGGCCGAGCACGAGCGTCCCCGCAGCCGCGCGCACGTCCGGGCGCACGGCGCGTAGCGGCACGGGGAAGCGCACCGCCCGCGCGGGTATCCGGCCGACCGGCCGATGGGCGGGCGGGGCGGTGATGAGCGTCGGCGTCACGCCCCGTCCTTCGCCATCGACCTCCGCGCGCCTGCCTGGGTCAGCCCTCCAGCACCTCCCCGAGGAGGTCCAGGCACGTGGTCCAGCCACCCCGGTGCGAGCGCACCGCCTCCTCGTCCCACAGCCCGCTGTGCCGGAAGCGCACCGTCGTCGCGCCGTCGATCTCCTCGAAGTCGATCTCGATGAGCATGCGGGTGGGCTGGTCGTCCCAGAGCCACGTGAACGACAGGCGGCGCGGTGGGTCGATCTCGGTGTACAGACCGCCGCCGCCGTAATCCTCGCCGGTCTCCGGGTTGTGCATGACGACGCGGACGGCGCCCCCGACGCGCAGGTCCACGCTGGCCTCGGGGGTCACGAAGTTCCGCTGGCCGCGAAACCAGCGGCGCAGCACCTCCTCGCTCGTCCACGCGTCGAAGACCGCCTGGGCCGGCGCGTCGTAGGTGCGCTCCAGGTGGAGGGTGAGGTCCTCGCTCATGCGCCGGGCCCCCGGTGGCGCCGGAGGTGCACCGACATCCACACGCGCGCGAGCGCGAGGGCCGTTCCCGCGCCCGCCACCGCGGGGAGCAGTTCTTCGACCGGCACGCCACCGACGTGCGCGATCACGCCGCGCCGCCCGACGCCACCCGGGAGTGCTCCATGGACTGGGCGAGCTTCTCGTCGAGCTGGCCCTCCCACGGGTCGGTCTGCAGGTGGTACTCGTCGTGGCGGTTCCACCAGGCATACGGCGGGCTCTGCGGGTAGCCCTCCGGCGAGTCCTCCCACTCCTCCTGCCGGCCGCGCGCGGTGCGGTCGAGGTAGCTCCAGGTGCTGCCGAGCGCCTCGTCGCCGCGGTCATGGACGTAGTACGTGCGCAGGACCTGGTCGCCGTCGCGCAGGAACACGTTCGTGCCGTGCCAGTCGTCGACGCCGAAGTCCTTGTCCCAGTCGTCGGTGATCGTGTACCACGGGATCTGCCAGCCCATCTTGGTCTTCAGGCGCGCGATGTCGTCCTGCGGCGCGCGCGACGCGAACGCCAGCGTGGTGCCACGCGCGTTGAGGTGCACGGGGTGGGCGGTCTGGTCGGCCATCATCGAGCAGCCGACGCATCCCGTCTCCGGGAAGTTCGCGACGCCCGGCTGGAAGAAGAACCGGTAGATGATGAGCTGGTGGCGGCCCTCGAACATGTCGAGGAGGCTGAGCGGTCCGTCCGGGCCCTCGAACCTGTACTCGCGCTCGACGAGCATGCGCGGCATGCGGCGGCGGTCGGCGGCCAGCGCGTCGCGCGCACGGGTGAGCTCCTTCTCCTTGACGAGGAGCTCGAGCCGGGCGGCCTCCCACTCCTGGGGTGTGACGATGGGCGGGGTCTTCATGGTGAGGACTGCTCCTTGAGGTAGTCGTCGACGACGTCGAACAGGCGGGTCCACAGGACGCGCTGCTCGTCCATCCAGTCCGCGGCCTCGCTGAGAACGGCGGGCTCCAGCGCGAGGCGATGCGTGCGGCCGTGCACCTCGCGCGTGATCACGCCCGTCTCCTCCAGCACCTTCAGGTGCTTGGTGATGGCGGGCTTGGAGACCCCGAACCCGCCGGTGGCGTCGCCGACCGTCGCCGGGCCTTCGGCCAGGCGCTCGACGATGCCGCGGCGGATCGGGTGTGCGAGCGCCCGGAACGGATCGTTAACCATATGGTGAACAATAGCATGCGGTGCGATGCTCCCGCCCATGGACGAGAACGCTGCGACGCGCATGGCGGTGTCGGTCGGCATCGCGACCGGCGTCATCGGCGCCGTGCTGCTCGTGGCTCCCCGCCGCGTCGGGGAGATGGCGGGCGTCGACGACGACACGCTGCTGCGCGCGATGGGCATCGCCGACCTGACGCTCGTCCCCGGGCTGCTGGCCGGGCGCCGGCGCTGGCCGTGGATGGCCGCGCGTGCCTGCCTGAACCTCGCGATGGCCGCGCGGCTGGCGCAGGAGTCCGCTCCGCAGGCCCGGGCGGTCGCGGCCGCCCTCGTCGGCGTCACGGCGGTGGACGGGCGGGCCGCGGCCGTGCTCCGCGCGGGCGGCGCCTGACTTCCGTGGCCGACCAGGTCCCCGCCGTCGGCAACGTGCTCGCGACGATCGAGCGGCGCGACTGGGACCGGCTGCGCGCCCTGCTGCACCCCGACGTGCACTGGACGACAGCCATCGAGGAGCACCTGCACGGCCCGGACGCGGTCGTCACCCTGCTGCAGCACGACCCACCACCCGCGCCCCCGGCGTACCACGAGCTGCGCGACGGGCTGGTCGTGCGCTGGATCGACACCCCGGGCTGACCCCTCTCGGCGTGCAGCAGGCGGTTTCCTCATCCGCCGACGCGGTACGTGATGTGCGTCGCCGCCGCCGAACCGCTCGTCGCAAGCACCTCGAGCCTCACGTCGGGGCCCACGCCCGCGAACAGCCGCGCGCCGTCGCCCAGCACGACCGGGGCGATGTGCAGCACCAGCTCGTCGATCACGCCCGCCGCGAGGTACTGGTTCACGCACGACGCGCCGCCGGCGATCATCACATCGCGGTCGCCCGCGGCCTCGCGCGCCGACGCCAGCGCGGCCTCGATCCCGTCGGTGACGAAGAAGAACGTCGTGCCGCCGTCCATCTCCACGGGATCGCGCGGGTGGTGTGTCAGCACGAACACGGGACAGTGGTACGGCGGGTCGTCACCCCACCAGCCGCGCCAGTCGCCCGACCACGGGCCATGGCCGCCCCCGAACATGTTGCGACCCATGATGTAGGCGCCGACCCCGTCGAGCATCGAGTCGGCGAGCGCCCGGTCGACCTCCTCGGCCGACTGGAACATCCAGTGGTGCAGCGCCTCGCCGCCAACGCCGAGGGGTTCGTCGAGGCTCTGGTCCGGCCCGGCGACGAAGCCGTCGGCGGACATGGTGATCTGGCAGGTGACGCGGGTCATGCACAGACAGACCGGCGCGCCGCCCGGAACTCATCGCGGCGCTACACGGCGGGCTGGACCGGCACGCGCGACCGCGGGGTGGGGGTGCTCGGCGCCGTCGAGGGGGACGGCGCAGCCCGAGGGGGAGTGGGCGCGCAACCGAGCCGGACCAGACTCCACCCTGCGAGTCCGAGCAGGCTCAGCACGGCGCCGAGCACGATGAGCTGCGCGGCGAGCGTCGCGCCCGCGGGCACGTCCTCCTTGGCTTCGCGCTGCAGCAGTTGCTTCTCCACGACGAGCGGCCGGGTGAACGCCGCCGGTGCGGCGACCTCATCGGCAGGAATTGCCTCGTCGCGGGGAAGGAAGACGGGCATGCCGGCCATGGTCGTCCCGCGGTGCAGGCGGATGGACGACTTCCACGTGCCGTGGACCGGCATCGCGGCGGTCTGCCAGACGTCGGGTGCGATCTCGCGCAGCTCGTCGGTGCGCAGCGGCTCGCCGCCCTGGTAGGAGATCGACCGCAGCCAGTCGGCGTCGCGAGCGGCCTCGGGGGGATCGAAGCGGACGGTCGCGACGACCTCGCGGTTCGGCGCGGGGCGGACGTCCTCGAGCGTCACGCTGACCTGGGCGGGCGGCGCGTCGGTCGGCCGTAGCCCGGCGAGCACGACGCCGATGACCGCCACCGCCGCCACCGCGGAGAGCTGGAATCCCCGCGACCCGATCAGCGACGTCTCCTGGCGCAGCCCCGCGGCGATGAACACGCCCAGCAGCCCGCTGGCCGCCGCCACCGGCAGCGATACCGCGATCGCCGCCGGCAGGATGTGGGCCGGCCACGCGATCGGCATCCACACCTGCGACCACCCGAACTCGGCGAGGACCCCGACGGACCCCACCAGCGCGCCCGCGACCAGGCCGAAGGCGACGGGCCGGCGGCGCGCGCCGACCGTGACCGCGGCGAGCTCGACGAGCCCGGCCTCCACGAGGTACGGCGGGAAGTGCGCCACCGACTGGCCGAAGACCGGGCCGACGATGACGGTGTACGCAGACCGCGCCGTGAGGTAGAACCCGAGCGCCCACACGAGCGCCACCCGGCCGCCGACGATGCGCGTCACGACCAGGGCCAGCGCCGCGGCGCCCGCGATGATCACCGGGTGGTAGAGCAGGCGGAACTGCGGGACGCCGTAGTCGAACTCGCCCTGGAAGATGGTCAGGCCGAGCAGGAAGCCGCCGCCCGCGAGGCCCGCCTGGACCTCGGGGCGCGCCAGCACGCGCAGGGGCGCGAGGAGGGCGGGCGCAGCGGGCCGAGGCGACGCCTGCGCGCCATACCGCGCGGACCGCTCGGCCCGCATCGCCAGCCGCCCCTCGCGGAGCAGGATCATGAGCCCGAGGACGCTGACGACCGGGCCGACCATCATCCACAGGTGGGTCGTGCCCCAGAGCGTCACGTCCTGGCCGAAGAGCCGGTGAGACAG
>SXGQ01341104.1_pt1 | contig 16253 bp, 14 predicted proteins | sample 3178371 | NCBI WGS metagenome assembly SXGQ01 (sample SAMN11356859, study PRJNA531348) | freshwater metagenome | isolation source: freshwater sample F1-20 | place: China: Fuxian Lake, Yuxi | collected 2017-12-25
AGTCGATCACCGACGCCTGCCTCGACTGGGACGCGAGCGTGCGGCTGCTCGACCGGCTCGCGGCCGGCGTCCGCGGACGGCGGGCGACCAGCGGGGCGACGACAGCAACCCGGCCCGCGACGACCACTGCCTGATCCACGCCCTCCCGCGGAGTCGCCCCCGATGACAGAACTGCCGCTCGAAATCACCGTGACCGACGCCGCAGCCGCCCTGCACGCCGCCGCGCCGGCTCCGCTCCTGCTCGACTGCCGCACGGCCGAGGAGCATCAGACAGCCCGCATCGAAGCCGCGGTGCTGATTCCCATGCAGGAGTTGCCCGAACGCGTCGCTGAACTCTCGGCCCGGCTCTCCGGCGACACGTCGCGGCCGATCATCGTGCATTGCCATCACGGCATGCGGAGCCTCCGCGTGACGAAATGGCTCCGCGACCGTGGATTTCCCCGCGCTCAGAGCATGGCAGGGGGAATCGACGCCTGGAGCGAGCACGTCGATCCGGCCGTGCCGCGCTACTGACCCCGGCTACTGACCCCGGCAGCCCAGCGTTCAGCCTGCAATGGAGGGCTCGAATCGCAACATACAAACTCAAAAAACGGGGTGCCGGGAGGGGCTGCCCATGCCCCGCGAGCCGGCGTTGCTGGCCAGCGAAGGCATGGATGCCGTAGCGCAGCCAGCATCGAGCGAACGGAGCCCGGGAGGGGCGGAGTGAGCGTCCGGCGACGGGGCATGGGCAGCCCCGACCTCACCAGACGCCCCCTCTAAGCGTCTCTCTCCAGACGCACTCTCCAGACGTCCCTCTCCAGACGCCCTCTCTACGCGTCTCTCACCAGACGTCCCTCTCCAGACGTCGCGAGCACCTCCGACCATCCCCGCATCCAACAGGATTGTCAGGGATGACTTTGGCCACGGACAGTCAGCGGTCGAGCGGCCGTCACCCGCAGGTGCGGCGAGCGCGTTGACCGCCGGGTGCCGCGGGCAACGCGGCCATCCAGTTCGCGCCGTAGGCCGCGAAAGCAGAATCGGCGGCGGTCAAGGCCCCCGCATCCCGCGATCCGGATGCCGTCATCCGCCCACCCGCCGTGGACGAGAACGCGAACCGCACCGAATAGACGCCGGTCGAGCCGTTCCGTCCCCAGCCCAGTCGGCTCGGCGAATAGCTGGAGTTCCGGTAGCCGGAAATCCCGACGTAGAACGTTCCGGCCGCCGCGGCCCGATAGGAGAGGTAGCTGTCGAGCGAACCGCCGGAGTCGTCGTTGCGGGCGATTTCCCTGCCGGAACCGTCGAACAGCCGCACGTAGCTGTCGAGCGTCGAACCGCCGGCGAGCGACTGGGCGTCGATGTCGATTACGAACGACTGGCCGGCCGAGAGCCGCACGCGATACATGTCCACGTCACGGGCCCCGGCGGTTCCGTCGCCGATCCGCCCGGAGAGCCGGAGTTCACCGGACGTCACCGACACCACCGCGGCCGACGACATCGTGTCGCCGGCATCGACGAGCGTGGGGGCGCGAGTCACCCACTCATCCGCCGCGGAGTCCGCGAGGGCCACGCCACCGTCAACCGACGTGATGCCGCTGCCCGCCGCGCTGACGGTGAGGACGTAGGTCCCCGCCGTGGTGGTCGCGTTGGTCAGGCCGTCGATCGTCCAGCGAACGTTGTCGGTCGTGGAGAGCGTGACCCCGCCGAGCGACACAGCCGCGCCGTCGCGGGTCAGCGAGAGGTCGGCGACATCGAATCCCGACACCGCCGCGCTGAACTGCACGACGACGCCTGAAACAGCGGTCGTCCTCGGATCGGGGGAGACATCGATCACGTCGGCCGTCGGGGCGGGAGCCGGCGGAGGAGCCGGGGGCTCCGGCGGCGCCGGCGGGGCGATCGCGGTGATCGCATTCAGGGCGGCCCGGGCGTTGATCAGTCCGCCGGTGGCAACCTTTCCCGCGAGATTCGACACGGGCACCGCCGTGGAGAGGACCGCCGAGCGGATCTCCGCCGACGTCGCCTGCGGATTCGCGGCCGCAAGCAGCGCCACGAGGCCCGCCACATGGGGCGTGGCCATCGAGGTGCCACTGTAGGTCGAGTAGGTGTTGTTGGGCGTCGTGGAGAGGATGCCCGCGCCCGGCGCCGCGACATCGACCGTCGTCGCGCCGTAGTTTGAGAACGACGCCAACCGGTTCGACGAGTCGGTCGCGGCCACCGAGATGCTCGCATATCCGGACGGATAAGACGCCGTGGCGTCGTTGTTGGTCGCCTCGTTGCCCGCCGCGGCGACGCACAGGATGCCGACTCCCTCGCCCGCCGCGATCGCATCGCGGAGCGCCGCCGAGGGCCCGCCGCCACCCCAGCTGTTGTTGGTCGCGACGACGTTGATGCCGAAATCACGCCGCATCCGCGTGGCGTAGTTGATGGCGGCGATGGCGGCGCTCGTCGAGCCGCTGCCGTCGGCCCCGAGGAACTTGAGCCCCATCATCGAGACCTGCCAGTTCACGCCCGCCACACCGATGCCGTTGTTGCCCACGGCGCCGATCGTGCCGGCGACGTGCGTGCCATGCCCCTGGTCGTCGAAGGGATCGGCGTCGTTGTTGGCGAAATCCCAGCCGTAGACGTCGTCGGCGAAGCCGTTGCCGTCGTTGTCGATGCCGTCGCCGGCCACCTCGCCGGGGTTGCGCCACATGTTGGCCGCGAGATCGGAGTGCCGGTAGTCGATGCCGGTGTCGATGACCGCGACCACGACGGAGCGGGATCCCGTGGAGACATCCCATGCCTCCGGCGCATCGATGTCGGCGTCGGCCACGCCACCGGTCTGCGACGTGTTGTTCATTCCCCAGAGCTGCCGCAACGACGGGTCATTGGGCGTGGCCGAGGTCGTGATCACCGCGTCGGGCTCGACATACCGCACGCCGGCGGTCGAGGTCGCCCAGTTACCCACCTCGGCGGCCGACACCCCGGGAGCGGTCACCGAGAAGAATCCCTGTCCGAGCGGAGCCGCCGTCCAGCCGGCCCGCACCGCGACGGCGGGCGTGTCGGCTCTCACGATCCACGCATCGGCGCGGGTTGTAACGGGGGCGCCGTTCCAGACGAGTTGGCGGACGGCCGACCCGAGATCGGCGGCCAACATGGCCCTCTGTTCGAGCCTTTCGGCAAGCAGCGATGCCCGAGCGGAACGACTGGAGCACGAGTGGCGGGCGCGACGCTTCATGGCGGAATTCCTCCGTTGTGAACCGATGTTGCAGGGCACCGAGTGCCCCTCGCCTTGCCACCCAGAAGGACTATCGACGATTGCGTCGGTTCTGTCCAGCCCAGGGGCGACCGTACCGCCTGGAGTGGCGGCCCGGCCCGGCCCGGCCCGGGATCCCGCCGCGGGTTATTCGTCGTCGGGGTCGGGCAACCGGGCCAGCACACGGAGCGGACCGCCGCTGCCGCCGGCAATCTTCATGGGGAGGGCGGCCACGAACGCCCCCTGCTCCGGCAGCCGTTCGAGGCCGTCGAGATTCTCGAAGATCGGCACGTCGCCCGAGCAGAGGGCGACGTGCGAACCGAACAGGCTCGACGGGCCGTGGTCGATGCTGGCCGTGTCGATGCCCACCGCCCGCACCCGGCGATGCTCCACGAGCCACTTCGCGGCGTCGGCCGCAAGCCCGGGAAACCTCAGCAGCGGCACCGCCTCCGGGCCGAGCACGTCGGTGCCGAGATAGGCTTTGCGGTCGCCCCACCGCGGCGACCAGCCCGTCCGCAGGAGCACGATCACATCGACGAGCTGCCGGCCGTGTTTCCGCTCCCACGCCACGAGGTCGTCAGCCGTCACCTCGTAGACCGGATCGGCCGCGCACTGCCGCGTGACGTCGATCACCGCCGCCTCGCCCACCAGCCGCCACGGCTCGATCTGGTCGGCGGTGTGACGCCCCTCGGCGAAGTGACGCGGCGCGTCGAGATGGGTGCCGCCGTGCTCGGCGGTCGCAAACCGGTTCGCGGCGTAGTAGTAGCCCTTCGGTGTCGGCCCGTTCTTGCCCGCCTCGAAGAGAAAGCCCTTCTCGGTGGGCCAGTAGATCGTCGCGGCGTCGAATGAATGCGTGAGGTCGAGCCAGGTGCCCGCCGCAAACCGCTGGGCCTCCGACGACGCGACCGTCGCCACGGCCGCCGCCGGTTGCCCGCGAACGGTCGTGCCCGACGCGGCCAGCGCCACGCCGGACAGCACAACGGCGATCACCACCCGGCCCGACGGCATCAGCCGGCGCCCCCGTCGCTGTCGGCCCCTTCGTCGGCCCCGTCGTCGGCCGGCCCCGCGGGACGGCTCGCCGCCGCCGGGCCACCGGCCCCGGCGTCTGCTCCGTTCTTGCCCTTGTCCTGCACGCGCACGAGCAGCATCTGCTCCACCTTGCCTCCGTCGCGATGCACGAGGATCGTGGACTGCTGCTGCGTGAGGTTGGAGAGCCCCGCCTCGTAAACCGGCGTCTTCTTGTCGGCGATCGTCCAGGCGGCCCGCTGCGACTTTTTCTCCACCTTGCCCGTGATGTTCTGGGTCGAGTCGGAAACGGCGTCGTAGTAGGTGCCCCGCAGCAGACCGGCCTTGTCGATGGCCAGGCTCATGAAGGTGCTCGGATTCGTCTCCTCGGAGCGTGCGAGCGCGAACACCCCGAGCGAACGCCACTGGTCGTCGGCGGCGACCTTGACGTCGGCCCCGCCCTGGGCCGCGATCGCGGATGCCTGCTGGGCATACTCCTCGGCGGAACCGACGCGGGTGCCCTGCACGTAGACGCCGTCGTCCTGGTAGCAGACGTTCGTGCCGTAACCGTAGGCGACGGGCGCGGCGCCATAGCCGCCCCAGCCCGCGAGATCGCCCCAGGCGAGGCCCGCCAGCATCCCGACACCAAAGCCCCCGCCGCCCCACCATCCGCCCGGCCACCACGCATTGAAGTGGTTGCCATACCAGCCCCGGCCGCCGTACCAGCCGCCGTTGTAGAAGTTGTTGCGGATCGTGTCGCCACGATCGGCGAGACGGCCGGCGGAATAGGGGCGGACCGCATCGCGGCCGAGGCCATCCCGCCCGACGCCCTGCCCGGCGATTTTCTGAAAGTCAGCCCGCGAGAGATTCCCCGCGCCGGCGAAGTGGCTGCCGCCCAAATCGCGGGCCGCGCCGCCGTCGAGCGGGCGACCGCCATCGAGCCGGCCGCCGCCATCGAGCGGCCGCCCGCCGTCGATCCCACGACCGCCGCCGAAGTCGCCACCGCGGAAATCAGCGCCGCCGCCGCCAAAATCTCGGCCGCCACCGCCGCCAAAATCTCGGCCGCCGCCGCCGCCAAAATCTCGGCCGCCACCGCCGCCGAAATCTCGACCACCGCCGCCGCCGAAACCGCCGCCGCCGAAACCGCCACCGCCCATCGAGCGACCACCGCCGCCACCCCCCATCGAGCGACCCCCGCCGCCACCGCCGTGACCACCGCCACCGCCGTGGGCCCAGACCGCGGCTGGCACGAGCATCTGGCAGGCCACCGCCGCCAGCGACATCACCAAGCCACACCGACCCGACGATCTGCCAGTTGCACGCATCGATTCATCTCCTCGGATCAGTACTCGTTTCCCGCCAAAATCGTTTCCCCGCCGACGACCTTCCGCCCGGCCGCGGCGACCTACCGGATTTTCTTGAAGTTGAGCGGGGCCGCGTCCGGCACTTCCACGCCGTCGATCGACCGTTCGATCATGTGCGTGGTCACCCGGCCCTCGCCCGAGGGCGCGATCACCTGCACCCACTTGGCCACGCGACCACGCACGGCGTCGGAAGGCGTCCCCGTCATCACCTTCTCGAAGGAGGTGCCGTCCCATTCGAAGAAGCCTTCGGCGCGAGCTCCCGTCGAGTCGAAGATCCACGAGCGAATCAGCCCCGCGTCGCGATCGGCATGGATCACCTCCATCGCCTCGATGCCGTTCGGCATCAACGAGGCCCTGCCCGCCTTCGGCATGATCTTCACCCGGCCCACGATGGCATAGCCTCCAAGGGCTTTTTCGTACGTGAGTTCGATGGTCGCCCGATCGGCCACCTCGGCCTGCCAGGTGCCGAGGATCCAGTCGAGTTCGTCGAGTGCGGTCTTGTGGGCGGGGATCACACGTGATTCCGCGATCCGCCATGTCTCGCCCTCCCGCACCCACAGCCCGGTGAATCGGGATTCCTGGGGCTTGTCTCCCGGCTTCTGCCGAAACCGCATCACACCCTCCACCCGGGCCAGCGGCTCGGCGAGCACCTCGACGTCGTTCACGTCGATCTCGAGCGACGCTTCAGGATGCCGCAGCCGCCAGGCCTTGATCGACTCGACGATCGTGTCGCGGCCCAGGAGCGTCGCGCTTCCCTCCAGGAGTTCCGCGCTCCTCGTCCATCGATCGGCGAGCGCCGCGAAGTCGCCCTTGGTGAAGGCCTCCGCATAGGCGGCCGACGCCTTCTTCACGGCATCGACGGCGGAGGGGTGTGCGGTGGCCTCGGCCCGCGCGACGCCACAGGTCGCCGCCGCGACCGCTGAGGCCACGAGGAGCAGACGCTGAAAACCCGGCAAAACGACGTGCATCGATACGATTCCTGGCGAAGAGAAAAGGCCTCGGCGAGCCCGCCCCCGCGAGTCTATCGAAAAGCGACCGATCGCTGCATCCTTTGGGAGGGTGGCGGCGGTCGCCGACTCGCGCGGGCACCCTACACCACGATTCGCGTGCGTGCGGCCGCACCATTCCTCCCTGCGGGGGGATCGGGCGCGGCCCCGGGTGCGGGCCGTACGGAATCTGCCAGGGGGGCACGGGGGTTCGCAAAGCATCAAGGTCGCGCGTCGCGGCCGACCGATATCGACCGGCAGGCCGGTCTCTTGCATCGAAAGAACCACACCCCATGCGTACCATCGTGATCGCAACTGTGGCCGCGGCCGCGCTCGTGCCGGTCTCCCCGATCGCCGCGAGCGGCACCGGCTTCGACCCCCGGATCGTCACGTTCGGCGAAACCCGCCAGCAGATCCAGAGCACGCCCGTGCTCAATCGGCCGTATCGGCCGCTGCACGTCTACGGCAATACGGTCCGCCGGCGGCACAACCGCGGCACGGCGGCCCCTCAGGGCCGCTGATCAGGACCGCTGATCAGGACCGCTGATCAGGGGAACCACGATCAGCGGAACCACGCCCCGAAACCGGCTCGGCGGCGGCGTTTCGACGGCTTCCGTCGCCGGGGCCGGGCCGTCGTCGCCACCACCGCCGGCTCCTCGCCGAGCGGCTCCACGAACAACAGGCCGTGAACGCGGTACTCGCGGCCGGTGCCGCACTCGAAGCACTTTCGCCGGGTGCGCACCTGCCGGTCGGCCCGAAAGGCCTGGCCGCTCTCGATCCGGAAGAAGGTTCCCTCGACCAGATCCTCCACCCGCACCCGTCCGGCCGGCGGCTCGTCGTAGCGGGCCAACGCCAGCGCGAGTCCTCGATCGCTGCAGGTCGCCGCCGCCGGATTCCGCATCGACCGCGCGAGGGCGGCGGCCACCTCGTCGGGCAGAACGCCAGCTCCGACCACCGGCTCGAGGATGGCCTCGAACTCCCGCTTCCACTCCGGGCCATGGGGCCGCACCCGCCGCCGCGGCCGGTGCCGCTCCCAGGTGGCCGCGTGGGCGACCTCGTGGAGCAGCGTCGTCAGGAACGCATAGGGGTTGAGATTCGAGTTGATCGAGATCCGGTGTGCCGTTCGGCCCACGGCCGGCGGCCGGTGGTCGCCGAGCTTCGTCCGTCGCGGCCGTGCGATCCGCACGTGCAGTTCATAGGCGGCCAGCAGCGGCGCGACGTGGACGACCGCCGCCGGCGGTAGAAACGAACAGACCACGCCGGCGGCGGGATCCTTCACGGAGTCTCTCCTGTCGTCGGGATGCGGAGCGTCGGAATCGCCGCCGCATCGACCGCATGCATCTCGAAGTAGCGTTCGATGGCCGCCGCCTCGGCCGCGGTGGGTGGAGCGGGCGTTTCGTCGTGGACCACCCGCTCCGTCGCCGGTCGGCCTGCCACGATGCTCTTCCGCTCCTCGACCCGCCAGCGGGGCCCGAAGTGAAAGACGGCGTAATAGAGCGTGTTGGCCTTCACGGCCCCCACGCCACCGCAGCGACAGGCGTCGAAAAACATCCGGTGCGTGTCCTGCCAGGACCGGTTACGGTCCTCGCAGGCCACGTCGTGCACGACCGACGCATTGCGAAACCGGCCCTCGAAGGGGCCGCCGATCACCGACCAGAAGGCTCGCGGGATGCTCGCGCCATTCACCACCGAGCCCGCCGGCGCATCCCAGCGCACCGCCTGCGGATCGACGTAGGCGAAGGGCTCGACAAGCGTCATGTCGCGGCCGTCGCCGTTCCACTTCACGACCACGTCGCCGATGAAGCGGCCCCACGCTTCGCCACAACTCCCCTCCTCTACCTCCCTCGCCGCCGGCGGCTCGGGCAGCGCGAAGGTGAGCGGCTGCGGCACGGCCCGGTCCCTGAGAAAGCCGACGAGCGGCCGCGCGGCATCGGGGAGACAGGCATCGTCGCACGACACCCGCACCATCCGCGCCGCCCACTCGATCGCGAGATCGTATTGCCGGTGGTCGCGACCGGCCGGCGAAAACCGCTCGAACGATTCCGTCAGCCCGCTCGCCTCCACGAGCCGCTCGACCTCCCCCCGGTCCGCGGGCGGCAGCGTCGTCGTGTCGATGCGGCAGCCCCGGATGCTCCCGACGAAGCCGCCCGACAGCATGAAGGTGATTCGCATGGACGAGGCCTGCCAGAGGGTGCGCCGCGGCATTATGGCGGTCGGGCCCGAAAATGTTCATCCCGCCCCGACCGCCGCCGTCCCGCAGGAAAACCATCGGAAAAAGGGCCTCTTCCGCCCACTCCGACGGGATTTGCATTCCCCCGGACGGCTGGCAATCGTTGGGAGGGCAGAAAAGCCGTGGCGTGGCAGGAAGTGGCCGTCCCGCACCCTCGGAATGCACCCGTCCCATGCGCATCGCCTTTGTCACCGGCGCGACCGGCTTCATCGGACGCCATCTCGTAGACGGACTTCTCGACCGGGGCTGCGAGGTTCGCTGCCTGGTCCGTGATCCCGCCCGCGCCGCGCATCTCCGTCGCGACGGCGTGCGGCTCGTCCATGGCTCCCTCGCCGACGTCGGACCGTGGCAGGGCGAACTCGACGGCTGCGATGTGGTGTTCAACGCGGGGGGCCTTTGCATGGCCCGCAGCCGGGCCGAGCTCTTTGCGGTCAACGCGCAGGCCGTCGGCGCTCTCGCCGACGCCTGCGCCGCGGTTGAATCCCCTCCGCGGCTCGTGCATGTCTCGTCGCTTGCAGCCGCCGGCCCGTCCCCCAACGGCAACACCGTTCGCGACGAGCGCGACGGGCTCGCACCCGTCTCGGCCTACGGTGCGAGCAAGCTGGCCGGCGACGTGACGCTGCGGGGTCGGGCCACCCGGCTTGCCATCACCGCCGTCCAGCCCGGGATCGTGTTCGGGCCGTACGACACGAAGATGCTTCCGCTCTATCAGATGATCAACTCGGTCCGCCTGCACCTGCCGATGGGGCTGCGGCCGGTGCCGCTCTCGCTGATTCACGTCGACGATCTCGTCAGGCTGCTGCTCGCGGCCGCCGACCGTGGCGAGCGGATGCGGCCGGTGAATGGTCACCCGCACGAGCCTTCGGGCATCTATCACGCCTGCGATGACCGCGAGCATCCCACCTACAACGAACTCGGTCGGCGCGTCGCCCAGGCGATCGGCCGTGGTGTCGCCGTGGTCCCGTTGCCGGCCACGGTCGCCCTGCCGGCGGTGGCCGTCGTGGAGGGCTTCTGGAACCTGCTCGGCCAGGCCACGATCATCTCCCGCGACAAGCTCCGGGAAGCCACGGCCCGGAGCTGGGCGGCCTCGGCCACGAAGGCCCGCGAACAGCTCGGATTCGCGGCCACGGCCTCGCTCGACGAGCGCCTCCGCGAGACGGGCGACTGGTTCCGGAACAACCGCCTGCTGTAGCCTGCCGGCGGAACTTTCGTCCCCGGAGCCGGCGCCGCAGGAAGCAAGTGCATGCGACGTTTTGACGCGATCGTGATCGGCGCCGGGGGCATGGGCACGGCGGCCGCCGCGCATCTCGCCCTGCGCGGCGCCCGGGTGCTGGCCATCGACCGCTTCCCCGTCGGGCACGCGCGAGGCAGTTCGCACGGGCAGTCGAGGCTGATCCGGCTCGCCTACTTCGAGCATCCCGATTATGTGCCGCTCCTGCGGCGGGCCCGGGATCTCTGGCGGAGCCTCGGGCACGACACCGGCCGGCCGGTGTTGGTCGAATCGGGCCTGCTCTCGTCGGGTCCGCCGACGGGCGGCGTGATCGCCGGCACGCTCCGCTCGGCCCGCGATCACGGCCTGGCCGTGGAGCGGTTCACCGCTCGCGAGGCGCAGGCACGCTGGCCGGCGCTGAGGATTCCGGACGACTGGGAGTCGGTCTTCGAGAAGGAGGCGGGGCATCTCGCCGTCGAGGCGTGTGTCCGCGGCCATGCGGAGATCGCCGGCCGACATGGCGGGCTCATCGAAGCGGATCATGATGTCCGCGGATGGCGGCTCGAGGGTGACGGCGTGGTGGTGGAGACGACGAGGGAGTCGCTCGCGGCAGCCCGGCTCGTGCTCTGTCCGGGGCCGTGGGCCGGCGGGCTGCTCGGCCTGCCCGGGATTCCGTTCACCGTGCTTCGCAAGTCGCTCTTCTGGTATGCGACCGGCGGCGGCCTCACGGCCGGGGCCGCGGCCGCGCTCCCGGCATTCGCCTTCGACACCCCGCAGGGATTTTTCTACGGCTTCCCGCAGCTCGATCACCGCGGTCTCAAGCTCGCCAATCACAGTGGCGGGCAGGTGGTCGCCGATCCCCTGGAGGTGGACCGGCGGATCGACCCCGACGAGCAGGCCCTGATCGAGCGCTGGCTCGGGGACCATCTCCCCGGCGTGGGCCGCCGGCGGACGGCGCACGAGGTCTGCCTCTACACGATGTCGCCCGATGGCCACTTCCTCGTGGGGCTGCATCCGGCGCATCCGCAGGTCGCCGTCGCCGCCGGCTTCTCCGGGCACGGCTTCAAGTTTGCCAGCGTGATCGGGGAGGTGCTCGCCGATCTCGCCCTCGACGGGGCCACGCGGCATCCGATCGGGTTTCTCGCCCCCTCGCGGTTCACCGCCGGGCCTCGACCTGCCTGAATCGGGAATCGTCACCGACGGAGTCGATCCCCGATCCTCGGTTCCCGATCCTCGATCCTCGGTCCCCGATCCCCGGGGGCTCGGGGCCCGGCTATCAGTGCTGCTGCCGCCAGACCTCGGCGAGCACCACCCCGCAGGCGACCGACACGTTGAGGCTTTCGACGGCGCCGGTGCCCGGGATCTGCACGCATTCGGTCGCCACCGCCTCGATCGGACGCGACACGCCCTCCCCTTCGCTGCCGAGCACGAGCACCGTCCGGCCGCCGAGCTTCGCCTTGCCGAGCGGTCCGCCGCGGAGGCTCGACGTCGCGACGATCCGGAAGCCGTCTTTGGCGAGCCGGCGGAGATCGGCCACCGGGTCGGCGGTGTCACACACCGGCACAAACTCCGCAGCGCCCTCGGCGACACGAACCGCGGCCGGCGAGAGCGGGGGCAGTTCACCGGCGCGGCCCACGATGGCCGCCGCGCCGAAATGGGCCGCGGTGCGGAGGATCGAGCCGAGGTTGTGCGGATTCTGCACGCCGTCGAGATAGAGGAGCGGCCCGACTGCTTTTCGCGCCGCCAGATCCCGCAGCAGCTCGTCGAGCGACCAGCGGCGGATCGCCTTGGCGAGGATCGCGACGCCTTCGTGGTGGATCGAGCCGGTCAGCCGCGCGAGATTCTCGTCGGCCACGATCTGGAAGCCCTTCCGCTCGCGGGCGCACCAGTCGAGGAGCCTGGCGAACTGTCGCCTGCGGGCTTCCGTCACATACACGCGGATCACGTCGGCGGCCCGCCTGGCAAAGAGTGCCTCGCAGGCCCGCAGCCCGTGAAACATCTCCTCGGTCTTGGCCTGATGCCGTCGCGCGTCGTCGGAAGACCGTGCGGGCCGCTTCCCTCCCGCAGGCCGCTGGGCGGCCGTTGGCTTCGCCGGTGCGGCCGTTGGCTGCGGCGGTCGCTGCGGTCGCTTGAAAGGCTTTTTCGCGTGGGAACGTTTCATAGGAGGATGATGCTACCCTCCCGGCGGAAAGCCCCAAGCGGTGCCCTCGGGAGGGACGAGCGGCGGAAGCACGGCCGCCGGCCTGTCAGCCGCGTTTCCGCGAGAGCATGAACTCATTGCCTTCCGGATCGACGCACATCGCGAGATGCGGCGGCTCACCGTTTTCCGGCTCGGGCTCCCGCGTCAGTGAACCGCCGGCTGCCACCACCTCGCGGGCGGCGACGATCACGTCCGGCACCTGGAAGCTGAGACCCGTCCAGGTGCGTTTCCCCTCGCCCCCGGAGTGGATGCCGATCACGGAGCCTCTGATCTCGACCTCCGCGATGACGCTGTTGTGCTTGAGCACGGTGCCGCCGCAGAGATCGCGGTAAAAACCGATGGCCCGGTCCATGTCGGCGGCCCAGATCACATACTTCACTCGTTCGATGTTCATGCGGCGAGTATAACGGGCGGAGAGACAAATCTGCCCGAGCGGGGAGCGGCCGTCTCGGCCGGTGGTATCGACATGGCTCCTTCCTCGGGCACCCGCCGCTCGTTTCTCGCCGCCGCCGCCACCGCAGGGGGTGTCGCCTCCTGCCCGGCGGCGGACGAGCCGGTCGTGAATCGGCCGCCGAAGATCGGCGTCTCCACGTATTCCTTCTGGCAGTTCCGTGAGCAGCGGGTCGAGATCGAAGACTGCATCGACACCGCCGCCCGCATGGGCTTCGACGGCGTCGAGATCCTCGAGAAGCAGATGCGGGACCAGTCGCCCGGCTACCTCCAGTCGCTCAAGCGGCGGGCCTTCTCCCAAGGCCTCGAACTCTGCGGGCTCTCCACGCACCAGGGTTTCGTCTCCCCCGACGCGGCCGTCCGTCGTGAGAATGTCCTCATGACCTGCCGATCGATCCGGCTCGCCGCGTTGCTCGGCATCCCGACGATGCGGGTCAACACCGGTCGCTGGGGCACTTCAAAATCATTCGACGACCTGATGGCCAACAAGGGGATCGAGCCTCGGCTCCCCGGCCACACCGACGACGAGGCCTTCGGCTGGGTGATCGCGGCGCTGGAGGCCTGCCTGCCGACCGCCGAGGAATGCGGCGTCGTGCTCGGACTCGAAAACCACTGGGGCCTGGGCCGCACGGCCGAGGGAGTGATGCGAATCGTCGATGCGATCGACTCGCCCTGGCTGCGGGTCACACTCGACACCGGCAACTTTCTCGACGACATCTACCCGCAGCTGGAACGGATCGCCCCGCGGGCCTGCCTGGTGCAGGCCAAGACCTACTTCGGCGGCGGCAAGTGGTATTCGCTCGAGATCGACTACGACCGCGTCGCGGCGATCCTGCGAAAAGCCGGCTACCGCGGCTGGCTGTCGCTGGAGTTCGAGGGACAGGAAGATCCGGCGACCGCGGTGCCCAGAAGCCTCGAGTTGTTGCGAAGGGCCTTTGCATGAATGCCCCGGCCGCCCGTCACGTGATGCTTCCCGCCCTCATCGCCGCGGTCTGCCTCGGCCCGCCGGCCTCGGGCGACGAGCCGGCCGCCCTCGGGCCCGGCGACTACTGCATCGTCGTCTCCCGATCGACCCGCGACGACCCGGCCTGGGGCAAGGTGGTCGATGCCCTGCTCGACAAGCATCGTGGCCGGCGGCCGCAGGTGCTCGTCTGGAAGACCACCCCGGAGGAGACGGTCGGGCTGCTCGCCGGGTCGCCGCCCCGCCATGCCTGCTTCGTCGCCCGCCCGGAGGAGGCGAGCCGCGAGTTCGTCGCCACGGTGCACCGGCTCACCCGCCGGCTCGACGACGATCCCTACACCGACGTTCTCTGGGGCATCCTCACCGGCTTCGATGCCGCCAACGCCCTCACCATCGCGAGGCAGGCCGAGCCTCTCGTGGTGAAGCGGGTCACGGCCGGCACCTCGCTCGCGATGGATCGTGTCGTCGAGGGGGAATGGTATTCGGAGCTCGTGCAAAACCGGATGGTCCGCAAGGCGGCCGGCGGCGATGCGGTGGAGGCCCGCTGCCCCGACGACACCACCGCCCTCCTCGCGGCCCGCTGGAACGACGGCGTCACCGATCTCTTCGTGACCTCGGGCCATGCCACGGAGCGTGACTGGCAGATCGGGTTTTCCTACCGCAACGGTTCGTTTCGGTCGGGCGGTGGCAGGCTCTGGGGTCTCGACACCGCCGGCGTGCGGATCCCGATCGAGTCGGCCAACCCGAAGGTCTGGCTGCCGATCGGCAACTGCCTCGCGGGCAACATCGACGGCCCCGACGCCCTCGCGCTGGCCTTCATGAACTCCGCCGGCGTTCGTCAGATGATCGGCTACACGGTTCCCACCTGGTTTGGCTACGCGGGCTGGGGATGCCTCGACTACTTCGTGGAGCAGCCGGGGCGGTTCACGCTCTGCGAGGCCTTCCACGCCAACCAGCACGCGCTGGTGCACAGGCTCGAGACCCGGGCCGCGGCCGAAGACGAAGCCGGCCTGCAGTTCGATCGCGACGTCCTCGCCTTCTACGGCGATCCGGCGTGGGAAGCCCGCATGGCCGGGGGGGCGGTCCAGTTTCGCCAGACTCTCACCGAAAAAGAGGGCGTGTTCACGCTCGACATCGTGCCGCTCGCCGGCGAACGCTCCTACGCTCCGGTCGATACCAACGGCTCGCAGCGGGGCGGAAGGCCGATCGTGCAGTTTCTCCCGCGGCGGCTGTCCGGCCTGAAGCTGATCGAGGGGGCCGACCTCAATCCCCTCGTCACCGACACGTTCGTGCTCGTGCCGCTGCCCTCCCCAGACTCCGACACTCCGCTCCGCGTGGTTTTCGGCGGCGATTCCGCCGCGGCCCCGCCCGCCGATTGACCTCCGGCGTATCATTCCGGCGCCCCTCCCCTCCTCCGGTTCTTCCTTCGGCACGGCCGCCGCCCCCCGCGGAGTCGTGCCATGACCCACAAGCGCATTCTGTTTCGCTCCGATGCCCGGGAGCGGGTGCTGCGGGGGGCGACCACGCTCGCCGACGCCGTCCGCGTCACGCTCGGACCGAAGAGCAAGTGCGTGCTGATCGGCAGGTCGTGGGGCAGCCCGCTGGTGTGCAACGACGGCGTGACGATCGTCAAGGAGATCGAACTGGAGGACCCGGAGGAAAATCTCGGCGCCCGCATGCTCCGCGAGGCGGCGGAGCGCACCGGAGACGTCGTGGGCGACGGCACGACCACCTCCACGCTCCTGGCCCACGCGATCTTCGCCGAGGGCCTCAAGAATCTCGCCGCGGGCGCCAGCGCCGTGGACATGAAGCGGGGGCTCGACCGCGGGCTGAGGGCCGCCGTCGCCGCGATCCGGTCGCTCTCGAAGCCGGTTGCGAGCAGGAAGGAGAAGGCGCAGGTCGCGGCCCTCTCGGCGCACAACGACTCGGCCCTCGGCGACTTCGTCGCCGAGGCGATGGACACGGTCGGCAGCGAGGGCGGGGTCACCGTCGAGGAGGCGAAGGGCACCGAGACCTCGATCGAGGTCGTGGATGGCATGCAGTTCGACCACGGACTGCTCTCGCCGTATTTCGTCACCGATCCGGAGCGGCAGCAGGCGGTGCTGGAGAATCCGCTCGTGCTCCTCCACGAGTCGAAGATCGCGAACCTCAAGGAGTTTCTCCCGTTTCTGGAGATGGTCGCGCAGCAGCGGCGGCCGCTGGTCGTGATCGCGGAGAGCGTGGAGGCCGAGGCCCTGGCCACGCTCGTGGTCAACCGGCTCCGCGGGATCCTCGAGTGCGTCGCGGTGAAGGCGCCGGGCTACGGCGACCGCCGCCGCGAGATGCTCGAAGACATGGCGACGCTCACCGGCGGCCGGCTGATCTCGACCGACCTGGGCGTCGCCCTCGACGGTGTGAAGGCGGCCGATCTCGGCAGCGCCGCCAAGGTGGCGGTGGACCGCGACACCACCACCATCATCGGCGGCAAGGGGGCCAAGGGGGCGATCATGGCCCGCTGCGACGAGATTCGCCGCGGATCGGGCAGTCATGGCTTCGATGCGGCCCGGGGCGTGTATTGCGATCTCGTCGAGGCGGGGATCGTGGATCCCACGAAAGTCGTCAGGGTGGCCCTCGAGAATGCCGTCAGCGTGGCGGGC
>SXGQ01879785.1_pt1 | contig 16251 bp, 17 predicted proteins | sample 3178371 | NCBI WGS metagenome assembly SXGQ01 (sample SAMN11356859, study PRJNA531348) | freshwater metagenome | isolation source: freshwater sample F1-20 | place: China: Fuxian Lake, Yuxi | collected 2017-12-25
GGCGTCGCCACCGCCTCGGGCCGCTCCATCAGCTCGACCACCGTCATGCCGGGCAGCCTCGCCGGGAACGCCTGCGTGCTGCTCAACCTCAACCAGGCGACGTTCAACGGCACGCAGGTCACGACGCTCTCGGCGTACCTCAGCGGCGGCGGCACGGTCATCATGATCGGCGAGAACGACAACTACGTGAACAACGCGCCGTTCCGCGCGCTCGCCACCGGCCTGGGGTCGAGCATGCAGATCCAGAACAACGCGTTGGACGGCGGCTTCCGGGACACCTTCAACATCGACAGCGACCCGCTGACCCTCGACGTCTTCGCGATCAACTATGCGGCGACGGCGACCGTCACGTTCAGCAGCCCGGCCCGCAGCCTGGTCCGCACCTCAGGGGGCGGCGACACGATGATCGCGGCCGAGGCCATCGGCGCGGGCACGCTCGTGGCCCTCGGCGACGCCAACGCGTTCACCAGCCCCACCGGTGACGCCGGCATCCTCGTCGCGAACATGTGCGGCAACCGCCGCACGACGACCACGGCCATGGCGTGCACGCCCGACACCGCGCTCGTCGGCGTGACCGTCTCCTGCGAGGCGACGGTCACCGACTCCCAGAGCGGGACCGCGGTCACCCCGACGGGTGACGTCACCCTCTCGCGCGGCGGCGCCGGCAGCGGCACCTACAGTGCGAACACGTGCACCCTGGCGCCATCCGGCACGCTCGGAACGGCGACCTGTTCGGTGACGTACGTGGCGACCAGTCAGGGAACACAGAGCCTCACGGCCACCTACGGCGGGACCACGCAGTCCCGTGGGTCGACGGGCAGCGACCCGTACATCGCGACGCTGCCGGCCGCGCCGGCGCCCACCAGCGGCACCTCGGCAGGCGCCGCGGGCGCCGTGCAGACGCTGCAGGTGACGATTCCCTCGGGCGGATCGGTCTCGCTGCTCGACGGCGGGCAGGCCGCCACGACGGTCACGGTCGCGGGTGAGGGCACGTACGTCCTCAACGCCACGACCGGGCTCATCACGTTCACGCCGCTCGCCGGGTTCGCCGGGACGGCGCGGGCCGTGAGCTTCCGCGTCACCGACGCGTTCGGCCAGTCGACGGTGGCGACGTTCACCCCGACGGTCGCCGCAGCGCCCGCCGGCGCGACGCCCGTCGCCACCCCCACGGCGACACCCGCGCCCGCCACCCCCGCGCCCGCCGCCAAGGTGTGTGCCAGCCGGCGCGCGATGCTGATCCACTTCGTCGTCCGCCGCGGGACCACGCTGCGCAGCCTCGAGGTGACGATGACCGGCCAGAAGCTGCGCCGCCTGCGCCCCGGGACACGCCGCACGATGGCGAACCTCCGCGGCTACGCGCCGGCGACGGTCACGGTGAACGTCACGGCCCGGACGACCACCGGCCAGACCCTCACGGGCAAGCGGACCTACCGCACCTGCGACCCGCGGACCCTCTCGCCCAAGCTCAGGACGGTGGCGCTGCAGGCTCGGGCCTGACGCCCGGCTCGGGCCAGCCCGGCCACGCCGCAGAGACCGCGCCCGGCACGACGACGACCTGTTGGCCGGGCGCCCGCCAGAAGTGGTCCTTGGGCACCTCGCGGAAGTGCAGCAGCTCGATGCCGAGCTGCTCGGCGAGCTGAGCCATCGTCGGGCAGTATCCGCCGCTGCCCTCGATGAGGATCAGCGGATCGGCGGCCTGGCGCAGCGCGACGCCGAACTCGTGGCGCTGGTTCTCCTCGGTGTGTGGCGTGTCCTGCAGCAGCAGCCCGATCGGCTCGCCCTCGACGACCTGCGGCAGCAGCTCGCTCGTCAGCCCGATGATCTTGGTCCACCGTGCCGTCAGCGCCGGGTCGTCGCGGACGAGGAAGCCGCACAGCGGATCGAAGTCCAGCGACACCAGCCGGCCGTCGACGCCCTCCGCGGCGTTGCGCTCCAAAGCCCGCAGCAGCACGAGCGACCCGAGGCCCTCGTAGATGCCGGTCTCGACCACGAGCTTGGGCTTCGTGGCGCGCGCGGCGATGTACCAGAGCAGCCGGTTGCCGATCGGCAGCTTCGTCTTGGCGTCGAACCGCCAGCGCGTCCGCTCGCTCAGCCGGTTCGTCAGCTCCGGGTCGGTGCGGGCCTCGACGAGGAATGCGCGCGCCTGGTCTTCCGTGATGCCGAAGTGCGCGGCGCCGAAGGCACACAGCTCGTCGTCGTTGGCGATGTCGTAGCTGTAGCTCTCGACCTCGGGGTCCCACAGCAGGTAGCGCAGGTAGATTCCGGGCTGTTCGCGCAGGGAGCAGCCGTACTTCGCGAGGATCTTGCGCTTGGTCAGCCACCGCAGTCGCGAGAGGCGGCGGGCGGCGTGGCGGGCGCGGGCGCGCACAGACTCATATCGGTTCATGCGCACCTGGTCGCTGTGGTTGCTCGTCTACTGCGGCGGACTACCCCCTGCGCGAACGTCGAGCATGCCAGCTTCACAGGACAGCCTGTCGGCACGCAGGGGGCCCCGAGCATCCTACAGGTCGTAGGAGCCTCCTAGGGTGCGCAGTGCTGTTCGGGCTGATGGGACTGGAGCACGTGCACGCCGCCCGCTGCGGTGGCGGGAACGGCCGATAGGGAGAGCAATGAGAGAAACGAGATCCCGACAGCGACCGCGGTGACCAGCGCTCGGCGGGGACCGAGACCGGTTTCGGTGCGCAGCAGCAGTTCGACGCGCCGTACGGTGCGCCCACTTGCCAAGCCGGTCATGGCCGGCGTGAATGCTGGTGCCAGTGCCGCCTTGCAGATCGCGCGTGCAAGCACTGCGGGATCGTGGTTCTGCCGCAGGGACCATTGGTCTGCGTCCCTTTCGAGGTGATAGAGCGCCTCTGTCTTGGCGTGGCCTGCGCCCGGGAGCATGCGTGCGACGCCATGGAGGACCTCCGCCAGGACGACGAGGTACCGGTGGCCGCGAGAGATGTGTCCACGCTCGTGATCGAGCCCGGCGGCCAGTTCGTCGTCATCGAGCGCTACCAGCGCGCCCGCGGAGACGATAAGTCGAGGATGGGCGATGCCGGCGGTGGCCAGCACGATGTGGTCGCCTGCGACCACTGCGGCGTCGCCCGGCCCGATCCACAGCACGTCGTCGCGAAGTAGGCGGCGGACACGGCGAGCGTCGCGCACCGTCAGCGACAGCGCGTGCGCCGCCGAGAGCGTCAGGGCCATCGCCGGAGCGAGGACGATTGCCTGCGCCAGCAGGTGCCCCGTCAGCTCGACAGAGATGCCCGCTCCGGGCAACGGGACGGAAAGGCACCAGTGGCGCACGAGTTCGACTATCGGCCCAGGCAGGTACAACGCCGCCGCCAACGCGAGCGAGATCAGGGCCAGGCTGCGCGCACCTAGGGCCGACAGCCACGCGGCGGCCGCCGCCAGGGGCGCTGCCCGCTCAAGCGGCAGCACGCGAGGCAAGAACGTGAGGAGGAGCGTCGCCGCGATAGTCAGCGACAGCGTCATCAGCTGCTCCGCCGCTGCGCGGCCTCCCCGGCGAGCCGCTCCAACTCCGCGCGCTGGTCATCGAGGTCGCCAACCAGATGGGCGAGTGCCACCGTCCGGGCATCACGCGATGCAGAAGCCAACGTCTGCTCGATGGAGCGCGTGACGTATTCGGCCTCCGTGAGCGACGGTGTGTAGCGGATGGTCTTGCCTTCCTTGGTCCGCGTGAGCATCCCGCGCTCGGCTAGGCGGTTCAGGACCGTCTGTACGGTGGTATACGCGCCTTGGTAGCGCTTTGGAAGCGCTCGCCGGACATCCTCGACCGTGCCGCCGTCGAGGCGCCAGATGGTGGCCATCACCTGCGCTTGGAGTTCGCCTTGCAGGGGTGCGATGTCCATGTCTCCAGAGTATCGGCCGCGCGCCCGCACACGTGAAGCGGTACGACATGCGTCGAGATTAGTCCTACATCTCGTAGGATTCTTCGTCGTGAGCCTCAGTCTAGAACCGGCCCGCCTACTCTCACTCGGGAGTCGCGCAGCTGCGCGCGTGCACGCACGCCGCCGAGCGCGAACCTTCGAGGCGAGCCTCTCGCCCCGCCAAGTACCCGACCTCCAGCAGATAGGGGACCTCGGGTACGGCGGCTACCTGCTGCCGGCCGATGCGCTGTCGATGTCGAGCGTCTGCTATCTCGCCGGGACGGGAACGGATATCTCGTTCGACCTGCTGGTGATCGCGCGGTTCGGCTGCGAGGTCCACGCCTTCGACCCGGTTCCCGCCGCCGCGGAGTACGTCCGAGATGCCGCGGCACACGAGCCGCGGCTGCATTTCACTCCCGTCGCGCTCTGGAGAGTCGACGAGGAATTGACGTTCCACGCACCGCGCGTTGAGGGCTTCGTCTCACACTCCGCGGTGGACATGCACGGAACTCCGATCGCGTTCCGCGCACAGGGCCGGTCCGTGGCATCACTGATGCGTGAACACGGGCACGCGCAGCTCGACCTACTCAAGATCAGTGCCGAGGGGTCCGAGCACGCGATCATCGACGGCACCCTCGTGGACCACGTTCGTCCGCGGGTGCTCTGTGTTGAGTTTGCACAGCCCGCCCCAGTCGGTGACGCCGAGGAGACAATGCGCCGTATCGAGGCCGCCGGATATGATCTTGTCGGGGCCTCCATCCAACCCTGGAACTGGAAGCTCACCTGGCTCTTGCGGGCCTAAGTTCAGGAGATCTCCGCCTCGACCACCGGGCAACTACGGATGGCAAGGGGAAGCCTAAATCCTACGCTGCGTAGGTCACTGCGTGCCCCACACGCCTACGAAAGAAGGCGAAACAGATGAAACGATCGCTTGCCGACCACCGCCGAGTGTTGCTCATGTGCCTGCTCCCGCTCGCCGTAGCGGCCACCTTCTTGGCGCTCACGGGGACCGGCGCGCTGCTGTCCGCCGCCCTTCTCGCGGTCTGCGGCGGAATGATGGTCGCCATGCTCGTCATGGTCGCCCGAGGTAGCCGCTGACACCATGGGCTACGAGGGGGAGGCAGCCTCGGCCGCGCGCACAGCATCGGTCTCAGCGAGGAACGCCGACCATGGTGCGGCGTGACCCGACAGGGTTCGCGCGAGGGTTTCGAGGTCATGCCAGCCGTCCTCGGCTTCCCAGCCCCAGTGGAGCACGAGCGGGATCCAGCCACCCCCGCGGCGGTCGATCGCCCTCCGGGCCGCCGGCTCGATCGCACGAGCGTGTTCGTAGAACGGCGCATAGCTCGGGAGATAGACGGCGTCGTCCCACCACGTAGGCGACCCGTGGAAGCCGATCTGCATCACACTCTCGGGTCCGCCGCACACCACGTCATAGCGCTCGGCGAGAACTGGCCACTGGCGCGCGTCAAACCGGTTCCACGGGGGCACAAAGACGCGCGGGCGCTCACCCAGCGGTTCGAGCAAAACGTCTGCTCGTGCCACACGCTCACGCAGCTCGTCTGGGGTTCGCCCGAGCAGTTCCGATTGGCGGCGGGGGTGTACGTCGCGCGTGCGATGGTCGAGACCGTGGACGGCGAACTCGACGCCTTCGGCCCGGACGCGCCGAAGAACCGATAGCTCGGAGTCGGAGAGCTCTCGGCACCCTACGGCGCGCGGATCGAGCGGTCGCTGGGACGGTTGCGGTACTACAGCAAGCAGGTACGGGACGCCAGCGGACCGCATGATGTCGTGGAAGCGCTCGAATGCCTCGGTGCCGTACCGCAGGGGATCGTCATCGGCCAGCCAATGCGGGTACTCGTCGACGCGGACGAGAAACCGCGGTGATCGCGAGCGCGCGGCGCCGAGCGCCTCGCGACGCGCTCGTTCGCGTTGCATGACGGACTGCTCGTAGCTCAACCGGCCGCGCCGCATCGCCAGCCGCTGGGCCATACGAAGTGGCATCGGACCCGTGCGGCCGCGCCGGGCCGCGACCATGAGAGTGGACGGCAGGACCTCAAGCGCCGCGTCGGCCCCGACGATGAGCTTCGCCGTACGCGTGGATTCTGCATCGAGCATCGTCAAAACCTACACCACGTAGGAGGAGGCCTCGTCACTGGACCGCGATGTCGGTGAACAGAACCTCTTCGACCTTGACGTCCGTCTTCGCGGCGATGCGCCGACCGATCTTCCGCTTCAGCCGCTCTCGCGCTTCGGTGCGCTGCAGCGAGCCTGACCGGACACTTGCCAGCGAGCCGGTGATGATGTCGCGGAGCAGCGGCTCCTGAGGAAGGACGCCGAAGCCCTCTACCGGCTTCGCGGCACCCTTCTTGCCCGCTCCAGACTTTTTGGCGGCAACCTCGGCAGCGTGCGATGCGGTGTAGCCGTGCTCGAAGACGAGCGCCACGTTGAGCCTGGCGAATCGCCCGTCGGCGAGGTTGACCAGAAATTCCCGCGGCATGACATAGACCTCGCCTTCGACCTTGTGCTTCGGCTTGGCCTCTGGTTCGGCAAGCATGAACTTGTACGCGCCGCCAGCAGCCAGCACGGCGACGAGAACGGGGACGAGGATCTTGGGCTTCATGAGGCGCTCCTACTTGTCGTAGGTTTCCACTCTCGACAAATCGGGCGAAGACACCACCACGACTACTCCCACTGCGGACAGATGGACGATCGATCAAGTCCTCCAAGTCCTATCCGATGTAGGAGACATGAGCCTGGCATCAGTTCTCGATCGGATCACCGCGCTCAACGCCGTCGCGGGACCACCGGCCGCCACACCTGCCCCAACCATCCCTCCGACCGCTGCCGCGCCCACGGGCGGGCCAGCCCGCGCGTCCTTCAGCGAAACGCTGGCGAACGCCCAACCGGCACCTCCGGGCAACGAAGGGATAGTCAAGACGGCGACGGCCGAGGTCGGACAGGTCGAGGAGCCTCCGGGTTCGAACGACTCCGGGCGAATCGCTCAGTACCGATCGGCGGTGCCGGGCGGACCGGTCGGGCCCTGGTGCGCATATTTCGCGTCATGGGTGGCCAAGGAGAACGGCAAGCCGCTTGGCGACAGGGGCCAAGGGTTTGCGCGAGTGGACGATGTGTACGCATGGGCGCAGCGCACCGGTCGCGCGCTGCCCAATGGCCCAGGCGTCCAGCCGCAGCCGGGTGATCTGATCATTTGGGACGAGCACATGGGCATCGTTGAGTCCGTGGGCCCCGACGGCACGATCACGACGGTCGAGGGCAACTCCTCAGACTCGGTAGCGCGCCGCCAGCACGACAAGAACGGCGATGGGGCGATCGGCTACGTCAGCATGCGCTGAACGGCGGTCACCCGAACCAGCGCGCGTGCAAAGCCCCCAGCTTCGCCGCCGCAGCGCCTTCGTTGCTGGCTATCCGGCGCAGGACGTTGTCACCGGCGAACGCGGGATTTCCCGTCGCACCCTTCGCCAGAGAAGCGCTCTTGGTCCGCGCGGCCATCAGCGCCGCGAGTCGTTCGCGGTCATTCGTCACTGGTGTGCCGTGACCGTGGCGGGGGTTGGGGATGCTGGCCGCCCCTGCCTCGTGCGCAAGCGCGGGACCGCCTGACGCGATTGGTGGCGTGCCGAAGTGCCGCCGATGCGCTGCGTCAAGGCGCATCAGCGTGCTTTGCGCCTGGAGTTGCATTCGTGCTGCCTCGGTGCGCAGGGGCGCGCGACGAGCATTGCGCGCCACATCGCGCGCCAGTGCGACTTCGGCGAGCTTCCCGGCCACCAGTGCGTCGATCTGCGCGCCCCATCGATCCCGCTCCTGTCCGGGTGAGGTCTCCGCGCCGGAGACCTGGCCGGACACGAAGATCGCCGCGCCACACGCGGCTACGGCGAGGCCGACGGCGACAAGAAAGCGACACATCGTCGTCCCCGCTCAACGGGGCTGGTCGTCGAGCTCACGCAGGAACGGCAGCGGGTCGATGGCCTGCCCGCCCCGGTACCAGCCTGGAGCCGTCCACAGCTCGAAGTGCAGGTGGCACCCGCTCGCACGGCCGGTGTCGCCGACGTCACCGATGGGGTCGCCAGCCTGCACTCGGTCGCCCTTCGCCACCAAAGGGGCTGACCGCATGTGCATGTACGCCGTGGCGCGCCCGTCCGCGTGCTGCAAAACGAGATAGTTCCCGGCACGGGCCTGGAACGTGGACATGAGCACGCGACCCGACTCGGCGGCGACGAGCTTGGCGCCGCATGCTGCGAAGACGTCTTGCCCCTGGTGACCGCGTCCGCCGCCGAAGCGGTTGATCTCGGTCCCGTAGTCATGACGCCCCACGATCGGAAACACGCGCTCGCCGGCGCTCGCTGGCTCGCCGGCTCCGGCGCCGGCCGCCGTTGCGGTAATCCGAATCGGTTCGCTGCGGGCAATACCGCCCTCCCCGCGGACCTCGACCGGGCCGCTGTTCGAGCGACGCGGAATGACCACAGTCACGAGGCCGTCCAGGGTCTGTTGCGGGGTTGCAACGCGGTCGTCCCTCCGTCCGGCTCTTCCGAGGAACCGGACGCGCGTGATCGTGTGAAGCTGCGACCCGGCGATGCGAAGCTCCGCGCCGCGCGAGCACTCACCCGACCGACCGTCTGCGCACGTGACAGCAGCGACGACCGGCGCGGAGGGCGCGGCAGCGCCGCCTGCCGCAGGTGCTGCGACGGCTTCGGAGGCAGAGACCAGCGGCACTATCGACATCAGGGCAGCAGCAAGTGGCGTCAGCCGCATGGAGCACTCCTCTTGTTCACGCCTACGAGGTGAGCTGACGGGCTCGTGCGAAGAGGTGCACGCCGGTCGACTCCGCGACCGGTTCGCCCCATGAAGTGGGTCCCCCGTTCGTGCACCGACGGGCGATGCACGATTCGGCTATGTCCTACAGCGGGTAGGACGCTACCAACACCAGCCGTCGGATGGCGGTTGCTTGCCCTCTGATACCCCGAGGGGGTATGCTCCTCGTCATGTCCTCCCCCACCGCCCCATCCATCGAGACCGTGGTGCTCCATGTCGGCGGTTTGCACTACGCGTCAGAGAAGTCCGTGGTCGAGCGCATGCTCGGTGCGAGAGCGGGCGTCGCGACCGTGGACGCCAACCCGGTCGCGCAGACCGCGACGGTCACGTACGACCCTGACGTGACCTCGGTCAGCGCGCTGCGGGGCTGGGTCGAGGACTGTGGTCTGCACTGCGCCGGGCAGTCGGTCCCGGGCCATGTCTGCGACCCGATGGCCGAGCCCGGCGCGCACGGCCACGCTGATGGTGCGTCGGCGCGGGCCGACGCGTTCGGCCACGATCACGGTGGTCACGCAGGGATGTCCATGGACGCGATGGCCCGCGACATGCGGACGCGCTTCCTCGTAGCGCTCGTCTTCACCGTGCCGATCGTCCTGTGGTCAATGGTCGGGACGGAGCTGCTCGGCCGTGAGCTGCCAACGCCGTTCGGCCTTGACCATGACGTCTGGCAGTTCCTGCTGAGCCTGCCGGTCGTCCTGTGGGCTTCGTCGATCTTCTTCACCGGCGCGGTCGCCGCCCTGCGAGCGCGAACGCTCGACATGATGGTGCTCGTCGCGGTGGCCATCGGCACCGGCTGGGTGTACTCGGTGGCCGCCACCTTCTTCATTGAGGGGGAGGTCTTCTACGAGGCCGCCGGTATGCTCGCGACGTTCGTCCTGCTCGGGCACTGGTTCGAGATGCGCGCCCGAGGAGGCGCGAATGACGCGATTCGCACGCTCCTGGAGCTGGCGCCGCCTCTGGCGGTCGTGCTCCGCGACGGCGAGCCCGTCGAGGTCCCGACCGCCGACCTGGTCGTGGACGATCTCCTGCTGATCCGTCCAGGCTCGAAGATCCCGGTCGACGCGGTGGTCGCCGAGGGCGAGAGCCAGGTCGATGAGTCCACGGTCACCGGGGAGAGCCTGCCCGTCAAGAAACGACCCGGTGACGCGCTCATCGGCGCGACGATCAACAAGAACGGCACGCTGCGCGCGCGGGCCACCGCCGTCGGCGCCGACACTGCGCTCGCGCAGATCGTCCAGCTCGTTCAGGAGGCGCAGAACTCCAAGGCTCCGGGGCAGCGGCTCGCCGATCGGGCCGCGTTCTGGCTGGTGTTTGTCGCGCTCATCGGCGGCACCGTGACGTTCGCCGTCTGGTATTTCGTGATCGGCCGGGACGCGCAGGAGGCGCTGCTGTTTGCCATCACCGTCGTCGTCATCACCTGCCCTGACGCACTCGGCCTGGCGACGCCCACGGCGATCATGGTCGGGACCGGGCTCGGCGCGCGCCGCGGGATCCTGTTCAAGCACGCCATGGCGCTCGAGCGGGCGGCCAAGGTGGACATCGTCGTGTTGGACAAGACAGGAACGCTCACCCGCGGCGAACCAGAGGTCGTGGCGATCGTGACGGTCAACGGCGCGGGAGAGGACGACGTGCTCCGTCTCGTCGCCGCAGCCGAGGCTGAAAGCGAGCACCCCTTGGCCGAGGCGATCGTCAAGGCCGCGTCCCAACGGGACATCCCGAAGGCGCCCGTGGAGAGCTTCGAGGCGGTCCCGGGCCACGGACTGCTCGCCCTCGTCGACGGCAAGCGCCTCGTCGTCGGCAACGAGCGACTGCTCACGCGGGAGCGGCTCGACGCCGCCGCGCTGTCGGACGCAGCTGCCGGGCTCGCGGGCGAAGGGCGCACCAGCATTCATGTCGCCATCGACGGACAGACCGCGGCAGTGATCGCCGTAGCCGACGCGGCGCGCGAGACGGCGGCGGAGGCGATCACGCGGCTGCGCGAGCTCGGAGTCCGCCCGGTGATGCTCTCGGGTGACAGCCAGGCCACCGCCGACCGGATCGCGAGCGAGCTCGGGATCGACGAGGTGATCGCTGACGTCCTGCCGGCCGAGAAGGCCGATGTCGTGGCCAGGTTGCAGGCCGACGGCCAATCGGTGGCCATGGTCGGGGACGGCGTCAACGACGCCCCCGCCCTCGCGCAGGCTGACGTCGGCTTCGCTATCGGAGCCGGAACGGACGTCGCCGTCGAGACTGCGGATGTCGTCCTCATGCGCTCGGACCCCGTGGACGTTGCAACCGCCATCGCGATCAGTCGAGGAACCACACGCAAGATGCACCAGAACCTCGCGTGGGCCGTCGGCTACAACAGCCTCGCCCTCCCGGTCGCCGCGGGGGTCTTCGCGCCGCTGGGTTTCGTCCTGCGCCCCGAGGTCGGCGCGATCTCCATGGCCGGATCGAGCATCATCGTCGCGCTCAACGCGGTGTCACTGAAGCGGCTGCGGCTTCCCCAGTCCACCTCCGCGCCAACTCAGAAGGTGGACTCCGACAGCCTGTAGGATTCGGTGACGTGCTGATCCTGCTCAACACCCTGATCCGGCGACACCGCCGCCGGATGAGCATGGCCCTTGGAGTGCTGGCGCTCGCAGGCGCGCTGGTCCTTGCGCACGGCGCCGTCGGCGGCGGCCACATGGGCGACAGCATGGGTCACCCGATGCCCGCGACGATCGACGCGGCGCCCGTCGGCGACGTTCTCGAGGTCTGTCTCGCGGTCGCCGAAACCGCCGCCCTGGGATTCGGCCTTTTGGCCGCGATCGGCGCGTGGCGTGCGGCACGGGTCACGTTCGGCGCAGCACCCGGATGTCACGTGGAGCACGCGATCTCGCCCGTTGCTCGTCCCTGGCCCGCGGCACGCGCCGGGCCCGCAGACCTCCAGGTGTTCTTGCGGTGAGGACGGCGTGCGGCCACCACCGGCCGCGCTCACGTCTTGACCAAACAACCTGAAGGGACTGAACATTCATGACACACGCACGTCTACTCGCCGTGGCCACGGCCGCGGTGCTGACACTCGGTGCCGCGGGACTCGCTGCCTGCGGCGGCGACGACGAGGCCGGCTCGGGTACCGCATCGACGGCGCCCGCCGGGGCGAACGGCACCGACCTCGCCTTTGCGGCCGACATGATCGGCCACCATGACATGGCGGTGCAGATGGCGGAAACCGCCAAGGAGAACGCGTCGCGCGACGAGATCGTCGAGCTCGCCGACGCGATCATCACCACCCAGACCGCCGAGAAGGCGCAGCTTGAGAAGGCCCAGAGTCGCCTGACCGACGAGGGGCTCAAGCCCGAGGACCTCGGCATGTCCGATGCCGAGATGGGGATGGATATGGACATGGACATGCTCACGTCGAGCGCGGCCTTCGACCGCACCTTCATCGACATGATGGTTCCCCACCACCAGGGTGCCATTCGGATGGCGCGCATCGAACTCGCCCGCGGAAAGGACCCCGAGCTCCGCAGTCTCGCCGAAGCGGTCGTTGCCGCGCAGTCGAAGGAGATCGAGCAGATGAACGCCTGGCGGAAGCAGTGGTACGGGGCGGTGTCGCCGGTGGGCGGGGTGCCCGAGGAAGACGAGATCAAGCCGTCCTCCGATGACCCGGGTATGGGTCACGACATGGGCGGCGACGGCCAGTAAGCGCGCGCTCGGCGGGTGGGCGTTCCCGGCGTCCCCCACCGACGTTCTCACGTTCGTACGGACGTAGTAGTGTTCAGGCCATGAGCGGTTGCGACCTTCTCTGTCTCGATCTTCCCCAGGCCGAAGCCGTTCGGCAGTCGCTGGCTCCGGTGGGGCAGACAGAAGCATGGGCGACCGCTGCCAAGGCCCTGAGCGATCCCACCCGGCTGCGTGTCGCGCTTGCTGTGGCCGGGAGCGGATCGGCGTGTGGGTGTGATGTCGCGTGGATCGTCGGCATCAGCGACAAGCTCGTCTCTCACCACCTCCGAGCTCTTCGGGCCGCAGGTGTCGCAACCTCGCGGCGCGACGGCAAGCTGGTCATCTACGAACTGACGCCTTCCGGCAGCGCGCTGCTCGCCGCGCTGACCGCCGACCCGGCTGTGGCGCGATGAGCACGCTGCCGGTACTCGAGGTCACCCCGGCCGCGAACCGATCGGCCCCGATCACCCGCGAGCGCTACGAGCAACTCGCGCGGCGCGTCCGGCTCCTGTCATGGGCCTCGCTCGGGATCATCGGCTTCGAGGGCGCGGTCGCGATCATCGCGGGCGTGCTCGCAGGCTCGATCGGCCTGATCGCGTTCGGGCTGGATTCCGTCGTCGAGGGGTCGGCCAGCCTGGTCTTGGTCTGGCGCTTCTCGCGCTCTCGGATGTTCAGTCAGGCCGCCGAGACCCGGGCGCAGAAGCTCGTCGCGATCCAGTTCTTCATCCTCGCGCCGTTCGTGGCGGTCGAATCGGTCCGGGCACTCGCCGAGGGCCGGGCTGCGGAGGTCAGCCTGCTGGGCATCGGTCTGACGATCTTCTCCGTCATCACGATGCCGGTCCTGGGGATCGCCAAGCAGCGTCTCGCCGTCCAGATCGGCTCGGCGGCGACCAAGGGCGAAGGCCGGCAGAACATGCTCTGCACGTACCTGGCCGCCGCGCTGCTCGTCTCGCTCGTCGCCAACGCCGCCGTCGGCGCCTGGTGGCTCGATCCGGTCGTCGGCCTGCTCATCGCCGGGGTCGCGGTCAAGGAGGGCGTCGAAGCGTGGAACGGCGAGACGTGTGCGGACTGCGAGAGCGCGCTCGCGCTTCTGAACGAGTCCGGGCCGCGGGATGTGTGCGACGACGAGTGTTGCGGAGAGACACCTGGTTCGGCCACCCACCTGTGAGTCACATCGCACTTCTGGTTTAGGCATGGCATAGTTGTGGTCGTGGCACCACTGAGCCGACGGGAACTTCTGGCTGGATCCGCTGCCCTCGGGGGAGCGGCCGCCCTCGCACACACGACGGTGCCCCACGGCCACCCGTGGGGGAGCGAAGCAAGCGCCGCATCGGGTGAGGGCGGGAATCACGGCGCCGCGCATGCCGGGTCTTCGGGTCACGCCGACTTTCGCGACGCCCGCACCGTCGACCACGCGCGCAACGGGTTTGATCCGCACGAGATCGTCCGCGACTTTGACTGGGGCACGACGCGCCGGGGCACGAACGGGCGCGTCATCCGCGAGTGGGAGCTCGTCGCCGTCGACAAGGAGATCGAGGTCGCTCCCGGCGTGACGTTCGCCGCGTGGGCGTACAACGGGCGGATCCCCGGCCCGACGCTGCGCTGTCGTGAGGGCGAGCGGCTGCGGATCACGTTCGTCAACGGGTCCGCGCATCCGCACACGATCCACTTCCACGGCCTGCACACCGCGGCGATGGATGGCGTGCCCGGCATCGGTGCGGGTGAGATCGCGCCGGGTGGCCGCACGGTGTACGAGTTCGACGCCCTGCCTGCGGGTCTGCACCTCTACCACTGCCATGTCCGGCCGCTGGCCGAGCACATCGGCAAGGGCCTGTACGGCGCGTTCATCATCGACCCGAAGGACGGCCGGCCCGACGCGGACGAGATGGTCATGGTCATGAACGGGTTCGACACGAACTTCGATCGCGCGAACGAGTTCTACGCGGCGAACACCATTCCGTTCGCGTACATGAACACGCCGATCCAGGTCAAGCGCGACGAGCTTGTGCGGGTCTACCTCGTGAACATCCTCGAGTACGACCTCATCAACTCGTTTCACCTGCACGGCAACCTCTTCGACTACTACCCGACGGGCACGGGTGAGAAGCCGAGCGAGCTCACCGACACCGTGATGCTGTGCCAGGGCCAGCGCGGCATCCTCGAGTGGCGCTTCCCGTACGAAGGGAAGTACATGTTCCACGCCCACCAGTCCGAGTTCACCGAGCTCGGCTGGCAGGGCTTCTTCGAGGTGCCCGCCTGATGGAGGGACACGTGGCGACTCCGAACAAGGCCCCGAGCGCGGGTCCTCTGAGCGACGCGCCGACCTGGCTGCTCGGCCTCGTCCCGCTCGTGCTCATCATCGCCGCGATCGGCGCGTTCGCGGCGCTCGGCGGCCCGGGCCTCGGCGAGCGTGCCGGCCCGCCGGTCGAAGAGGTGGCGGTCGAGCGCACCGTGCTGGAGCCGGGTGTCATCGAGCTGACCGTGCGCAACGACGGTCCGGACGCGGTCTTCATCGCGCAGGCCGTCGTCAACGATGCGTTCGTGCAGTTCTCCGGCGCGGAGGAGCCGATCGAGCGCCTGCGCACCGCCACGGTGCGCCTGTCGCAGCCGTGGATCGAGGGCGAGGCGTACGAGATCGCGCTCGTCACCTCGACCGGCGGCACGATCGTGCACGAGATCCCGGTGGCCGTCGAGACGCCGGAGCCCGACCTGTCGTTCTTCGGCCTCATGGCGCTCCTCGGCGTCTACGTTGGGGTGATCCCCGTGGCGCTCGGCATGCTGTGGCTCCCGTGGGTCCGGCGGATCCCGGCAGCCTGGCTGCGCGGCGTCATGGCCGTCACGGTCGGCCTGCTCGCGTTCCTCGCCGTCGACGCCACGCTCGAGGGCTTCGAACTCTCGGCCGAGGGCTCGCAGGCATTCGGCGGCAGCGCGCTCGTGCTGTTCGGGGCCGTCGTCGCCTACCTCCTGCTCACCGGGGTCACCGCCTGGATGACGCGGCGCAGGGCCGCGGCCAAGGCGGCGGGGGCCAGCGCCGGGACGCTCGCGCTCATGGTCGCGGTCGGCATCGGCCTGCACAACCTCGGCGAGGGCGTCGCCATCGGCGCCGCCTACGCCACGGGCGCCCTGGCACTCGGCGCATTCCTCGTCATCGGCTTCGCCATCCACAACACCACCGAGGGCCTGGCGATCGTCGCCCCCCTCGCGCATCAGCCTGTCCGCATCGGGCGCCTGATCGTCCTCGGACTCATCGCCGGGGCACCCGCGGTCGTCGGAGCCTGGATCGGGGCCGCGGCGTTCAATGCCAGCGCCGCCGCGTTCCTCTTCGGCTTCGGCGCCGGTGCCATCGCCCAAGTCATCGTGCAGCTGACACCCAGCCTGCGCGACGACGACGGCCGGGTCCTGAACCCGGTCGCGGTCGGCGGGATCCTCGCCGGCCTGGCGGTGATGTTCCTCACCGGGTTGCTGGTGGCCGCCTGATGGCCGCCGGACCGCACCGTGTCGGCCACACGGGCTCCTCTGAGGCCGTGGAGAACTACGCCAAGGCGATCTACTCGCTCCAGCAGCGCGCCGGGGGAGAGCCCGTCTCGACCAACGACCTCGCCGAGCGGATGGAGGTGACCCCCGCGTCCGCATCGTCCATGGTCCGCAAGATGACGGAGCTGGGTCTCGCGACGCACGAGCCGTACCACGGCGTGTCGCTCACCGCTGACGGCTCACGGCTCGCGCTCGAGGTGCTGCGCCACCACCGCCTGCTCGAGCTGTACCTCGCCGAGCACCTCGGGGTGCCATGGGACCGCGTCCACGAGGAGGCCGAGGCACTGGAGCACGTGATCTCCGAGGACCTGGAGGCGCGGATCGCCGCGAA
>SXGQ01235175.1_pt1 | contig 16250 bp, 16 predicted proteins | sample 3178371 | NCBI WGS metagenome assembly SXGQ01 (sample SAMN11356859, study PRJNA531348) | freshwater metagenome | isolation source: freshwater sample F1-20 | place: China: Fuxian Lake, Yuxi | collected 2017-12-25
AGATGGGCAAGCGCAAGCCCTGCAAGTGAAACGTCGCTCGACAGTAAACTCTGCTGGGGTGTACACCCAGCCCACCATGCGTAAGCGGCTCTTTGAGTCGATTAAGGCTGGTGGCAAGGGAGGCCGTCCGGGCCAATGGTCCGCGAGGAAGGCACAAATGCTCGCTAAGAAGTACAAGGCTAAGGGCGGCGGCTACAAGACTTCCAAGTGAAACCCCAGCAACGCAGCCTAGCCGATTGGACCCGCCAAAAGTGGCGTACGTCCTCCGGCAAGCCCAGCCTCAAGACGGGAGAACGCTATCTCCCTGATGCCGCTTGGAAGAGCCTGAGTCCCGCCGAGAAGGCCGCGACCAACAGGGCTAAGCGCAAAGGCATGAAGGCTGGGAAACAGTTTGTTAGACAGCCCAAGAATATTGCTAAGAAAACCGCTAGATACCGCTAACCATGCCACTCACTAAGAAGGGTAAGAAGATCAAGAAAGCCATGATGGAGGAGTACGGGAAGAAGCGCGGCGAGTCCGTCTTCTACGCTTCCCGCAACAAAGGCACCATCAAGGGCGTTGACTTCAAGCGTCGCAAGATGTCGTAACTGACATCTGGGTAGCGGATAGATAGGGTAAACTATCATCCATGCCACGTTATAGCAGCTACTCAGGTAGGGACACTCCGGTTGCTGAAGAGGCCGATGTTGGCTTCTCACGCTTCAACAACCGCTTGCGCCCGGATCAACTTCAGCCGGGTGAGCTTGCTATGTCCGTCAATGGACGGATGAACGTAGACGGGACGTGGCAGGTACGCCCCGGCGTTGATACGTTTGGCCCCAAGATTGGGTCTATTGATGAATCGCTAAGCCTGCCGTTCAATGTATGGCCGCAGGTCGTGATTAGCTCGGCCACCCGATCTGGCACGACTGTCACTATCACTACGTCTACCAACCACGGCTTCTCGTCGTCTTACGTTGTGGCGATTGTGGATGTGGGAACGGGAACGGTGAACCCCAACGGCAATAAGACCATTACCGTTACGGGAAATACGACATTCACCTACACGATTGCTGGAGCTACGGGCAGCGAGACCTACTCGGTTACTGGCTCCTCTAAGGCTGGTGGCGCGATTGTTGGCACGGCCAACATCAATGGAGCCTTCGGTTCCTGCTTGTTCTCCAACCCTGCGTCCAGCAACGCGGAGTACATCATCCTCGCCCTATTTGGCAATGCGGTTGCAATCAATATGCAAACGCAGGCATCCACCACGATTAACTACCCCACGGGCATCACCATTGCCTCGGAGGTGAGTATGTTGCAGGCGTTCAACAAGGTGTTCATCTTCCGCGACGGACAAACCGCGCTGGAATGGAACGGTAGTTTCAGCGGCACCCCGGCCTTCACGAAGGTGGCTAATGGAGACTACGCTACAAGCACCTACTTGGATGCATCCAATAACACGAGTATTACGGATGGCATCGTTACGGTTACGGCTACGTCCCACGGCCTGCTAGTTGGAGACCGCATCTTTGTTGTCGATAACGGCACAACCGCTCTCACGGAGAATGGAACTGGCTATGTCGTAGCTACGGTGCCGGGAACGGGCAGCTTTACGTTCTTTGCAGAGGTTCCCGACTCAGCCGCCACTACGGTGGTGTACGCGAAGAAGCAGCCCTCCCAGCTTGGCTTCACGCACATGCCCGCGCCCCCGTGGGGCGTCTATCACCAGCGGCGCATCATCGTCCCCTACTACTACACGACTACGGGTAGCAGCGGCAGCGAGACGGTTACGAGCCGCAACGTCCGCGACGAGATTCTACTGTCGGATGTCTTTGACTCGGATACCTACGACCGCATCCAGAACCAGCTCAAGGTGACGGCGGGCATCGCTGACTACCTTCAGTATGTTCACCCATTTACTGAAGATAATGCTGTCATCTTCAACCGCAACTCCATCCACCTAATGATGGGGCTTAGCGGGTCGATTGCGGACATTAGCCTAAAGGAAATCACCCGTGAAGCTGGTTTGGTGGCGCGGAAGTCCGTCGTCACGATTGGAGATCAGGTGTTCTTCCTGTCTGACAACGGTGTCTACTCCACGTCCTTCCAAGACTTGTACAATCTGCGTGGCGCGGGGCTACCCCTGTCCGATCCGATTAACCCGCTGATTAAGCGAATCAACTCGGCATACGCCTACAACGCCGTAGCTATCTACCACGACAACCGCTATTGGATTGCCGTGCCGCTGGATAACAGCACCCGCAACAACGCCATCCTCGTCTACAACCTGCTCAACAAGGGCTGGGAGAGCTTGGACATCATCGACAATACGGGCTGGGACATCAGCAATCTCATCGTGTCTGGGTCCGGCGGCATCAACAAGCTGTACGCCGTTAACCGCTTCGGCGGCATCCATGTAATCGACGAACGCGTAGACTCCTTTGATTACGTCTACACGGCCCCCGGCCTAGACGCCCAGCCCCTGCCTATTGAGTCGGAGGTTGTCACCCGCCAGTACATCTTTGGCGACGTAGGCCGTAAGAGCTTTAATGCCTATGAGTTGCACGTTGAAAGCTCAGAGTACGAACTGAGCGACGGCGACCTAACGATGATTACGGAGAACATCGACAAGGAAGTAGAGATGTACTCCCTAACCGAAAGCCTTGGATTTGACCTGCCCGTAGGCGAGGATAGCTCCGTCCGTGGGCGTATTGGCAATGTGCGCGGCTATGGGATTCAGGCCAAGTTCGTCCCCACTAAGGGCCGACCCAAGCTGCGAATGGTGAAGATTGAGGCTTACTCCGCGTTCCGCTCTGTCACCGAGGCTTCTTAATGGAACGTGTATAATCCAATCACCGCTAAACACCTTACTTAAATGGCTGAACTCTTTGATATTCCGATTGAACAGATTTCGACGAATCCTGTCGGTTCGCCATACAATCCTTTTCAAGTAGACCCCGCCGCCGCATCTCAGAGCTTCATCAATGCGATGAGCAGCCCTGAGCTTCAAAATGCTATTCTTGGCGCAGAACGCACATTCCGTCCCCAGTACACCGACATCAATCTGTCGGAGCTTCAGCGGTATATTCTTGGAACCAAGGAGCAGCCGGGCCTTGTTGGAACGCTTGGTCAAGTAACACCTGAAATCGCAAAGATTCAGGCGGGTGCAGACACGGCTGCTCGTCAGGCTGCTATTTCGGATATTACCAATTTGAGCGAGCCAACATTGGCTGCTTTGATGCGGGCTAATCCTGAGTACTTTGCCCAACTTAATCAGGCAAAGCTGATGGGTGGTCCTACTGATTTCTTTAAGGACTACGAAAAGGCTTTGGCTAATCGCGCAATCCTTGGGGATGTTCAGGTTACCCCTGCCTCTGCTGCTCTTGTTCAAAATGTAGCCCCAGTAAGTCTTAGCGGGTATACGGCGGCTCAGGGCACAGCTCCAATGCTTGGGGCTGCCCCTACGGCTCAGGCCAACCTGTTGGGTGCCGCGCCTACGATTGCTGCTCAGGGTTACAACGCAGAGGGTTACACTTCGCAGGGTTACGATGCGGCCCGTGCTGCCCGTGTGGCCGACATTGCTTCCCGTGATGTAACACAGGGTGCGCTTGGTCAGCAGCTTTACGGTCAGGCCATGCAGGCTGCGCCTACTGCGGCATCTGAGACGTTCCGCCGCCGCGCAGCGGAGATGGCCCTATCTACGGGTCAACTTAGCCCAGAAGAGCTTCGTAATGCCCAGCAAGCCACCCGTGAGGCATTTGCTGCCCGTGGACTAGAAATGAGCAATCAGGCTATTGCTGGTGAGGCCATGGCCCGATCTGAGGCCGTTCGTCAGCGTCAGGCTCAGGACATCCAGCAGGCTGCTGCGCTCAATCAGGCTTACCTTGCCGACCTCAATGCTAGTCGTGGGTTTGCTACGGGTGTGTATGGTCAGGACTTGGGTATGCAGCAGGCTAATCAGGCGGCTGCGCTTCAAGCGGCGCAAGCCAATCAAGCTGCTGGTCTTCAGCTTTCTTTGGCGGATCAACAGGCTCTTAATCAGGCTGCTCAGTTCGGTGCAATGTCGGCAAACGAAGCTGCTCAATTTGGTGCTGGCGCACGCAATCAAGCGGCTCAGTTTGGTGCTGCTGCTCAGAACGCAGCCGCACAGGCTAACGCGGACATGATGGCTCGTTATGCTATGGCTAACCAAGCCGCGCAGAATCAGTTTGGTTTGGCTAATGTTGAACGCGCTGCTGATTTCCTTACGCGCAATCAAGCCGTCGGGGCAGAGTTTGGATTAGCTAACCTTGGTGCCCAGAATACTGCGGCGCAATTTGGAGCTGAAGCCGCCAATCGTGGCGCATTGGCTAACTTGGATGTCGCCAGCCGTAATGCCCTTGCCAATCAGGACGCCATCAATCGCATGGCTCTGGCTGGTCAGGATCTTACGAGCAACATTGCTCTTGCCAACCGTGCGTTTACGGCTGCTCGTCAAGATCAAGGGGCAGCAGATTTGGCCCGTCTTGGCAGTCTCCGCATGGAAGAGCTTGGGGCTAACCGAGCCAACACAATGAATCTGGCTAACGCTTACAACCAAGCGTTTAACCCCATGCGCGATGTGCTTGGAACTAGGTCTAATGCCACCGAAGGGGCTGCTGCCCTTTCTGGAATGGGTGCAGACGTAATGGGCAAATTCATGGGACCACAAGTATTTAGCCCAGATGCTGGAATTAACCTTGCTTTGACTAACGCATCTAATTTGGCGAATTATAAGGCCGCGATTGAGGGGGCAAATATTCAAGCTGCTGGAGCTAAATCTGCCGCAAAGTATCAGGCCGCTGGAAATATCTTCAGTACTCTATTCTGTTGGGTTGCCCGAGAGGTATATGGCGAAGAAAATCCACGTTGGCTTATGTTCCGCGAGTGGATGATGGTGAAGGCTCCGTCTTGGTTCCGCAAGCTTTACTTCAAGCATGGCGAACGCTTTGCTGCGTGGCTCAAGAACAAGCCGCGCATTAAGAACCTAATTCGCAAGTGGATGGATTCCCGCATCAACAACTACCTTTCTATTTAATATGGCACGCATCGGAGAAAATATCCAAGCTGGACTTGGTCGAGTTGATTACAGTCCGCTTGCACAAGGCATTATTTCTGGTGGGCAACTGCGTGCTCAAGGCATTGCTAGTCTTGGCAATGCAATCTCACAGACAATTAAAGAAAACGTAACTTCCTATTACAAGGCCAAGGAGGAGGAAAAGGCGGATAAGGCGATTGGAAGTGCTGAGCTTACTAATCTCAGTAATAACATTAAGCAGTCTAAGCAGGCTAGCAACAAGGATTTGTATGTTACTGCTCCGAATGTAACTAACGATCAGATTGCGGATCTTAATCGTCGTATCAATAGCTTAAATAGTGCTGACCGTAAGGCAGCTATTGCTGAACTTATTGCTCTTAATCAGAGTTTTAAAGAGGCCCCGGCTAGGGCACTCCAGACATTGCAGTTTAATGCGGCTCAAGGCGCATTAAAACAACAGGAGCAGGAGATTAAAAATACTGAAGCAATGACTGCGGCTTTTACCGGGATTCCGCAGACTAAAAAGGCTACGGTTAAGGTTCCAGAACTTGAAGTAACTAGCAAGGCTCCTGCATTTAAGGGGCTTGATGAGTTTATGTATGGAAACACAAAGCAACAGTCGCCAGCAAAGACTGTGATTAATCAGGCACCTGCTGGTGCGTCTGCATTTTTAGGCCAAAATCAACTTACTGGAAAATATGAGTATTTGAGTGATCGCGCTGCTGGAATGATTGGGCAGCAAGAAGAAATTGCCCAGAAAAACATGGGCCGAATTGCTGAGCTAAAACAAATTCTTAATAGTGGCGAAATTGGCACACCTACCACTACTGTGCCGGGCGATTTCGGACCAATTATTGTTCCCGGAAGCAGCAAGCGACTAACTCCCACCGATAGGGTTAATCTTTCAAATGAGCTTTACTCTTTGGAACAACAAACCAATCAGCAGATTACTCAGGCTAATCAACTTAAGCAGCGTGCTGCTGCGGCTGAGAAGTTTGCCGGTCAGCCGCTTACCAAAGAAGCTGGCGACCCTGTAATTGAGCGTGCAGCCAATGCCCTGTCAGCGTTCGACAATCGCGTTGATGTTCTTAAACGCGAAGTCACGGCTAACATTGTTGACCGCGAGAAGACTCTGGATGTTCCGCTTACGCCTGATGAGCGGATGCAGGAGTTCATGACTCGCTACATCGAGAAGGGCGGGCAAGTGAACACCAAGATGATTGGTGAAATTAAACGTGCCGTTGGCGCGGACATGGAGCACTTCAAGTTTGGCGACGTTCAAGGCATCCGTATTGGCGACACCGTTAGGCTGTTTGATAGCGAGAAGAAGCCGCTTAGTGTTGCCAGTATGCGTTATGCGGATGAGAGGATGTATGAACAGCTTGTTTCTGCTGCCGCTAAAGCTGGCATTGACAGGCTTAGCCCAGAGGACCGAGAGATCCTTGCCCAGCTTAACAACAAGTATGGCCCAGAGGATGTAGACATTCTGACTAACACCCGTCGCAAGCGTCTGCTTGCTGACGTTGTTAACGAACGTGCCGTTAACCTTGGCCTTGCCTCGCGCCCCGCTGCTATTGTTCCGACCCCGGCTACGCCCTCTAAAGTTGGTGCTAGTAGATTCCAAAACATTCAGGTGGTAAAGTAATGACCTATGCCCACCTACAGGGTCACCGACAGCAAAACAGGACTAACGCTTAGTTTTGATTCGGACTCTCCTCCGACCGAACAGGAACTTGAGGAGTTGTTTGATAAGTATGCTCCAGCACAAAAGGAAGAGGACGGCATCATGTCCTCAGTTGGGCGTATTGCCGCAGACATTGGCATCGAAACTGGTGCTGCTCTAGCTGGAGCTACGGCTGGCGGAACCATTGGTGCTGCCCTTGCCCCGGCTACCCTTGGGGCATCTGTGCCTATTGGTGCGGCTATTGGTGGACTGATTGGTGGATTGGGTGGCAACACCTTGGTGCAGCGCGGGCAGATTGAGCGTGGTGAACGACCGGAGTTCTCGTATGGAGAACTTGCTGCCAGCGGTCTTTTATCTGCCGTCCCCGGTGGCGCAGGGGCTAAGGCTGGAACCTCTCTTGCCCGCAATGTAGCTATGAAGGCTACTCAGGGTGCGGCATTGGCTGGTACCGGGGAGATTGCTAAGACCGTTATCGACCAAGGCAGACTGCCTACTGCCAATGAGTTCCTCACCGCAACGGTGTTTGGTGGTGCTACTGGTGGAGCCTTTGGCACCCTTGAAAAGGGCGTTGGCAAAGTGGCTGCGCTTACCCCAGAGGCTAAGCTCGGAAACCTTACGCCGATTATTAAACGTGTTGCTGGAGCGCAGTCTTCCTTGGCTTTTGAGGGCGAGGTTGCCGTTACTAATCTGAAGAAATCGCTTGAGGCGATTAAGGATAAGACTGAACGCGAGCGGGTATCGGCTGTTGCTTTCGACGTTCTTCGTGGGCAACCGCACGCAACAAATCTTCCTGAGCCTGTGGCCGATGCCGTTACTCAGGTGCGCGGAGCAATCGATAATCTCAGCGAACTGTTGCAGGACCGTGGCATCGTTGAAGAGGGGTCAGCCCTTTACAACACTATCACGGACAACATGGGGGCGTATGTTCGCCGTGCCTATCGCGCCCTCAATAGCGACTGGAAGCCGTCTGCCGAGGTGTTCAACCGCTGGGTTGATACCAAGGTTAAGGATGAACTTGAGCAGATGGTGCGCACGCGCATGGCTAACAACAACATTGTTGGCCGCAACGTGATCACCTATGGCAAGCCGTTTAACATCCAAGACTACTACACAAACCTTAAGAAAAACGTAGAGCCGGGACTGCGGCAGAAGTATGTTGAAGAAGCCAGCAAGATGTTGGATCGCAACAACTCGTTTGCTTTTGCAATTGGCGACACCTCCAAGGTGAACACCAATATTTTTAAGCAGCGGCAGAATCTTGATCCAATTACCCGCGAATTGCTTGGCGAGATCAAAGATCCAGTCTACGCCGCAAGCAATACGATTAACATGATGACCAAGACCCAAGCGGTCCATCAGGTTAACCAACAGATTCGTGACGTGGGCCTTAGCACTGGTCTGTTTAGAAGCGCAGCCCGCGCTCCCGGTGAGGGCATGGTTCCAGACGTAGAGCTATCTGCGGATCAATCCAACTATAACCCATTGAAGGGGTTGTGGACTACGCCAGAGGTGCGCGAGGCTTTCAATAGCATGACCACGGAAACGGCGAGCAAACTTGCTCAACGCTTTGGTGCCATTGCTTCTGTTTCTGCTGCGCTAAAGCTACCGAAGACGCTTGGTTCTCTTCCCGGCTATGCGTCTAACGTGTGGGGCGGCATTATGGACACGGTGGCTCAGGGCCACAGTCTTGAGTTCTTCCGCACGGACAACTGGAAGCGTGCTGGTCAGGTGGCTGGTTACAACCTTGGGTTTGTCCGTCCAGATGGAACTACGGACGGAAAGGAAGCCGCGCAGTTCTTTAAGTTCATGCGCCAAGAGGGTCTTGTTGCCCCGAATGTTGCCTTTGGTGATTTCATGCGGGCCTTTGAGGCTGGCGAAAAGACAATCGATAAGATGATGCCCGAGTTTATTTCCAATCTTGGAAAGAAAACTATTGGAGCGTTAGGTAAGGTTTACTCGACCCCCGAAATTAGCTCAAAGATCTTCAATCTTTCTGGAGAGTTTGCTACGTTGTCTAAGGCATTCCCTTCCGCCAGCAAGGAAGAGTTGCTGCGCAAGGCTGCTGAGCGTGTGCGTCTTACTACGCAGGACTACAACTCCCTGCCACGATTCGTCAAAGACTTCTCTAGCATTGGCTTCCTCGATCCGTTTGTAGCCTACTCGGCTGACCGATTCCGCGTTGTTTACAACACGTTCAAGCTGGGCCTTGAGGATATGGCGTCTGGCAATCAAGAGCTTGCTAAGGCCGGAGCTAAGCGCATCGCTGCAATGACCACAGTCTTGGGCAGCGCGGGCTATCTTGCTTCCAACACACACCTCACTCCGGAAGAGGATAAGGCTTTGCGTAATCGTATGCAAAGCTGGGACAAGAATGGCTTTGTTGCCATCTCTAAGCCGCAGGCTGACGGCACGTTTAAGTACACCAACCTAAACTACAACATCCCCCATTCGTCTGCTATTGAAGCTATGCACGCAGCAATGCGTGGGCAGAGTCCAGAGGAGGCGTTTACCAACTTCATGACCAGCATTGGCAATCAAGCATTTGGTGCCAACTTGCTGATCGCCCCGCTTGCTGAAGTGGCTACTGGCAAGAACCGTTATGGCTTGCCGATTTCAAGCGAGAATGAGCCGCTTTACAGGCAGACGTTTGATAAGGCTGGTTACTTCATCAAGCAGACGGCTATGCCGCTTGCGTACAATGAAATTAATAAGTTCTTTAAGGCACTAGATAAGAACGGCGAGAAGATTGTTACGCCCTCTGGCGACACTTACGGTGTCAAAGAAATCCTGCTCAAGAACTTTGGTGGCGTCCGCGAACAGACGATTAAGCTGGGTGATCGTATGCGTCTTGATTCAGCAATCATAAGCCGCAATCTGTCCGAAGATCAGATGGCGTACTCCTCTGCAAAACGCCGTGCTCTTACTGAGCAGGATGCTCAGGATGCATACGCTACGTTTGAAGGTCGCTATCAGAATACGTTTCAGCGTGCTTCTCAGTTAGTTGCTGACGGCAGGGCGATTGGCCTTGATGACGATGCTCTCGTAGAACTTATGCGGGCTGGGCGTATCCCTAGCTCCGTCATTCTTGGTGCCGTGAGCGGAGTGTATGTCCCTCCTGCTACGGAGGAACAGAACCCTGTTCGTACAATCTACGAGCAGATTGAGAAACTACCTGAGAATCAGCGTAGTGCTGCTGTTGAGAAGGCTGCACGTGAGAACCCGAGCTTTGGCCGTAGCCTAGTCAATCGCTATCGCAATGATTTGAAGTCCAAGGCTTTGGGAATCAGCGAGGTGGACAAGCTGATCTTGGCTCAGGACGAAGTTGATGGGGACCGGGCTCGCTTCATCTTCCAGAAGATGCAGTCGTTGCCTGACCAACTAATGCGTACTGCCTACCTTGAGGACTTGAAGAAGAAGAAGATTGTTACCCCTGTGGTTAACGCTCAGCTTAACCTTCTTCTTAATCCACCCCGTTAGTTCAGGGCGCGGCCATTAACGATCCGATAGTTGTGGACGTGAAACTCGTCCCCATCTAGGTGGATGATGGCTGCGCCGTGATTGTAGCTGTTATACGGGGAGTAGGCGGGGTGGAGGTCCGATAGGCACCCCACGCTCCAAGTGGTCGTTATAGAGCCGTCTAGGGCCGTTTCCGTGTGCTCTGACGTGCGATGGTGATGGCCCACCATACAACTCTGCTTGGCCTTGAGGTAGGCTCCGCGAGCAGGGTTCACCGGGGGCGCGAAGCCCTTGAAGAACTCATGCCCGTGCATCACAGCCAGCCCACCCACCATGATGATGCGCTTATCTGTGACGTACTCGATGTCGTGCTCGTCAAAGGCTAAAAGATTCTCCAGCGCGAACTCGTCCAGATGGAAGATTTCGGGAGCCTTCGTCATCATGTAGGTCTTGAACCTATCCTCATGGTTGCCGTCGCGCCAGACGATGCGGGCATCAGGGAACCGCTCACGGAGGTAGGCCAGTAGCTCGTTGGTCGTATCCCGCTCTTGCTTGAAGTTGCGGGCGCGGGGATCACGGACGAACGTGGACAGGGAGTGGCAGTCAATTGTGTCGCCGTTCAGGATGATGCCGTCTACGTCCTCCTTCAGCGCACGCTTCACCGCGCACTCAATAGCCGCTGGGGTGTGGTAGGGAACGTGGATGTCAGACAGGATAGCCACCTTCTCCACCCCATCCATGATGAATGGCGTGAACTCACGGGTGACGGATGCCGGGATTTGGCGCACAGGTGTAGTGGGCTGCTCCAGATTTCGGAACTCTCTAGCCTCTTTACCCTTGGCCCCACGGCGATAGCGAATGGCAGAGTAGGCAGCGTCATAGCCAGACCAAAGGAGCGAGTGCTCCTTGTACATGATGCGAGCCAATTGACGGCTCGGCAGGGTTGGATGCGCGGCGAGGTATTCCTCAACTACGGCGGCAACATCAGGGTTGTTGGGCATGGACACTCAGGATAGCACGGTCGATCGCTGCGCGTAGTGAAGGTCCATCGGTAATCATTAAGTGTTCCTGAGATTCGTCCATGTAGACAATCTTGAACACGGGGTCTCCGTCATTGTTGATGATGAACTGAATCTCGATGACGTATTGCTCAATCCAGTTTATTCTGTTTTCGTCTTCTGGCTGGTCTAGTTTTGGGATCATGGGTTATGTTTTTATGGCAGGGCTTACATATCACCTGCAAATCTTTTGCCTCGCAGAACAGACGTTCAACGAAGCCGGGGAGATCGGAGTAGCTCTTGAGTGAGCCGCACTCCACGACGTGATGCACTTGGGTGTTCTTCTGGATGAACCACCCACCACACACGCCGCATTGAAACTCGTTCTTCTGTAGTTTGTTTGGCCCCTTGTATGGGCGTTTAGCCGCATTGCGGCATTGGTAATTTGGCGGATAGCGAGTGAATGCACCCCGCAGGGCAGAGCGGATGAAGCCCCAATAGCGGGCCTCTGTCCATGTACCGCCGCAGCGTGTCTTCTCTGGCTTAGGCATCAGGCTTGGCTTCCCTTGCGCGTGCCCTCTTAAAAGTCTCACGAATGTTTAGACGGAATTTATCTGGCTCAAGTTTGAAGAACACTGCTTCGGCGTTCTGATCAAGCCAGTCTAGGGCTTCTTTGTCTTCCCGCAGCACGGCGTTCTCGGTTTCTAAATGTCTGATGTAGAACTCTAGCTCCTCCTTAGAATAGTCAGAGATATCTAAGTGCTCCAAGTCCCAAGGGTCGTCTTTCATGCTCTTCCGTTCATTGAGTCTAGTACTAAGCTACCTAGCTCAACGAGGCAGGCATTGATATGCTTGCAGCGGGTGGCCTCTGGCTTGCCATACTGCACAATCTTGCCCGTCCTGTTAAGGATTGGTAGGCGGCGCGTGCTAAAGTCGGTGCAAGAACACTCTCCGTTGCCTTTGTGTTCACTTAGGTCAACGAGGTAGTATTGCTGGTGCACCGTCTCCGATAGCACCTCATAGGTTAGTTTATCCTTAGTCGCTACTATCATCGTACAGCATAGTGCCGTACATGAAGAGTAGCATGATTTTCCGTCTAGTTATTACTATCGCCGTCGTAGGGCAGCGTAGTGGTCATCACCGTGTACGCCTCCACGCCGTTCTTTACGCTCTCGGTGAGAGCCTTGTGCCGCTCAAGGGCAGCGAAGAAGTCCTTGGGGTTCCCCGTTTCAAGGGAGGCAAGCACGTCATGCTGGCCTGCTTCAAGGATGCGGATGTAGTTGGCTTCAATCTGGTCAAGGTCCATGTTTGTCATCGTGGGAGCATATATCCCCGCTCGTATGCCCATTGGGGATGGTAGTGAATTTTGTTATGCGACTCGCGGCATACAGCGAGCCAATGAGTTGTGTCGTTCAGTCTGCCGTGCCAACGTCCCCGGCGGTGGTGGATGTCTTCCGAGGCCGGGGCGTTGAGCGGCTGGCCTTCGTACTTGAGGCCGTTCTCTTGGAGGTACACCTCGCAATACGGATGAGCTTCAAGGTAGGCTTTACGGAGCTTCGCATATTCTCGTAGCTCCTTGGACCTCTTGCTGCTCACCCGCTTGAGAGGGCTACGCTTCACCGGATGGCTTCTTCCAAGTCAGCGATCACTTCGTCGATTGCATCAGCCACTTCACCGCTTGGGCGAAACTTGGCAATGATCTGGTGCAGCTCGTCGATAGCGTCTTTAATAACAGCGATCTTCTCAATGTTGCTGATGTCGGCCTCCTTGAGGTCATCGCGCAGAGCATTGTTGTCGCGGTACAGGTTGAGCAGTTCTTGTTGGTTGTCTGTGTTCATGTTGTTCTCTCGATGAATTTGGTGTGCGGGGCAAAAAAGGTCAAGCGTGTTTGGTAGAGTGCGCCATCTCTGTTTTTGAGTTGGTAGAGTTCTTGGAGGTATTCGCTGCGGTCATAGCCCTGTAGCTGACCCGAGTCATCCTTGCTAGGACGGTGCAGGGCGAGCACACGGTGGGCGTCTTCCTCGATGGAGCCTGTGTCGCGGAAGTCGGTGCGCCCCGGTGGACGGTCCTCACGTTCGTTGCCACGGTTGAGTTGGGCAGCGACGATGAGGGTGCAGCCGAGAGCCTTCTTCAGCGGGATCATGGCCTTGGAGAGCTTGGTCATCCGCTCGTAAGCACCGTCTGCATTGACCTTAATGAGGCCGAGGTAGTCGATGAGCACTAGATCTGGCTTCCATGTGGCAGCGATGAGGCGGCAGCGGGCTTCTATTTGCTCAAGGCTGAGGTCGCGCTCAAAGACCAGCAGGGGCTTCTCCTTGAGCTTGGCCACCTCGTTGACGAGATCGTCCTGCTTGGCCTTGAACTCCTCACGGATGCGGCGGAGATTAACTCCCGCACGTTGCGCCGCCATCTGCAACACCACCGCCCTTGCTGATGTCTCTAACGTAAAGTAAGCCACACGTAGTCCGCGATACAGATTATGGTGCGCGAGTTGTGCCATGAAAGAGCTTTTGCCAGTTGAGGTGCGTGCGCCGAGGATGACGTACTCATGCATCCCAATAGCCCCTGCTCCTTCATCAAAGCGACGCAGCCCAGTCACAACCACCTTCTCATCAGCCGTGTTGCCTGTAATCTGTCCGGTAATCCATGCGACGGCCTCTTCCACGGTTTCAGGCAAGCTCACTTCCGTGCGTTCCTCTGGTTTGAGGTGCTCGGCTAAAGCCTCCACCGTTTCCTTGATGTCCCTGTAGGGCTTGCCGTCGTCAATCAGAGACAAGGCGTCGTTCAATGCAGGCCGTAGCTGAGCGATGATGCCAGCCTCCAATACACGAGTCAGAGCCTTCTTCCCGTGCGTCTGGGTAGGTGCCGAGGCTTCGCACGCGAGCAGTTCATCGGCAGGGCAATCGGTTCCCATCTCCAAAAAGATGGCCTGCATATCCGTCAACTTGCTGTTGGTGCGACTGTCGAGCAGTTGCAGCCAGATGCGCTTGCGGTCGTCGCTAGTAAACGCATCAGCCTTCAGGCCCGACCCGATGGCGTGGTCGATGAGCGTTGGCTCCAACATACAGGAGCCGAGAAACACTTGTTCGTAATTCATTCTGTTTTTCTAAAATAAGTTTGGTTCAAAAAAGCGAAACATATCAATCGGCAGATAGCCGTTGAGCCGCGTAACCTCTCCACCGTTGCACGTTCGCTGAGTGACGGTGTGTTCCTTAACAATCCCCGGTGCAATGGTGCCGTCTCGATGGACGGCATTGGCGATGAGCACCTCGTCGTCGGGGATGCTGTACAGAACAACGAAGCCCGGAACGTAAAGAGCCGTGGCTACGTCAACGAGTGCCTCAACTTTAGTCCACGTCAGGATGAGCGAACCAAAACGATTGAACTCATCGATCGAGTTATTGCGGCACTTGATTTCAGCGACGGCAACTAGCCTGCCGTTGCGGGTGACGATGATGTCGAGTGAGGCAGGAGCATTGATTGGCGTGTGGTAAATGGCGCAGTCCGTAAAGTACGAACGCATCCTTTCAATCACACGCTTCTCGTGCTCAACGTATTGTTGGCCGCGAGGTGTGAGAATGTCCATGTCATGCGCTCTCCCTATTAAGAGCTTTTTCAGTCCCGCTTTCTTCCCATGATTTAGACCAGAGGCTTGTCGCCTCAGCAATATCTTCTAGCGCACCCTTGTAACGGTTGCGCTGAATTTTGAGTGCGGTGTTTTCACCTTCCAACTCACGATATGCGTCTCTCCACGTTAGCCCGTCATCGCTGTTAACTGCGCTCGGCGCACGGAAATACACGTCCTTTCGGAGAAAGGCTACCTCTCGCTCTAAGTTAACTATGCGGATCGAGGCTTGTTCAGGATTCTCCTGAATGTACTTAGCTAAGTCGGGGTGCTTCATAGCTGGCCCTCCTCATCTTGCTTGAAGGACTTGAAGAACCCGCGAGCAATGCTCCTCATGCGAAACGCAGCGGGGCAATCGTTGTCGTCGAGGTAGGTGTCTGCCACTTGGCCTATGGCTGCGCGAAGCTGGGCAACCTCCGTTTCTAGCTCGTGAATGACTTTCCGATAGTGCGAGGGAAAATCGTGCGTGTATCTTGTTTGGTTTGGTATTTCTGTTTTCATATGTTGATGCGCGTTTAACGTATGCGCGCCCCACGGTGGGGTTAGCTAACGCGGGGATCGAAGTGCCGCCACCGCCACAAGGCAAGCAGCTTTTGGAATACTGAGAAGCTACGGCTGATCTTGTCGTTGTCGTAGGTGATCGCATCGACACGTCCCACCTCCGTGGTGGAGATGTAGATGTTCACACCCATGGCTCCGTGTCTGCTTAGGACGTAGAGGTCATTGCCCCATAGGTCGTCGGCATAGGCATAAGCAGCAATCTGCACGGGATGTGTTTCGATTGGCTCGACTTCTACCCCCTGCTTCGTGCGTTTGGACTTAAAGTCCACGATGGCTAACACGTTTCCGTATTGTCCCATGAGGTCACACGTTCCGGCGTAACCCTCATAGCTATTGACCACACGCAGCTCGGTGTAATGCGGCGTGATGCCAAGTTGCTCGATCTTGTGGACGGCAGGCAGCACAAACTCTCGGCACGGTACGGCTTTGCCATCCGGCATGGCGAACGTAACGGTCCCGTCCCATGAGTCATGATCAGTGTAATACTGCTCCAGCGAAGCGTGGATCAGCGTGCCGAGGTCAGCCGCGCCTGCTGCATCCTCCCCCGCTAACTCGGTGATGCGGCCTCGATAGGCTTGCAACTCCTCGCTGGCGAAGGGTGGGTTGTTGTAGCAGGCTTGGATGGTCTGGTACACCTTGTATTCTTCCAGCCCCGGCGCACTCAACATCTTGGTGTACTCCGTTACGCTAGGAAAAAGCCGCTGCTCACGGATGTCCTTAAGGTTGGTGGGTCGGGTTGGATTCTTAGCCCCCGGCTTAGTCAGTTGGTAATGGACGGCGGTGCCGTCCCGTCTGTAAGCGTGCATTAGGATGTAAGGTATTTGAGCAGGGCGATGATGGTTAATCCAATAAGACCAAGCACCATGACAGTCTTAATGACTGCCGCGA
>SXGQ01105155.1_pt1 | contig 16245 bp, 10 predicted proteins | sample 3178371 | NCBI WGS metagenome assembly SXGQ01 (sample SAMN11356859, study PRJNA531348) | freshwater metagenome | isolation source: freshwater sample F1-20 | place: China: Fuxian Lake, Yuxi | collected 2017-12-25
CGCAAGGTGCTGTGGGTGTCCAAGGACGTGCCGCGCGGGGTGCCGGCGATGCCCTTGGGCGAGCGCAGCATCCTCTACGCCGAGCCGCGCAAGTTGAGCGCGTGGGGCTCGAGGTCGGCGGCGGAGCCGGAGAGCGCCAAGGCGGCGCCGAAGCCCATGGGCCCCGACGAGGCGGATGGCGTGCTGCTCGTCGACGGCGCTTTCCACGCGGGCGCGCCCGTGCGCGACGCCGATGGGCGATGGAGCGTCGAGGGTGGTTCGGCCAGTTGGCACGAGTGGGACCTCGCGTTGGTGCGCCAATCCGGCGAGGCGCGCCTCGTGGGTCCCGAGCCGGCGCTGGACGCGTGCTGGCGGCGCGTGCTCGGACACGAGCACCGGCTAGGCCTCGTCAAGGTGTTCGAGGCTTACCACAAGAGCAAGCTCGTCGACGACTGCCGTCGGCTTCGGGAGGAGTCGGTGCGCTTCGGCGCCACCAAGGCCGAGCAGCGCCGCATGGACGAGCTGCTGGCAGGGGCGGGCCAGTCGACGGCGGCCAACGCCGCCTCGCAACGCCTGCGCGTGCTGGCCGACGAGAAGAAGGCGCGCGCGGCGTCCGCGGCGCGCGCGCGGGAGGCCATGTCGTGGTGCGCCGCGCGCGGCTGGACGCGCACGGCGAGTTCGCTCGCCGGACTGGCGCGCGAGTTCGACCCCGAGGACGCCGAGGTGCTGGCGATGGTGCGGCCTTGGATCCCCGCGAGCTTCCCTTGGCGCGAGGATCCCAAGGCGGCCGAATCGTGGATCCGCTGGAGTCCGCTGCTCGCGCCCGCCGACGGCGAGTTCGTCGCCGCGGACGATCCGCTGTGGACGAAGCTGGCGAAGGGTCCATGGGCGCGCGAGAAGGGCTCCATCGCGCTGCGCTCGCGCAACCTGCTCCTCGTCTCGCGCACGGACGACGCCGAGACGGTGGGGGGGTGCCTGCGGCAGGGCGAGCAGGCGATCCGCGTGCTGGAGCTGCTGATGGAGGGCAACCGCGCCGGACGCAGGGCCAAGGACGACACCGAGCGCCTCGAAGTGCGCCTGCACAGGAACCGCAAGGAGTACGTGTTCGAGCATGGCGAGGAGCAGGCCGCCGGCCTGATTTGGACGGCCGGCTACTTCGTGCCTGCGGAGGACGTGTCGCGCTTCTTCGTGCCGGACGAGGGCCACATTCCCGGAGCACGCGAGCGCAACCTGTATTCGGTCGTCGCCCACGAGTTGACCCACCACTACCTGGACGTGGTCTGGAACCGCAACGCGGGCGTGGCCGAGGAGGAACGGCCCAAGGTGCCGGGCTTCTGGGTCGTCGAGGGCATGGCCGACTTCGTCGAGGAGCAGGCCATGGAGCACGAGCGCGTCGGCGGCCGGTTCGACGATCCCACGGTGGCCGCGCTCGACGTGTGCTTCGCGCTCCACAAGCAGCGCGACCTGTACAAGGTGGGCGAGTTGCTGGCCATGAACCAGATCGACTTCGTCGGCCTGCCGGAGCGGGACATCGAGCACGAGGTCAAGTTGCGCAACAGCCTGCAGACGCGGATCGTCGACGCCACGGCCCTGTTCTACGCCCAGTCCGCCGCGCTGGTGTACTTCTTCATGCACAAGGACGGCGTCGAGGGCCGGACGCGCTTCATCGAGTACATGCGCGCGCACTACAACGGCACGACCGCGAAGGACGGCTGGTCGGCACTGGGCCGGGACTCGGCGCAGGCCCTGCAGGTCGAGTTCGAGGTCTTCCTCGCGAGCCTCGGCAAGTGACGCCGCCCTGCGGCGAGCCGGACCGGCTCAGGAACGCGGGGCGTAGTTGAACAAGTCCGCCAAGGCGTAGGTCGCGGGCGGTCGTGCGTCGCGCGCGGCGGCCTTGTTGAGGGCGCGCAGCAGCTTCTCCATCGTGTTGCGGGTCAGACGGCGACCCTTGGCGCCGCGCGCGACCATCTTGTGGGTCAACTGCTCGCCCGAGGCCGCGACGAGATCGCTAGGCGACAAGGCCAGCTGCTGGAGCAGTCCTGCCAAGGGTTGGGGGCCGAGATCGAGTTCGCTCGCCTCTGCGGCGTCGTCTTGGGCTTCGTGATCCATCTTCGGGCCTCCTTGTGCGTGCTCGTGGCTGTACGCGCGGCGTCGCGAGGTCTCGCAAGCGATGTCTCGCGGCTTCGGACGACTTGGATGGTAGCCGAGTGCCACGGGCGACGAGCGGATCTACGCTGGCGTGCGCGCGCGCGTTCCATATGGGCGTGCTTCCCGGGATTGAACCGCCGAAGGCACCACGCCAAGTGGGGGATCAGTGCGTCATGAACCCTGCGCTTTGGTGCAGGCGTGGACCGTATCCGATTGTCACGAAAGGTCTTACGGGTGCTTTCTTGGACTTTCCTTGTCTTCGGCGTCGATGTGGCCTTCGCGCGCGCCCAAGTACGCAAGGGTGCCGTTCGTTTGTTGGAGAGCGAGGCCAAGAGTGCTCGCCAAGCACGCGCGTCACGCTTGCCCGACGTGCGGTTGTTCGAGGCGCTGCATGGCATCCAAGACGAGCCTCTGGTGTCGAGTGGCGATGAAACATCGTCGTTCGCGTCGGCGAGTCGTCGCCAAGGCGCCTTGCATGGCGTGCAAGTTCACGCGCCATCGATGGCCTGTCTGCTCGAGGCGCGGACGCATCGATGCTCGTCGCAGCGCGCCGCGATCACGATGCATCGCGATGGTGATGTGGTGCGTCGGCGCATGGCGCGGCCACGACGGTCATGCAAAGGAATGTTGTGCAACACGCATTCGCTTGCCATAGTTGATCGCACGCGACGAAGACGACCACCATCGTCGCCAAGCCCCCCAACTGCATGGCCATCCTTCGCACGGCTCCAGTGGAGCAAGCCCGCACGCGCCTTGGCGTGCTCCTGGCGCACGGAGAGATGCGCGTCCTTTCGACGCAAGCCTTCAAGGCCGGCCAAGTGGTCGACACCTTGCGCGGCATGATCAAGAAGCGCGCCACGCGCTACACGCTGCAGGTCGGTTGGAACCAGCACCTGGATGTGGCCAAGGACGCGACGCACGAGCGCATCATGGCCGAGCATCCGTGGCAGTTCCTCAACCACAGCTGCGAGCCGAGCGTGCGCGTGCAGGGACGCGACCTCGTCGCCCTGCGCGCCATCAAGGCCTTCGAGGAGCTGTCGTTCGACTACGAGACGACCGAGTGGGACATGGCCTCGCCCTTCACTTGCCGTTGCGGCGCCTGCGACGGCCGCGTCGTGCGCGGCTTCCGCTGGCTGTCGGCCGAGGAACGCGTGCGCCGCCTGGACGCGCTCGCGCCGCACCTGAAGGAACGGCTCGAGCTGGTCGAGGCCTGAGGCCGGCCGCCGCGCCGCCTGGAGGCGCGGCATCCGTTCCTGCATGGGGCCGCGCGCCGAAGCCGTGACCGGGCCGCAGCCCGAACCTGCGCCCATGCCTGCGGCACGCGACGCCTCGGCCGCGCCGCGCCTGCTGCATCGCTTCATCGATGCGCCGCTCGCGCGCCATCCCGACGCCGTGGCGATCGACTCGCCCGCCAGCGATGGCCGGCCGCGCCGGACACTGACCTACCGCCAGCTGGCCGAGCGCTCTGACGCCTTGGCGGCGCGCATCGCCGCGCGGACCGGGCCCGATCGCATCGTCGCCATCTTGCTGCCGCGCGAGCTGCCGGAGCTGCATGTGGCCCAGCTCGCGGTGTCCAAGAGCGGTGCCGCCTTCGCCTGCATCGAGCCGTCGTTGCCCGACGACTATGCGCGCGACCTGCACGAGGACGCTCAGGCGGACCTGCTGCTGGTCGATGCCGCCGGCGCGGCGCGCGCGGCGGCCATCGGCGTGCCGCCCGAACGCGTCGTCGTCGTGCTCGACGAGGATCCCGCCGCGCCCGTCGCGCCGCCCGCGGAGCGCGCCACCCCAGCGAACCTCGCGTACTTGATCTACACCTCGGGCACCACCGGAAGGCCGAAGGGGGTGATGATCGAGCACCGGAGCATCGCCAACCTCGTGGCATGCGATCTAGCGGAGTTCCAACTCGGCGTCGGCGATCGCGTGGCGCAAGGATCCTCGCCCGCCTACGACTCGAGCATCGAGGAGACTTGGCTGGCCTTGGCCGCGGGCGCCACGGTGGTCGCGCTCGACGATCGCGTCGTGCGTTCGGGGCCCGACTTGTTGGCTTGGTTGCAGGCGGAACGCATCAGCGTGTTCTGCCCGCCGCCGACCTTGCTGCGCGCGATGGGCTGCAAGGATCCGCGCAGCGCGCTGCCCGAGCTGCGACTCTTGTACGTGGGTGGCGAAGCGCTGCCGGACGATGTGGCGTCGGCGTGGGGCGTCGGTCGGCGCTTGGAGAACGGCTACGGGCCGACCGAGTGCGCCGTGACGGCCACGCGTTGCACCGTGCAGCCGGGCGAGCCCGTCACCATCGGCAAGCCCGTGCCCGGCAACAGCGCCCATGTGCTGGACGAGGATCTGCGCGCCGCGCCGCCGGGCGAGGTGGGCGAGTTGTGCCTCGGCGGTGTTGGAGTGGCGCGCGGCTATCGCGGCGATCCCGAACGCACGGCCTCCAAGTTCATCGATCACCCGCAGTACGGGCGCTTGTACCGCACCGGCGACTTGGTGCGCCTCGATGCGCGCGGCGACCTCGTCTACCTCGGGCGCGGCGACAGCCAAGTCAAGGTGCGCGGCCATCGCATCGAACTCGAGCAGATCGAGACGCGTCTGGCTCAACTGCCCGGCGTGCGCGAGGCGGCGTGTGCCGTGCAAGGCGAGGGGAGCCGCAAGCAGATCGTCGCGCATGTCGTGCCGCTCGACGCGCTGGCTCCCCCCGACCTCGATGGCTTGCGGCGACGCCTCGTCGAGTCGTTGCCCGCGCCGATGGTGCCCGCGCGCATCGGCTTGATCGAGGCCTTGCCGAAGAGCGTGGGTGGCAAGTTGGATCGCAAGCGGCTGCCGCGACTGGAGCTGGCCGCGACGCAGGACGCAGGAACCGTGCTCGAAGGGCTCGCCGCCGTGCTCGCCGCGCGCTTCGCCACGGTGCTGGCGCTGCCGGGCGGCGTCGGCCTCGATAGCGACTTCTTCCTCGACCTCGGCGGCGACTCGCTGGCGGCGGCGGAGCTCGTCTCGCTCCTGCGCGAGGATCCGCGCACCGAGCGCATCACGGTGCGCGATTTGTACGCCGGCCGCACGGTGCGCGCGCTGCTCGCCTCGTGCGCCGAGCCGCAGCAGCCACAGCTGGTCGCCGAGCGTGGCGCGTACGAGTTCGGCGCGTTGTCGTCGCCGCGCGGCCATGCAGGTTGGTTCACGGCCGCGCAGGCAGCTTGGATCCTGCTCGAACTGGCGATCATCTGCGCGTTGGCTGGTTGGTTGGTGGTCGAGTTCCTGCCTTGGCTCGTCGAACGCGTCGGCCTCGCGGGAACGCTGTTCGCCGTGCCGGTGATGGCCTTCGGCGCGGCGCTTGCCTGGACTCCGCTGGCGCTGGTGTCGACCGTCGTGCTCAAGCGCCTCTTGGTCGGGCGCTACACGAGCGGACGCCATCCGGCCTTCGGTGGCTGGCACCTGCGGCACTGGATCGTCACGCGCGCCGCGCGCCGCATCCCTTGGCGCGTCCTCGCGGGCACCGAGTTGTCGTCGATCGCCATGCGCGCCTTGGGCGCCAAGGTCGGTCGCGACGTCCACTTCCACCGGGGCGTCGATCTGGTCGATGGCGGTTGGGATCTGATCGAGCTGGGCGACCACGCGACCTTGTCGCAGGACTCGACCATGCACGCCATCGAGCTGGACGCGGGCACGCTCGTCGCCGGGCCCGTGCGCATGGGCGCCCACAGCGCGATCGGCATCCGCAGCGGCCTCGCGCCCGGCGCCGAGCTCGCCGCGGGTTGCGTGCTGTCGGACTTGTCGTGGTTGGAGGCCGCCGCGCGCACGACGCCTGGCGAAGCGTGGGACGGAGTGCCCGCCCGCCGCGCCGGACTGGCGCCCGAGCCACCGCGCCTCGCTGGGCCTCCCGCGGGACTCGTGGAAGGAGTCTCCTCGTTGAGCTTGCGCGCCTTGGCGCGACTCGCCGTCGAAGCGCCGCTCGTGGGTGCCGCGCTCCTCGTCGCGGCTTGGTTCGGGCTCGACCAGGCGGCGCTGTTGGGTTGGCTCGAGGCGCCGCGGCTCGAGCTCGAACTCGTGTTGCTCGTGACGGCCGTGTTGGTGCTGCGCGTGCCCGCCGCGTTGCTGGTCGAGGGCCTGCTCGTGCGTTGGTTGACGCCCACGCGCGCCACGAGCTGCCGACGCGGATCCATGGCGTGGGAGCGCCTGTGGATCGTGTCGGAGTTGTCCGACTCGGCCTCGAACTGGCTCAGCGGGTCGCTGATGTGGCCGCTGTGGCTGCGCGCGGCGGGCATGAAGATCGGCCGCAACAGCGAGGTCAGCACGCTGATCGACCTCGTGCCAGGCATGGTCGAGATCGGCGACGAGTGCTTCCTCGCCGACGGCATCTACCTCGGTGGACCGCGCCTGCGCTCTGGCGTCGCCAGCATCGAACGCACGCGCATCGGAGATCGCACCTTCGTGGGCAACCACGCCACCATTCCGTCCGGCGAGCGCCTGCCCGACGACATCACCATCGGCGTCAGCACGGTGGCCAGCGCGCGTTCGATCGTCGGGCCTGGCATCTGGTTCGGGCATCCGCCCTTCCACATGGCGCGCAAGGCCGATCCCGCGCTCGACCGCGCCTTGACGCACGAGCCGAGCTTCGCGCGCCGCGTCTCGCGTTGGTCGTGGGAACTCCTGCGCTTCGGCTTGCCGCTGCCTGTGGCTGCGCTGGCCCTCGGCTGGGCCGTCTTGGCCGAGGCGCCGCTCTGGCCCGCGGCGGGCGCGTGGGGAGCGCTCGCCGCCGTGCTGGTGGCGACGCTCGCCACGGGCGCGGCCGCGATCCTGTTCCTCGTGGCGCTCAAGTGGCTACTCATCGGCCGCGTGCGTCCGGGCACGCATCCGCTGTGGTCGTGCTGGTGCAGTCGCTGGGACTTTCTCTTCGTCGCTTGGAGCATGGTGGCGCGCGGCTTCCTCGCCGAGCTCGAAGGCACGCTGTTCCTGAACGCCGTGCTGCGGCTGTTCGGCGTCAAGATCGGCAAGCGCGTGCTGCTGGGCGCGGGCTTTTCGCAGGTCGTCGATCCCGACATGCTGGCCTTCGACGACGACAGCACCGTCGTCGGCAACTTCCAGGCGCACACCTTCGAAGACCGCGTGCTGAAGATCGGCCATGTGCGCATCCGCGCCGGCGCGACGGTCGGCCACCACGCCGTCTTGTTCTACGGCGCCGACATCGGCGAGCGCGCGCTCGTCGCTCCGCACGGCGTGGTCCTCAAGGGCGAGCGGCTCGCCGGCGACACCGACTGGACCGGCGTGCCCGTCCAGCGGGTCGCGCGGCGCTGACGGGGTCGGTTGGAACGGGCCGGTCCGAGCCAAGGCCGGCGGCTTCCCGCGGTGGCGGGGGCCAAGGTCCGCGCTTGGCCTTCGAGCTGCTCCTTGCCTACTCTGTTGCCGGAGGAACCGCACCATGCCCCGCAACTTGCCCCCCGTCGTGTTGTCCGAGTCCTATCGCGCCGCCTTGGGCGACCAGCATCCGCTCGAGTGCCTGAAGAAGGGCCCCAAGCGCGTGCGCAAGCTTTGGAAGGACGAGTCCAAGAAGCGACTGCGCCGCCAGCCCACGACGGGCTCGTGGTCGGTGCACCAGATCGTGGCGCACTTGTGCGACGCCGAAGTCATGTTCGGCGCGCGCCTGCGCTTCATCGCCGCCATGGATCGTCCGCCGATCACTGGTTGGGACGAGAATCTGTACGCAGCGCGATTGCCGCACGAGGCCGCCAGCACGCAGGAGCTGCACGATGGTTGGACCGCGCTGCGCGCGTTGAACATCGCGTTGCTGGAGCGCCTGGCACCCGAGGCGTGGTCGCGCGTCGGCTTGCACAGCGAACGCGGCGAAGAGTCGTTGTCGAAGCTCGTGCACTTGCACGCGGCGCATGACCTCGTCCACGAAGCGCAGATCGCGCGCGCGCTCGCCACGAAGAAGCCCGTCGGCGAAGCCAAGCCCAAGAAGGCCGTCGACGGCCAGCAGCCCGGCAAGAAGGAGCAGGCCAAGGACGCGAGCAAGTCCGAGCCCAAGTCGGTGGATGTAGCGCAAAAGCGCGCCAAGAAGGAGCTCAAGCGCGCCTTGAAGGAGGCGGAGAAGGCCGCGCGCAAGGCGGCCAAGGAAGCCAAGCGTTCCAAGGGCGCCAAGCAAGGCAAGGCCGAACCGGTCGGCGCCAAGGGTTGACCGTCCTCGGCCCGTCGCGATGCGGCGCGTGGGCGCGGCGCGCACCGGCAAGGGCCAGCAGCCAGCAGCAAGTGCTGGCAGTCCACCACAAGCAGAGCGGGCGCCGTCTTCCATCGGAAGGCGACGCCCGTCTCGCATGCGGCCCGCGATCAAGCCACGCGCCGCGCGGCGCGCGAAGTCACTTGGCCTCGTTCTCGGCCTTGATCTTCTTGATCATCGCTTCCGGATCCTTCCAGAAGCCCTTCTCGCAGCTCTTGCAGCACAAGCGCACCAGCGTCGTGCCGTAGAGCACATCCTTGGCGCCGTCGCCGATCGCTTCGCCCGACACCGGGCACTTGGCCTTGTAGCTCTTCTTCTGCGCTTCGATGTAGGCGGTGTTGACCTTGTCCATCGAGGCCGTGGAGTCCTTCTGGACCTTGGCGGCGCAGTCGCCGCAGCAGGTGCGCACGAGGCGCGTGCCGACGACGACATCCTTGGCCTTCTCGCCGAGCTTGTTGCCCGAGATAGGGCACGTGTCCAGCGGATAGGACGCCTTCTGCGCGGCCACGACGCCTTCGTCGAGCTTCTTGAAGATGGCTTCCTTGTCCTTGGCGACCGCCTTGGTGCAGCCCTTGCAGCAGATGCGCACCATGCGACCGTCTACGACCATGTCGAGCGGCTTGCCCATCGAGCCGAGCTTCTCGCCGGACACCGCGCAGGTGTCGAGCGGGTAGGTCGGCGCTTGCGCGCGGATGGCGGCGGCGTCGGCCTCGGAGGGCTTGGCCTCTTCCTTGGCTTGCTCCTTGGCCTGATCCTTGGGTTGCTCGGGGCGGGGCGTCGGCTTCTCTTCCCCGCTCGACGCGGCTTGGACGGTGACGAACGACAGCGCCGCGACGACGGCGGCGGCAAGAGCGAGCTTGAGCTTCATGGCGGTTCCTTCGAGGTGTGGGTCGCTTGCGGATGAGCGTACAGTCGGGATGGTAGCGATTTCAGGTCCGCGCCTCCCGAGTTGGGTGGGGCGTAGAATCAGGGGACGGTAAATCCGTGCAGCCCGAGGATCAACGCAGGAAACCTGAAGCCGCGAGCGCGCCCTCCGGGCTGCCGTCGCCCTTGCCCAAGCGACCGGTGCTCGTGGCTTGGCGCGTGGTCGCCTCCTTGACGGCGACTTGCGGCCTCTTCGCGCTGTGGGCCGTGGGTCTGGCCTTGGTCGCCTGGCTGCCGCGTCCGCGCGCCGCGTGGCGCCGGGCCATCTTCAGCGCCTGGGGCCGCAGCCTGTGCAAGTTGTGCGGCGTGCGCCTCGTCGTCATCGGGCGCGCTCCGGACGAAGGTGCCTTCCTCGTGTGCAACCACCTCTCCTTCGTCGACATCTGGGTGTTGGCGGCGACGACCGGTGGTCGGTTCGTGTCGATGGCCGAGGTGGCGCGTTGGCCGCTGATCGGCTTCATGGCGCGCTGCCTCGGCACGATCTTCATCCGCCGCGAGCGGCGTCGCGACATCCCCGAGGTCAACCGCCAGATCGCGCGCGCGCTCGAAAGCGGCGACACGGTGCTCGTGTTCCCCGAGGGCGGCAACAGCCAAGGCGAGTCGGTGCGGCCGTTCAAGCCATCGTTGCTCGAACCCGTCGCCGCCAACGGGCACGCGGTGGCGTGGGCCACCTTGCGCTACGACACGCACGATCCCGACGTGCCGGCGTCGTGGGCGGTGTGCTGGGTGCAGAGCGCCTTCGCGGCGCAGCTCGCGCGGTTGTTGTCGCTGCCTGCGGTCGAGGCGCGCATCGTGTTCGGCTCGGGCCGCGAGCACGATGGCGACCGCAAGCAACTCGCCGCGCGCCTCGAGCGGCACGTGGCCGCCGCGTTCGCCCCCATGGCTCCGCCGCCCGAAGGTTGGCGCGAGGCTCCGCTCGTCCACGGGCTCGCGCGCCGGGACGATTCCGCCTGACTTGTGGCGGCGCGCGGCGTGCAACTGGCGCCGCTGGTCCCGCGATCCTTGCTGCCCGCGCCAATCCGAGAGGACGCCCGGTCTGGCGGCTCGGCGGGAAAATCGCGATTTCGCGGTGAGTTCGAGCCTCGCCGGCGCTTTTGGATCCCACGCGAGCCGGACAAGGCTCGCGCAAGCCAAGAGCCCCAAGGCCAAGGAGAGTCCCCGCCATGATCATCGTCCGCTACACCGCCAGCATCCGCCCGATCAACAGCCGCGCCCGCCGCGCCCGTCGCGCGCGCGCCGCCGCCAAGACGGCCGTCGCGAAGGTCGTCGTCGCGACGGCCACGATCGCCACGAATGGAGTCCCGGCCCGCATCGCGGCCCAAGGCACAGGCCCGCTCTCGTCGTCGACGGGGGCGGGCCGTCTCGTGCAGTGCGCGCTCCTCGCGCAAGCACCACGCATCCAGCTCGCAGCCTGATGAAGGCTGGGGCTCGGCGACGGTGGGGGCCGTCGCCGGCGAAGACCGCCGTGCACCTAGTGTGCGCGGCGGTCTCGTGCTTGCCGGGGGGGGCGGCGCACGGTCGGCCGCTTGGGGGCGGCGCGATTTTCGTGCTTGGCCGACGAGGAACCCCACCGACGGTCGTTTGACCCGGTGCAGGCGCACGACAGGCGCCCGCCGCCCGCGACCGAACCCGAGGCCGGAGCCGCAAGTCCAAGGGGAAGAGACCAAGACCATGAAGCTCGCCACCATCACGACCACGTTCATCCTGATCGCCACGGCGATCCTGGCCACGGCCGCCCGCGCCCAGACCACGCCGACGGAGATCGGCACCATCGGCGGCGTCAAGACGATCGGCACGGTCGGCACGCGCACGATCACCGGCGGCGGCAGCGTCGCCGTGGCGGAGAGCCTGCAGGAACTGCGCGAGATCCACGCCGCCTTGCAGGAGGCCGTCAAGGAACTGAACCGCCACGCCCGCGCCAAGGACATCCCGCGCGAGAAGTTCGAGAAGATGAAGGCCCTGCTGGTCGCCCGCGCCCGCGCGGCGGCGGAAGCGGCGACGGTGGGTGGCCCCGGCATCCAGGCGATGCTGCCGCCGACCGGCTGGACGGCGGAGTTCTACCGCGCGCTGACGCGCCTCGAAGCCGAGGCGAAGAAGGACAAGCTGACTCGCGAGGAGTTCGAAGTGCTCAAGAAGCAGCTCCTCTTGCGACTGGCCGAAGCGCAGCCGATGTGAGGCTCGCGCTGATCGGGCTCGACGAGCAGGCCGGACGCCGCAAGACGCGGCGTCCGGCTTGATTCGTGCTTGCGGCCTTCGGCCGCTCGAACTTCGGCAGGCACCAAGCAAGGCGGCTCGCCGATGGGTTCGCGTGGTTTCGGGGGGGGCCGGCCGCCTGGGCGGAAACGCAACACGACGGTGGACGCTGCGCGCACCTCGGGCGCTCGAGTCCTCGCGCTTCGGATTCCCTGCCTTGGCTCGACGGTCCGGTTGTCCCGTTCGCAGAGGGTCGGCGGAGCCTCCTCTCGGAAGATCCTGCCGAAGGCGAGAACGGACGCCCACGCGCGTTTGGCTGGGAGGAAGGAGAAGTCCTTCCTCCTCCGGCTCGCGGACCGATTCGGGTCCCTCGCCCGGCGGAGACCACCACCACACCCCCACGCCCGCCAAGGGAACAGCGCCATGAAGCTCCAAGCCCGACTGCCCTTCGTCTTCCTCGCCCTCGTCGCCTTCTTCGCCACCAAGGCCGCGGCTCAAGCCGGACTCTCGACCATGGATCGCTTCGCGCCGATCGGCGAGGTTGGCGTGCGCGGACCCGCAGGCGGCGCTTGCGGCACGGTCGCCGGTCCGTCGTGCATGGGAGAGCGCGCCGCGACGCCCATCGGCTCGGTCCACGTGGGCACGGTGCCTGCGGGCGCGGGCCACGCTGGCTCGACCACCAACACGGGCGCGACGACCACGACGGACGAGGGGGGCGTCGAGATCCGCCCGGATCCGCTGCAGTACTACTTCCTCAAGCGCCAAGTCGCGCTGGCGCTCCTCGAACTGCGCGCCTTCGTCGAAGGCGGCGAGATGAAGCGCGAAGACTACGCCTCGAGGGCGCGCCTGCTCGTGCAACGCGCTCGCGCCGCCGCCACGCGCTACGCCGAGGTCGAACCCGCCTTCCACGCGCTGATGCCGCCCGAATGCTGGACCATCGAGTACTTCCGCGCCCTCAACCGCCTCGAGGCGCTGGTCGCCGGCCAAGAGATGAAGCGCGAGGTGTTCCAGGCCATGGTCCGCCGCCTGAGCGACCGCATGCTCGCCTCGGACGAACTCGAGTGAGCCGCGAGCACGCGGGACGCTCCGGACAGCGCGAGACCAGAGGGCGCGAGGCGCGCCGACCCGAGCGGGAGGCGCGCCTCGCGGCGTAGTTGGAGCGGCGGTCTTGCCTGCCGCTGCGCGGGGAGCGGAGGCGAGCCCCCAGCGTCCCGCGGCGCGTGTTGCCGCTACGGCGCCCAGTTCACGCTGGTCCCGTTCGTCAGGTTGAACGTGCTCGGGGTGCAGAAGAGGGCGGCGTTCCTGTACCAGACCTGGTAGTGGCGCACGCCGCTCGTGGCGACCGCGCCGCGCACGGAGACTGGTTGGTCGCCGGGGGTCGGGTAGCTCGATGCGCCGGCGGCGTTGGTCTTGGCGCCCAAGCGGATGGTGGAGCCCGCGGCGCAGCGCACCCCGTCGCCGAACGCGGTGGCGGACTGAGTCGTGCCTTGGAAGTACAGCGCGCTGCTGTTGGGCATGCCGCTCGCCGCCAGCGCGAGGGTGTCGTTGGCGAGCGAGGCGACGCCGGAGGCCGCTAGGCGCGCGCCGGCCGAGTTCAGCGAGTTGGCGCAGCCGTTGCCCGCCGCGCCTACGTTGCCGCAGGGGCAAGGGATGGTCGGACCGCTGCAGTAGGTTGCGTAGGGGGAGTTGGCGTGGACGCGCGCGATGCGCGTGCGCAGGGCGCCGTTGTAGCTGGCGAAGTCGCCAACGATCAGCAACTTGCCGTCGGGTTGGATGGCGAGCGCGCGGACGAGGTCGCTCGCGCCAAAGCCCATGTCGAAGCTGGTGTCGAGGCTGCCGTCGCCATGCAGGCGCGCGATGCGCCTGATCGGGGACGTGCCGTTGTAGGCGGTGAATGCTCCGGCGATGAGGATCTTGCCATCCGGGTGCAGGCTCACCGTCGCGACTTCGTCGTTGGGGCCCGTGCCGATGCTGAAGCTCGCGTCGAGCGCGCCAGTGGACTCCAGTCGCGCGAGGCACGAGCGTGGCGATCCGGCGAAGCTCGAGAAGAACCCTGCGACCAGCACCTTGCCGTTGGGCTGCAAGGCCAAGGCCGCGATTGGTCCATTCGCGCCGGCGCCGGGATCGAACCCCAAGTCCAGGCTGCCGTCGAGATTCAACCGCGCGATGCGGTTGCGGGGCGTTCCGTCGATGCTAGTGAAGTCGCCTCCCAAGAGCAGCTTGCCATCCGGTTGCAAGGCGATCGCGGAGACCCGCCCATTGGCGCCCTGCCCGGGGTCGAAGCTTGCGTCGACGCCGCCATCCGATTGGATGCGCGCGACGCCGATGCGCGTGGTTGCATCCCAACTGAAGAAGTCGCCGCCGATCACGGCTCGGCCATCGGGCTGGAGCGCGATGGCGTGGACCGTTCCATCCGCCCCCGCGCCCGGGGAGAACCCCAAGTCGAGGGCGCCGTTCGCGTCCAGTCGGGCGAGGCGCTGGCGCGCCACGCCGTTGCAGTCCGTGAAGTTGCCGCCGACCAGCACCTTGCCGTCCGGTTGCGCGACGATCGCCTCGGCGGGCTCGTTCAGGCCCGCCAACGTCATGTAGGTCGCGTCCGGCGAGCCATTGGACAGCGCGCGCGCGAGGCAACTGCGCGGCAGGCCCGCGTAGGCGCCGAACACGCCTCCGATCAAGATGTCGCCGTTGGAGGCGGGCAGGACGTCCCAGACACTTCGGAAGCACGCGGAGCTCCCGCAGCCCGGCAAGGTCGCGCCCGATCCCGGATGGAAGCTCGCATCGAGCAGTCCATTGGCTTCGAGGCGAGCGATGCGGCCGCGCAGCACGTTGTCGTAGCGCGAGAAGAGGCCGCCGACGAGGATCTTCCCATCCTGCTGGGGAACGATGCGCCACACCGTGTTGTCGGCGCCGGCGCTCGGCTGGAAGCTGGCGTCCAGCGATCCATCGGCGAGCAATCGCGCCACGCGATTGCGCACGACACCGCCGACGTTGGTGAACAATCCCGCGATCAGCACCTTGCCGTCGGACTGCAGCGCAAGGGACCAGACGATGTTGTCCGCGCCCGCACCCGGGTCGAAGCTGGAGTCGTTGCTTCCATTGGCGTTCGCGCGCGCGACACGGTTGCGCGGCACACCGTCGTAGTGCGTGAAGAAGCCTCCGATCAGGATCTTGCCGTCGGGTTGCAGCGCCAACGAGCGGACTTCCGCGTGCCCCGACGGATTGGTCGTTCCCGAGCCGGGAACGAAGCTGGCGTCAAGCGTGCCATCCGCGTTGAGGCGCGCGATGCGGTTGCGCGGAATGCCGTCGTAGGTCGTGAGCAGTCCGCCGGCCACGACCTTTCCGTCCGGCTGCAGGGCGATGGCGTGCACGGAGCGTTCGAATCCAGCACCCGTGGCGAAGCTCGAGTCCAGGCTGCCATCCGGGTTGATTCGCGCCCCGCGGCCGCGTGGCACGCCGTCGTACCCGTCGAAGGTGCCGCCGATCAGCACTTTGCCGTCCGGCTGCAAGGCCAAGGCCTTGACCGAGTTGTCCGGCCCGGAGCCCATGTCGAAGCTCGTGTCGACGTTGCCATCGGCCTGCAGGCGCACGAGATGTCGGCGCGCCACGCCGTTCCAGCCCGAGAAGCTGCCTCCGACGATCAGCTTTCCATCCGGCTGCATCACCATGGCGAAGACCTCGCCATCGTCGGCGCCATCGCCGTAGGTCCCATCGTCGAGCACGTTGAAGGTCGGATCGTTGGCCCCCGGCGTCTGGGGATGAGTTGCAGCCTGCGTCGCCAGCGAGGCCAAGCCGAAGAAGACGTGCAGGAGGCGCGCGAAGAAGCACCGCGCGCTCGACTGCGGAGCGCGCCAGCCAATGGCACGGCAAGGGTCGGTTCCCGCCGCGGCCTGCGAACCATCGCCTGCGGCAAGAAGACTACTTCTCCAGCGCGGCGGCGGCCGTCGCTTTTTCGTGCAACATCGCAGCGTGCCCCAAGCAAGAGGGGCGGTCACCCGGCCATGCTCGTGCGGGCCTCGGCCAGCGATCGCGGCCACCCCCTCGACGACGTCGTCGCCGTCCCTCAGCGCGCCGCTTGCGCGTCCATCTCGGCGTTGCGCGCCGCGTCCTGGTAGTTCGCCGGTTCCGACATGCCCGTCGTGTGGCACCAGCCCAGCACGTGGCCCATGTCGTTGCCGCCGGGCAGCACGCCGCGCGCGCGCTCGACGGTGCCGTCCTCGGGATCGGAGAGCAGCAGCGAGGCGAAGAAGTTGCAGGCGCCGCCGGTGTTCGAGGTGGTCCACGAACTGGCCTCGGCGCGGGCCCACGAGGGGATGCCCGCGAGCCAGCTGGTGGCGCCGTTCGTGGTCAGGTTGGCGTTGCTGCCGCAGCTGAAGGCGCTCAAGGACGAGAGCGGCGTCCCCAGCCACGGCGTCGCCACCGCCTGGATGCGGCGTGGTCCGGTGGCGAGATCGAGCGGGCTGGCGTAGTAGGTGCGCAAGTGCAGCGCCGCTGCGCCGCCCTGGCTGTGGCCGACCACGCCGAACGAGGTCAGGCCGGCCGCTTGCGCGCGTTGGGCCATGAGCAGCGCGAACTCGTCGTGCGAGCGGTTGGCGTTGGCGTCGAGGAACGCCAGCTTGGGTTGCGCGAAGTCGGTCGCCGGCCATGGCTGGCCGCTCGAGCAATAGCCGTGCACGAGCATCAAGCTCGGCCGCAGCAACGCGGGCTGGACGGCTCCGGCGGCGGCGACGCGCGTGGCCGAGGCGGCGCTGGTGGCCGCGATCGCTGGCCGAGGCCCGCACGAGCATGGCCGGGTGACCGCC
>SXGQ01191387.1_pt1 | contig 16245 bp, 20 predicted proteins | sample 3178371 | NCBI WGS metagenome assembly SXGQ01 (sample SAMN11356859, study PRJNA531348) | freshwater metagenome | isolation source: freshwater sample F1-20 | place: China: Fuxian Lake, Yuxi | collected 2017-12-25
CCCTGCTGGACCCGCGTCGCGCTCACCGTGAGCGTCGCCGCGGCGTTCAGCGTCGCCGCACCCTGCTGGATGCGCACCCCGGCGACGACCAGCGTCGCCGCGGCGTTTAGCGTGGCCGCCCCCTCTTTGGGGTCTATGCCATAGTTGCCACGCCCGTATAAGCCGCTGCCGTATCCGGCCACGTCTTACGCCAGCGTAATATCAAGGTCACCCGCGGGCACACGGAACACGTCGCCGGAGGCGATCGTCTTGCTCGCGGTCAAGTTTCCATAGGCAAGCAGGTTGCCGCTCGTCAGCTGGTCAAATATGCCGACCGCGACAACCGTGCCCCAAGACGATCCGGCCGTCGGAAACTCGACGGCGGAGGTGTTGCTCGCGGTGTCGTTGGTGACGGTAAAGGCCACGGTCTGGCGCGCATACGCCGTGCCGCTTACCTCGGTGCCGCCGCCGGTGTCGTCCGGCGCGACCGTATAGAGCGCAAGGTAGAGCGTCGCCGGGGCGCTGTATGCGCTGCCACCGAAGACGTGCAGCATGACCTTGTTTTCGAGATAGTTGGAAAATGCACTCACGGGATCACCCTCGTCGGTTTGACGGTCATGGCGGTGCGGCCTTGACTAAAGGCGGCCCGCTCGTTTTGTAGCATCAACTCTTCCATCGCGGACTGGTACAAGCCGGCCCAGACAGAGATGCGCTCGTCGTCGCGCAGGTACGGAGACGCCTGCAAGAGCGCGCCGTACAGATACACGTCGGGGTGGCGCTCGAGCACCCAGTTGGATGCGTTGCTGTCGGAGAGCTTGGCGAGCGTCGCCACGTACGTCAGCTCCGCCGTGTAACCAGTATCCGGCGCCGGGAGCACCTCGACCTGGTTGCCGATCAGCGAAAAATACTGCGGCTTGCCGGTGGTGCGGTAGACCCACTTCTTGGCGTCGAGCTCGTCCTCGGTCAAGAACACGAGCGGCTGCACCGGCGCGGTGCTGGTGAGCACCAGCGACTTACACGAGAGAAAGTCCGACGGCAGCGCCGAAAACGGCGTGTCGATGGTGGCGTTCGATCGCTTGACCATCTTCTGCGTCGGCAGCCGGCGCTCCATCTGCGCCTCGGCGAGCGAGATAAAGTCGGGGATTACCGACGTTAAATCGTCGCGGTTCAGCCAGTCGGCGACGCTAGACTTGAGTGCTGTGTATGATGTTAGAGCCACCGTCCACCTGTTCCTTCATCGCCCAGGCACCCTCGTGCGAATACTCGAAGGTGCCGATATGTTTGACGTGCTGCGATAGGTCGTGGTCCAGTAACACCTCAAAGCCGGCCTCTTTTGCCTTCTTGCAAAAGAAAACGTCCTCGCCGATGTAGTGGTTGCCGACCGTCGAGTACGGGATCGCAAACCACGGCGCCTCGACCTTCTCGAACACCTCGCGCTTCGTCATCATCACGCCCATGCCGACATAGTCGACGGGCTCCAGCCCCTCGGACTCTGGGCCGGTGTATACGCGGTCAATCTGCCCCTTCCCCGTGTCTCGCATCGCCACCGGCTTGACCGGCATGCGACGCGTCGCATAGTTGGCGGCCACGATGGGCTTGTCGCGCAAGATGAGATGCCCGATGGTTTCCCTCGGGAACCGCATGTCAGAGTCAAGCCAGAGGAGATAGTCCGCCTTCTCATCTAGTGCTTGACGCGCAAGCTCCATCCTTTGAGAGGCGATTAGAGTACCGTGGCTCGTGAAGAGCAAAACACGGTCATCTGTCGTCGCTGTGTGATAACTCATCGCACGAGCCATGTCGTACGCAAACGAGGTCATCACCGTGTCACGCGCCGGGACCAATATGGCGATTGATCTGCTCATACTCGCCCCGGCCGGGTGCGAAAAAACTTGTTGTCCGGATCGTTGAGCCAGCGCTTCATCGCCGCCTGGTCGTCAATGACCCCCTGTTGCTTGAGCTTGTAGAAGAGCGGCATCGGGATCGACGCCACCTTGCTCCACTCGCCCCACCGAGACCGTTCGTCGGTCGCGGCGTATTGCTTTTTATTCTGCTCGATGAGGTCGCCGACCTCGAAGACCGTCTCGATCGTTGCTTCGTCTTTCTCGGCGTCGTAGTGCCACCATTTTGTGGTGCCCGTCGCCGGGTCAAAATCAAACAGTCGCTTTCCGCTTGAGTTCATGCAACCCTCAACTCTGGGGCGCCGGCACCATCACCGGCGCCCCAAAGTTTATACCACCGCGATCAAGTCGTGGTGAGGTCCGCAGCGAGGCCGTGGCCCTTCTCGGTGTGGACCTTGAGGCCCCACTCGACAAGGATCATGCGCTTCTCGGCGTCGCCCGTCTTGGCCAGCTCCACCGTCTGGAACGGACGGAGGAAGGCGACGCTCGCGTACTCGGGGTCGAGCACGAAGGCGTCACGCTCACGCTGGAAGCGGTTCGGGACCACGTTCACGTTGCCGAAGTCGGACACGTAAACGTCAGCCGCGCCGATGATCGTCGCTTGACGGTTGCCCGTCACTTCGCGGCGGATCTCCGCGATGCCGGCGAAGCTCGAGACGCGCTGCTTGTTGACCGGGCCGACCATGAGGATCTTGGGCGTGCCGCCCTCGGTCCATACCTTCTGGATCACGCTCTTGAGGATCGTTTCCGTGAAGGTGCGCAGGTTGGCGGCGGTCGCGTCCGTGCGGGTGTCGTCCGGCTTCGTGGTGTAAGTCGGATCTTCGCCGCCGGTGCCCTTGTCGGTGTTGGTCTTAATGAAGGCAAGCAGCGAGCCAGTCTTGCGCAGCGCCGTGCTGGTGCCAGCCGAGCCCGCGTCAGCGGCCTGGTTGGTCAGCATGATCGACTCCATGTCGCGCTTCAGCTCGGCGGATCGCTTGGCGAGCTGGTACGCGAGCTCCGAGCGACGACCAGCCTTGTCCACCGACTCGAGCGTGCCCGAGAGGATGAGCGTCTTACGGCTGACCTGCGTGTAGTTACCGAGGCGAACCGTGGCGGCAGTCGAGTCGTAAGACGACACGTCGTCGCCTTCGATCTGCGCGTTGGTCGTCGAGGCCGCGGCGAGCGCGTCCGTCTGCCACTCGAAGTACGTGTTCTTCACGTTCTCGCGGCCGATGTTCGACATGAACGGGGTCTCTTCGGGCGAGATGTTGTAGATCACGTTCGAGAGAGACTCGCGGATACCCTTGGCGGCAAAGGTATCGAAGGTATTGCTAGTCTGGGACATTTTCAGTTACCTCAATCTATAAACTGTTCAAACACGGCAGCCGCGTCACGCGTGCTGCCACTATTTGCGAGTCTAGAAAGAGCGGCCTTCGATGCGACGACCTTTGACGACTGCGGCGTGGAAGCAACTCCTGCCCGCATGGGCTTGGCCTTCTGGATGATCTTCGGGCGCATCTGGTCACGCTTGCTCATCAACTCGTCGTAAAGCATCGCCTTACGAAGAGCGAGCACAGCGCGTGCGTCGTATACGTCCGAGATCTCCTCGACACTGAAGCCGAGCTTTCCGGTTGCGTACTCGACGATCTTTGCCTTCTCGGCGCGTGCCTTTTCTGGGTTGCGCCAATCCGGCAGCGCCTCGACCAGCTTGCTGCGTTCGACCTCGAGGGTCTTCTCCGCGTTCAGCTGCTCCTCTGCCTGTTGCTTCTGTACCAGAGCGGTGCGCTGGGCCTGCACCCACTGCGCCTGCTCTTGCCTCGATCGCTGCAGCTCACGCTGTCTCACCCATTCGACCGGGTTCTCTTGGTAGAGCCTGTCCCAGTCGATCTCGGGCGGTTGCAGCGACTTGAGCTGCGCGTCAAGCGCGGTCAAGGTCTGTGCATACTGTTGCCGCTCCTGCCGCGCCAGCGCCAGCTCTGCCTCGGCCTGCTTTCTGGCCTCGGCGATCGCCTGCGTCTTGCGCGTATAGTCTGCGGTGCGAGAGTAACCCTTCAGCAGCTCCTCCAGCGGGACCTCGACTTCTTCCCCGTCAACCTTGACGCGGAATGTCTGCCCCGTCGGCGGTGCCTCTTCGGCTTCCTCTTCGCCTTCGGTGGTCTCCTCCTCCATGCCGTCGGACTCGCTGTCGACTGCCTGGGAAGGCTCCTCACCCTCGTCCGTTGCTTCTGTCTCAAGCTGCTCGTTTTCGCCTTCGTCGGCGGCGAGCATCTGCTCGAAGACATTCTGCGTGGACTGTATTGTTCCGGGGGGTGTACCCGTGCCGGTTTCACTCATAAATCTATTGTGCAAGATTCAAGCGGATTATTTCCTGCCGCTGATCTTGTCGATATCGCGCTTGGCCATGACGCCGTTCTCAACGACCACGCGAAGGTGTCGCTGGATCTCCTCGAGGATGCCGACCGCGAGCCAGAGTCGCTCGCGCTCTTCTTGGTCGGCGGGCTTGCTCTGGCGCCACGCCTTGAGGTACTCGCGCTCCAAGATGCCAAAGGCCTCCACGAGGATCGGATTCTCGAGGAGCTCTTTGGCCTCCTGCCCGCGGCGGGAGTCGATGTAGGGGTTGCGCTCGCTCAAGCGAGCAGGCCGCTCTTTGGCTTCTTTTTCATCGCCTTCTTCAAGAGCTTGCCGCCCTTGTCGGCCTTGTTAAATTCTTTGGCGACCTTCATCGGCACGCCGACCTTCTTGGCGAAGGCTGGGTCGTGGGCGGCCGCGGCCATGAGACGGGCCTGTCGAGCGGTTTTGCTAGGCACTACATTTTCTCCTCTTCATTCGCCGGCGCCAAAAGCCCTGCGCCTACAGCCATCCCACCAAACTGCAACAGCGGAGCGTTTCCGCGAATAAAGTCTTTAAGGGCTTGTTCTCTGCTAATTCCGCGTTTTTTGGCGGTCTCCGCTAATCTTCCCTCAAGGATCTTCATAAATGCAACAGGCGGAGACCCGAGGCCGGTCGCTTGTCCAGCGCCAAGCCATAGCGCCGCCTGCGCAGCCGCCGGAGATATCCCGAGGTCTTTTGCGAGTTTGCGGTTAAGATCTTCGAATGCCTTGTAGTCTGTCTTCGTCGGCGCCTCCTTAAACCACGTCGGCGGGATAGCCTCCCACTTAATTTTGTTTTCTTGGATAAACTTGCGTGGGTTAAACTTTTCTGGGTTCCATGCCCCGTATTTCTTCTCGCTCCACCAATCTGGTGCAGGGGTTCCGGCTGGGTCTGCCAGTCTCGCCTCCACAAACTCTGGGTCTTTGGACGCGATCGCAAAGGCGCGGACATTATGCTTGTCCACGGTCGCGTAGTCCCAGTTACCTTTGAGGTTTTCTCCGAATGTGTAACGCTTTGGGTTAGCTATAGGGTCAAGCGCTCCGCCGGCCAATATCTCCGCTGCGTTTTTGAAATGCAGCGCCTGCATCTTGTGCCCATACCCAGAGCCCTTCGGCGGCTTCGCCGCTGGCTCGCCACGAACGGCTTGCTGGTAATAATAAGACGCTATCTTGGCATTCGCTGGCGTTTTCGCGCCGGCGCTAGTTGCAGCAACGAGATCTATATATTTTTCATAATTTTTTTGCCCTATCTCTTCTCCGAATTCTTTGATAAATTCATTTCTTAGCGCCTCTGTGTTGTACCATCCGAGGCCTTCATCCGTCATCCCCTGCCTCGCCCAGTTTACTATTTGGTCATAGGCGCGCTTATTGGACGCAAGCCTTTGCATGTATGCAGGCGCGCCGCGTGGTGGCGTATATCTCGGGATTTCCGCAGAGCGCGATGGCTGTGTGGTTAGTCCCTCTAAATTAAAATACGGCTCATCAACGGGCGATGCCTCTGGCACCTCCATCTCTTGAGCGCGATACGATCCACCGTCTGCCGGGCCAATCATGCGACGAGCCGATCCAATGACACGAAATGGGTTAATAAAAGACGCCGCGTATTCGCCGAGCGCCTCTGGATCTTGCGGCGCGGCAACCGCCCGGTCAATTTCGGCTTGCACTGCCGCCCTCGCGGCTGCCTGTGGATCTCTGGCAAATTCTTGACCGGCAGACAACAGCCCGCGGGCCGTTTCTTTTGGAGACAAAAACGGCTCGACGATACCGTAAAGCCCGCGGCCTGCGCCGCGCAGCATCCCAACTTGCGCCTGGATCTGCGGGTCTTGGTACGTCCTTGTCGCTAATTCTTCAAGGTCATCTAGCAACCCCCTGCGCTTTTTTTCAGCCATCTTTTTGCTTCCTGTATTTCTCTAGCATCCTGCGCCCCTTTGCGACGGCGCTAGACTTTCCGCCATAGTGTCCCCACGCCTCCAAGCTCAACTTGAGGCGCGTCTTGTCGCCCTGCTCGTCAAAGAGCAGCCCAGGCATCGACCCCATGCGCGTCAAAAACGATCCCTTCCGGCGCAGCTGCTCCGGCGACTTCGCCTCGCCCTTCACGGGCGGCTTCAGCGTGCCTCCGGTCTCGCGCTTATAGGATGCGCGGCCGGCAGCGTTCAGCCCGCCCTTCTTGCTCTGGCCCTCGGCCCGCTGCCACGCCGGGGTCTTCACTTGCGCTTCTTCGCCGTCTTGGCCGCGGCCTTGAATGCCTTGGCGGTCGGCGCGCCTTTTGCCCCAGGCTTGCGCATCTTCTCGCCGCTGCCGGCCGCAATACGCTCACGCTTGGCCCAAATGTTTGAATAGAGACCTTGTTTCATGGTGTCCTCTTAACGAAAGCTGAAGGGGTTGTTGTACAGGCCCGAGTAACTATCGACAAACATCGGCAGCGCGCCCATGTCGATCGAGCCAAACGAATACGGAAGCGCTTGCTCAATTTGCGGGGAATAAGGGAGCGTTTGCTCAATTTGCGGGTAGTACGGCATCGCCGTGAAAATATTGCTCGGCATGCCGGGCTGAGTCGGGGCAGCAGGCTGCGTCGCGGCAGGCGTAGAGCCCAACGTGCGGTTTTCTCCGCGCCCATATTTCAAGTAATGGCGCGCAGCTTCGCTCGGCGTGTCGACGCCGGCCGCACGAAGATCGGCGTTCGACGGCGCATCAAGATACGCCTGCCAGTTAAATCCGCCGGGCAACTGCGACGCGTCAATCGGCCCCTCTCCGCGGCCCCAGTCGTCGTTTGACGTGTCGTACAGACCCGCCGGCGCGGCGGGCTGCGTTGGCTGCGCAGGCTGCGAGGCCGGAGCATTGCGAAACGCTGCCGCCCTGCTCTCGCCAAGCTCTCTTGCGCGTGCGTCGTCGATGCCTGGGTTGTTTTCCTTGAAGACAGAGTACCAATAATTTGGGTCTTGGTTTTTGTCTGGAACCGCCGGGGCCGGAGTCGGAGTCGGAGTTGGAGCCGGCTGCGGAATCGGGCCAAAGCGCCCAGGAGTCGGTTGCCGCGGAATAGAAACTGGAGGCTGCTGTTGGAACTGCTCCCGGCTGCCGCGTCTGCCGCCGCCGAATCCGCCACCAAATCCGCCGCCACGGCGGCCACCGCCAAACATGGACGTGGCCTGGAACGGGTTGAAGGCCGGCTGACCGTAATACTGGCCAAACATATACTGACCAAAGAGATCGTTGACGTTCGGTTGCTGCATCTGCGGCATCCCAAAACCGCCGAAGCCACCGAAGCCGCCACCGTAGCCGCCACCAAATCCGCCGCCATACATGTTGCCGTAGCCTTGGCCGTATCCGCCGCCAAACTGCTGCGGCAGCTGCGCGCCATAGCCCGGCACGTATCCGCCGGTGTAGCTCTGCTGTTGGAACGGCATCGGGTTGTACGAGCCAAACATGCTGTAGTTGCCGCCCATCGTGGCGGGGCCGTTCAAGGCGCCGAAGTTGGCAATCCCACCAAAGTCGCCAAGGTCGCCAAGGTCGCCGAAGTCTTGCACGGTGCTTCCGCCATAGCCGTACACGTTAGAGCCGCCCGTCGAGGGCCGCGAATAAATCGGTTTCATGTATTGCGGTTGCCCGCGGAAAGCCATGCTCATGGTCGTTCCCTCGTTAGGGGTCAGTTAAGTCCCAGAAAGACAATGCACCGATGCCCTCTCCGGTGCCAGAGATTGTCCGCGCCGCGAGCGTATAGATATCGCTCGTCCCGCCAATCGTTACGCCAAGTTGAGAGTCAAAGTTATACGAGCTTGGGTCGGTGATGACATTCCCAGAGAGGACGCCGGAGGACGTAAAGTCAGACTTTATAATGTCGCCACCAGATAACGCTGTCGCCGCGATATCGTACTCAACATTCGTTGAGACACTCGAGAACGATGCCCCGGTCAGCGTCGGGTTTTTAATCAGCGCGACCTCAAAATAATCCGAGGCCGAGGTCGGCATGAACGAGAACCCGTTAGGGATCACGACCGCGCCGAGGTTTGTCGATTTCAGCCGAATAGAAACCAACGGCAAAAAAGACGTCCCGATACTTGTCGTCGGCGACGTGTCCCTCGCCCAAGTCAGTGCAGACTTTTGCTCGTACCCGCCCTCTGAAATGACGGTCGAGCAGATCTGCTTCATGGTCTTCGACGCGGCCAGCGTGCCGGTGGCCTTGATCTCGTAACGCACCGGCAAGATCGCCGTCTGCATGTAAACCGTCGACAGAGAGTTTGCGTTGTGGAACGTGTGGGCGATGATGTACTCGCCGTCGATGATAAAACCACAGCGCACCGAGCCGACCCCGAGCCACTCGAAGTCTATGAAGAAAATTTGCGTCTTTGTAACGTCAAGCGTTATGCCGGTCGCGCCGCTTCCGTCGAGCTTGTCGCCGTTCCAGTTGGCCTGCGCGACCTCCCGTGCGTCACTGGCGGACCCGCCGGTGTAGCTGCGGATAATAAAGGATAACGCGTTATCCTTTTGTTGGAGGAATACGCCGTTGTCGGTACTAAAGTATCCGACGCGCTGGCGCAAATTAGTCGCGCCTGCCGCCATCGCAAACGTGCACATGACGAGGAGCGACTTGCCGGGCTGGTACGGGAAGACGCGCCTGCTCTGCCGCACCACCTCGTCGCCAGAGGCGGTCGTGACCGCCATCGCCACCGACGACTCGTTCGGCAGATGCGAACACGTCGCCGATCCGGCGAGCGACTCGTCGAATTGCGGGTCCTTGGCGTATCTGTTTTGACTGTCAAACAGCGTAAAGGGTTGCGACATGCGCAGCCTGCCGAATGCGTCAAAGTTGGTTTTTTCGAGCAAGTTTAGATCCGTCAGTGATTGGATGAACTTGACGATTTCCGTCTGGTTGTTGCTCAGCCTGTTGAGGTAGAGCTTCAGCTGGTTGTTGATCTGGTTGTGGTACTGGGGCGCGTAAGCCCCCGGTGCCACGTTCGGGTTTGGTGGTGCAGGGACGTCGATATTCTCAAGCGGCATGGCATTACATGCCCGGCTGCATCGGCGGCATCTGATTTATCGGCGGCATCTGCGGCGGCGGCCCGATCTCTGGGATCACCGGCTGCTGCACGCTCGGGCTCGCGACACGCGGCGCGGCCATCATGGCCTTGATCTGCTCCACGTCCACGGCGGTCCCGCTCTTCAGCTGGATCTCGTAGGCACGCAGCATCATCTCCGCTTCTTGCTTGTCGCGGGCGCGATCGTCCTCGAGGAGCATCTGCTGCCGCTTCAGCTCCAGCTCGGCCTGCTTGTTCTGAATGTCCGCCATGATCTTCTGCTGCTCGACCTGCGCCAGGATCATCGCCGGGTCTGGCGGGGGCGGCGGGGGCGGCGGCGGGGGCGGCATCATCGCCGGGTCAAGGAAGAACTCGTCGACGTTCTTGAAGCCGGAGGCCTCGACCAAGCGGGCGAGCGTGTTGCGGTACTGCTGCGGGCTCACGAGCGGATTCTGCGGCCCCATCATCTGCAGGATCTGCTCCTGCTTCTGGGCCACCGCAGTCAGCACCGCGACCTTCTGTTCCTCGGTGCCGCCACCAAGCGCAACGTCTACGTCGACGTCCATGCTGGCGTCCCACGAGCGCGGGTCGATCGGCACCCACTGGTTGCGGAGGCGCACCACCCGTGGGCGCTCTTGATTTTCCACGACCAGCTTGAGAATTCCCTTGAACAGGGCGCGCATTCCCGTCTCTGCAAAGATGCGGGCGATCATCTCAAGGTGCTGCTGAGAGGCACTTACTGTCGCGGCCACTGCCGCACGGGTGGTGCTCTGTAGCGCCCCGGCGTCGAGGCCCATCGCCGCCTTGGACATGCCGGTGCGCGTCTCGCGCACGCTGTCCAAGTATTCCAGCATCGGGAAGGCGGCTTGACCGACAAACGGGACGGAGAATGGCTGGACCATGCCGGGGGCGCGCTGGCGAATGATGCCGCCGACCTCGGTGTTGAGCACGTCGTCCATGTTGACCTGCCCCTCGACGACGCCCACCCGTGGGTGGATCGCGAGCGACAAAGAGTCGAGCATGTTGCGCATCACCGCGGACTTGATCCGCTGCAGGTCGGCCGTCATGTCGAAGATCGAGAGACCGATCAGCGCGTGCGGCTCGGGGTCTGGGCAGAAAAGCGCAAACGGACGGTGCGAGCAGGGCTCGTTCATCACCATCTTGTAGGACGGGCCGATCGTGCAGACCTTGCGCAGCTCCGCGATACCGTCGCGGTCATAGTCGACGCGCATGTAGGCCTCGACGTAGAGCACGCGCTTGTCGTCCTGCGTGCCGCCTGGGCCGTACGATTCTGCGTAGGGGTTACGCGCCAGGTACTCGTCATTGGTGTCGAGTTCGTACACCCCCATCTGCGAGCGTACCTCCTCTTCGTCGTACCCGAGCGCGACCAGATCCGAGACCCGCATCATGCGCCGGTGCGCCACGATCACCGAGTCCTCGACCGAGCGAGCGCGGCGGTCAATCAAAAACTCTTCGGGCGGCACGGCCTCGACGACCACGCGGCCAGACTTGTACTCGCGCTTCAGCTCGACGTTATAGATCTGCGGCACCGGGAGCGGCTGGCCCGTCATCGGGTCGACCGTCATCTCCTCGCCCGTCATCTGGTTGATCGGCGGCCGATACGATGGGTCGTCCATCGACTCGATGGCGCTGCCGACGACGCCGGGCTCGGAGAGGAGCACCGTCAGCGCGTTTTCGTCGAGGCCCGTGTAGTGTTCGGTCTTGACCTCGACCTTTTCTTCCCAGTAATACTTCGCGATCCCGAGCGCGCCGCGTAGCGCGTCCTTGAAGACCGAGTGACAAACTAGGAAGCCGTCGTTGTCCTGGCTGAAGATGTAATTGACGTAATCGGTCGCCTGCTCGGCGGTCGCGACGTCCTCCGGCCCACGCGGCACAAACTGCACCACCTTCTTCGAGCCAAAGAAGACCCGCATGAGCGATGGCATGATCCCGGCGATCGTGTCGCGCACGTCGGTCGAGACCACCTGCGAGCGGCCCTCTTCTTCGTTGCCGAAGGGCTCGCCGCGGTAATACTGGATGGCACGGGCGCGGACCGGCGACAACTCGGCGTCGACAAAAGACGTCGCGTCGGTCAACTCGCCGGCGACCAGCGCCTCGAGCTCGGTGTCGTCCATCGGCTCGATGGCGCCGATCTCGGCCTCGGCCTGCTCGATCAGTGATCCGTCTTGGTTATACATAAAACCGGCACCCGTGCCGAAAGTTGCCCTTCTCTATTGTCACGCGAGAATCTGTGCAACTTGATTCTTCGTCAGCGACACCAGCCACGCCTCGCGGTCCTTGACGCCAAAGCTCATCACGTACCCGTCGCCGTGCTGGGCCAGACCAGAGCAAAACTCAATCTGCTCGCCGAAGAAGTAAAACTCGCGCCCGGCGTGCAGCGGCTCTAGGCTGTTGCCGTACCGCACTAGTCGGTGCGCGTAATAGACACGGTTGCGGTGCTTGCGGCGCTGGTGCACGACCCCGATCAAGTCCTCCCCAAACGGGAGGATCTGCGAGCCGCCGGACCACCCAGAGAGCGAGGCACCATCGCCGAGCCAGAGCCGGCGCCTGTTTGGCGCGAGCTCGTAGCTCTCGGCCGGACAGTGTGTGTACACCACCGAGAGCCGATCGCCAGAGACGTGCGGCATCCAGTTCTTCTCCATGTGCCGGCTGTGTGGGCTCGGCAAAAACTCCAAGAAGTCGACCCGGTTCGCGTTCAGCCGGCAGAGCGCCATCGTCGTGCGTACCCGAGCGCCGTGGTGCAGCCCAGAGGCCGTGAACCACCACGCGTCGCGCCACCAAAAGAGCCGCGCATCCTCGAGGCCGTGTTCGCACGGCAGGCGCATCTCGCGCTGCGTGCGATCATCAATCGCGACCGGCTTGCCGGGCTTTAGGTCCGCGCCGATCTCGACAAAGTAATTGCGCGTGTTCGGCGCCGGGTCGCCGCGGAACCAGATGCCGTCCTCTTCGCCGAGCTCATAGTTGACGGTGCGCACCATGCACCCCAAGCGCCCACTCGGGTGCGCCGCGACCGAGGGGTTGCACGGAAAGTAAGGCTCGCCCGGTATCTCGATCCGCGAGAATACCGAGCGCGGCAGGTGCTCGGCGAGGACTAGGCGGCCTTCGGCGGGAAGGGCGGGCCCGGCGGCGCCCCCTTCGGCGGCTCCGGTGGTTTCTTTGGCTCCGGCTTCGTTGGCGCTTTCTTGTCGAGGCGCTTCTGAAACAGCAACACGTCGCTTGGCTTTAACATTCACGTTCACCTCACATGTGGATCGTCGAAGGCATGGGCACCGCAAGGTCTTGCGTCGCCTGCGCCACGAGTGGCGGCACCGCCGTCAAGACACGCAGGTGCGGCAGCGTGTACCACTCGAGCAAGATATCGACCGGCGTGTTCGCCGGCTTGGTGTAGAACTGCAGCGTCGGGATGGCGCGCCGGCGGTGCCAGATCGCGGCCGTGCAGAGCGGGTACTTGATCTCCCACAGATTCTCCGACTCTTTCTTCGCGGGCTTTTGGTCGGTGCAGCACGAGTTCAAGTACACAAGGTCGCACCACTCTGGCGTCTCGGAGCGGATCTTCTGAAAACGCTCGACGAAGTTATCGGGCAGCAGTATGTCGTCCTCAAAGATCACAAACTCTTCGTGCCCCTCGCGCCACGCGATCTGCCACGCGATGTGCCACGACAACACGAGACACGTCGCGCCGCGGGTCACGTAATAGTCCGTGTGCATCGGGATCTCGGACTTCACCTGCATCGTCTTGCCGAAGATGCCTTGGATAAAATCCAGCTCGATCCCGACCTTCGCGGCCTGCGCCCGAGCGTGCTCGGTGCGCTCCGGCGTCTCGGCGAGGGTGATGCAGTAATACTTCACGGCTCCCTCACAAAAAACAGCAGCGTCGGGCGGCCCCAGCCAGAGCCCTGCCGGTTATTGGTCTCGCGGAACATGCACGAGGTGATCCAGTCGCACTTGAAGCCGTTGTCGGCGAAGCGGTCGATCCAATACTCCGTGAGCTGCTCGTTGACGTGGTGGTGCCCGCCCTGCCCAGGCAGCGCGTGGCACATGAGCACATACCTACACCGGCGCAGGGTCGTGAACCAGTTCTCTTCACACGCCTGCTCGACGTGCTCTACAAACTCAGTGCAGATCGCGAGGTCATACTCGCGGCCGGGGTCGTACGCGCCGCGCTCGTAGTCGTGCGCGACCATGACCTCCTTGACGGGGCTCTCGGCGAGCGCGATCGGGTGCCCCTCGACGCCGCGCGCGTCAAAGCCTAGGTCGTGCCACCAGCGAATGTTATGCCCCATCCCGGCGCCGACGTCGATCACCGACTTGATGTTGTAGTGCAGCGCGAGGTACCCCCAAATGTCCGGCATCCACGTCGCACGGTCGCCCTCGGGTATGTACCCGCCAAGATGATCTATGCTCATACCACTCCCCGAATCTGTCGCTTTACGGTCTTGGTCCACGTCGGCATATAAGACCCGCCGAGGGTTGCCGCGTCGGCGGCAAAAGTCAACACAAACGCGTCCGCCACGTCGGGCGACACTAGCCCGCGGCGCTTCATGTCGTCCTTCGACTCAAGCTTCAGCTTGCCGTTGGACATGAACGAATACCGCGGGCTCGACAACTCGTTCACGAGGCGCTCGTCACGCGGCAGCTTGCAGTCCTTCGCCTCGAGCCACGCCTTGGCCTTGGCCCAGAGCTCCGCACGCAGGTTCGCGTATTGGCCCTTGATCGCGGGCGACTCGCCGACGTTGATCCCTCGCGCCGGCAGCTTCAGCTCCCGTAATCGATCGACTACACCGGCGCCCAAGCCGATGCTGTCGACCAAGATCTCCGCCGGGCGCGCCTTGAAGTCGGTCGACTCGTACTCGTGCAGCACCGCACCCGTCAGCGACATGAGGTCCAAGTTGCGCCACGTCTTGACCGGCTCCAACACCACGTTCGCCTGGCGCTTGCAGAGCGCCGAGCTGTCGGTGCCAAAGCGCGCCACGTCGAGACCCCACACGATCGGCGCGCTAGGGTTCTGTACCGCGTCGCGCTCCAGCGCCGACTGCGCAATCTCCAGCCCGATCAGCGTGTCGTCGTCGGCGACCGGAAACTCGCCCAGGACGCGGACCCGGTACGCGTTGCTGCCCTCGCCATACCGGCTCGCCATCTCTCGCACGTAGTCCTCGCTCACCCGCGGCGAGTCAAGGCAAGATACGTGCAGGTTCTTCCACTCCGGCGAGAGCCGGTGGAAGGTGTCGTAAAAGTACCCCTTGGTGCGGGTCGGGTTGCCGAGCAGGAGCGTCGTCGCGTTGTGGCCCGACATGCTGCCGCCCGCAGACTCGAAGACCGCCTCCGAGACGCCCGGCGCTTCGTCCACCACCAGCAGCACAAACTCGGCGTGGATGCCCTGCAGCGCGTCGGGCTGCTCCGAGCGGCTGGTGCGGGCGGAGATGAAGGCCTCCTCGGGGCTGGCGCGCAATTCAATTCGGTCGGACTTGATCTCGAGCAAGTCCCCCACCGCCGGGGGGAGTAGCTTGGCCCAGCGGCGGCACTCGCCGAAGAGCGCGTCGAAGAGCTGCGAGGCCGTGGGGGCCGTCACGACCACCTTGACCGGGACGCGGGTGAGCATGTACCAGAGCATGGCCCACGAAGCCACGGTCGACTTGCCGGTGCCGTGGCCGGATCGGACCGAGATCTTGCGCTCTCCCGCAGCCAGAAGGCCTAGGAGCCGTTTTTGCCACGGGTCTGGGGTTACGCCTAGTACCTCCTCCACGAAGGCCACGGGGGCCGCGTGGTAGCGTTTAACGAAGTCTAGGTATGGGTTCTGCATTTTTTTCGGGTCGGCCTATGTGGGGTTACGCCAGCGCCCGCCCCCTGGGGCTGGCGCCACCGGGGGGGGTATTTCGAGCGCGGATGCGAATAATTCTCATTTGCAATTTAGTTTCCCTTCAGAATCAACGAGTTACGCGATGCGCGACCGCATCGTGGACAACTTTACATAATGGGTATTATACGAAGTCCCGTCGATAATCCCTTGCGAATCAATGACTTGCGTGAGTTGCGTTTTTGCGCGGTGCATAAAATGCGGGTGATGCTGCATATCTAGATGCGAATGATTCTCATTCAGCCCGATCTGTAGTGCCGTGCGCGCCTGCGGCGACGCCCGTCGATGTGTCGACGGTCAGTGATTTTGGCTCCACGTTCGCGACCGTTCGCATCAAGTTCCGCACAGCTTCGAGGTGCAGCTGCGTCGTATCGGTGATCTTCACGTCCTGTTGGATCTTGTTTCCCCAGCGTTTTGCGTCCATTCGCTCGGCGAGCCACTGCCGTGCGCCGATGCTCACCTTCGCCGCGTTCGGGTCGATCTGCTCGTCCTCGACCTTCTGGGCCAACTGCTCGATCCTCTCTGCGTTTGCCAGCGCCCTCGCGTTGCGCACGATCTCGTACTTCTCGTGAAGCTCTGGATCGCTCTGAATCTTGCGGATCAGTCCGCCGTAGGTAATCCCTGCGCTGCCGTCGCCGACAAACGATCGCAAGGTGTTGCCCTCGGCCATGTGTTCCCAGAGCTGCTCCCAGAAGTCTTGGCTCGACATGATCTGCTCAGCCTTCTCTCGCCGCGCCCGCTTGATTGGTGTCCCAGGCATCAATCGTCTCCCACATGCACATAGGTGCTCACGTCTTCGTAGTCCATGTCGTAGCCCTCCAAGGCCACGACGTCGAAGTTGCTGTACGTCTTGCGGTATCGCTCCGACTGGCCGGTTTTATGGCCGATCTTCTTGCCGGCCCTTTGGTGTTGCTCTCTGCCCTTTATCTCGTCGGCGTAGACCCGGCGCCAGAGCTTCTCGCTCGTCGTAAACCTAAAGCCGCACGTTACACATTCTCGGCGTCTGCGCGCCTCTGCCGTGAATTGGTAAACCTTCACGACCTCGCTCGGCTTGCTGCACTTTGGGCACCTCATCGGTCTGGCAGCTCCCGCTTGGCCATCTTCATCCAGTCCTCGAGGCGCTGGATCACGAG
>SXGQ01414315.1_pt1 | contig 16245 bp, 11 predicted proteins | sample 3178371 | NCBI WGS metagenome assembly SXGQ01 (sample SAMN11356859, study PRJNA531348) | freshwater metagenome | isolation source: freshwater sample F1-20 | place: China: Fuxian Lake, Yuxi | collected 2017-12-25
CTAAAACCCAAAGTTTGAAAAAGCAATTGGCTATGATTGGGATCGATACAGATGGGTTAACGCCAACCAGCATGCGGAGTAAAATATCAGTTTCCTCTCCGATTTCGGGATTTGTTGTGGAGGTAGTGGCTGTTCCAGGACAATTTTTACCCTCTGCAGCCAAGGCACTTACCTTGATGAGTAAGGAGCATATTCATGCGGAATTGATACTCTTTGAGAAGGATGCACGCAAGGTATATACCGGTCAAAAAGTCGAATTTACGAGCTTTGACCGGCCGGATGAGGTGCTCAAGGCAAAGATAAAGGTTGTGGGCAAGTCCATCAACGACCAGCGACAGATCAACGTGCATGCGGACCTGCTGGATGAAAAGGAGGAAGCTAAACTGACTCCCGGGATGTTATTGCAAGCGAGAATTCAATTGGATCCTCAACGGTCTTTTGCTGTTCCCGAAGAATCGATCATTGAAGTGGGAAAGGAGTATTACATTTTGGTTCAAAAATCAAAACGTGCAGGTGCCTTTACCTTACAAAAAATCAAAGTAACTCCTGGAGCCAAAAGCAAGAAGTACCGAGCAATCGCCTCAGACACAGCCTTAGATTCCACAGCCGTAGTTTTGGTTAAGGGAGGATTTAATTTGCTGTAATCAAATTTATTTTAAATCAATAGGAGCGTTATAGACTATTTGATGGTAATCAATCAAGTTTCCTTCCAAGGTGTAGGTTCGGAGCTCGAAAACTTCTTTGGTTAAGGTAACGGTACCGTAATGATGTCCTCGATATGTTTTTGCGCTAAATGGAACTCGGTTAGGTGCGAAATCCTCTAGATTTCCTCCCATTCCCCCAAGTTGAAAGTAAGTGATTCCCTTGGCAGTGTTTACCTGATCTTCCCAAATAGGAAAGGTTCTCATGTAGGTATGAAGGTGTCCAAAAAAGAACACTTTTACTCCCTCTTTTTCAAGAAGGGATACTAAATCTTGAAACTTTCGATCGCCATAGGTACTTGGGCCGCTCCAAGTGTTGCCATAATCGTCTTCATCTGCAGAATATGGTGCGTGATGCATCAACACTACTTTCCAATGAGCAGTACTTTTTTGAAGTTCATTTTGTAACCAAATGTACTGGCTTCCTCCTTTTTGGAGATTTTTGGGTTGGTTTGAATCTAGAATAAAAAAATCTCCAAGCCCATGGCTAAGTGCGTAATATCCTTTTTCTTCCGCCTGGGGATGGTAGTAATTGAACCAGTACAGATCTCCCTCTCCATTTCCGGCCACGGGTAGATTTGGTATGCGGGAATAAAGCGCTGAGCTACCGGGAAAAAACTCTTGCGTCCACTGCCATTTTTGTTTTTTCTGACCCCCGTCAGTGAGATCGCCGAGGTGGATTGTAAAATCTACGCGCTCGTCCCAAAGTAGGGAGCCAATTTTTTCATTGATCTGCGGACGAGCTTCTGTATCGGAGACAACGCCGAAAACAATCGGTTGGTCTGTAGAAGGAGCAGTCCGAAACGTCAAAGGGCCGGAGTTTAGAATTTTCCCGGAGGAGTCTTGTGCGAGTAGTTGATAGAAATAAGGGGTACCTGGTTGTAGGTTTTTAATTTGAGTACTATATAGATTTTCTTTTACAGGCAAAAGGAATGTCGAATCTTTTAGGGGTAGGGAAGTACCGTATTTAAGATATACTTGTGCTTTTCGATCCAATTCAAAGGTGATTTGCATCCCTGTGTTCTTGAGTGGGAAAAGGTAGGGTTCAGCCATAAAATGGAAGGTATTTGGAAAGCGAAGGCCTTTCTTTTTCCACTCTTGATGATTTTGAAACCGTTGTTGAATTTGCTTCTCAGTGAGCGCAAGCTCAAAGTAGCTGAGGTGCTTCACCCAATGGTCCAGACTCATTTGTGGTTCCTGCTGAAGGTAGGATTGAAGCAGGAGCCTGCCTTTCTCAGGAGAAAGCTGCTCTTGTGAGATTTGTGTTCCATTTTCCCAGACTGTTAGCCTGCCATTTTCAAGGGTAAGTACCAAATGAGTGAAATACTCTTCCCAAAATTGCTGTGCTGCTTCTCGGTTGTCTAAGTTCCATTTTTCATTCCAATGACCAAGAAGTGACTTTTTTCCTAAAAAAACCTCAAAACCTATGGGTTGGTTGATGTGCTGCATCAGCCAAAATTCCAGACTAAAAGTAGAAGCTCCAATTACTAGGGAATCGGTAGGCAGTTGATATTGGGCGGAAAGGCGCTGGTTGATCCTTGGAGCTAGGGGTAGCGCTTGTCTATTTTCAAAAGGCCGCAGGCTTAGGCTATCTTGAAAAAGTGGGCTTTGTGCATTTCTTGGGAGTCCAGGATTTGGCCAAAACCATTTTTCCCAACTAGGGGTCTGACCCATGGAAAGGGTGGAAAAGTGAAGAAGAATTACGAAAATAGTCAGTTGGAAATTTTTCATGGCCCGACGATAATTGACAAACTTAGGCAATCACTGTTTATTTTATGTGAACAAGGAATTAAGTTTCATGATGGTTGCTTATCAGAAGTATTATTCCATTTTTGTTTGGAAACCTTTATTTTAAGAATGCTAAATTTGCTAAGATGAATCACTCTTTAGACAATCCAATTTGGACGGCTCTGAATTCAGATGTTGTCCCCTATGTTTTTCGGAGAGGTAACGCAGTGTTTATTGATCGAAAAATGGGATTCTTTGCTGGGCTTCCCAGCTATGAGGTCGTGCAATTGGATCAGTTGTATGCTGTGATGGATCCAGGGATGCGGGTGATCTTATTTACGCCTGATTTTTTGGAATTGGATGCCAAATGGAAGGTGCGCAATGACAATGCCTTGTTGCAAATGGTCTTCGAAAGTCCTTCAATCAACTTGCCCCTAGATTCAAACATTCGGGCACTTGGCGCGGCAGATGTCCCCGATATGTTGGCCTTAACTCAGTTGGCCAAGCCTGGACCATTTTTAGAAAACACGATTGATTTTGGGGGTTATTTCGGGTATTTTGTTGAAGGTAGACTGGTTTCCATGGCAGGGACTCGCTTAGCGGCAGATCCCTACATCGAAGTGAGTGCAGTTTGCACGCATCCCGAGTTTGTGGGGAGGGGATTGGCGAAACTCGTTTTACCCCTTGTGATTAATTACATCCAGCAACGCCATCAAATCCCTTACCTTCAACTTTACCCAGACAACCTACCTGCCTACCGATTGTATCAAAGATTGGGATTTGTGGAGCGAGCCAGCTATCGCGTTTATGCATTAGAAAAATAAAAGGCAAGTCCTAAATATTAATTAACTATTAATTCTACTTCTATTTTTTTTCAGTTTGGATTCATCCAAATTAATCTAGGTAACTCTGGATACTTTTTCTTCTTTTTTTGACCCGTGAATTCTCTTTAAAATTCTAATTTTTTTTTAAAAATCTTTATTTAATTCATTCTGATATGGATTTGGACTGTTGATTTGTGATAAACTAAAATTAATTCATGTTTTGGTAAAGGAGGGTTAATAGCCAAGGAATAGTGGTAATCTAGCTTTGTAGTCATAAAGTAAAAACCCATTATTTATTTATCAGACACATGAGTAATCAAAAAAACACATGGCGAGGAATATTGACAGCATGTCTTATATTCATCTTCAATCTTTCTTTTGCCCAGCAGGTGCTGGTGTCAGGAAAAGTAAGCGATTCCAAAAATGGACCACTTCCTGGGGCCACTGTTTTGGTTAAAAGTACCACTAGAGGTACGGTCACAGGCATCGATGGTTCGTTTTCTATTCAGGCCTCAAGCACAGAAACGCTTGTGTTCTCCTTTGTAGGATTTGAAAGCAAGGAAGTTTACGTTGGCAATCAGTCAGTAGTCGATGTACAACTTTCAGAGGGCTTTGCACTTTCTGAAGTGGTTGTCACTGCACTTGGTGTGGAAAGAGAGACCAAAGCGTTGGGCTACTCCGTGCAAACTGTAGACGGTTCACAGTTTACCGAAGCAAGAGAGACAAACGTAATCAATTCCTTGAGTGGTAGAGTAGCAGGTGTACAAATCACAAACTCTTCTTCAGGAGTAGGTGGATCTACTCGAGTGACCATCCGAGGGGAGTCTTCTTTGAACATCAATTCCAACCAGCCACTTTTCGTAGTTGATGGAGTTCCCATCTCAAATAGCATTGTAGGTTCTTCCGGACGATCAAACCAGGAAGCAGATTATGGAAATGCTGCTGGTGAAATTAACCCAGATGATGTGGCGTCTATGACCGTTTTGAAAGGTCCAGCTGCAGCTGCCTTGTATGGCTCAAGAGCTTCGAATGGTGCGATCTTGATCACCACCAAATCAGCAAAAAATAAAAAAGGCTTGGGCGTGAGCATCAATACCAACACTACTTTTGACAATGTGTTGCGTTTGCCTCAGTGGCAAGATAAATATGGCCAAGGTAATAACGGTGTGTTTTCTTTCGTGAATGGTGCTGGAGCAGGTATCTCAGACGGTGTGGATGAAAGTTGGGGTCCTGAGATGGATAAAGGTTTATTATTACCTCAATTTGATTCGCCAAGAGACGTGTCTGGATTTAGAGGTGGAGATAGAAATGCTCCTGCAACAAGTAAAATCACGGCTACTGAATGGGTTTCTCGTCCAAACAATATCAACGATTTTTTCCAAACGGGCGTAACAACTTCCAATAACATCGCGCTTGAAGGAGCAAATGAAAAATCTAATATCCGTTTCTCTTGGACCAACTTGAACCAAACAGGTACTGTTCCAAACACAGATTTGAAGCGAAATACGCTAGCCATGAATGGCGGTATCAACGTGACAGATAAGTTTTCCATCAATTCTACGTTCAACTTTCAACGTTCTGAAAGTGGTAACAGACCCAACATTTCTTACGGTACAGAAAGTTTGATGTACCTATGGATCTGGTACGGAAGACAGGTAGACACAAGAAATCTAAGAAACTACTGGCAGCCAGGATTGGAAGGAGTTCAACAGTTTAACTACAACTACAACTACCACGACAATCCGTACTTCAACGTGTATGAAAATACCAACGGACAGGCGAAGGACAGAATGTTTGGTAACGTATTCGCTACTTACAAGTTTACTCCAAAGTTGAGCTTGATGGTAAGATCTGGTTTGGATACTTACAACGATCTAAGAGATAGAAGAAGAGCATTCAGTACACAGCGATTCCCTAAAGGAAGCTACAGAGAAGAAGCCTTGTTTTTCTCTGAGCAAAACTCTGACTTCTTGCTTACTTATTCTGAGACAACTAAGTCAACCTGGTCTTACAGCCTAGCCTTGGGTGGAAACGCAATGCGTCAAAACAACAAATATGTGGATACTTCAGCTCCTCAGTTGTTGATTCCAGGTATCTACAATTTCACCAACACGGCGGTAAACCTTCAGGTTAACCAATTTACTTCTGAGAAGCGCATCAACTCTTTTTATGGATTTGGGCAGATCGGATACAAAAACGTCCTTTTCTTGGATGTAACCGGCCGAAATGACTGGTCAAGTACTTTGCCAGTATCCAATAACAGCTATTTTTATCCATCTGCTACCTTGAGTGCAGTGGTATCTGACATGGTGACCTTGCCTAGCGCAATTTCATTCCTCAAGTTGAGAGGTGCATTTGCAGAAGTAGGTAATGATACTGATCCTTATTCATTGACTAACGTGTACAACACGGCTACAGCTTGGGGTAGTATTCAAGCGAAATCAGAATCGAGTCGATTGTCAAATGCAGATTTGAAGCCTGAGCGTACTGCTTCTTTCGAAGCTGGTGTAGACATGCGATTTTTGAACGGAAGACTTGGATTGGACTTCACTTACTTTGATAACCGAACCAGAAATCAAATCATCCCAATTGAATTGGATATCGCTACTGGATATGCTTCTCGAATCATCAATGCAGGTGAAATCCAGAACAAAGGTCTAGAAGTGATGCTTTCTGGTACACCAGTTCAGACTGCAAGTGGCTTCACTTGGAATTTCTTTGCCAACTTCACCCGTACCAGAGGCTATGTATTGGAGTTGACTAAAGGTTTGACTACCTACACGCTAACAGGTACCAACGGAGCCAACATTCAAGCTCGAGTAGGTGAGCGTATGGGAAATATCTATGGTGCTGGCTTTGAGCGAGTTGCAGATACTGCTTCTCCTTACTTTGGACAAATTGTGCACAACACGTCTGGAACACCAATCACGTCTCCTACCTTGTTGAAGCAGGGAAATTACAATCCTGACTGGATGCTAGGTATTCAAAACAACTTGAATTACAAGGGCATTTCGCTAGGATTCTTGTTTGACTACCGTCATGGAGGTATCGTGGTGTCCAGAACCAAGACCATTGGATCTACCTCTGGTCAGTTGGAAGAAACCTTGTATGGACGTGAGAACGGATACGATTTGGCAGTAGCTGGAAATGGAATTGTTTCTCCCGGCGTGATCAAAAATACGGACGGTTCTTTTACACCTAATACTATCAAAATCACTTCTAGAAACTGGCACAACAGGTACTACGAGCGTAACAACGTAGAAGCGGCTAAATATGACGCTACTTTCTTGAAGCTAAGAGAAGTAACGATCGGGTACAGCATTCCTAAGCGTCTACTTTCCAAGTTCCCAGTACAGGATGTGAAAATCTCTTTAGTAGGTAGAAACCTTGCACTATGGACTGAAAATCCTCACTTCGATCCAGAGACCATGGCGATGAGAGGTGGAACCTTGATCCCAGGTGTAGAAGACATGGCTTTGCCATCATCAAGAAACATAGGATTTAACCTTAATGTCAAGTTTTAATCCTGCTCAGCGGGCAAGATCATCAAAAATATAACTATGAAAATCAATAAACTATCTATCAGCGGATTGGTACTAGGTCTCCTTCTTGGAGTAAGTGCTTGCGACAAAGATTTCGAAGAAGTCAATGTCAATCCAAATAGCCCAAAGGCGGTTTCTTCCGCTTTGCTTTTGCCAAACGTCATCCGAAATACCACCAACGAAATTGCTGGAAACGCATGGGGCTTAGGTAACTTGGTGATGCAGTACACGGCCAAAATCCAATTCACTAACGAAGATCGCTACAACTGGGGTCCTCAGAGTAACCCGTACAATTCTTTCTATGGTGCTTTGCGTGATATCAACAACATCATTGAGCTATCTGGAAAGGCTAACCAGAAAAACTATGTCGGAGTAGCCAAGGTAATGCGCGCACACTTATTTGCTTACATGACAGATGTGTATGGAGAGATTCCTTACGCTGATGCACTTCAGGCAAAAACTGGGGTTAATTACCCAAAGTTTGATACTCAAGAATCCGTTTACAAAGCCATTTTGGTTGAATTGGAAGAAGCAAATGCCATTCTAGGTACAACTTCTGAGAAAATCGAAGGCGATATCTTGTTTAACGGAAATGTGGGCCTTTGGAAAAAGTTTGCAAACTCCCTAAGACTACGCATGTTGATGCGTCTTTCGGATCGTCAAAATCCTTCGGTGGCACTTCAGGCTATTGTGAGTAATCCAACGCAGTCTCCAATTTTCGCGGCAGAAAGTGAGCAAGCCGTTCTTCAGTATTTGGCGGACGTTCCCAATCAACATCCGCTATTCACCACCCGTTCTGGTTCTTACGACGAAATTCGATTGAGCGAGAATTTGGAGAATGCGTTAAAAGATTTGAATGATCCTCGTTTGTTTGCATATGCGCAACCTACCACCGCATCTGGAGCTGGAGTTCTTGGGGCAGTTACTGCCTATGATGGAGTTCCAAATGGATTGGGTGATGAGGAAGCATTAAAATACGCTCCTTCTGGAGATCCAACTAAGGGTGGATCCAACTTTATTTCAAGAGTAGGTTTGCTTTGGTCTTGCCAGGCATGTTCCTCTCAAGCAAATGCTACGGGATACCAAGCAATTTTGATGAGCTACGCTGAAGTTCAGTTTATCTTAGCAGAAGCAAGAGAGCGTGGATTTATTACTGTGGGAACGGCTGAAGATTACTACAAAAAAGGAGTACAGGCGTCTGTGAATTATTACAGAGCACGGTACACGGCAATTAGCCAACCTACAATTGCAGCTAAGTTAGTTGTAGATGACACCTATTTTGCGCAAGCAAAAGTGAGCTATACAGGTACTACGCAGGAAAAGCTTGTGAAGATCGGTACCCAAAAATGGATTGCTCTTTACTTCAGTGGTTTAGAATCTTGGCATGATTGGAAACGAACAGGTTTCCCAACGATTAAGCCAGGGCCAGCAGCGTTTATCAATACCGTTCCTGTCAGGTTCATGTACCCTAGTAGTGTTCAATCCTTGAATGGAGATAATTACAAGGCAGCCATTGGAAGACAAGGCGCAGACGCGATAACTACCCGAGTTTGGTGGGATATCAAATAGAACATCAACTTTTAGTTTACCTACTTTTGGAAATCTACCCGATCCTTCAGGTAGATTTCCTTTAATTTAAATAAGCTATGATCAAGCACACCTTACTATTTGCTCTTGTTTTTGGTTTTTCCTTCGGGCTATCTGCTCAAACGAAAAGTACTAAAACAGAAAACATTGTTTTAATAACACTCGATGGCCTGAGATGGCAGGAATTATTCAAAGGGGCTGATTCCCTCTTGGTAAATGATACCGGGATGATAAAGACTCCTGGATCTCTAATGCAAGAGTTTTGGGATGCAAATCCGCTTAAACGAAGAGAGATGCTATTCCCATTCCTTTGGAGTACTGTTGCCCAGAAAGGGCAGCTTTATGGCAATAGAGCATATGGAAATAATGTGGACAACAGCAATAAAATGTGGTTCTCTTACCCAGGTTACAACGAAGCATTAAGTGGCTTTGCCGACGATGCCCGTATCAACTCCAACGACAAAGTCAACAACCCCAACGTCACCTTTTTAGAATACCTTAACCAGATGCCTGCTTACAAAGACAAAGTGTTTGCTTTTGGAAGCTGGGATGTATTTCCTTACATCATAAACGAGGAGCGAAGTGGGGTACCTGTAAACGCAGGATTTGATCTAGCGGAAGGCCCTAACTTAACTCCAGTAGAGCAAACCGTAAATCGCCTTCAGCAAGAGATCAGAGGTCCTTGGGGAGGAGTTCGCTTGGATCCATTTACACACCATTTTGCATTGGAAACCATCAAAACCAAAAAGCCTAGAGTAGTGTACATCGCCTATGGAGAAACAGACGATTGGGCACATGATGGGGAATACGATCAATACCTTTGGTCAGCCAAGCAAACAGATAAGTACATCCAAGAGGTTTGGGAAACTTTGCAATCAGATCCCTTTTATAAGGACAAAACTACCTTGATTGTAAGCGTAGATCATGGAAGGGGGACTTCTAAGACGAGTTGGAAAAGCCACGGCGAAAAATTGCCAGAGGCAAGCCAAATTTGGATGATTGCCATTGGGCCTGATACGCCTGCTTCGGGTGAAATGAAGGTTAAAGGGCAATGGCATTCATCCATGATCGCTAGAACGGTTTATCAGCTTTTGGGCTTATCTTATCCAGACTCCAAAGCAGCTCCTGCAATCAAAGAGATGTTGAAGTGAGACCTCGGATCCTTTTTTTACTACTAGTATTAGGAGGAGCTCTTTTTTCTTGCCAGCGGAATATTTCTCAATGCGCCTCTCCAACCTATGGAGAGGCGTATTTTTTACCCAATAGGTCTGTTGCAGAGCTCCAAATGAATCCGAACCTTTGGGTTGACTTGAGTACAGATTGGATGTATTTGGGTGCTGATTCACTTCCAGGGATTTTTCGTGAACTACCTAGTTTAAGTCAACCAAGTGAAAGTCTATCCCTGCCACATCGGCTGAATCTACCCAACCATTCCCTCTGGTACGAGAAAGAGATCTTTCTTGCCCCAGGAATACTCCAGGTTTCGGGTGACGATGGAGTGCAAGTCTGGGTAAATGAAAAGCAAGTCCATCGTTCTAGGCCAGGTAACCAATTTGAGGTGTTGGACTCGGGTCGGGTGCAACTTCAGGTACGTGTGATCAATAATGCCATGGCTGGTGGGCTGAGAAAGGTGCAGTGGATCTCTTTGGAGAATTATTCGGTACTGGAGCGCCAAGCAAGTCGTACCACCGATTCGTTGCACGTACTTCGAAAAGTCCAGGTGTTACAAAACAGTAAGCTCAAAAAGTCCTTGCTCATCAGGACCTGGGAGGAACAAAAAGAAGCAACTCGAGCGCTGCCAATCCTGCTTGCCGAGCCCAATGTATTGCTAGGTGCTGATGGGAACTGGTTTGTGCGCTGGGTAAGCGAACATCCTGGCGAAGCTAGGCTAGCGCTTGCTTCTGGGGAAGAGATTTTGGTTAGTTCTTCAACAGGCGTCTTTACCCTGCCTGTCACTATGCAGGATTTTTCTTTTCATATGTATCAGGCCAATGCCTTTCTGGGCCAATATTCATTTGTAATGCCTAAGTTGAACTCCGATTCCATACGTGTAGCGCTTTGGGGGGATTCACAAGGGGGCTGGCGAGCATTTGAAAAATTGTCTGAGCTAGTGAAAAGGAAAGAGGTTGACTTGAGTATTGGGGCAGGAGACTTGGTGGCTGATGGCTCCGAGGCCAAGTCCTATGTTTCCTTTCTACAGGTACTTTCTGGGATGCAAAGTCCCCAGCTTTTGGTTCCGGGTAATCATGACTACGACGGAAATTACGACTCACTCCAACCCAAAGCGCTGCGTACCTATCTGATGCGTGACAGCGAGCCAACGTATGGATTTCACCGGATTGGTCCTTTGGCTGTCATGACTTTGGATCCAAATGCCTATTTCCCGGTAAGCCTTCCTGCAGCTTCTGCGCAAAGGGTAGCACTTGATGGGGTATTGGCTTCTTCGGACTGGCAAGAAGCCTCTTGGCGCATGGTGGTGCTGCACCAGCCTCCCTATTCCCAAGGCTGGCCAGGATATCATGGGGAAAATAGCATCCTAGAGGTACTTGAACCTTATTTTCACCGAGGCTGGATAGATCTTGTTGTTGCGGGCCATACCCACGATTACGAGCGGATGAAACGTGATTTTTCGGGTCACCCGGTTCTTTTTTTTATCGTTGGTGGTGCCGGTGGAGGCTTAGAGCCTAAGGATCAATCCTCCTCTTTTCCAAAAATGGACCAGCTGATAAAAGAGCACCATGTTGGTATTTTAGAATTGAATCAGCATGAACTGGTTTGGAAAGTGTTTGATCTTGAAGGCGCGCTTTTGGATTCCCTAGTCTTTAAAAAATAAGGGGGGGATTAAAAATCACTAAATCAAAATTCTGAAATAGCGGTTCAATAGCCATTCCTTGACTAGTAAATTAAAGAGAGTAGTGCCCTAGACTAAAATTTTCAGTGCATTTGAAAGGATGGGGTCGGAAATAAAGGATTTAGATGTTTACCTCCCTTATTTCCGAATGAGGTGGAGCGTATCAGATTACTCTGTTTTCGCCTTTTTATCAAGTAATAGAAAATCGCTGACCACAACCTCCGTGATAAATTTCTTGTCCCCATTTTTATCCGTGTAGCTCCGATTGGTCAACTTGCCCTCTACGGCAATTTCCGATCCCTTATCGGTGTATTTAGCAAGGTTTTCCGCTGGCTTATCCCAAATGACCAAGTTGTGCCAAATGGTTTCTTCTACTCGATCGCCTTTTTGGGATTTGTAGTTTTCATTGGTAGCTAAGGATACATGCCCTAAATATTTCCCGGACTCTAACTGTTTGAGGTCTACTTTGGCACCTAGGTGCCCGATTAGCTGCACTCTGTTTTTAAGTGAATTCATTTGAAAAAAGTTAGTGTGAAAAAATGATTTTGTATTGGTCAAATATTGGAGATTCTCCCCAAAACAAACTTCAGTTAATCAATTAAAATCGTTTTTAAACGTTTAAAAATAGGTAATGGCCATCCAGATAAACCCCAACTGGCATGAGTTCATTGCCGAGCAAGGTATTTCCTTCAGAAAATAGGTCCCAATCGAGTGGTATAAGGAAAACGTTGAATTAATCCAGACGCTGCTGCAAGGCTCTAAGCGCCATTTCCTTGTATCGAGTCAAGGAGGGTAAAGGTAGATTAGTTAGCTTGGCTTCCTCATCCCAGGTTCGCATTCGTAAAGAAACTTCAAAAAGCGGATCCTTCTCAAATTTTAGCGCTTCCTCTTCCTTCATTGGACCCCCTTGATAGATTAAAGTTTGCTTACTAGCTTCAGAAAGTTTGGTGTAATAGTCGGGATATCGAAAGGTCAGATACCGTTTTGCTTGCACATGATTTTCAACTAGTTGCGCTATTTTCTCAGAAAAACCTAAACTTCTTAAAAAATCTGCACCAAGTTGTTCATGTCTTTTTACTCCAAATTCCCCCATCATTTCTGTAGTTGGACCTTGGGTAATTAGATGACCTAGGTCATGGAAGAAAGCAGCTAAAATAACCTCTTCATCAAAGCCTTCTCCCTCAGCCAATTGGGCACTTTGACACATGTGCTCCAGTTGAGAAACGGGCTCTCCAATGTATTCTTCATTCCCATGTTTTTCGTAAAAACCAAAAATTAATTCTACCCTTTTCAATTGCTGTGTATTCTTGTCCATATTTTTAAATAATTCGGAATATACAGGATAACCCTGAAGGATTAGTCCTAGTCTAGTTTATGATAATGTGAATATTTTAATGTGTTCAATCACTTTTTACTGGAAAGCCAAGAAAATAAAGTTGGAAGTTCAATTCATTGGACTGTCGTCTGTGGACAATTTATCCTCAGTGATTAACCTTTCTTTAAACCATTGGTAGGCTTGCGGATATTCATAAAACTTAATAATTGATTAATTACAAAATCAATAAATTCTTAGGTAGAGTTGGTACTTTCAATCGCTTATTTATTTAAGCTTCCACTGAACGATATCGCCTTACATTATTAGCATGTCCAAAATTAAACTAGCCGTATTTGATATGGCAGGTACCACCATCCATGACGAAAGTAGCGTTGCGAAATCATTCCAATTTGTGTTGAATAAGCACGGGTACAACTTTGTGACCTTGGAAGAAGCCAACCAAAAAATGGGCTACTCCAAGCCTCAAGCTATTCGCGAATTATTGGAAATCCACGAGCCAACTTCTGAACGCATTACTGAAGAGCTGGTGATGGATATTCATGCTTCTTTTGTTTCTGAGATGGTATCTTTTTACACCCACGACCCATCCGTTCGTGCTGTTTCGGATGCTGAGTTTGTTTTTAAAGAACTACACCAACTCGGAATCAAAGTAGCCTTGGATACAGGTTTCAACAGAGAAATTACAGATATCATCTTGGCAAGAGTAGGCTGGACTGACGGATTATTGGTGGATGCCACTGCCGCAAGCGATGAAGTACCCCAAGGCCGCCCCTTTCCCTTTATGATCCAAAAAATTATGGTTGAGTTGGGAATAGATGATCCCAAGTCGGTCATCAAAATAGGCGATACTGAAGTGGACGTAAATGAAGGACATCGCGCAGGATGTTTGATGAGCATCGCGATCACCTCGGGAGTTTTTTCGCATGAGGAATTGATAGCGCATCGTCCCAGCCATTTCGCGGCAACTTTGACAGAGGTGCTCGAGATTGTGAAGGCATACGAAAAGGCTTACCAGCGGTAATGGTTCGGATCCCGGCCTTGGCCAAGCTGTTAAAGGAAACATCCTCTTTTCAAATGAGTGTGTTTGCTGGTTTGATGGGTTTTTTGACCTACAGCAGCATGTATTCTTTTCGAAAACCCTTTGCCGCAGCAACCTTTGAAGGAGAATTTTTTTTAGGTGTAGACCTAAAGGTTTGGTTGATTTTAGCCCAGACCATCGGGTACATGGCCAGTAAGTTTTATGGGATTAAACTTATTTCTGAACTGAAAGAGCAGGGTAGAGCCTGGCTCATCATCCAACTAGTTGCGATTTCTTGGTTGGCCTTGCTCGGTTTCGCAGTGCTCCCTGCACCCTTCAACATACTTTGTTTTTTAATCAATGGCTTTCCCTTGGGCTTGATTTGGGGAATTGTGTTTCACTACATGGAGGGTCGCAAATTCACCGAGTTGATGGGAAGTGTGCTGGCAGCTAGTTTTGTTTTTTCTTCTGGCTTTGTCAAATCAGTGGGTACCTGGCTGATGCAATCCTTTGCAGTTACAGAAAATTGGATGCCTTTTTTGACAGGTTCTTTGTTTTTCCCTTTACTTGTTGCAAGCGTATTTTTGATCAACCACATTCCCTCTCCCAATGCAGAAGACATCGCCATGCGGAGCCCTCGACAGCCGATGACTAAGCAGGAACGGAAGCAGTTCTTCAAGGAATTTATGCCCGGAATCCTGTTACTCATTCTTGTTTACATGATGTTGACGGCTTTGCGGGACCTTCGAGATAATTTTGTAGTAGAAATTTGGAGGGACCTTTCCATTGCTGTCGGACCTGAGTTGCTTACGCAGACAGAAGTGCCCATCACCCTCTTTTTATTGGTGATGATGGCTTGTTTGGTTTTGGTCAAAAACAACCGACGCGCACTATTCCTCAACCATTGGATGATTTTGATTGGGTTTTGCTTAGCCATTCTCGCCACGCTCGGACTCAAGGCAAATTTGGTTTCACCCTTTGTTTGGATGGTAACCGTGGGCACAGGAGTGTACATGGCCTATATTCCATTCAATAGTCTACTTTTTGATCGGCTAATTGCGGCCTTTAAGCATACTGGAAATGTTGGTTTTTTGATGTATCTCGCGGATAGCTTCGGTTACCTCGGTAGTAGCATGATTTTGGTAGCCAAACAGTTTGATTTATTTCAATCCCAAAGTTGGCTCAGTTTTTACAGCACTTCTATTTTGGTGTTTTCCAGCATCTCCCTGGTTTTGGTAGCCAGTTCTTTTGGCTATTTTCGTAACAAGCTCTGGAAACAGGAAAAATCTCCATCAACCTCGCTAAATCTTTCCTCGCATGAATAATCCTACTGCAATCGTAATTGGCGCCGGTATTGTCGGCCTTGCCCTCACCAGAGCCCTTCACAATAAAGGCTGGAAGGTCACCGTCCTTGAGCGGCACCCAAGATCCCAAGGGGCTTCGGTACGGAATTTTGGTATGATTTGGCCTGTGGGCCAAGCACAAGGACCCGCCTTTGATCGGGCCATGCGGTCGAGAGAAATATGGCTTGAAATGAGTCAAAAGGCTAATTTTTTTGCGGAGCAAACTGGATCCTTACACCTAGCCTATACCGATTTGGAGGTGCAGGTAGCCCAAGATTACGTCACAGCCATGCAGGGAATCAAATCTGCAACTTTGCTCAGTCCTGAACAGGTGCAGGCGAAAAGCCCCGCTGCTAAGTTGCTGCATTTAAAAGCTGGACTTTGGACCGAGGAAGAGCTAATTCTGGACCCAAGGGAAGCGATGCTCCAACTTGGGCGATACTTTGAAAACCTGCCCGGAGTGGAGGTCATTTGGAATAAGGCAATCAGTCGTATTGAGGGGAATACAGTTTATTCAGGTCAACAAGCCTGGTCGGCAGACCGAGTATTTGTTTGCTCTGGAATGGATTTTGAAACCTTGTACCCTGAAATTTTTGAACAGATTCCCATCACCAAATGCAAGCTTCAAATGATGCGCATTGCAAAGCAGCCGGACAATTGGAGAATTGGCCCTCCCTTGTGTGCTGGGCTAAGTTTTATCCATTACAAAGGCTTTCAAGTAGCTCCCTCTTTGGATAAATTACGTGCTGTCTACGAGGAGCAGTTTCCTGAATTGATCAAATGGGGAATTCACGTCATGGTCGCGCAGAATGGACAGGGAGAACTTACGATCGGTGATTCCCATGAGTATGGATTAGATCTTTCTCCCTTTGATCGAATGGATGTAAATGACCTTATCGTCAACTACCTTAAAGAGTTTGCCCAGTTTAAGGATTGGAAAATCGCAAGTTCCTGGCAAGGCATCTACCCTAAAATGACCAATGGAGCCACTGAATTTATACACCAAGTCAGTGATGCGGTGACCATCGTGAATGGATTGGGAGGAAATGGAATGACCCTTTCCTTTGGATTAGGTGAGGAAGTGGTCGCCAATCTCGGATAAGAATGCAGTCCTTTTTGCTCGATGATCAACTTGACCTGAAAAAATCTTGCAAAACTTAGTTTCTCTGCTTTTTCTTTATACAGAACAGCAAAGTGCCGATGCCTACAAAAATAGCTGTCATCCAAATCGATTGGCTACTTACTTGCAGCATGAGCCAAAGGCATGCCCCAATCCCCAAAACAGGAATTAGATAGCCTCCTTTCAAGATAAATC
>SXGQ01604819.1_pt1 | contig 16244 bp, 16 predicted proteins | sample 3178371 | NCBI WGS metagenome assembly SXGQ01 (sample SAMN11356859, study PRJNA531348) | freshwater metagenome | isolation source: freshwater sample F1-20 | place: China: Fuxian Lake, Yuxi | collected 2017-12-25
GTTACTATGATAAATTCTGATTCAGCTGCAGCACTGCATTCCTTTACTGCAGGAACAGTGGATGGATTAAGTCCTTCACCAAGTGGAACATTTGATACTGGAATTATGTATGCAGAGGACTCATTTGAATGGACTCCAGAATCTGTAGGTGAAGTTCCATACTATTGTATGTTGCACACTTGGATGCAAGGTACAATCATCGTAGAATAAATTTTTATAAATTAATAATTAAAATTTATTTTAAATACTGTTGAATTATTTTTTAAAGTGCAATAACTTTAGTGCCTTCTTCATTGGATTCAAATTTGTAAATATGTTCAACATTTGAATTTTCAAATATTTCTTCATCATGAGTGATAATTAAAAATTGCATTGGTGCTTGTGAGTTTGAAATTTCTGATAATTGTGATAAAACTCTTACCAGGGATTTTTTTCTTTCTACATCCAGATGTGTTGTCGGCTCATCTAGTATCATTAAATTTAGATTTGATGCTCCTAGTAAACTTGCCATTCCTAGTCGTAATGATAATGCTACGCTCACTTTTTCTCCTCCACTTAGAGATTCCAATTCTAGCACCTCTGTTTTTGAATAACATGCAATTGATACATCTCTGGCTTTTTCGGATAATGCAATTCTTAGAATTTTTGTATTTAAAAATGATAGATATTCTGACGCTTTAACTGAAATTGAATTTAATGCCCATGATCTTAAGCTTGTTGCAACTGATCCATCCCTACTAAAAATATTTGTTTCAATTTTATTCAATTTTGAAATATATTTTTTTACTTTTTTAAGCTCTAAAATTGATTTTTCAATTGTGTCAATCTGTTTTTTAGCTTTATCTATTTTCTCTAAAACTCCTCCCATTTGTTGATCAATTTGAGATACATCTCTTTGTTTTTCTAATATTATTTTTTTAAGATTTGAAAATTTTTGTTCACTAAATTCCTTTGTTTCAAATTCTAATTTTAATATATTTTCAAAAATTAATTCTGTATGGTTATCTATTTGTGATATTTGTTTTAAATCACTATTATCAAATAATAGTAATTTTTGTTTTTGAATTATTATATCTTTTTCAATTTTTATTAATTCATCCTCATTACTAATTGAATGTGCTCTAAGTGTTATTTCTGCATCACGTGTTTTTTGTACTTTCTCTAAAAATTCTTTTCTTTCTAGAGTATACATATTTCGTTCTTTTTCTTTTGATATGATGTCTTTCTGTAATTTGATTATTTCTTCTTTAATATGCTCTTCTTGAAAAAATGGATTCAGTTTTTTAACAATTGAATCACATACTGGACATTTGTTATCCTTTAATTGTAATTTTGATGCTAGAATTTCTTTTTCTTTTAAAGATGCAATTTGAATTGTCATTTCTTGTATTTTTTTTAATGTTTCTTCAATTGCTTCTTCAACTTTTTGAATTTTTAATTCGAAATCTCCTTTTAATTTAATTTCTTCAAAACAACCCTCACAATCAGAGATTTTACGCTCATTTTGACTAATTTTTTGTCGGATATTTTCAATTATTTCTTTTGCATATCTCAAAAGTTCTTTTTTTCTTAATTCCAATTGATTAATTTTCTCAATTTTTGGTGTTTCAATTTCTAACTTATCTTGTAATGTTCTGAGTTCTTCCTGCATTTCTTTTTGTTTTAATTCTAATTGAATTTTTTTAGGACCTTCCTCTTTAATATCATGTTGAAATTTTTCAAAATCTCGTTCTAAAATCTCAATATGAGTATCATCATATCCTAAATCTATTTTAATTTTTTCACGAAATTCTTTTATTATTTTTTTCATATATTCTGATGCAATATCTAATTTGTCTATTCCAATTATGGCATTAAGTAATTCTTTGAATTCTTTTGGTTCTGCATTTATTATTGAATTTAATTCTCCTTGTTGTACAATTGATGCTATTTTTAATTTTTTAAAATTCATTTCTATTATTTTTTCTACTTGTTTTGTCATTCCATCTCCAAATTGTTTTCTCTCTCCAGCAGCTATTTCTATTCGTTCGTTTTTTGTTATTTCATAAAATGTTGCAGATAGACTGCCTTTACTATCTATTTTTCTAACTGTTTCATATTGTTTATTGTTTATAGTGAATTTAATTTTTGCATATCCTTGATTTGCTCCACGTCTGATTAATCCTTTATTCGATTTTCTTGTATGTTCTCCAAATAATGAAAATGTAATTCCATCAATAATGCTTGATTTACCTGCACCATTTTCTCCTACAAAAATAGTTACTCCATCTTCAAATTCTAATTTTGTATCTGAATGTGCTAAAAAATCTACTAGTTCAATTGACGTTATCATTATTTTTCTTCCTTTTTAAATTTTTCATAATTTTCTAAAATTATTTCTAATGCTTGATTCATTCCGTCTGTTGACAGTGTTGGTAAAAGTTCTTTAATTGCAAAATTTGCATCTTTTTCTGAATCTAATGCATTTATTGAAAGTCTAAACATTTCATCTTCAATTAGCTTTGGCCTTTCTAGAAATACTGATGAATCTGATATTTGTTTTGTAGTGATTTTCCAAAAACATCTTAATGCTAATGAGTTTAATCTTGAAATTTGTGCCTGAATATGATCTGTTTCAATGTTTTCACCTTCTATTTTTACTTGAATCATTGGCTTTTTTGTCAAACTACTGATTTTTTCTGTAATTTGATCAATTGTTTTTGTTAATTCTTTGTATTCTGTGTTAAATGAGAATTGAGGTCTAATATCTAATTCAATCCACTTTGGAATTGAATCTTTTCCGGAAATATCTATTTCAAAAAATCCTTTTTTAGTATCTTTAATTCCTTCACTAGTTGTTAGTTCAATTGATCCTGGATATGCAATTGGTCCTTTGAGGTGATTAAATTGTTTTATATCTTTATCATGCAAATGTCCCATTGCATAATATGTGAAGTTTTTTGGTAAATCTGTAGATTGTAATTCTCCTGCAAATTTATTAAACTCTGTAATTCCTTGATGTAACACCAATATTTTATGCCCTGAAAATTTTTCTGCACTTTTATCTAAATTTAAAAATGTTTCTTGATATTGTATCATTTCTGTTTTTCTTATTTTATCTAATCCAGCTATCCTGATTCCTTTATACTCTATAGGTTTTCCATCTCCAATATATTTAGAAAATCCTAAATTATGATATGTGTATGGAATTGGAGTTGTTCTAATTCTACTAATATCGTGCTCACCTAAAATAAAAAATGAATCAATATCGTTTTCTTTTAAACGCTTTAATGCATTTGCCATTTGTATAATTGCCGTACCGTTTGGATTTGGTACATTAAAAATATCTCCTGCAAAAATTACAAAATCTACATGATCCTTAATTGATATGTCGATTGCTTGATTGAAAACATCATAGACATCTTGTTCTCTCTCATTGGAACCGTACTGTACTAATCCCAAATGTGTATCTGAAATATGTGAAAATAACATTACTTTAATAATAAATCTTTTTGAATTAATCCTTGTGTTGATTCTACTCCGATATTTTTCATTTTATCAGCCTTTATCCAAGCTTTAGTTGCACTTTGATCCGCTCCCATTTTCTTTTCTTTTACCTCCTCAACATGAACCATGGATGGCAAATTTGTCCATTGCCCAACAAGAACTGCATCTCCTACGTTTAATGACGTTAATTGTGATATCAATTCACGACTAGTTGATTCTGTGGCTGAGGCTATTTGTCTTTGGTCATCTTCTTGAATAATTTTCATTATCGCAAATGAGCCCATTTGACTGAGAATGTTTAGATCCACGCTGCGTGGTCTTTGTGATACTATTGCTAAACCTACTCCAAATTTCCTTCCTTCCCTTGCAATTTTTGCAGCCCAATACTTTGCTGCAGTATCGTGATCTTTTGGAATAAACACGTGGGCTTCTTCAAGAATTATAAAAACTGGTTCATAGAATTTAAAATCTTTTTGATTTTTTGTTTTTCCATGTTTTGCTATTGTTGCATTTTTTCTATCTTTTAGTAATTGCTGTAAATAAAACCCCATTGCCACATTTGCTTGTTTTTCTGATAATTCTGAAATATTAATGATGTTTGTATATCCTTCTTTTATGTAGTCCATTGGATTTCCAATATCTGGATCTAAAATATCATCAAATCGTCTTTGTGCATCCTCTATGATATCTTGCACTCTGTATGCCGATGTTCTGATTTCTTTTAATTTTTTATCATCTGAATTTACAAGTGAAGCTACTTCATATTCTAATTTATTCCAAAATTCTCTTGCTTCTTTTACTTCTTGTGTAAATGTCATTCTTAAAACTCGTTGTTGAACATCTGCGTTTTCTCTAATTTCTAAAACTTCTGAAAACTGGTCTACTTCAAGTAATCTGGGATTAATTTTTGCATCAATTACATTAACATTTAAAATGTTTAATGTTGTGTAATCGTTGTGATAATCAAAAATTATTACTGTTCCTTTTACTTCTGAAATTTTTTTTGTAATTAATGAAACTAAATTACTTTTACCCATTCCGGTCATTGCTAAGATTCCTAGATGTCTTGAAACAATTTTATCTAAATTGATTTTTGCTTCAATATTTTTATTCCGTAATAAATTTCCAATTTTTAACCATCCTTCTTTTTGTGGACTGAAAATTTCTTCTAAATCTTGATTAGTTGGTTGTGTGATTTCTGTGCCTGGAATTGGTGGAATTACTGGAATAATTGACTGACCTTTACGTAAATTCTCTAAAAATCCTAAAATTCCTATATGTGCTGTAAATGTTTTGTCTCTTTTATTGATGTCTGCAATTTCTGTACTTTCTTCTGCTTCATGAAAATTTCTAACGTCTGTAAATGCTGCACTTGACACTGATGATCTTTCAACTAATCCCAAAATTTCTCCTTCATCTATACTAATTTTGATGTATTCTCCAACTGATAATGATCTTGATGTAATTGCTGTCACTGATGTAGGTTTTGATTCTCCTACCACAAAACCTAAACTCAACCTAATACCTCTCTAGAACCAATTTCATTACTCAATCCTAACAAACTAACCATTTTTCCAAGTTCTTTGTCTGATATTTTACAGTTGTTGTGTGCAAGCTTTAATGCATATGGATATCCACCAACACTAGTTTTAAATAATTTATTCATAATTGATTTTACCTCCTCATTATCGTGTTTACCTCCTAAGAATTCTAATTTGATTATTGGAGTCGAATCACTTAATCTTACAAATGTTGATGAGATTATTTTATCTATACCATAATTTTTTTCTACAAATATTTCACTAAAACCTGGACCATTTGTAACATGATTATAGTAAAAAATATCCCCTGCCAGTGATCCTAGATTCTCAAATTGTTTTTTTGTATTTGATGTTTTTGCAATGAATATAACATTTTTTCTTTTGTTCATTGTTCTTACAACTTGTACATCTAATGATGATTGTCTTGTCATAAATTGTGAGTGAAGTGAACCATCCATTAAAACTAAATCAACTTCATCAACTGTTTTTTCACATGCATCAATTTCCATTTTACTTGCAATTCTTGAAAGATCCGTATCTGAACCTAGTCCTGAATCATGTAAATCCACAAGAACTACTCCGTCAGTTTTTATTGAAACTGCGGTAGTTGCCCATAATTCAATTCCTTGAAATTTAGTATTATTGAAACTACTGTCAATACCTGCCGTAACTACATTTTCTTTGGTAGGTGTGTACTCATTCCAATTTACTCGTGCTTTTTGTAAAATTTGCTCAAATTTTGGACCTTTTAGAATTGATAATATTTTCTCTCTATTGATAATTGCATCTTTGTATACTGTATTGAGCACAACAATACTTGTCATGTTTGAATAAAATCTTTAGGTTGTGTTGAGTTTTGACAAAGATGATCTATTCAAACAACTTATCCAATCTTACCTTTGAAAATGACTTTTTCATTTGAATTTGATGGAGTGGTACTATCAATGTACTTTATCTCATACCAATCTCCAATATGGATAATTTTATCGTCAATTTGACGCGGGATTTTGATTTTTACTTCAAAGATATTTGTGTTGGGTCCGGTTTCAATTAGAAAATTGGAATTGGCATCAAATTTTGGATTTGCAAGCGTAGTTTTAATTCCTCCTTCACTTGTAAATTCTAATTGATTGATTGGAATTTTATCTTCATCTTTAGAATCTATATTTGAATCTGGTTCGTATAGTCTTAAGATAAACTCACGTCCAATTTTTGAACCTCCTCCAAATGTCTCAACTTTGGCAAATGTTTTTGTTAGTGGAATTGACTTTACTTGCACAATTTGTTCTCCAGATAAATTAGATTTATCTAAATATTTTATCAAAACAACGTCATTCTGACTTAGTTGTTTACCATTAATTGTTTCAGGTAATTCTAATTTTAGATAAAATTTACCTGTATCGTATCCTGTTTCAATCATTTTTTCAGGTCCCTGTATTGAAATCTCATTAATTGTAAACTCAAAAAGCCCTTCAGTAGATACTACGTCTACACCTCTATGTGACAGATTCAAATCATTATCTGTAATGTAGAAATTTACTACAGACATGCTTGATGCTGGAACTGTGACAATCTCAGAATATACTTTAGTAATTTTTGTAGCAAATAAAATGCCTCTTTCTTGCATTTTATCAACTGTTTCTGATTTTACACATGCTGGCATTGCGTTGGTTCGAATAACTATCTCTAATCCATTTCTACATTGAACGTTCTCTGCAGATATCCCTTGTTTTATTTGCTTTCTTGGAGAATCTATATCTGCATTTATGGTAAAAATAAATGAAAATATCAAAAAAAATGATATTCCTAGAATTATTTTTTTATTAATTGTCACCATTATCACTGATTCTGTTTTTTATTTTAAACTATCATTAATTAAGAGAACTTTTCTATTCTGATCACTTGAAAAAAATTGGATTATTAGGATGTGGTGTCATGGGTACTCAAATTGCACTTGCAATTGATTCTGGCAAGATACCTGGAATTTTGACACATGTGTATGATGATTCTAAAGAAGCTTCTGCTTTACTTGTTTCTAAATTAAATAATAAACCTGAAATTGTTGAAAATTCTCATTTGTTATCTTCCCATTCTGTAAACATTGTAGTTGAAGCAGCTTCACAAAATGCTGTCAGAGATGATGGCTTAAGTATTTTACAAAATAAACGCGATTTTATGATAATGAGTGTTGGTGCATTATTAGATGAATCAATTTTTGATATTTTATACGATGCATGTAAGCATTTCAAAAAAACAATCTATCTTCCTTCTGGTGCAATTGCAGGATTGGATGGATTAAAATCAATTAAAAATGAATTAGAATCTGTATCTATTACAACAACTAAACATCCTCGTTCATTAAAGGGTGCAAAGTTCTTTGAAACTTCTGAAATTAATTTAGATTCAATTAATTCCTCTACGATAATTTTTGAGGGAACTGCTCGTGATGCTGTAACATTATTTCCTGCAAACATCAACGTTGCAGCACTTGTATCTTTATCTGGAATTGGTAGTGATAAAACATCTGTAAAAATTATTGCAGATCCAAATACTGATAAAAATACTCATCATATTGAAGCGATAGGAAAATCTGGAAAAATGACCTTCACTATTGAGAACACTCCCGATCCTCAAAACCCCAAAACTAGCAAATTGTCTATTTTATCTGCAATTGAAACATTGAGACAATACTGTTCTGATGATATACAAATTGGAACATAATTGGCAAAACTTGCCACATTTACAGACTTTTTAGAAAAATATAGACTATTTCATATTCTTTAAATTTACACATTTCTAGTTTTTTTTGATGATGTTAGTTCAGGACACCTCATTTCTAAAAAATGAGATTATGCGATTGAAAAAGGAAAAAGATATTGTAATTTTGGCTCATAATTATGAAATTCCAGATGTACAGGATATAGCTGATTTTACTGGTGATTCTCTTGGATTATCTAGGTTAGCTGCAACAGTTAAACAAAAAACAATTTTATTTTGTGGTGTTCACTTTATGGCAGAGACTGCTGCAATTATTTGTCCTGAAAAGAAAGTATTGTTACCTTCTTTGGAGGCGGGTTGCTCTTTATCTGATTCAATCACTGTTGATGAATTAATAAATTGGAAAAAACAACATCCAAATGCCATTACTGTTGGATATGTCAATACTACTGCTGAAATTAAATCTGAACTTGATTATTGTTGTACATCATCTAATGCTGTAAACGTTGTTAAAGCAATTCCTGAAAATAAAGAAATTTTATTTCTACCTGACATGTTTCTTGGTTCTTATGTTGCAAAAATGACAGGAAGAAAAAACATGCATATTTGGGCTGGTGAATGTCATGTACATGCAGGAATCACTCCGGAAGATGTTACTAAAAAATTACAATCGATGAAAGATGCTGAATTTATTATTCATCCTGAATGCAGTTGTACTACGCCTATAATGTATGATGTTGCTGATGGTAGTTATAATAACAATAAGGTTTCAATTCTTTCAACTGAAGGAATGTTAAACCACGTTAGTAAATCTAAATCAAAGAATTTTGTTGTTGCAACTGAAACCGGAATTTTATATAAAATGAAAAAAGAAAATCCAGGTAAGACATTCATCCCTGCATCTGAAAAAGCTGAATGTCAATATATGAAAATGATTACTCTTGAAAAAGTGTATGATGCAATAGTAAATGAGAAATATGTGATAACTGTTCCAAAAAAAATCGCAGATAAAGCTCGTTTGGCAATTGATAGAATGCTTCAAATTAGTTAGCATGTGATTATTTTGGTTGGATTATTCAGTAAAATTCCTGAAGATATTACATTTAAAAAAAATATTGAACAATTTAAAAAATTTAAAAAATTAGTTAAGAGTAAAAAATACACTGAAGCCTTGAAATTAGGCTTAGATTACTTAGAAAAAGTTCCTTACAATCACGATGTATTATTTACCATTGGGGGAATATACTATTTAAAAAATAAATATCGCACTGCAATTTCTTTTTTTGATAGAGCACTTGAAATTGGTGATTCTGATGTTGAAGTTTTACTTTTGAAAGCATACTCACATAAAAAATTACAAGAAAATGAAATTACAATCAGTTGTTGTAATAAAATTAAAGATATTGATCCAAAAAATAAATCTGTATTAATTTTATTATCTGAATTGAATTATTAGATTTCTAAGCTAACATCAATTCCTTTTACTGAATTGGTTATACTTCCAATAGATATGATGTCTACTCCTGTTTTACCATATTTTGATATATTTTTGGAATTAATTCCACCTGATGCTTCTAACAATACATTTTTTCTTAATTTTTTATCTTTAAGAATTTTAATTGTTTTTATGATTTGAGATGGGGAAAAATTATCTAGCATAACTATTGTTGCTCCTTCTTGTGCAGCAAGAACTGCATCTTGTGCACTTTCAACTTCAACTTCAAATTTTTTATATTTTTTTTTAGTTTTTTCAATTAGTGTTATTAGAGATTGTTCAACTGCTATATGATTATCTTTAATCATTACCATTTCATCTAATCGTAATCTGTGTTTTTTACCTCCGCCAATTTCTACTGCTTCTTTATCAAAATGTCTTAATCCTGGTGCTGTTTTTCTTGTTGCATACAACTTTGTTCTCTTTGGAATTTTTTTAACAAGTAAATTTGTTTGTGTTGCAATTCCACTCATTCTTGTTATTATATTCAATGCTGTTCTTTCACATGTCAAAATTTTGTCTGCATTTCCTGTAATTTGCATAATCGTTTGATTTGGTTTTATTTTAGAGCCATCTTTGCTAATGATTGTTGCTTTACATCCTTTGATTGCAAAAATTTCTTTTGCATATTTTGTGCCTGCAACAATTGCATTTTCTCTTGAAATTATTTTTACTGATATTTTCTTCTTTGATAATAATGAACTTGTAATGTCTCCTTTACCAATATCTTCTGCAAGAAATTGCTTTAGCTGTTTTTTTATATTAAATGACAATATTGTGGTTAAATGTTAATATGATTTTAAGGATTTAGAATTTTTTTATGTCACTTTGATTGCATATTTACCTTTTTTAGTAATAGATAATATTTTTGAAATTTGTGAATTTGATGGATCCACTACTAAAACAACTCCACTCCAATCTGGTGTTAAGTCTGATGATTTACAAACTGGACAAACTTTTTCTGTTGTTACATGTTTGCATTTTCTGCATGCCATTTCTCTTGCCATTTTAACTTGCCTCTACTTTTGCTGTTTCACTTGAACTACCTGCTTTTTTAATTTCTTCTTTAATCCATTCATCTGCTCCGAGGAATGGTTGTCTACAAGTAATTCCAATTTTACCCATTGCAGCAGCTTTTCCTAATGATACTGCAGTTATTCTTGCACGTAGTGTTGAACCAACTTTTAATGTTCTTCCACTTTGATTAGCTAAAATTAATCCCATCTTTACATCACTCTTTAGATAATCATCCATAACTTGTGATAAGTGAAGTAATGCATCAGTTGGACCAATTCTAACAAATGCTCCAAAGTCTGTAATGTCCACAATTTCCCCTTGAACAATTTCTTGCAATTTTGGATAAAATGTAAGTGCCTCAAATTCTACTTTATGGAATGTACCTCCATCACCTGCAATCATTTTTCCCATTTCATCAACTTTAGCATCTAAAATCATGATGATGTACCCTAATTCTGCATTAATCATACTCTCGTATTTTTCTTTAAGAATATTGACTGCTGCCTTTTTGAGCGTAGTTCCAAACAAGCTTGGAGGAATCCTAACAACATCAACTAGGGTAGATATAGAAAACAACTGTTATGTTTTTCTTGAATTTCAATTTATGAATCTTTGGGTGATTTGACTTGGATTTCTAAAGATTTTGATGATTTTTGAAAAAAAACTACAATTTTTTTCTATATCTGACTTATCTTTAAATATTGTATCTTGGTTTTTTCTTCCAATGGTTGGTATAGATCAAGTTCTTGAAAAACTTAGTACTGTCATTGATCCAGATTTAAAAAAAGATATTGTGTCAATGGGTATGATTAAGAATTTAGAACTTAATGATGGTAATCTTAAATTTACTTTAGAATTAACAACTCCTGCATGTCCTTTCAATGTAGAGATTGAAGATGATGTAAGAAAAGCAATTGCAGAGCTTTCAGACTTAAAAAATTTTGATTTGAATGTAACTGCAAAAGTAATGGAAGGTCGTTCACTTGATGCCGATACTCAAATGGCAACTGTTAAAAATATTATTGGTGTCGCTAGCGGAAAAGGTGGCGTTGGTAAATCTACTGTTTCATTAAATTTGGCCTTAGCATTATCTCAAACAGGAGCTAAAGTGGGCTTACTTGATGCAGACATCTATGGACCAAGCATTCCTTTGATGTTGGGAATGAAGGATGGTTCTATGGAAGTTGAAAATAATAAACTTCAACCTGCAGATTGTAATGGATTAAAGGTTGTATCATTTGGTTTTTTTGCAGACCAATCTAATCAAGCAGCAATTTATCGTGGTCCTATTATTTCTGGAATTTTAAAACAATTTTTAGTTGATACTAATTGGTCAGAATTGGATTATCTTATTGTTGATCTTCCACCTGGTACTGGGGATATCCCATTAACCCTTGCCCAAACAATTCCTATTACTGGTATTGTTGTAATTACAACGCCTCAAGATGTTGCAAGTAATGTCGCAGTTAAAGCAGTTTCAATGTTTGAAAAATTAAATGTTCCAATTATTGGTGTGATCGAAAATATGAGTCATTTTATTTGTCCTAATTGTAATGACAAACATTACATCTTTGGTAATGGTGGTGCAAAGAAAATTAGTGAACAATTTAAAATTCCATTTTTAGGAGAAATTCCATTGAATTATGGAATTATGTCTGGTTCTGATTTAGGCAAACCTATTATGATTACAGATGCTAATTCTCCAAGTGCTGAAGCATTTAGGGCTAGTGCAAAAAATGTAGCGGCACAATGTAGTATCATTGCATCTAATTTACAAGCAGAGCTAGCATCTGAGAAAAATAATTCTGGATCTAATAGCGATACACCTACATCTAAGAATTCCTCATCTTAATCTGATTGTTGTGAAATTACCTGATTCCTTAAGAGAACAATTGAAAATCCCTATGGGATTATTGTTGCCAATTGGTCAAGATAATAAAGAAAATATTCAAAAACATCTTTTAAACAATTCTTACATTATCACCGTTGGGGATAGGACAACTGAAAAAATGATTGAATATGAAATAATTCCTTCATTGCAAATAATTGATGGTTTAGAAAAAAGAATAAAACGAGAATTTCCAAAAATTGGTAGTGAATCTGAATTAAAAATTGATAACCCGGCAGCTGAAATCACTTTACAAAGTATTGAAATAATTAAAAAAGCATTTAAGATGACTGCTCCTGTTCGATTGATTGTAAATGGTGAAGAGGATTTGTTAGTATTGCCTGTTTGTATACATGCTCCTGAAAATTCAGTTGTTTTGTATGGTCAACCAAATAAGGGACTAGTTTTAGTACAAATTAATACAGAAATTAGAAATAAAGCACAATCATTACTTGATATGATGAAGTAATTGGGGCGTGATGAGACGGTGGCTGTATGATTTGTGATTACCCCACATAAACTCTGACCCTTTTTATTCATAATTTTGTAGAATCAAATTCAACCCATTATCTTACAACATTTGACATTTCAAGATAAACAGTAATTACTTTACAAATTGTTATGAAATTAGATCCTGATCTTAAATTACAAATATTAGAAAAAGTTGGAATTTATTCTGAGAGATTTTCAATTTCCGAACCTACAATTTTGTTAACCACCAAAGAAGTATTTGATACACCTAGAGAAATGACTGAAGGAAGACGTACATCAGCTTACAAATATTATGGTGTCTCATACTTACAACATAATTTGGTTTTCATTAACGTTAGAAAAATTCCTGATGAAAAAACTCTTGAAAACACACTTGTTCATGAATTAATCCATATGCGATTTCCATATCTTGCTCATGGAAAAAGATTTAACAAATTAGTAAGGCAAGGACTTCGCGGTAAAACGTTTTCTGCATATCAAAAAAGAAGTAAGATTCCTTCTCTTTGATTTATATTTACAATAAAATGGGCAATTTAATATAGTATGAATTTTGCTGAAATTATTCCATTTATTTGTGGAATTGCATCATTTTTGGTAGCCGGTGGCTTGGTTGTTTGGATAACTAAACAACCTTCTGGAACTAAAGAAATGATAGATATTTCAAATGCCGTTAAGGAAGGTGCTTCAGCATTTTTAAAGCGTGAAATGAAAATTATTGTGCCAGTTGCAATTGCACTTTCAGTAATTATTGGTGCATTTTTACAACCATCAAATGGAATTGCATTTGCTGTAGGTGCGGCATTATCTGCAGTAGCAGGAATTATCTCATTAAAAATTACAGTTAAAGCCGCAGTAAGAGCTGCAAATCTTAGCAGTCAGGGTCTTGGTAAAACTTTTGCTATGGCCTTTAGAGGTGGTGCTACTGTTGGATTAGCAGTACCCGCAATGGCTCTTTTAGCAATTACTGGTTTATACTTGATTTATCCTGATCCAATTACTATTGCAGGAGTTGGAATTGGAGCAAGTCTTATTGCATTATTTATTAGAATTGGTGGAGGCATCTTTACTAAAGCTGCAGATATGGGTGCAGATTTAGTGGGAAAAGTTGAAGTAAATATTCCTGAAGATGATCCTCGTAATCCTGCAACAATCGCAGACAATGTTGGTGACAATGTTGGTGATGCAGCAGGAATGGGTTCTGATGTTTATGAATCATATATCGTTACAATACTTGCAGCATTACTCATTGCAGCATTAATTGGTGCACCAAACTTTTTCCTTTATCCAATTTTGATTGGCTCCTCTGGAATGATTGCATCAATTATTGGTGTTGTAATTGTAAGTTCAAAAGGTGTAACTGATGTCATGAAACCTCTTAATCGTTCATTTTATGTTTCAGCTGCAATTGCAATTGGATTAAACTATGTCTTTATCACACAATTGATTGATCAATCTTCTACAGCATATGCTTTGTTTGGAACCACTGTAATTGGTGTCATACTAGTTCCTGTTATTCAAAAAATCACTGACTACTATACAAGTTACAAAAAAGCTCCAGTAAAGGAAATTGCAGATTCTGCCAAATGGGGATATGCATCATTGACTTTAATGGGAATTATCAAAGGCATGCAATCTACAGGACCATTTATGATTGCATTAGTTGTTGCAATTATCATATCTTATTCTATTTCTTCTGCAGCAGCACCTGAAGGTGCAGACCCCGTACTCTATGGTATTTTTGGAACTTCTTTGACTGCAATGGCAATGTTGAGTCTTGCAGGTATTGTTCTAAGTATTGATGCCTTTGGTCCAATTGCAGATAATGCAGGAGGAATTGTAGAGATGACTAAAATGGGTGAGGAAAACCGTAAAGTCACAGATGAAATTGATGCAGTTGGAAATACTACTAAGGCTGTTACTAAAGGATTTGCCATAGCAAGCGCTGCACTAGCTGCACTAGCAATGATTCAAGCATTTCAATTTGAAGCTGCACATGTATTTGCAGGTGTATTAGATTTAGATTATAGTTTAACAAATCCTGCAATCATTGTTGGATTATTAATTGGTGGATTAATTCCATTTATTATTACAGGTCAACTAATCAATGGTGTATCGAGAGCTGCAGGTAAAATGGTTGATGAGGTAAGAAGACAATTCAAAGCTGATTCTGGCATTCTTGCAGGGACTTCCAAACCTGATTATGCTAAATGTGTAGATATTGCAACTGTGGCTTCAATTAGAGAACTCTGGAAACCAGCACTTGTAGCAATTCTTTCTCCTATTATTCTTGGTGTTTTATTAGGTCCAACTGCTGTAGCTGGATTATTAATGGGGGCTGTTGTTACTGGAATATTGTTAGCATATCACTTAGCAAACACTGGCGGTGCATGGGATAATGCAAAGAAGTTAGTTGAAATGAATGGTGAGAAAGGTTCTGAAGTTCATAAAGTGGCAGTTGTGGGTGATATTATTGGAGATCCTTACAAGGATACAGCTGGTCCTGCACTTAATACTGTAATTAAATTACTTAATACTATTGCAATTGTATTTGTATCTGCTTTTGTTGCAATACTAGCAATCTAATTATTTAATATTCAAAAATTTTTACCTTACTAAATTTTTAAAAATTAGTTTTATTTTATTTCTTAGATTATTTATACAACTTAAAAAAATTAATTTTTTTAAAAAAGAAAAAATGTTTAAGGACAGCCTTCCATTTTTTGAATGAAATAACCTTTTTCCTTAATTGCCTGCTCTACAGGCTGTGGGCAAGATTGGGAGTGACAGAATTGACATTCGTTTTGTGTCATTTCAGCTTCTCCCTCTCCTATTTCTTTTAACCATTCTTTGCCAAATTTAATTGCCTTAGGATGATCTTTTTCACCAGTAATTACATCAAAGTGCATGGTGTGTCCATCTGCTGCTTTGACATAAGTGTCGTATACGTGAATTTCCATAATTTATAGTGAAAAAGGGGATATTTAATCCAAAAGATGATTCTACATGCTTACATTTATGGATATTTTATTTTTCTTCAATTTGAATTTCTACAGAATCAGATTCAAGAACAAACGCCCTGAAATTTTTGTTTATTCCTGAATAAATAACCCATACATACGGATTAATTTGCATAAATTTTTTATCTGTATTTGAAGGGTATGCTTCTCCTTTTGGATGTGAATGAAAAATTCCAATAATTTCTAAATTCAATTCTTTACATTTTTTATGCATTTCTAAATTTTGTTCTGGTGATAATGTGAATTCTATTGGTGATGACTCGATATTTTCTGTTAACCAAATTTCTTTTACTATGTTTTCTTCATTAATTTTATTTCCGTATAAAATTGCACATGATTCATTTGGTTCTTCATCATTAGTATGATCTAAGAGAATTTTTTTCTGTAATTTTGAAAGAATAATTTTCTGCAAATCTATTCTACGATGATTGTACCTTGCATCCAAGTGTGCAACATACAATAGTATGGAATTTCACCTGCAGTTTCTGGAGTCCATTCAAATGAGTCCTCTGCATACATAATTCCAGTATCAAATGTTCCACTTGGTGAAGGACTTAATCCATCCACTGTTCCTGCAGTAAAGGAATGCA
>SXGQ01833766.1_pt1 | contig 16241 bp, 11 predicted proteins | sample 3178371 | NCBI WGS metagenome assembly SXGQ01 (sample SAMN11356859, study PRJNA531348) | freshwater metagenome | isolation source: freshwater sample F1-20 | place: China: Fuxian Lake, Yuxi | collected 2017-12-25
CCCAAGTTCATCCAGAATCAGCACGTCGAGTTTCGAGAATTGTTTTCGAAGTCGCAGCAGCACACGGTCTTGAGGTGCTGACACTTTCAGGGACACCTGAATCTCTTATTCTGCGCGGCAGAAAGGCGCGCGTCTATGGCTCGGAAGAGAACTTCAGTGAAGTTGAAGGACACCCGTCGGCGGTACACCGAGGAGTTCAAGAATGAAGCTGTTCAGATGCTGCTGGATGGCCACTCAGCTCCTTCGGTAATGGACCGACTGGGCCTGCCAAATGTGAACATGCTGTACCGCTGGAAGAAGGAGCGAATTGCCTCAAGTGGTGTTGTGGCTGGAAGTCTGGAAGCTCGAGTTCGCGAGTTGGAGAACGAACTGCGACGGGTGGAGCGGGAGCGTGACATCCTAACAAAAGCGTTGGCCATTTTCGGCCGCAGCGAATAGCGGATGTCTATCAGGTCGTGGATCTGATCATTCAGGCCGGGATTGGGTCAGTGGTGGAAGCTTGTCACATCCTCGACGTGAATCGAACTGCGTTCTACGCCTGGCGAAATTCCGATGCGACGATGTTTCAGCAGGACGATGAGAAACTGGCTCCTGCGATACGAGACATCTTTACGAAACATCGACGTCGTTACGGTGCTCGGAGGATTGCCAGCGAACTCCAGGATCGGGGGCACGTGTGCAGTCCAAGGAGAGCTTCGAGAATCATGAAAACACAGGGTTTTCGAGCCATTCAGCCGAAATCGTTCGTGCCGAAGACAACCAACAGTCGGCATCGACTGGGGTATGCAGCGAACCTTCTGGCCGATGCAGAGGCACCAGTTCGAATGAATCAGATCTGGGTCGCTGACATCACCTACATTCCACTCCAGGGAGGTGTCTTCTGCTACTTGGCTCTCGTGATGGATCTGTTCTCGCGTCGCATCGTCGGCTGGGCTCTGATGGACAACATGTCTGAGTCTCTGGTCATCGAAGCTCTGCGAAACGCCATCAAGGGAAGGCAGCCTGCTACAGGGCTGATCGTTCACTCTGACCGAGGTGGCCAGTACGCCGGCAAAGCCTACCGTCGCCTTCTTCGCAGCTCCGGATTCCTTGAGAGCATGAGCCGTGCCGACAACTGCTATGACAATGCATTCATGGAAAGCACGATTGGAACCATCAAGACCGAGCTCGAAATGACCGAATTCAAAGACATCAAGGCTGCACTCAAAGACATCCCGGAATTCATCCGTTACTACAACTTCGATCGCAAACACTCCGCGATCGGATACCACACCCCAGCTCAGTTCGAAAAACTCAACGCCCGCAAAAAATAAGAGAATGACCTGTCCCTGAAAGTGTCAGCACCTCAACGCTCCTCGAATCTCACTGAGACACTCACGCATTAGCGCCGAGATCTTGAACGCATTTTTCCAGAATGTCCTGCAGCGCCGCAGCGCATCGACGCTGGCCTCACTACTGATGATAAGCCCATGCAATGGTATCACTATTGGTGAACGGAAGTAGCAACAAAACAACGGAAGAAATGAACTTGAAACTGACGTTGCTTTCCTCACTGATGCATTGCTCTCCATTTTCACTTTGCCTCAAATACGCAATCTCCTTCGTAGATAGATTTCATTTTCCAGGCTTTCACTTGTTTAACCTCCATATCGCCGTTCTTTGTGAAAAGGCTTATGCCAAGATGATTTGAAGAATAGTCTCGCCAAGCTACGGCAGCCTGCCGGTCGTTAGCAAAGACTTCAATCATGCTCTTGTCAATAAAGATACGCAGAGTCAGGTCTTCATTCTCATCGAGTTGAAACGGAGGCTGTATGTAGCCCACAGTCAATGACTTTTTTCCCACTCCGGAGGCAATCGTAAACCCATTCTCACCTTTCTCATCGCACAGAAGATTGATACCGAACTCCTCTGCATGGGGTGCGGTGATAACAACCTCCAGTTCCATCGCGTCACCCTCGATGCCTTCAAGAAGCTGGTGTGTGTTGCTTCTGATAGTGATGTTTGTCAGAGTCTTTTGTTCCTGGCGGAGTGTTTCCAGTTCCCGCAGGGGCTTCATCCGTAGCACCCCGTCCTCAGGTAAGCTAAGTTCTCTCGGTAAAGATTGAATGCCCTGTTGACAGTTCTCCTGAATCAACAAGTTGTCGAAATTCCTCGAGCGTTCCGTCGTCTGCATTCCATTCACCCAAGGGGTGCACCATGCCCACATCACCCTACGGCCATCCTTTGTCTCCAGCGATTCCGGCGCGAAGAAATCCCACCTAGCCCAATTCAGCATGGCATGGCGATCCGGCAGGAACTTTTCATCCCGAAAGTCACCTAGGTAGTAGCGAGCACCCAAGCCGTGGCTTATGCAGAGCAACATCCATTTGTCGCCAAGCTTGAACATATTGGAGCACGAGGTATCTTCGCTTTTGTTGACACCCAGGTCTGTGGGAAAGCTCGGGTGGAAAAATTCTCCCAAATACAGCCAATTCTTGAGATCCTTAGACCGCATCAGCGTAGGATCGTTTCCGCCACTCAACGCATAGTAGGTATCACCATTTACCCAGCAATCAGGATCCCAGTGCCGCATCGAAGGTTCTTTGCCGTCGGCATCCAGCGGATTGATCGGAACAGGCTTGGTCCAATTCTCGAGCGAGTCATCCAGGGCAAAGGCAAGTTGGTTTCTGCCCGACCCTTGACCATGGTAAATCATGGCCGGCCTGCCGTCCTTGGTGAAGAAACCCGTGCCACTAAACATGCCGTGTCCTGTCGTCTTGGGCGTTAGGGTCGTCGGATGCCATTTCCAATGCACCATATCGGTGCTGGAGACATGTGCAAAAGCGCATCCTTCATTGTGGTTGTAGATGTAGAATAGGTGGTATCTGCCTTTGTAAAAAAACGCGGTATTGGGATCTGCTGGAATCGCACCACTTGGCCCAGGGTGGGCAAGGTGATAAGTAAGCCACGTTTTCGGCGGGCTCAAAGGCATTGCAAGCGATTCGAACTGCGAGATTTTTTGGGAGACGGCGAACAGAACTGCCGAGTCGGTTTCGAGCACCAAACGTCCACTCTCAATCTTGGCCCCACCGGCTAAGCTATTGATAGGGAACCGTCCCATCAGGTCGGTCTCCATTCCTTTTTCGAACGTCCACCAAGCATAGGGCTTGATGGCAGACTCTTTGTTTGGCTTCAACTCCCGGATCTCTTCAACAGTAAGGGCACGATCGTAGATCCTTGCATCCTCGATCGTCCCCTGGAAATTCTGCCCGGTAATTGCTCCTCGATGTCTCAAGCCGAAGACAGCAAAGTTGTCCTTCGTATGCAGAAGATCGACGTTGTTCGCTTCATAGGAGTCGTATTGTTCGCCATTGCGATAAAGAGTGAGTTGTTTACCCTCATAAACAATCGCCAACTGGATCGGCGTATTTCCTGTGTAGGTTTCAACCTCACCGGCAAGTGGGTTTTGTTGGGTACGAGCAAAGTTGTTACTTCCTGCCATCCATTTGCCATTAACCCTCTCGCCATAAACGATCCCGTCAAATTGATCACCTCGCTGGATCGTAAGCGCGCTGCCGCCACGCTGCAAAAGATTCGCGGGAGAGACCCAAGTAATCAGGGTTTTGTCGCTTGGCTCGCCGCTCACGGTTTCATCGGCGAACAACGCCATGATTGAGAGGAGCAAAGCGGCCGAGAGGCAATGACGTCGGGCGATTAGAAACATAATGATCCGTAGCGGTGAAGATTTGTACAACCAGAAAAACACTAGCTGAGTAAAATTCGGGTATGTCATTCTGGCTCAACCACGCAACTGACAGCCCAAAGGTAGCGATTGTTGCTGAGCTTGTTGCTGGTCTTGATGACTATTTCATTCTTGCCTTGCTGGAGATCAATAGGCAATCGCACCGTCTCCAGCCCGTTCACATGCTGTAATTCGGCGATTTTTTTGCCATTGAACCACACGCCTGCATAGTCGTCGGCAGCAATTCGCAGAAAGGCTTTGCGGGGTTGGTCACTGTCTACGCTCGCTTTGGCATAGACGGACTGGTTTTCGAGTTGACCAAACAGACGATTTAGAGATAGCCAGGTGTGGTCGCTGTTGATGGTATGGACCGCTTTGACTTGCTCTCCATCCCGGATCCGTTCGCCCCATTTCTCACCACTGATTCGCTCAGCAAATTCTGCGTGTTGAAATCCCTCCCATGTGTCGCTGCCTGGAAATGGGTCGGTTACCTGCCAAGTCGTCGGTGTGATAACTGCAGGAGCCTTGCTTCCGAGGACGCGGTAATAGTAGAGGATGCTTTCGGTATCATCTGGACGACAGCCGGTCGACAATGAAATCGAGGAATGAAATGCAATTGGATCGGGCCCAAAGAAGCGATAGAAAACACCATCCTGGTCATTGCGGCTACGGTTCTTGTGCCAGGGGCATCCGAACCAAGGTGTCTGGCGATCGTTAAATCCCCATGTGAAGCCGTAGTCGTCTTCCATGTTGCAGCCTCGTATGGCGTGCGGATCTGTTTCGCCATCAATCAAAATTCGCATCCCGCCGGTATGAAACACCATGTCGCTGTGTTCCTTCTGTATCGCCCCCATGAACAAGCCAGCGACGAACCCACGCCCCTCAGCGTCGAGCATCTGGAAGCCATCTCGAGGCACCGCTGGCTTTTTGAGGTTGTAAGCGGCATGAAAGCGAAACGGGGTAATCAGTGTTCCCTCTGGATATTGATGCCAGTTGACCATCGTATCGACCAACTGATCCTCGGATGCCCGAATGCTGATTCGGCATGACTCTCTGAACGGGATCGGCATGTAGCAGTTGTAACCCGGGGTGCCAGGTACACCTGGAGCTGGATTTGGTACTACGACAATACCAGCACTGTTGATGAAGTAGTCCTCCAAATCGTGCATAACACCGAAGAAAGGCCGCGAAGGAACATTAACTTGCGGAACGTCTGCTCCATCAACAGTGATCTCAATACTCAAATTCTGCGCAAAAAGCTGCCAAAAACTTCGGACCGCTCCGGGGCCTTTTACATTCAGAATATCGACTGTCTCCCCTTTTTTCACCACAGCATGCGTTACGACTCGCTGGCTTTTAAATTCCATCGGTAACTGAATCATCGGGACCGCTGGGTCAGGGAATGTCCCAGGAATGAGCATCTGCGATTGCTCGGCCTGCAAATCTTGAGCAACCACATAGGGTGAAGAGAACACAATAAAAACTAGTGTCACAGAGAAGCAAACAGCATTTGAACGGAGAGCAGGAGAGTAGTGCATCAATAGGTCCATGAAGAAATTGAATTTAAAGAGAGTGGCCACTTGCCATGACGTGGGTTGCAGTATCATTTTGTTGTCCACGCGGACCGCAATTCATGCACTTGCAGTTTGAGCACGTTTGCCGATCCACCACGGGTTTCCAGAAAAATCCGTCGATTCTCTGGCTTACTGTTGAACGGCATCGGCATGTAGCAAAGCCCATCGTTTGCGAAAACTTCAAGACCAGTGCGATCGCAGTAGATCGTGAGTCGAAGTGTTCCATCTCGAAATGGAGCAGGTGCGCGTTGACCGTTGACTGTCAGCTCCTGCTTCTTCGCATCATAAATAATCATTGAATCACGGATGTTAAAGACGATCTCGTTCGCATCGCCCGGAACTATCTCGGTGCGTATTTCGAGCAATTCGACTTGAAATTCATCGAGCGGATTTTTGTCGCCCGGCTTCAATGTCATCGCTTCCAGGGCAAGCGTCTTGCCGCGAAGTGATTCGAGTTCCTTCACTGGCGAGAACGTCAGGCAGAGCCCCTCGGTCGTGCTGACAAGTTTGAGTTCCAGCGGAACTGTCATCGATTGATTGAAGCTCATCCCGCGAGTCTCGGTCTGAAACCAGCCAATCTGAATGCGACGTCCATCCTTCGCGGGAATGTCGCTGAAGGTTTGCGGAGCGTAGAAGCCTCGGCCGCGATGTCCGGGCAACTTCGTTTGCTCGGGCTTGAAATGTGTCCCGTCAAAAGTCCCAACGGCATACTCGCTGTTCGCGCCAAGCAATACCCATTTCTTTTTCGTCACATCACCATCGACCGGAAGTTCAAAGAAGTCGGGGCATTCATACAGGAATGCGGTTCCTGCAATTCCCTCAGTGATACTTGCAAGGGTCCATTCGCGGAGGTTAGGAGATGTAAAGAAATGGATGGTGTGTTTCCCTTGCAATTCCACATAGAGCACCATGACCCACTTTTGAGTCTCTTCATGCCAAAACACTTTAGGGTCGCGATTGCCACCCGTGATCTGCTGAAGGACCGGGTTACCGGAATACTTGGTAAAGTTGCGGCCGTCCGTACTGTAGGCAATACCCTGCACGGTAGGATTTCCAGCAGCGGTGTAGATCAGCACCAATGGTGGTTTGCCTTCTTTACCGAAGCCGCTGGTGTTATTCCAATCCACCACGGCGCTGCCGCTGAACATCGGACCCATCGCGTCGGGCAGAAGCTTGTCACCAAGTTCTTCCCAATGAACGAGATCTTTGCTGACAGCATGGCCCCAATGCATATTCCCCCAACCCCAGCCGTAGGGATTGTGCTGAAAGAACAGGTGATATTCGCCGTTGTAGAAGACGCAGCCATTCGGGTCGTTGTTCCAGCCTCGTTGCGGCGAAAAGTGAAACTGTCCCCGTAACGGCTCGCCATAGATCGCATCGGCATCTTTGAGTTTGTCACTCGTTTCCATACGGCTCAGAGCCGTGGAACCGTCCGCACGTTTGTCAACACGAAGCGTCAACGACTTACCGTGCCAGGCGGAGAGATCCATCGTTGCCCACCAGTCTGGATCCGCATCAGCCAGTTCAACATCGTTTCTTACGATGACCTGACCATCAACAAGAAGCGTCAGCAGTCGCTTGGCGGCCCCATTTTTGACGGGGATGTGCAGATAACGCGAAGTTGCGATGAGCATGCGTTCCGCATCCTTCACCGAGCCTTTAGGTTTCACATCTGTTTGTACGACATGATCGACATTGATGTGTCCCCAGCCGCCCTGTGCATCGTCAAGGATTCGCAAGGTCGCCATTTTCCCGGCGAACTCCGTCACTTCCCAGGAATCAACTTCGAGAGCTTCGGTGCCACCGGCCGCGTCGTTCGGACCGGTCGAAGTGCGAACGACCTTTCCATCAACCAACAATTGCAAAGCGAGCTGCTCGGGGTTCTTTCCGCCGCCGATCAGGAAGGAAATGAACTGCCGTTCGATACGAAACTCCGGGGACGTCAGTGAGCCGACAGAATCATCGCCGTTGAAGAAGGTGTTCACGAGCCCCTTGCCGCGAAAACCATCGAGCTGCATTTGCCCGGCCAGAGTTCCTTTGGCTGGACCTGGACCAAACGCTTCTCCAGTCACAATCCACGAATCGTAGGTGTCTTTTTCGAAATCGGCGATGAGGATGTCGTCGGCACCTGTTGCTGTGTTCAAGAGCGCCGAAATAAACGGCATAACAACGAAGAATGAAATGAGTGTTTTTCTCATGGCAGGTCTTTCTGCTTGAACACTGTAGAGTCAAAAAATCCAATCCGTGCCGTGTCTGTGAGCCCTCAACGCTGAATAGCTCCCGAATATGCGCAAACGGCTGCAGCGACAGAGCAGGCATTCAACAGGTTGCTCTGGTGAGTTTCCCCGCGCAGAACCCCGAGCAGGACTGCCGCGGTGAACGAGTCACCAGCTCCCACGGTATCGCAAACCAGCGTTGGAATCGCAGATTGCTCAACAAGCTCATCGGGAGTCACCAACAGAGCGCCTTCGGCACCTCGCGTCATTACAACAAGATCCAGCTTCTGCTTGTCGATCACCCGGCGCAGTAACGCGCCCGGTGGCTCATCCACCGGGATTTCGAATGCGTTACAGACCGCGAATAACTCGTCATCGCTAAGTTTGAGGATGCTCGCGAGCCGAATCGAATCGCAAATCATGGCTTTGTCATAGAACGGGGGGCGCAGGTTGATGTCCAATATTCGCGGTACACCGGCCTCCTGTGCTGCTCTCAGGTATCTGCGGATCGTGTTCCTGGACAGTTCAGATCGTTGACCCAGCGTCCCGAAATAGACAGCGTCTGCATCTGTAAGACGGCATTCCACGTCTTGGTTCCACTCGATCCGATCCCACGCGGATCCTTCATGAATCGTGTAAGAAGCGTTGCCGTCCTGATCAAGGACAACGCTCACGGTACCGGTTCGGGAGTTCGGAATGACCTGCAGTCGATTGATGTCGACGCCGAATCCACGCAGAATGCTGATTGCTTTCTGACCGTAGTCGTCATCGCCAACAGCACTGATGAATGCAACGTCAGCTCCCAGAAGCGCAGCGTGACCTGCGAAGTTGGCCGGCGCTCCTCCAAATCGAGCGGCGTCCGGAAACAGATCCCAAAGAACTTCGCCGAGTGAAATGATGCGCGCCGCTCTCATTCGTTGATACCCAGATCATGTTCAATTTGCTCGAGTGCACGCCCTTTCGTCTCCGGGACCATGGCCTTGACCCAAACAAGCTGCAGAACCATCATGAAACAGAAGAACGCAAAGACAGTGCCAGGAGCAAACGCACTGACCAATGATGGAAAGAACAGTGTCAACAGTGCTGCAAATATCCAGTGCGTGAAGCTGCCCAGAGCCTGCCCCTGAGCCCGATATCGGTTTGGAAAAATCTCGGAAATGAAGACCCAGATGACAGCTCCCTGGCCAACCGCATGTGCCGCAATGAATGCGAAGATACAGGCAGGAACGACGGAAAAGTGCTCCGTATAAAACGCCCAGGAGCATAATCCGAGCGACACAATGTATCCGAATGAACCAATGTAAAGCAGGGTTCTGCGGCCCAGACGATCGATCAACCACAGGCCTATGAAGGTAAAGATCAGGTTCGTAACACCAATGCCTATGGACTGCAAAAGGGCGGCTTTTTCCTCAAGGCCAGTCAGTTCAAAAATCCGCGGTGCAAAGTAGAGCACAGCGTTGATTCCCGAGAGTTGATTGAAGAACGCAATAAGAAATGCAAGCAGAATTGGCACAGTCAGTCGCCGGCTCCAGAAACGATCAGCGACGACACGATCGTCCGACGCCATGACGATTTCATTGACTCTCGACTCGACTTCAGAGTCGGTGAGATTCCGATCGACAAGTTGAAGTACTGCTCTTGCGCCTTCAATGTCCTTCCTGCGCCCAATCAGCCATCTCGGACTCTCTGGCAGACTCAGACACAGCAAGCAATAGAGAAACGCAGGGATGGCCTCAACGCCCAGCATCCATCGCCAGTCATTCTCACCGACGTTAGCAAGCGCTGCGTTCGACCCGAACGCCACAAGGATTCCAAAGACAATGTTGAACTGAAACAGCCCGGTCAGCCGCCCTCGGAGATGAGGGGGAGAGATTTCAGAGATAAACAACGGAGCTGTCACTGTAGAAATACCCACACCGAGACCACCAATGAAACGCGCGACCATCAGCCAGACAGGTGTACTTGCAAGCCCAGACCAGACGGCAGAGACAAAATATAAGATGCCGACCCAGAACAGTGTGGGCTTTCGGCCAAGCCGATCAGTTGGCCAGGCCCCAACCAGTGCACCCAACACGGTCCCCCATAGCGCCGAACTCATGACAAGCCCATGCATCACTGGCGACAGTTGCCACAGTTTTTCGATCGCCTTTTCTGCCCCGGAGATCACGACGGTGTCAAATCCGAAGAGAAATCCGGCGAGCGACGCCGTCAATGACCAGAAAACAAGACGAAGATTCAAGACTCTGACTCCGCTAGGCTGTTTGTGACGGGTTGCGATGATAACCTCCTGTTCCGCAATAGAAATGGAACAGATTGCCAATTGTTTGTCACAGATTTCGGCAGGCATGAAGATGTCGTGACCGCTCACCACGCAGTTTTGGATCATCCCGAGGTGCTTTTTTATGCCCAGAGGCATTGCCACGCCACCAGGTTTTGTGATGTGGAAGTCCGTTCCATCGGAGCAAACGGATGGTTGGCAGAGGCAGTGGTTCGGAAACGAACTCGACCCTGCGGCAGTATTTAATGTTCGAGGAATCGGAATTCGCGAACCGATGTTCAATGCCGATGTTCATCGCCCAAATGGTACGGGCGACTGGCTCATCATGTTCTTTCACGAGCCGGTCCGATTGCAGCGTGGGCAGAAAGAACCATCCGCAGTCGCAAACAGCCTGATACTCTGGCCGCCCGGCGCGGAACAGTTCTATAGCTGGAGCAGAGCTGCCAACATCGAGCCGCACTCTTGGATGCATGTGGAAGGGATGTGGGTCGCAACACAGATCGAAGAAAACCGTCTGCCGCTGGAAGTACCGGTAACGATCAAAGATGAGTCGCTCGTCATCAGTATATTGCATCAGTTGATGAATGAGATGACGCAGAATGAAGTGGCAGATCCGATCATCCTGCAGAATCTCTTTCAGAACTGGGCTCGCTCATTGGCAAGGTTTCTACAAACACGCGACCCACAACACCGCATCCCGCCAACTCTGCTGAAGGTCCGTGATTACCTGAATGAGCACTTCACGGAATTGACTCCACTAGATGAACTGGCTCGGATTGCGTGCATGTCGCGCAGCCATCTCTCCCATCAATTCCGCGAACACTTTGGCACAACGATCAGCAGTTACGTCATTCGCAAACGCATGTCAATTGCTCAAAGACTGCTCTACGACCTTTCTGTCCGCCCGGGTGAGATCGCCAAACGAGTCGGATATCCCGATATCTACCAATTCTCGAAACAGTTCAAAAAGACATTCGCCATATGCCCCTCGGAATACCGCAAGCAGCTTATTGCAAAACGCGACGTCCGATGACGGTTTCGATGAGACTTTCGTATCGGCCCCCTCTATTCAGCTTTGTTCCGCTTGCCGCCAACCCGGTCGTTACGAAATGATCTCTCGAATCACGTGCCCATGCACATCGGTCAAACGCCGATCGATTCCGTTGCTGCGGAATGTGAGCTTTGTATGGTCGATACCCATGAGGTGCAGTATCGTGGCGTGGATATCATAGACCTGAGTCGGGTTGTCTCGATCCAGCGGCTTGTAGCCCCATTCGTCGGACGGGCCGTAGGTGATACCGGGCTTGATTCCGCCTCCGCACAGCCAGTTGCTGAAAACATACGGATTGTGGTCGCGACCTTTGCTGCCCTGAGTCGATGGCATGCGTCCGAACTCGGTCGTCCACAGTACGATGGTGTCCTCGAGCAGGCCGCACTGTTTAAGATCCTTAATGAGCGCGGCCGCACCGATCGCCATGCCGTTCGCCAGCGGGCCATGATCGCGTTCGATGTCTTCATGGCTGTCCCAGTTGCGACGAGGAAAACTGTTGTCATTGCCCGACCAGATTTGCACGAACCGCACGCCTCGTTCCAGCAACCGCCTCGCAATTAAACATTTGCGGCCAAAGTACTCAGCTTCTTCGGGAACATTGATCTCGCTGTCATAGGTCTTGCCGGCTGTTTCCAGCCCATACATCTTCAGGATGTGGTCGGGTTCCTGACTGAGATCGAGAGCTTCCGGCGCACTGAGTTGCATTCTCGCTGCCAGCTCATACGTCTTGATTCGGGCATCCAGTCGTGAATCGCCAGGGCGCTGCTGTTCAAAGCCGCGATTCAATCGGTTCAAGAGTGCGAGTCCGTCACGATCACTGTCTTCCGTGACGAAATCAGACTTCGGCAACAGGTCTTCGATGGGAATGTCGCGCTGCGGAAATATGGTGGTCCCTTGAGTGCTCGCGGGCAGAAATGCCGACGACCAGTTCTTTGGGCCGTTTGATGGATAGCCTCGATGATCAGGCAGCACAACGAACGCTGGCAGGTTGTCGTTCATCGAACCAAGGCCGTAGCTGATCCACGCTCCCATACCTGGAAAGCCTGGATTCTGAAAGCCGGTCGCCTGCAGAAACGTCGCTTGAGAATGCACGCCGGTTTTGCCGACGACGTCATGAATAAACGCCATCTCATCGACGACGTCACCAAGCGGCGCGACAACATCGCTGAGCATCTTGCCGCTTTGACCATACGGCTTGAACTTGAACGGCGACTTCATCCAAGGGCCAAGCCCATTCTGAAACGCTTCTACATGCTCACCAAAATCAGACGCTTCGCCATGGTGTTTTTCGAGCGCCGGCTTATAGTCCCACAGGTCTAAATGCGAAGCGGCTCCGGACATAAACAGCTGCACGATGCGCTTAGCCTTCGCCGGTCGATGCAGGGTCTTCAACGTGCCTCCTGAACCAACATCCGTTGCACCTGCTGCGGTTGCGGTCAGTCCGTCCGCTTGCAACATGGAAGCCAGTGCCAGTGCACCAAAGCCATGTGCGGAATGCGAGAGAAAGTCACGTCGATGGATCATGGAAACTTCCTTCAATGCAGAACTCGCAAGAGTTAGTCAACATAGACGAACTCGCTAAGGTTGAAGAGGACTCGGCACAAGTTGTCCATGCCGTGCTTGTCAGCGTAGGTGGTCAATTCGGTGAGTTCACTTTGCGTTGGTGATCGGCCAGAGATGAGTTGAAAGGCGCGAGTGACTTGTTCAGGCAGCGATGATGCTTCTGCGGAAAGTCTGCTCGCGAAGTATTTCGACATCGTCAGCGAAAAGCTGTTGTTGAGCAGCGAGAGTGCCTGAAGCGACGTCAACGTTTCGTTGCGCTGGGGTGTGCTTTGAGAAGAGTCTGCACAGTCGAGCGTCGTCATGTACGGGTCGGGCTGCGAACGGACGATGAAACGATAAATCGCACGGCGGTGCGAGGCTGGGTCGTCAGGATCGAACTTGTGGTATTCGTAATGCGGTGAGTGTTCGGGCCGCTCGAGCGAGAATAGATAATAACCTGGGCCGCCCATTTTCGTGTCGAGCTTGCCGCTGACGGCGAGCATTGTGTCGCGTATTTCTTCGGCTCCGAGTCGGCGGCGGTTCATGCGCCAGAGGAAGCGGTTGTCGGTTTCGATCGCGCTGTTGGATGCGTTGTGAACCGAGGATTGCTGGTACGTCGCACTGGTCACTATCAGTCGATGCAACTTCTTAAATGATTGACCGTTGTCGCGAAATTCCATCGCCAACCAATCGAGTAACTCGGGATGAGTCGGCGGCATCCCCATACGTCCAAAATCATTGGGCGTCTCTACCAATCCTCGACCGAAATGATGCTGCCAAATGCGATTGACGATCGAACGCCAGGTCAGCGGATGATCGGTTCGAGTGATCCATCGAGCGAGCGCTGCGCGACGGTCGCCTTCGTTATGATTCGGCGGCAGGTTGAATAGACCGGCTTCCGATATTGACAAATCCGAACTTATTTGAATCGGCAGCGTTCCCGGCACCGACGGTGAGAGCGGCTGCTGCACATTGCCCCGATGCAGCAGGTGGATCGCTCGCGGCTTGCCGTTTGTCGGACTGAAAGACCCCGTCGGCGTGAAGTGCGTTGCAGCCGCATAAACCAACTTACCTGAGGGCAAAGCTTTGAGCTGGCTCTCCAGCGACGCGATCTCCTTGCCAAGCCGTTCGCGTTCCGCAGTTCGCTCGGCAGTGGTGATGTGATCCAGAATGACTTGCCGCTGCTTTTGAGCTTCTGCCAGTTGCGTGATTGCAGCTTCGTCACCGGCGCTTGCCCAGATGCCGTCGGTGAGGTTCGACTTTCTCCAGCGATCCGGTGCCTCGATCGAATCCAGTGACGTCACCGCTGACTGCATCGCCACGTTGTTGCCAGCCTGATCGAACACCTGAAGTTCGGCCAGCGCCAGAATGAAATCGTTCTGTCGCGGAGCAAGTCTGGTGGCGGTGACGCGTACGAATCGAGCTTTAGTATTCGTAAGCTCGAATTCATAAGGAACAAGCCTAGGATTCGTGACATCCTTCGCAGTGGCATCGTGCAGTGTCGTGTCGCTGGCCGTTAAGCCGCCAGAAATCTTAAAGCGAGCTGGAAAGCCGAAGGGCGCGCCAATGTTGTTGAATTCGTCATGACAACGCCGTAGCACGATTTTCGAAATGTCAACCTCACGCCCCAGGTCAATCTGCACCCATTTTTCTACGTCTTGTTTTGGAGCGATGCCGCTGTGATAGCCGAACTGGGGTCGCGTGGCGGCGGGAGCGGCCCAGAGTTGCAGTTCTTCGATTTGCTTCTGGAGTGCGACTAACTCCGGCCCGCCGTCCTTCTGAATGGCCGCATTCAAAGTCGTGAGTGCGGCACGAGTTGACTTCAATTGATCGGCAAGTTGAAGACGCTGCTTCTCGATCTGAGGGTCAAGGTCATAAATCCGCTCTGCGCGATCGACCGCTGCGAAGACCGACTGCAGGTTGTAGTAGTGCGTTTGGGTAAAGGGATCAAACTTATGGTTGTGGCACTGGCAGCATTGAATCGTCACCGAGCAAAACGTATTCATCGTGTTGCTGACCATTTCATCGCGATCCGTGTGCCGAGCCACCTTGCCATCGATCTTAGATTCCGGCACTTCGACATGCCCGATAAAGTCCCACGGTCCCGCGGCAATGAAGCCCAATCCCAGGATGCCGTCAGCAGTGCCGGGAAACAGCACATCGCCCGCTAATTGTTCCTGGACGAAGCGTGAATACGGCTTGTCGTCGTTGAACGACTTGATGACGTAGTCGCGATACGGCCAGGCGTTTGGTCGCAATTTGTCTTTGCCGTAGCCGTGCGTGTCTGCATACTTCACAACATCGAGCCAATGCCGCGCCCATCGTTCACCATAATGTTCCGATGCCAGCAAACGATCGACGAGCCGTTCATACGCCGACGGCTTCGTGCCAGCGGGCTCCTGCTGTGACTCCTTCACGAACGCTTCGACTTCCTCAGGCGTGGGTGGTAGACCGATAAGGTCATAGTACACTCGACGAATCAAGTCGCGCGGTTGAGCGGGCTTTGATGGAGTGAGCTTTTGCTCGGCGAGCGTTTTGAGAATGAAAGCGTCGATCGGATTCGAGACGTCCGCACGGGATGCCGCTATCAACGCATTGATGTCCGGCTGCACCATGAGCTTGAACGACCACCAGTCCGAACCATCGACGACCGGATCTTCGATCGTAAACTCGTCGGGCCATTTTGCACCGGCTTTGATCCAGTCGGTAATCGCTGCGACTTCGGTGGCTTCAAGCGGTTCGCCCGACTTCGGCATCGTCGGCTTCTGGCCGTCGTGCGTGATCAGCACCTGAAGCAACGCGCTGTCATCAGGCTGCCCAGGTTCTACAAGGCCGCTGTCGAGCACATCGTCGCGCGACTGTAACGAGAGTTCGCCCTTGCGATCGATCGAGTTATGGCAACTGACGCAGCGATGTCCCAGAATGGGAACAACGCGATCACGAAACAGGTCTTCGGCGCAGACGCTGGTGTCGGTGAGGAATAGGCTACCCAAGGCCAGAACGACGACAGGAATCATTTTCTGTATCATATACTTCCTCGCGTAGAACGGCATTTCCAGGCTGGCGGCATCATTCACGACGGCCTTGAAATGTGATTGGAAAGGGCCGTCCTAAAGAGTTGTTTCCCGCCGCAAGGTGATTTGGTACCTGGAATCTCGTTTTACTTGCTTTTTCAGGTACCAATTCAAGCTCGGTCGCGCCACTGCTTCCATGAGTCGTACCTTACAGACAACTTACCGAAGTGAGTGACAGGCCCAAGCGATGAAGGAAGGCACATCGATCGACCCTGAACTGTACGAGCAGTTTCTCACGCTGTTTACGCGGGATCAGTTGCGCATTACCGCGTGGATTCGAGCACTCGTGCCCAACCATACGGCGGCGGCTGATGTATTTCAGGAGACGAGTCTGGAGCTATGGCGAAGTTTTCCGACGTTTCGGCCTGATACCGACTTCCTCCCGTGGGCACTTGGCGTCGCCCGGCACCAGGTGCTCAAACACTGGCGGACGGCGAAACGGGATCGGCTGAGCTTCAGCGAAGAATTCCTCCACGAACTTACCATCGAAGCGATCGAGCTGGGTGATGAACTATTGCCTCGTCAGGCCGCGTTGGATGAATGTGTCAAGCAATTGTCCGATCGCCAACGTGACCTAATTCACCGTTTCTACGGAGAAAACCAGACGGCCTCCGTCATAGCCGGTGCGTGGGAGCGTTCGGTGCATGCGATATACAAGTCATTGAAGGTCATGCGCCGGGCTCTGTTGGAGTGTGTCGAGGCGAAGTTGGCGGGGCAGGACGACCTTTATCGACTTCGCAAACGCATGGCGATTGCTCAAAGACTGCTCTACGACCTTTCTGTCC
>SXGQ01557486.1_pt1 | contig 16237 bp, 17 predicted proteins | sample 3178371 | NCBI WGS metagenome assembly SXGQ01 (sample SAMN11356859, study PRJNA531348) | freshwater metagenome | isolation source: freshwater sample F1-20 | place: China: Fuxian Lake, Yuxi | collected 2017-12-25
TATGTCCTAGGCCCCTAGACGATGGGGACTAGAGGAGTGAGAATCTTAGCGTGAATTTTTGAAAGTCTTTTTGGCGGTAGGCTTGACGCTAGATGTAAGACATCCATTAAGAAGCTCATATTTGGGGCCTTTAGCTCAGTCGGTAGAGCAACGGACTTTTAATCCGTGGGTCGTCGGTTCGATCCCGACAGGGCCCACTCATAATTCCGGCTAACGGAGGGAATTAGAAATAGATTTTCGGGCAAACAAACGCCCTCTTAATTTACAGAGATTATTCTTGCGCCCGTTTGGTTGAGCCTGGGTTGAAATGCTCGAAAATTAGGCACACCTAATATCGTAGATGGGTCCTCTATGAGAGCAAGGATAAACCCACCACCCCCAGCACCTAGTAATTTGTAACCATAACAGTTTAAATCATCGAGGATTGAGCAGACAGAATTTACCTCAGGAGTTTCGATTTTGGAACTAAATGTCTTCTTAATTAGCCATCCTTGTTGAATTAGACTTCCTAGTCGCTCCCAATCCAATTCAGTCAGTGACAGCTCTTGCTTAAACTCCTCAGCGAGTTTAGAAATTTGAATTAGACCCAACTCATTAACTTCTGACCTTAACGCCTGATCCTGAAGAATCGAAATTGCTTTTCTACTTTGACCGGTCCAAACTAATACGGAGCGACTAAATAGCAGGCCGGTATCGAAATTATTTAGGTACAAAGGCTCAATTTTTACACGTCCGTCAGAGTGAAACTCATAATAATTCAATCCTCCAAATGCTGCTGCGTATTGATCTTGCTTACCAATAGGAGAACTCAGTAAACTCACTTCTACGGCGCATGCTTCTTCAGCGATCTGAACTTGGCTGACACTTTCACTTTTCATTGCATGTAGCCCTAACAAAACTGCGACTGTAAAACTGCTTGATGAACCAAGACCTGAATTTGCTGGCAAATCCGCCGAAGTGGAGATTTGAAGGGGTTCATCCATTTCAAGAAACTCAAGACAGGCACGAACGATGTCATTCTTAATGTGATTTCGCTCTAACGCGTGCTCTGTTTCAGAATAAGATATTCGGTATCTCTCTTGAAACAAAGGGTCATGCCGCTTAATGTGCACATAAACATATTTATCAATGGCTGCTGAAACAACTGCTCCTTTATGGAAATTGTAGAAACTGGAAATGTCTGTTCCACCTCCAAGAAAACTTACTCGCAGCGGCGCCAAACTCAGTACGCTCTGAATTGCCATCCGGTCAGTCTACTCCTCTAAGCATCCTCAGTACCGCTGGCAATGCTTTCTCAACGGATTCATAAAAAAAAGACTGTGAGTGATCTCGCCCAATTATTATGCTAGTCATCCCGATATTGTTTGCCGCCTCGAAGTCTTTATCTTCATCTCCAATATATAGCGTTCTCTTCAAGTCAATCTGAAGATCATGGATTGCCTTAGTTAGCATTCCTGACTTAGGTTTCCTGCAAAGGCAATCTAGGCTCCAGTGATGTGGGCACACATACACAGCTATTACGTTAATACCAAAACTCAATAAGTCGATTGCGAGCTTCTGGTGAAGTTCCAATAAGAAATCCTCACTCAGCTCACCTGTTCCGACTCCAGGTTGATTTGTAACAATAACAAAATCCACGCCACTTTTTGACAACTTTCTTAATGCCTGCCAGTTGTCATACATCGGCCTATAGTCATTCCAAGTCGTCAAGTACTTTCTCTTCGGCATCTTGTGGATTAATACGCCATCCCTGTCCAACAGCACCACTCTTCTTTCTTGTGGTATCTGTAAGTAACGGTTCAGGTCAGAAATACTCCAATAAACGCTCTCGACTTCTACATAACCACACAAGTAACTCTTACTAAATCTGCCTAATGCGAGAGGTAAATCTCTTGTTTCCCCAAGCATCTTGAAAAAATTTGGTGAATCAATGCTTAAGTATCCAAGTTCTACGTAATTACTTCCAGAAGATCTTGGTCCCGCTTCATACTGTGCGAAACCATCAGATCTAAGAGCAACATTGCCTATTTCTCTTTTCTGAATTGTAAAGGTTAGTTCATGTTTGCTCAACAGCACACGTTTTACAATTTCATCGTCTAAAATAAAATTATCACAATACAGTAATAAAAAGTCATCACCTATGAGATTGTAATTCTTTAGGAGTCGTTGAGCAGTTGAATCTTCTATCTTATTTTGACGGCAAATTATCTCAAGCGATGAATTATAATGTTCAAAGAATTGAGATATACTCTCTCCTAGATATCCAGTTAGTATTACAACTCTCTTAAATCCAAGTCTTTCCAGTTGTCCTAATAAATGCGTAATAAATGGGTACCCGTTTACTGCAGTTAGTGGCTTTGGGAGTGTCTCCGTAAGAGGACGTAGCCGAAGACCCTGCCCTCCCGCTAAAATAACACCAGTCGAACTAAGCATTTTGGGAAATCCATTTTTTGTAATCATCTACGCCTTCTTTGGATGAATACTCAGGCTCCCACCCGCATGCATTTTTGATCTTTCCTAAGTCAGCTTGTAAGCCAATTAAATTAGACTCGTGAAGCTCGAAAGCATTAGGAAGCGCGTCGAATAGGTATTTCAACATCACAGCAGGGGAGGTTAAAGTTCCACTGCCTACGTTGTACACACCACTTTCGGCAGGTGAATCTATAAGCAGTTCAATTGCTTTAATAGCATCCTTAATATAAATGAAATCTTTGGCAGCATTTGGTTCTCTCAATTCAAGTACTTGTTTTAGAGCACGGCTTTCTAGTCCGCGATTCAACAATGATTTAGGATGTTGGTACGGACCAAAGGCATAGAAGAGTCGAATCCAGTAAAAGTCAATGCTTTGTTGCTTTAAGAAATCTAGGAGTTCTAACTTAGTGCGTCCAAAGTGGTCAATATTTTGACCAGATACATCCTCGCTTACACACCCCGTTAAATCACCATATTCAAGGCATGAGCCGATTGTAATTATCTCCTGCACTCCTGATTTAATCATTGAACTGAAGAATCTCATCGTTGCGGAGAAGTTTTTTTCGTTATTTTCTACAGACAAATTCGGTAGACCTTCCCATGCAAGATGGATAACACGATCGAATTTAAGGTTTGCAAGATCATGAAGTGTTCCAAGATTGTTGATATCACCTATGTGACTATGCAATTCTTGGATTGGGTAAAAGATAGGTGCGCGAGTAAGGATATGTAATTCACCTTTCGGTCTATTATCAAGAAAATTTCTGCCGATGAACCCTGATGCTCCAGTTATAAGAGTTCTCAATTCAATCCCCACTCGTAAATCTCGGCCAAGATAAGTCTTGTTTTGAAATATGCAGTGGAGAATATGGCCAATTGATAATAAAAGCAGGGTCATCAAAACGAATTCCAGAGTATTTGTTCTCTTCAAATCGCGAAGACATAACGTAATGCAATATTGCATTAGTAGTAAGTGAAATCCAACCAGTAGCGCAACCAGGAGGAATTGCGACCGAAATCTTATCCTCGCATAGGAAATGTGATTCAAACACAGCCATGTAAGTGCTACTTTCCTTACGTAAATCTATGACACACAAATAAACTGAGCCGCTAAGGAGTGACACTAACTTGCTTTCAGGTTTACCATAGGTTTGGAAGTGCATTCCCCGTAAAGTTCGAAGCTTTGGATTGATTGAAACATTCACTTGCTCAGCATGTCCATCAAGAGAAGAGTCCAAGTCAAATACACGCATGAAAGTTCCACGATGATCCATAAAGCTCGGCACTTCTATCAATCTGAGACCCTCTATGTTAAGCGATTTCATTTCAAAGAATTAAACTATGTATAATCTAGGAACTTTTGGAAGTGGCAAAAATACTTTTCCATGCCAGCTTAGATTATTGGTGAGAGAGTCAACGATTTCCTTTTCAAAATTGAATGGGCAAATAAAGATAATTTCCACGGAAGAGTCAATCAATTTAGCAGGTGAATCAATTATCAAACCTATTCCCGGTGACTTTTTACCCCACTTTAGTGGATTGCTATCAGCAATACTTGCTAAGTTCTTAGACGCAGCACCAATTGCATTCAAGAGAGTTGAACTTCTAGCTGAGGCGCCGAAGCCTACAATTTTAGAATTCTTGTGGTTACTCAAGAAAGTTCTAACCATGTCTATATTCTGCTGAGAAGCCTTGCCGAATTCAATCCAATTACTCTCCTCATACACCCCAGATTCCTCCTCAAACTCAAGGGCTTGAATCATTCGCTCAGTCGGTTTCATTGTCGACTTTGAGGCGAACATAATTCTGGAACCTCCACTTATTGGACTCTCGAGCACATCAAATGGTGTCAGGCCTGCACTTTTGGCAATCGTGCTCATACTTCGAAGCGTATGGTAAAAAGTGTGTTCATGATAAATTGAATCATAATGCAATTCATTCAATATTTTCGAAGCATCATGAAATTCAACTACAAAGATTCCGTCATCATTTAGGACCCTAGAAATACCTGAAACTACATCCTTCAAATCGGGTACGTGCGAGAGCACATTTCGAGCGATAACTACATCAACTCTTTCAAATCTTTCCAAAAACTTCGTCACAAAACTATCACTGAAATATTCTGTGAAAATATCAATTGAATTTTCTCTTGCAATATTTGAAATAACTTTTGCTGGATCAACACCGTAAAGTTTTGCATCTGAAATAGTGCGAAGAGACTTTAATAAAGTGCCGTCATTGCTTCCAATTTCAAGGATCGAACCACTTGAATTTACTCGGGAGACTATTTCTTGTGCGAGGTAATTGCAATGCTCTAGGGCTATTGACGAGGTACCCGTCACCCAGTAGTAGTTATCAAACATTAATGCTGGATTGACATTTATAGAAAGTTGGATCGTACAACAATCAGCACATCTTACAAGCACAAGAGGGAACTTTAGTTCCATTGAGGAGTCTGAGACTTCCCGTAAACAGTTTGCCAAAGGTTGCATCCCTAGATTTAGAATCTCAAATAATTTTGTTGAGGTACATACGCGACATTTATCTACAAAGTCGAAGTTTTTAACGGAATCGAAGGGATTCATCCAACTTTCCTTCCCCAAGTAAGTACTTCATTTGTTGAAGACGATTTGTTTTTCGGCTCAGGATGACTATATTCTGCTTCATATATTTCTGAGCGGCATCTATAATTTCTCTACCGCCTTCTTCCAGTGTTATCTTCGCCTGGAACCCAAGAGTATCCCTCGCTCTGGAAAATGAAACTCGATAACTCCTCGGGTCAACGACATTTTCAGTGTTATACATGATTGGAATATTGCCTAGGCAATTATTTGCAGCTTCAGCTAACTCTTTGACCGTATAGTTTCCATTGATCACACCGATATTAAAAGCGCTGCCACTTATTGCTGAAGCAGGGGCGACGATACACGCCTCGACCGCTCGGGCGATGTCGTAAATGTGAACGACGGGGCGCCAAGGGGAACCATCTGAGTGAACTTCAATCTTGCCCGTCACCATTCCAGACAAAAGGAGATTGTTAAATACAATATCTGACCTCAGTCTTGGACCCCAGCCGAAGACTGTAGAAGGGCGAATTGCCACAGAAACGAACTTCTCAGTGGACATACTTAAAATTTCTTGCTCAGCATTCCATTTGCTTTTTGCATAAATTGTTTGTGGGTTTTTAATTGATTTATCTTCATCTAATTCGGAGAGATTGTCAGAAATGCCATAGATACTTTGTGTTGATACAAAGACAAATCGTGAGACACCAGCACGTTTGGCAATTTCTGAGACTCGGACAGCAGCATGATAGTTAATGTCATAAGTTAACGCTTCATCTAATTCACCAACTGGATCATTAGAAAGTGCAGCCAAATGAACCACAAGATCGAAACCAACCAAATTGGCTACTTCTACGTCTCGTATATCGCACTTGAAAGTAGTCACTTCATTGGATAGAGGAGTCAAATTGCAATCACTAAAGTAACCACAATCCAACCCAAAGACGTCATGCCCTTTATCAATTAAGTATTGCGTGAGATTAGTGCCGATGTATCCTTGATTTCCAGTAACTAAAATACGCACTTTAGACCTTAATCAATTTTGAGGCGATAATCGAAGATATTTCATGGCAAATTGCAAGATGAATGTCTTCTACTGGCCCATATTTGCCAACTTCAGTTGAGATGAGTATCGAGCAGTCAACCACCTTTATTAACTCACCGCCATCGAATCCCACTAAGCAAATTGAATCGATTCCTAAATTTCGACATGTGATAGCGGCATTTATCAGGTTTGCTGAGTTACCAGACGCACTAATCATGAAACACAAATCCCCCTTTTTAGCTTTGCGGGCAATTTGGTGGGAAAATACCTTTTCAAATCCAATATCATTTGCGATTGCAGAAATCAATGAACTATTTGAAGTTAATGCAGTTGCACATACTTTGGGAAAATCATAGCCATGTCGCACAAATGACAAATCCGTTTCAAAATGCTCTGAAGTACTTGCACTCCCACCATTACCCACAATCCAAATGTGAGACTCACGCTCTATGCATTCGATTAAGCGAATAACGGTCTCTTCTATCTTGAATTGAGCACCTTCAATGACTTGCTGGAGATATTGGAAATATGGACTAACTCCCACTTAGACTCCTTTTGTCACGCTTAGAATTTTAGACCTTTTGTACTTCACCAAATCATACCTGAATGTTGACCTGATGTTGAGTCTGCGTGAAATGTCTGTAGGAATTCTTGCTGTTAGGAGAAATACCTAGTCTACTATCGGCATTCTAAAAGACCGAGATTAACGTTCTTGGTACAACTAGTATTGTCATAATCATGATTGAAAAACTCATTTAGACGACTTCAAATACCTTAAAAGTAAAAATAAGTCTCTTAAAAAAAATCTTAGATGTTTTCCTTTTATAAGAATTATAAAATATCGGATGTAATTCATTTTTGATAGCGGATATAGGTGTCTTAATAAGGACCAGTTTATGAATTTTTTTGAATACACTAGAAATCTAGGTGTCTGTATATTATTCATGTCCAAAGATTCGTCAGTATTATTGTTAAGTTGTGAGAAATAGGCAGTTAACTCTCCTTCTAGTTGCCGCGCTTCGGAAATTGTGCAATCTAACTTAGATACATAAATATTATGAATATTTGACTTGAACTTCAAAGCGGAAGGTTCGCGAGGATCGTTTATCCAGTTTGAGAATTGGATGTCATGACCTTCGTATTTATGTGAAGTTCTCGCTGAGTAAAGTACAGGAAGAATCCTGTGTTTTCCAAAGATCGGTAACAAATAGTTAAATACCAATTCGATTTTAGCATCCGCATCCCGCACATTTGTGTGCGTATCCTTGAGACACTCCACAATTTCTGTGAAAATATCCGTACGCTGGATTGCATAAACATAATGCATCGAGATGGACATTAGTCTGAGTCTTTCAATTAAATTGTTAGAGTCAAAAACTAAGTGGGCTTGTGTGGTGTAGTCCGGGATCCAGCGAAATTTAGGGTCACGAATCAATCTAATTCGTAATCCTTGAACTGATGAATATTCTGGATTGCCCTCCAGAAAATTCAGAGAGATTTCAAGTCCTCCGGGTAGGAAAAAATCATCATCTGGGCTAAGTAATATGTATTTAGTTTTAACTAGCTTTGAAAACATTAGTAAACGTGCGTCTATGGGCATACCTGGGGTATTTAGATAAGTGACATTTGGATCAAAGTCAAAGTCATATTTCTGGTCACTTGAATCAAGAATGACTACACTAACTTTTATGTGCCCCAAGTACCGCAGTGTGTTGATTAGCTGCTTCGGCCTATTTCGGGTAAAAATACAGATAGTGAGATTGTCATAACTTGTGGACACCTCATGATGATACAACGTTTTCTTGATGATTCGAGTTTCTTTTAAAGGAAGTGGCTGTGTAATTCTTACCGTGACACGCTTGAAAATTTAGGTCTCAAAATCAAAAGGAAGGATCGTATTTACTAAACTTTGTTTGCAAAAGTAGTGAATCAAATGCATGGGAGGTATCCTTAATACTATGAAAATTGTTGTAACAGGTGGGTCTGGGTATCTGGGAACAAAACTAGTAAATGTACTTAGTAGCCTGAATTATGAAGTAACTTCATTCGACTCTGAATATTTCTCCCATTGTTGGTTAGGGACAAAAACATCAAACAAAGAGCAATTACTTTTTGCCCAATCAATAGAACCAAGTAGCCTTGAAGGTATCGACGTTGTCATCCATCTTGCTGGAATCAGTAACGATCCTTTAAAGCAGATAACAGAATCAGAACTATATGACCCATCTTTAGACTACACATTTAAACTAGCGAAACTTTGTAGAGACATGCAGATACGTTTCTTCTTTGCGTCAAGTTGTTCAATATATGGAAAGCAAAATGTAACTGTGGATGAGGAGAGTTCAGTTTATCCACAAACGCCCTATAGTGTAAATAAAATGTCGATTGAGAGATTACTTCAAAGTATAGAAACTATTTCTTGGAAGCCGATGATTCTGCGGTTTGCAACTATTTATGGATATTCTCCCCGAATGCGATTCGATACTGTGATTAACATGCTTTGTGGTTTCAGCATAGTGGAGGGGAAGGTCATTCTAAATTCAAATGGAAAAGCTGAGCGCCCTTTTTTGTTTATCGATGACGCAATAAAGAGTTTGGTATGGTTTCTAAAATCAGATACCACGAAATTATTTCAGGAGAACAAAGCGAGCACAATTATAAACATTGGTTCGAATAGTGAAAACTATACAATTGAGAGCATTGCAAATATGGTTTCAGAAATTCAAGGTGGCCTGCCGATAGAAAAGAAGTACTCTATTGGTGATGAAATAAATGAACTGACTAAGGATAGAAAGATACTTGACGGTGCAGATACCCGAAGTTATTTTGTAAACTTTGATAAGTTAAAGAATATTTGTAATTCTGATATCGAATTTATCCCGATGAATCTTGGAATCCAACGCACAATTAATGAATTGACTACACTCGACTTGTCAGCAAAAGAATTTTATGACACGAAGTACTATCGACTTCAAGAACTTGAGAGACTAATTGACGATAATATCCTAGACCGAAATCTAAACTATTTATCGTGATTAAATTAGAAGTTCTTACCGAAAGTCTAATTTCGGAAGATTACATAAATGCAATGTCAGACCATAGTCTTATAATGTACACGGAGGCCAGATGGCGAGAGTGGAATCGAAGTAGTATTCTTGATTTTGTCGAACAAAATCTTGAGTCTGATGTTTCTATTCTTTTTGGAATTTTCTTTAATGACCGGCACGTTGGAAATGTAAGATTACATTCGAGAGATGCTCGGAATTGCACTTGCGAAATTGGGATTCTTGTATTTGCTCGCGATGTTTGGGGGCAAGGAGTTGGTACAAGCGCAATTATGATGGCAATGAGTTATGCTTGGTCAAACTGGGGGGTAACCAGATTTATGGCAGATTATTTTGAGGAAAACTCAGCTTCAAAAAGACTTTTTGAAAAAGCAGGCTTTGTTTTAGAAGGAACCTTTAGAAATCACTTCCGAAACATGGATGGCAGTTTTTCGCATTCGATTCGTGTAGCAAAAAACATAGATCATAGAGGTGATAAAGATGAGTAGGATAAAGTCATTTGTCCCTAGAATTGAAGATACTGATGTAGAGAGTGTTATCGATGCTGTAAAAAATGGCTGGGAGGATAGACGCTCGGAGCAGATAGACAACCTAGAAAAACAGCTTGAGAAAGTGACTCAGAGGAAGCACGCTATTGCTGTTGGACATGGAACGGATGCAATTCACTTGGCATTAGCATCGTTAAACTTGAAGCCCGGTGATGAAGTAATTGTTCCAGATCTAACGTGGGTAGCTTGCGCTGCACCAGTCATACACCTTGGGCTAAAACCCGTATTCGTCAACTCTGACGAATCGATGTGCATGGATCCTCATTCAATGGAAAAAGCCATTACCGGAAAAACAGGCGCAATCATCGTAGTTGACTTGGCAGGTTCGATGCCGGATTGGGAGCGAATTCTTGAAATATCTAATAGATTCAAAATCCCTGTAATTGAAGATGCGGCAGAGAGTTTTGGTGGAGCATATAAAGGATCCCCAGCGGGTTGTTTTGGTGACCTTTCAATTCTCAGTTTTTCTGGTACAAAAGTAATAACTGGTGGCCATGGTGGAGCCGTGTTAACGAATAGCGATGACATGTATTTGCAGATGCGTTCAATATACCATCACGGAATTAATCAAGAGTTAACTGGTAAATATTATTGGTCCAATGAGTTAGGTTATAATTTTCAGATAAGCAATATTCAGGCTGCACTAATCTCATCTCAACTAAACCGCCTTGATCAGCTTGTGGACTACAAGAAATGGCTGTTTAACACCTATCAGCATCATTTGAATCTCGTGGTCGGTATCGAATTGGCCAAAGCACCAGATTGGGTAAAATCAAGTCATTGGTTGATAGTAGCAAGATTTGATCCTAAGTTGGGAATCAGCAAAGAGCAATTCATAAGGCTAGCATCAGAACAAGAAATTGATATTAGGCCATTTTTCTACTTATTGTCAGATATGCCTCCATTTTCTACCTACAATGTTGAACAATCCGTAGGACGCAAAATAACTGTCCAGATGTCACAGAATATGGTTTGCCTACCTTACGGTTATGACATGACAGAGGAAAAAGTGATTAGAACCGTGAAAGTAGTTCAGGAAATCTTGGAATCTCATGGCGCATGAGAACCCAAAAGAATTCGAAGTGTCAAAAATACAAAGAGTAAGTTCTTACAAGGACAATGAGAACTTTCTCCAACTTGCTGATGATTTTTTCTTTGAAGCGTGCAAACAAAAATATAGTTACGACTTCACGTGGTTGGGTTTACCTGTAATTCAATTTCCAGAAGATTTGATATCCCTGCAAGAGATAATTTTCAATGTTCAACCAGATGTAATTATTGAAACGGGAATTGCAAGAGGCGGCTCATTAATTTTCTATGCTTCACTACTTAAATTATTGGGAAAAAGAAAGGTTATTGGCATCGACATTAACATTCTTGACTTTAATCGATTGAATATTGAGAACCATTTTCTTTCGGAGATGGTTGAACTGATGTTGGGCGATTCTACAACGGAAGAAACCTTCAATCAACTAAAGGGGAAGATTAAGCCTGAGGATAAAATTATGATTTGCCTGGATTCGAATCACTCGGAAGCACACGTATACTCTGAACTCAAGCAATTTGCGGATCTAGTTTCAATTGGATCTTATTTGGTCGTATTTGATACCACAGTTGAGACGCTACCATCTGATCAATTTATCGAACTTGAAAAATATTACAACATAAAGGACTGGGGTAAAGGCAATAATCCCGGATCAGCTGTTACCAGATTCTTGTTAGAGGATAAACGTTTTGCTTTTGATAAGTACTATGAAGACAAATCCTTAATTAGTAATTGTCGTGGCGGTTTCCTGAAGCGAGTAATATAATTAGGGGGTAATTCCTTCACTAGGAATTGCACATCAATGTAGCTTCTCATTAACGACCCATCTAGCAAATGGAATTGAACAGGTCCAGCCAGGTGACACAGCATTTAAAATATGAACAACATTTTTGTCCATTTTAACTATAAAATCTTGCTCTAATTTTCCAGAATTAGCATTTACTACTTGAGCTCTTATGCCTGGGGGCATCTTTTGCCACTTGTTAATTGTTTTAATCGTTGGAACAAGGCTTGCAACCTCGTTGATTAGATTCCTCCTGTAATTCTTTGGAAAATCCTCCTTCAAGATCTCAAATAGGTTATGCTCACGTCCGGTGGCTATTGCGTACATTCCCTTTACAGATTCCAATACTTCAGTTACTCGCAACTTTGAAGTCAGGTCGTATCGCTCGCCCCCAAGTACGGGCAATGCCGTTGGGCCAATCTTGATTTGTCCGTCTAAAGTTAGAGTTAAGTGGGCCCCTAAGAATGGGTTTATAGGATGTGGTACTGGATAAATTAATCTTTTTAGTGCCGGAACATCTCCAGTTGAGACCCGGTAGACTCCCTTAAATGGAACATTGATATATTCCTGTCCGACGCCAACCGATTTTGCTAAGTTAAGGGCACCAGTACCAGCTGCGTTAACAACCATACCTTGGGAAACTATCTTTCCGTCGATTACCGCTTTTACCTCATCACCATAAAGAGACAGTGTTACATTTTTGGATCTGATAAGAGTTCCACCAAGCCTGAGAAATTCTTCGTGCATAAATTCGAGCACATGAGAAGGACTAGCGATGGCTGTATTTGGGGAAAACAGAAACTGCTCATTTGTCCGTGCTGCAGGCTCAATTCTTGATAAGAATTTACTATCTAACAATTCTAACTCAACGCCATTTTCTATTCCCCGTCTGTATAGCTCTTGCAGACGGATATCCTCTTCATTATTTTTGCTTACAACGACCTTTCCAACTTCATTAATTGGAAGTCCAGCCAAGCGACACATTTTTCTTAACTCTTTGTTTCCGTCGACACAGAATTGTGCCTTCAAAGAATCTGGCGAATAATAAAATCCTGCATGAATGACTCCAGAATTTCTACCACTTGCATGTGCACCAAGAGAGTCTTCTTTTTCATAGATAAAAACCTTTTTTTTCGGATTAGACTCCAACAATGAAATGCCAATGCTAAGCCCGATTATGCCCGCTCCAATTATGAGTGTGGAATCATCTTTTTGTAACACCTTCTTGCCCCCCATTAAATTCTCATTAGGAAGAAAGAATCTTCCCATGAAACACTTTACTTTGTTACATTTATTAAAGGGTGCCCTAACACAAACTTAAGAATTCGCACAGACGCAATCTTATTCGGATTTGCCAGCCCAATAATATGACTGAAAGCTAAATTATGCATTAACCTATACCTATGAATCAGGCACTAAATTCCACATGTTTAATTGTTGGTTTAGGTTCAATCGGGAAGACACATCTCACGCATCTTTTAAAATTTGCAGGTAAAATTGTGGTAGTTGATCCCAATCCTCAGACTCTAGATTACATACAGGCAATTGAATTGCCAATCCCAATTGAGTATCACAGTAGCATTGGACTTGTCTCCAGAGACGATTTAATTGAATTTGCTGTGATTTCCAATTGGGGGCCAGATCATTTCTCTCTAATTCAAAAGGCAACCAAACTCGGAGTTAGACGTTTCCTCATTGAAAAACCCCTGGTATCAAAGTTGCATGATCTGGAAGAGCTTAAGAAGGCTAATTTAACAGGCGAGTTAAAAATCATAACTAATATGACGATTTCCCAAGGACCGCTAGTCAGCAGAGTACTAAACCTGCAGCTCAACAAAAAATTAGGTCAAGTTCAAACAATTTTGGTTTCGGGTGGGGCAAAGTGCTTAGTAACAAATGGGATTCACTACATTGGGTTGGCATCGAAGATTTTTCAAAATCATCCTGTGAGCGTAGTTTCTTTAATTCAGAATCACCCAATTAATCCAAGATCGGTGGATTTCATGTTTGCCGAGGGCAATTCGAATTGGAATTATGGGAAGGGAAAAAACTTATCTATCTCATTTTCGAATAACTCTCACGTTCAGCTTTCGATAAGTATAATTTGTAAATATGGCAAGATTATCATCGAAGAAGACCTAGCCACTGTCTATTGTATTTCCGAAGAGGACCGCAAAAAAATTGATAAACCCTCTAGAACATTTTATTCACGGGAAATTCTCGACACGTTCAAGCCTTATCATTTTCCCAATGGTTTAGATGGACTGGGGGGACTTTATGCGCAGATCCAATCTTTGGACGAGGAAGTTTGGAATAATTTTGAGGATGGATATAAAGCGACCGAAGCAGTAATTGGAATGCTTATATCGAGTGAGACATCTTCGAAAGTGGATTTGCCATTCGCACCTAATGTTAAGGAAAAATACCTTTCAAGAGAATGGAATATCTCTTGATTCGGTTAGGCATCGTTGGCGCAGGAACTATTGTTCAGTCCCACATTGATGCCGCGAGACTTTCTGGGTTTATTCCAACTGTAATTTGCGGACGCGAAGGTTCAATTAGAGCTCGAAAAATTGCAGAAGGAAATTATGGGCTCTTTGCCGCTTCAAACTTAAGTGAATTACTTCAGTTTGAGTTGGATGCTATTTTAATAGCAGTTTCGACGGACGAAGCAGCTGGAGTTTTAGAAAGGTGCTTAGAACAAAATCTGCCTTTACTAATTGAAAAACCTATCACCAGTGACCCAGAGGTCCTCAAACGCTTAAACGAATCATCTTCAGGACAAGTAAGAGTTGCGTACAATCGCAGATTCTACTCTTCAATAAGTAGATTGAAAGAGGAGATACTTGATCAAAGTGGATTAGTCCAAGTTGTAATTTCCGAACTTTCAATGGCAAGCGAGACTAGACTAGCAGAACGAGTTCGTGCAGTTTTAGAAAATTCAGTGCATATACTAGATGTGTTGGGTTTCGTTTTCGGACCACTTAGCTTAGTACAAAAACTTTCGATCAGAACTTTCGAAAAAATTGAGTATATAACTGCACGAATAAAACTAGGGCAAGATTTCATAGGGAACATCGACCTGCTTTTTGAAACTTCTGAAAATTCATCAATCAAATGTTGGGCCAGTGGAAAAAGTCTAGAGCTCATACCGATTGAAAATTTCAAGAAATCTACCAAAATGAATTTAGTTCTCCCATCAAAGTCTCTACCGGTTAAGAGCTATGAAAAGCTGTTCGAAAATTGGAAGATAGCTGAAGACGATACAAAAGCAAAACCAGGTTTTTTGGGGCAATATAATGAGTTTAGAAATTTCGTTTTGGGGGCACCTTCTGGAAAGCTAGCAACATTACAAGATGCTTTAGTAGCTCTAAATTTTGGTCTTGCTTTAGTGGATGACTTGATAAACAGGGAATAACTCCCTGATATTCTATCGTCATGATTGATTTAAATCTTTATAGAAAGAATCTTTATACGAATTATGGGGTGCGTCCTTGTCCTGGTTACGGCGAAGATGGAGTCATTTTAAAAATCTTTAAAGTGATTGGCGTGAGTGATTTTCCAAAGTGTGTTGAATTTGGCGAGTTAAGGGTATTTGGTAGCACTACTCGTTCATACCGTATTGAAAACTTTGCCGACGCAATCTATTTTTCGAGTTCAATGGATTTACGATCACGAATTCTAAATTGTTTAGACATTCTAAAGTTATTCAAGAACACTGGACATAAAAGAGTTTTTAAATTCTTTAGATCATTACCCAAGCGAAAAAAGATAAATCCCTCTAATGTATTGAGGAGTTTGTCTATAAATCAGGGCTCTTCGATAGATTTATTTGTAGTTGACATTGATTCATTCGACTATGATGTTGTTTCAGAAATACTTAGGAGTGGGATCATTCCTCGCGTCTTTGTTGTGGAATACAACCTCAATTTGCCACATTATGAGAATTTGTATGTCAAATATGGTCAGGAAGAAGGACTCACTGCTAATAAGAAATTTTATGGCGCTTCCTATCATGCATGGCTTAATTTATTTACACGTTTTGATTATCGATTAGTACATATAAGTGGCTTTTGTAACCTAATCTTTGTCCATAATGACGTGGATGGCGATTTTACTCTTCCTGACATCTTGGAGGAGATCACAGATACCGATGAAAAGGTTCTATCATTTGCTGCAGATTTCTGCCTTCCAGGATTCGTACCAAGTTGGCTAGTATCACCTAAATTATCTTCAAGCGAACTTGCCTTATTAAGACACTAATCCGTCATTTTTCAGGATTCATGTGTTTTGACCCGCATCCCTATATATTTCTTGAATTGTCGTGTAAGTTTAAGCTTACGGGTTTATCTGTCAGTATAATTTGGGGGTGCACATAGTAAATACGCGCGACTGGAGTAGGCAAGCCTCATTCCCAGGTAAAATTGTCCTACTTGATGGGTTGACGGGAACAGGGAAAACCATGTTAATGCGTCTCATCGATTCGTATGAATATGTCTCTCCACCAAGATTTGATTACCAATTAGAGCAAATTTGTATCGGAATATCAGAAAACAAGATTGATATCTTGGCCGGCATTCAAATGCTGCAACTCCTAATCGACCAAAGGCAATACGACGCTAAATTATCGCGGGAAGTAAATTTTAGGCCAAGTGATTTAAGTTCAATTTTTAGAAGCACCAAGAGATTTCAGTATGTAAGACGTCTACTTGGA
>SXGQ01096564.1_pt1 | contig 16234 bp, 12 predicted proteins | sample 3178371 | NCBI WGS metagenome assembly SXGQ01 (sample SAMN11356859, study PRJNA531348) | freshwater metagenome | isolation source: freshwater sample F1-20 | place: China: Fuxian Lake, Yuxi | collected 2017-12-25
CTTCGACCGGGAGGAGACGTGGTGTTCCGTTGGGAAACCAGCCGGGCGGCCAAGTGTCTGGACAACCTGCTGCCGGTTGACTTCAGCGGGGTATTGCAGTGTGACGGGTATGCGGCCTATGGATCCTTTGCCCGACGTCATTCCCACCCCCTCACGTTGGCAGGGTGCTGGGCCCACGTGAGGCGCAAGTTCTATGAGGGGCGGAATGAGTCGCCAGTGTGGGCCGGTTGGGTACTGAGGCAGATCCAACACCTTTATCGGGTGGAGGCTGTGCTGCGCCAGAACCGAGCAGGTCCTCGGTTGCGGGAAGCACTCCGGAGCTCCGAGAGCCGGATGATCGTTGAGCGGCTTGGCCGGGTGCTGGCGCGGATGCAGCCCAAGACGTTCCCGACATCTCTCTTGGGTGAGGCGATTGATTTTGCCCGGGGGCAATGGCCCCGTCTGTTGGTGTTCCTTACGGACGGACGGGTTGAAATCGACAACAACCAGATCGAAAATGCGATCCGGCCTACGGCGCTAGGAAAGAATTATGCCGAGATCCGGATTATGCGGAGTACGGCGGCCGGATCGGCACTGGGACCACGATGCACGCGGCCCCAGTGCCCTGAGACGGGAGTCCTTCAACTCAGCATAATCTTTGTGCTTCGAGGAACCGGATCAACGGGTCCTTCTTTGGGTGAGAGGTTCTCCGAGAGCGGGGAGGATCGAGGGCTGCCAAGGTGCGTCGCTTCATTTCAAGATCAGCCTCGACGTAGCCGTGAGTCGTTTCGGGGCTTTCATGCCCCAGCCACAGGGAGATCAGTTCGTGCGCTACTCCGGACTGAAGGAGATGCATGGCCGTGGTATGCCGAACGATGTGCGGAGAGATTTTGGTTTGGGACACCGACGCAACCGTTTTCCGGGCGTGGCGCAAAATGACTTGGAGCTGCCAAGCTACACCTGATCGGGTCAGCGGCCGACCGAATCGATTTGAGAGCAACGGTGCATCGTCCGTCAGTCGGTTCTCCGCGATCCATCGCCGCAACGCTCGGCGAGTTTCCGCCCAAAGAGGAACCGAGCGTTCCTTGCGTCCTTTGCCGTGGAGTAGGACTTGGCGGCAATCGCCGGCCTGGACATCACGAACGCGTACACCGGTGATTTCCGAGACTCGCGCGCCCGTGTTGTACAGAAGGAGAAGCAACAGGTGATTCCTTCTCCCTGTCCAGGATTCGTCCTTCGCTCGAAGAAGCGCGGTGATTTCGGGACGGGTGATGAAGCCTACCATTCGGCGGGTGTGTCGCTTGCTGCGAATGGTCAATATCCGGCGTGTTGACTCGGGTAGTGTTGGCCCCAGCAAATCACTCAGATAGCCGACGAAGGAACGAATGGCCGCAAGTCTCGCGTTGCGACTGCGTGGCGAGTTGCGCCGCTCAGCCTCAAGGTGGCCGAGGAACGCGAGAACTGTGTCCGCATTCAAAGCGCTCAGAGGAAGCATCGAGGGCGAGGTTCGGCGTTTTCGGCACAGGAACCGGAGAAAAAGTCGGAAAGTGTCTCGATACGCCGCCACTGTATTTGTGCTGAGATCCCGTTGTCCCACGAGGTGCTCGGTGAAGTAGCGAGGCAGGAGTTGGCCGAGATCAGAAGTCTTCATGGCGAGGGGTCGTGAAGTTTCTGGCTGCGGCGGCAAGCAACTCGGGAGTTGCACTCAGGTACCAATAGGTATCGGTGACGCGAGCATGACCGAGATATCGGGAGAGGACGGCAATCCGGCCGGCCGCGCGCCGCTTGGTGTGTTCCCATTTTTCGATCACCCGGCAGGCGAAAGTGTGCCGCAGGTCGTGGATCCGAACGGTGGGTCGATTCGAAGTGGGCGTGATCGATCCGGCCAGTCGGCGAAAGGTTTGATGCACAGTGGATCCAGACAAAGGCGTCCCTCGCTCCGACACAAGGAAGTGCGGTGAATGGGGCCAGAGGCGACGGCGGCGGGTATCGTAGCTCTTGAGAGCCGCCACTGTTGATGAATGAAGCGGTACCAACCGGGTCAGCCGAAATTTGCTTTCTCGGATCGTCAGCACCCCGTGGTCAAGGTCGACATCAGCCACACGCAACTTGAGCGCCTCAGAGATCCTCAGGCCGGTGGAAGCGATGAGCCCCACCAGCGTCAGGAAGGTCTGGGGACGCAACTCACCGGAAAGGCGACCTGCCCGGGCCATCAGTGACTGGACTTGTTCCGCCGTGTAGATGTGAGGCGGGTTCCGACGGTGTGACGGGCCCAAGACGTGTCTCGGGGGAACCTCAGTCAACGGCTCTGTCGCAGTGAGGTGTTTGGCAAAGGTGCGGACGATCTCAAGGCGTCTGGCCTTGTAGAGTCTTGTACCGCTGGAGGGCAAGGTCGCCCACCTCAATGCCAAGCGCTTGGTCGGAGGGCCCCGATGCCCGCAACGATCAGCAAATCGGGCGAAGCCCAAGAGAAGTTCACCTTCGACACGCAATGCGTAGCCCAAGGATCTCCTGTGACGCAGATACGACTGCACTCGAGCCAGCATGGGAGCCTTCATCGGATCCCTCCCGGCCAAGGAAGGGTCGCCTGACGCAACTGCTCAAGATCCACCCGGGCGTAACGCGCTGTCGTATCGAGGCTCTGGTGGCCCAAGAGATCGGCGACCTGTTTGATGCCAACTCCACTCGCATGAAGCCGGGTCGCAAGGGTATGGCGGAGGATATGGATCTTTCCCGACCGAATGCCCGCGCGCGCAAACGCCCTTCTCATCGCTCCACGGACGTGGTGAACACGCATCGGGCTGCCACGGAGAGCGCGGTGACGAACGAACAACGACGCCGAGGGAGCGGGCAACCGTCCCTTGCGCAGATAGGATGATACCGCTCGGGCAACGCCGGGTGTCCACGGCACGAGGCGTTCCTTGCGCTGTTTGGTCTGCCGAAGCCGGATGGCGCCTTGTTGGGCGTCGAAGTCACCCAATGTCAGCGAAGCGACCTCCTGGCAGCGCAACCCCAAATCGGCCATTAGCATTACGATTGCAAAGTCCCGACGTCCAACCTCGGTGTTCCGATCAAAAGCAGAGAACAACGCGCAGACCTCCGTCTTTGACAGCACCAGCGGCAAGGTGGCGAGCGGCCAAGGCGCCGGATGCGACACCGCAGCCGAAAGCTTCGGATCCACTTTGTTGCTGGTGGCTAGGAACCGCAGGAAATCTCGAACCGAGACGGCGAGAACGGTCGCGGACGCTGGCTTAAGACGGCGAGCCGAGTCCTCGACATAACGCGCCACGTCTCGTGGCCGGATCTTGGGTAGTGCATCCGTCGACTCGCATTCCAACGCGGCAAGAAACTCTCGGGCATAACGTCGTCGGTAGATACGGGTGGCGGAAGCCAAGCCGGCGACATCCCTCAGATACCGGTCATACTTCTCAACCAAAACCTCGTGATCGGAGAGTTGCGGGGATGACTGCGAGGCAAGCTTTTGCTGCCGGAGGAAGCGCATAAAGCAGCCCAAGGCCGCTCGGCATATCGTTCCGGTCCTAACCGCGGGGATCGGGCAACGACAACGGCACAAATGACCGCCAACAAAGCTATCGACTACACGCTCGTCGATCTCACGTACTGCGAGTCGACGTCTACCGAGCCAGCGGGAGAAATGTTCGGTGACCTGCACGTAGGACTGAACAGTCGACACCGCATAGCCGCGTGTCTGCAAATCGAGAGCGAACTGCTCCAGGATTATGCCGAGATGGCTGGCGGCCATCCGACGTCGAACGAAGGGGCGAAGGAATAGTTTTTGAATCATGGTGTTTCGCGAAAACCCACAGGGATATCGCGCAAACACAACCCTTCCTCAGCCATCCATCGATTGAACAGTCCAGCCCGTTCATCACCAACTCGGCCGCCGTACTCCGCATAATCCGGATCTCGGCATAATTCTTTTTATGCGGAGCTCCGCATAAAAAAAAAAAACTGGTTATTCTTCGGAGAAGCCGGGGCCGGGGAACGCGGCGCGATCTTGTACACAGTGATCGAGAGTTGCCGTCGGCGGGGAATCGATCCGTATGCCTACCTCAAGGATGTCCTGACCCGCCTGCCTTCGATGACCAACCGTCAGTTGGTCGTCCTCCTGCCGGCAAACTGGGGGCGAAAGCATATCCCCGCACTCAAAGCCGCTGCATAAACGTCATACTCGGCAAACTATGACACCTATGCGGGGAGGTGCCTCGGGTGACGCTTACCCAATAGGGCTAGGCAACCATTCTTCTTAAGTCCATCGACTCCGACATGGATCTCTCGGTGGCAGTTGGGGCAGACAGCCGCTACGGCGTCTGGATGATCAGGGCCGCCATCTGAGAGTCGGTGGAGGTGGTGCACCTCAAGGTAGGGGCCCCTCTTACCGTGGAAGGGAGCCGCTTGGAGGCAGCTACCACGCCTCTCCACGGGCTTGTTCAACCGACCGTGTACGTTGAGCTGCAAATCCGCTTTTATACATTAATCTTCCCCTCGCACGGCTTTGAAAACTTCTGCAAGGCGAGCTAACCCAAACCGCCAAGCATATCGAATCCACTCCGGTGCGAAAAGAACAAGGCTAGACCAAACTAGACCAATAACCACCCCTGCAAACAGCCCCTTCCGCCAATATTCAGCCCCGTTGGCAATGGCCAAGCCGACCCCGTTTAGCAAACAGGCAACTCCGCATAGGACTAGTCTGATCGCGATACTGCGACTAAGATTTACAGTTCCACTGATGTACTGGCTTTTCGAAAGCGGTGGCGACTGAGTACTCTCATCGGTCCGCGATGAATGCAAGGTCTCGTCGTATCGTCGCCGCTTCGATGCGTCACCGAGAGTTTCGTATGCTTCGTTTATCTTTTTTAGACGCTGTGTAGCTTCTTGCGAACCCTCGTTTGTATCGGGATGGCATCGCTTGCAAAGACTACGATATGCGGCGGCGATGGTTTCTTGTGACGCTCCCGCTGCGACTTCGAGGATGTCATAGAATGTTTCCATTTCTGCAAGCAAGTTGACCCACTGACCCGGGCGAGTCACCAAAAGATCATGAAGGCAGGCTGTAATCTGGGGGGCATGGTTGGATCGAACCGACGGTTGAACTAAGCCTTTCCGGGGCGATGAGGCAGTGGACGCGTGCTCCACTGGCGAGCCAACGGCGACTGACAGCTTGGGGTAAGCAGATCGACTGGGTGGAGCATAAAATGCCCCAAGTCCCACTCCATTCATCCCGACTGCCTCTAGCGCGCTCCTATAATCAAAGACCCCTCAAGAGCTATCCAGCCATCAGCGGGTGTATAACACCTGCAGTGTCGAAAGTAGGCTTCCCAAGGCAAGACCACTTAAATGCCCAGATGAATCCCTCGTCAAATCGGCCATCCCGCCGTCTACCCGAACTTCTGCCGCGGCGAGGGGTTGGAAGTCGGTGAGATTCTAAGGTGGTTCGAGGTCAACCCCTGCTTCCGAGATATCCCCCGAAACCACAGGCTCCATCGTCACTGCCGCCAAGCCCCATCGATTGTTCTAGGGATGCTGCAAATGCCGACCGGATCTCAACCTCACAAATCGGTCGAGAGTTGAACGAGGTGGTACACCAAAGCCCCAGCGGTGTCGTTCTGAGACCCCGCTCCACCCCCGGGGGGCTTCCTCTAGGTCTTTGATTCCTGTCGTCGTTTTCCGAGCCAAAGAACTTAAGAAACCAGTGGCTTCGGTGGCTTCAGATGGCCAACCTTACGGTTGTTCAAATATTTGCCGATTTTTTGCCGAGTGGGGCCTCAGATCGAGTGGTTTGAGGTGCAGAGAGGGGAAGCACTACGAAAGACGGTGGTACTTGAGAACCTGCGGAAATAGGGGCTTTTTTAAGCCCTAACGCGCTTTGTCACCGGTGTCGCCCACGTGGCGGAATTGGCAGACGCGCTAGATTCAGGTTCTAGTGAGTAACATCGTACAGGTTCAAGTCCTGTCGTGGGCACCATTTCTTCAGTCCCGTGCAGTTCGGATAAAATCCGAAATGCTGTCGACGACAAACCCCAGTAAACACTGGGGTTTTTTCATAGGCGGAATCTCGGCGCAACCCACCAGCGCCGTGTCCCAAAACCTGTCCAAACCCCGATTTGCCGAGAGATTTGCCGAGTCGGCAGCGGATCGGCAGTTCCACGAGCTCATCTTTGACCGGCGGAAGTATCGGGTCTCCGGCCTAGAGTGGGATCATCAAGGTAAGCTCTACGAGATACGGTCGGGGTTGGTTTTTGAGTTATTACGAGTGTTGAGTCGCTTCACAGGGGCGGGTTTGAGTTTCCGCCCGAGACGCAACCACACTGGATGTTTCGAAGGGTTTGTCCTTGGCGATTGCCAAGTCGGGAGATGGGTTCAGCCTTCCGGTCAACGTGAACACATTTCCGCGAGTTTCTTGGTTCACCCGGTGCCTACGAAATGGTTCAAGGGAATCGGTTTTGCTGGCTGCGCCTTCGTCCGCACGAGCTTCGTTGTTTGTCCGTTACGGGACTCAGTATGGGGCTCAAACCGGCCAACTCCTCGCTCTCACCGCGTCGTGCAAAAGAATCTGCCGCGCCATCGGTTTTATGACCCGAGCGTCGTTCTGGTTGAGTGGGTGGGTGTCCGGCGCGTTGTTCTTTGCCGCAGCAACGGTGGGATCACCCTCAAACCAGGCCGCCAAGCTCATTGCTCCCGCTGTGTCCACCGGAACCGGGCTGCTGCTGGAGCCGGCGTTGACGCTGCCTGAGTTTACTCGGGAGAAATTCGCGGCCGCCATGGCCACGGTCGGCGCAGAGAAGATTCGACGGCCGTGGACGCGTCCGGTGGTCACCTTATCGCCGCATCCGCGCGCCGGTGCTCAGGGGCTGACTGAGGCCGAGGTGAAGTCTTACATGCTGGAGGCGAAGCGATTGTTTGATCGTGGGGAAGCGGTGCCGGTGTCGGATGTGGGGTTGATCAGCACTCAGGAGGACGTGATCCGAAAACCCATGCTCAATCATATTGCGGCGTTTTCGAATTCGGTCGCTCGCGTTTACTTGTTGGTACAGAAGACCTCCACAGACACGGGGTGGTCTCATTTCTCGATCGTCCAAGATCTTACGGTGACACCCGTTCTCGATTACTATGCCGAGCTCACGGCCGATGGTCCCAAATTCGAGGGCACCAGTTGCTACAAGTGCCATTCGTCGGGCCCTCTCGCCATTCATCCGGCGCGGGAAGACCTGGTGCTGGATGCCCCGTTGGCTGCGGCGATCAGCCAGCACATCGCCGATCAACCGCGATCCCAGTTCGTTTTCCCTAAAAACTCTCCCAAGCCCCCGACCGGCGAGAAATTAGCGCTGAAATTCTGCACCCGTTGCCACGATGACGGAGGGGACCGCGACGCGCTGTATCAGCTGCACGCGCATCCCATTCGTGCGCTGGTGGACTTTGGTTACATGCCGCCCAATCGACGCCTGAAGCCCGAGGAAATCGCTGAACTGAAAGCGTGGTTGGAGCGCAAACCGTAGCCTGCCGCTGAACCGTAATTCGGCCGTTGAGAGTGCTTGCTAGGGCGAGTGGCGCTTATCTGTCATGTTCGCTGAGGTGGCGCTTTCGGAGAAATCGCCCTATCTCGGAGGTGCGTGTGTGAGGCTGAGTTTGTGGCAGGAACCGGGTATGCAGCCGGATGAGCTTCCGAGGTAGGGACCGATCTCCGAGCGGTCCGTCCCCGTGGCACTGTCCCCGTGGCACTGTTCCCGTGGCACTGTTCCCGTTGCACTGGCCGTTCAGAGTCCTTGAAAGCTGTAGAATCAGAAGCCAAAGCACGGCCTTAATCCCTGACATGTCTGATGTGTGCTCAGACTAGATTGGATCCGTTCCCTTGGGGGAGGATCGTCGACGGAATTCGGCCCTGTAGGGAGCGGCGCTATCCCCCCAGCTTGGATTCGGAGGAGAGGGCCTCGTGGACGACCCGAGCCCCGCCGGCGATGCCGGTCAGGCGTTCGAGACGGCCATTGACCTCGTAGTTCAGGGCTTCGTGTTCTAGCCCCAGCAGGTGGAGAATCGTGGCGTGGAGGTCCTTCATTTGGATGGGCTTCTCCACCGCCAGCAGGCCGAGATCATCAGTGGCTCCGATGCGGGTGCCGGGCCGGACACCGCCGCCAGCCATCCAAATGGTAAACCCTGCGGCGTTGTGCTGGCGGCCGAGGTTGCCTTGCATCATGGGGGTGCGGCCGAATTCACTGGCCCAGACGACGAGAGTTTCATCGAGCAGGCCACGCTGCTTCAGGTCGGTCAGCAGGGCTGCCACGGGTTGGTCGGTCCAGCGGGCGCGGGGTTCGTGGTTTTTGACCAGGTTGTCGTGGGCATCCCAGCCGTCCTTGTCGGGCATGTCGTACACTTGGACGAATCGGACGCCCCGCTCGACCAATCGCCGGGCCAGCAGGCATTTGCGACCAAAAGCCTGGGTGCGTGGGTCGGCGTGCTCGAGGCCGTAGCTCCGGCGCAGGCTTTGGGATTCGCGTTCGGTGTCTCCCACTTCAAGGGCCGAAGATTGCATCCGATAGGCCAGTTCGTAGCTGGCGATGCGCGCATCGAATTCGGCAAACCCGGGCCGGGCGTCCCGATGCCGCAAATTCAAATCGCGGATGAGGTCGAGGGAGTCGCGTTGGCCGTCGGCGAACTCGGGCGGGGGCAGCAAGTCCAACACTGGCGTGCCCTTGTCGCGCAATCGGGTCGGTTGGAACGCTGCCGGTAGAAACCCGTTGGAGTAGTTGGCTGCCCCACCAAGAGGTCCGGCGTCGAAGAGTGTCACGTATCCCGGCAGGTCGTGGTTCACCGATCCCAGTCCGTAGGTGACCCAGGAACCCAGGCTGGCCTTGCCCGGTCGGATGTCGCCGGTGTGGAGTTGGTAGCTTGCGGGCGCGTGGTTGTTGGAATCGGCCTGAAGCGAGTGCAGCACGCACAAGTCATCGGCATGCCGGGTGATGTGCGGCATGAGGTTGCTGACCCACAGCCCAGACTGGCCATGCTGTGACCAGGTGAACGGGCTGGCCATCAACTCGTCTTTACAGCCGTGGAAAACATTGGCGAAGCGGGTGGCCTTGACCGCATCGCGGAACGACTCGGGTACTGGTTTTCCGTGGAGCTTCTGGAGCAGCGGTTTGTAGTCGAAGGTGTCGATTTGGGAGGGGCCGCCGACCAGAAAGAGGAAGATGACCGACTTGGCCTTTGGAGGCAGTGGGGCCGGCCGCGGCGCGAACGGGTTCAGAGGATCGGGCCCTGTCCGGGTGGAGGCCGCCTGGGCCTCTAGTCCAGTCAACGCCTGAAGCGCGAGCGCACCGAAGCCGGTGCCCATCGATCCCAGGAAGCGTCGCCGCGTTCCCGACTGGGGCGTCACGAACATGCGTTACCTTGCCCACGGCTTCGGCCGTCGAGCAAGGAGTCCGGTGGGCTTTGCCTTGGACAACCCCGGGCGCGCGGGGCGAAAGTCGTCCCGTGACTTCCCTCCGGCGCATCCAACCGATCTTTGCGATCTGGGGTTGCCTGGTGTCGCTCGCGGCCTGGGCCGATGCGGCACCGACCGGCAGCCTCGGCAACGCGTGGGAAGACCCGCGTAATCCAGTCGTCCGCATTTTCGGTGGGCAGCGTCTCGATCTTTGGTCGCTTCGACCGGTGAATCTTCAGGGGGTTCCTTCGGTGGATTCTTTGACCGCCGAGCCAACAACCCGGCGATCACTGTTGGACGCATGGCTTCAGTCGGGTTTGCCGAGGTCTTCTGAATTGAGGGTGCCCGAAGCCGATTCGCGGACGTTAATCCGCCGGTTGAGCTTGGATCTGACAGGCCTTCCGCCCTCGGTGGAGGACGTTAAATCCTTTGAGCGGGAGTGCGTTCAGGAGTTGCGGAGCGCCGGGGGATCGGCATCGCAGGCCTATGAGCGTTTGGTCGATCGCTTGCTGGCTTCCCCGCGCTATGGAGAACACCAGGCGCGCCAGTGGCTTGATGTGGTCCGCTACAGCGATAGCAACGGGTTCGATTGGGATGAATTTCGACCCCGGGCTTGGCGGTTCCGCGACTACGTGATCCGGGCCTTCAATGCCGACAAGCCCTTCGACCGTTTCATTCTCGAGCAATTGGCGGGCGATGAGTTGCTGGAAGGCTCCCCGCGCGATGTCTCCGAGCAGGATGCGTTGATCGCCACGGGTTACCTGCGTCTGGGCCCTCACGACAATGCGGCCGGGTTGTTTAACGAACAGGACCGCAGCCGAGCCGAATTGATGGCCGATCTGACCGAGACGACCAGCAGTGCTTTCTTGGGACTCACGATGTCCTGCTGCCGGTGTCACGACCACAAGTTCGATCCGCTGTTGCAGGCCGACCACTTCCGACTACGGGCGTTTTTTGAAGGCGTGAAATTCGCCGATGACCTGCCGCTGGACTTGGTCGCCGATCAGGCGGCTATCCGGGAGCACAACGCCGGCCTCGAGCGCCAGCGCGACGAAGTTGAAGTGCGCCGTCAGACGCTCTTGGCGCCGCATCGAGAACGCCTCCGGGCTGAACGGTTGACCCGACTCACCGATGAAGAGCGCCAGTGGCTCAAAGACCCCGACGATCGGCATCCAGAAGAGCGCCGCCCGCGCGTGGCGACCTTGCGCAAACAGGTAGAGCCCAAGGAATCGGAGTTAAAGGCGGCCTTAGAAGGAGACGCCAAAACCCTTCATGCCGAACTCGAAAAACAGATCACCCATATAAATTCCGCTCGGCGTGAGTTCACCACGGGCCTCTTGATGACCGATCAGGAGACTCGTCCGGCAGAGACTCGGATTCTGGTGTTGGGAGACCACAAGAGGCTGGGCCAACCGGTGGTGCCCGGATTCCTTTCAATCCTCGACCCGAATCCTGCGGTGATTCCTAAGCCTGCCAATCCCAAGACACTGGGCCGTCGGTTGGCCTTGGCGCGATGGATTGCTTCGCCTGAAAACCCACTCACCGCGCGAGTTTTCGTGAACCGTCTGTGGCAACAGCACTTCGGCCAGGGGTTGGTGGATACTCCCAATGACTTCGGCCTAGCCGGAAGCCGCCCTAGCCACCCGGAGTTGCTGGACTGGTTGGCCGCGGAGTTCGTGCGCGGCGGGTGGTCAGTGAAGCATTTGCACCGGACCGTGGTGCTCAGTGCGGCCTACCGACAGGCGGTCGTTGATCCAGGTTCCTTGTCAGAATCCTTAAGTTTCCGCCGCAGTCCGCGACGGCTGTCGGCCGAGCAGTTGCGCGATGCGCTGCTGGCCACCTCGGGCTCGTTGCAACTGGTGAGCGGGGGAAGCCCCGTATGGCCCGACTTGCCGGCCGAGATCCTCCAGGCCAATCCGGCTTTCCTTGACGACAACGCCACCCGAACCAAGGGGTGGTATCCGTCACCCCGAGAGCGGCAGTCGGTTCGTAGCGTATTTTTGGTCCAGAAACGCACCGTGCGGGTGCCCTTCATGGAGACCTTCGACTTGCCGGAAAACTCCACCTCCTGCGCCCGCCGGACGGGCTCGACGGTCGCGCCCCAAGCGTTGTCGTTGCTGCATTCACCGCTGGCGGTAGAGGCCTCCCAAGAGATGGCCAAACGGGTGCGTCAGGAGGTGGGGAATGAGCCCGAGGCCCAGGTCCGACACGTCTTTCGCATCGCCCTGCAGCGCGAACCGAAACCGGAGGAACACGAGGCCTGTTTGCGTCTCCTGCGCCGACGGAGCCTGCCTGAACTGTGCCGGGCCCTGATCAATTTGAATGAATTTGCCTATGTGGATTGACGACTCGGCCAGCGAGCTTTCGACGCGGCTTGTGCGACGGGTGCTACTCCTACGGCTTTGTGAGGCCTTGCGTCAGGTGACCCGTCCTGGAGTGCGGATCATCAAGGTCCTTCTCTCGGTCTGGGCGGTGGGGGTGTTGCTGGGCTTGTCTTCGATCGCGTTCGCCGAATCCGGTCCTGATTTCGAGGCCTGGCGCGAGGCGTGCGCCCGCTTGCCCAAAAACCGTGTTCTCGGGGGTCGATTGCCTCCGTGGGCGTTGCTGCCGTTGCCTCGGTTTGCGTCGGTGTCGGCGGTGCTCGATGCCTATTTTGCGGGTGCCACCAATGGGCCGTTGAGCCAATCCGGAGCCTGGATAGGCGAACCTCCGAGTCCGGGATTCTTCGATGTGGCCCGCAGTTGGCATGGCAGTCTGCGCACGCCGTTCGAGCCGTTTGTCCAAAAGCGCTTAGTGCCCCCGAGGTCCCAGGTGCTGCTGCAAGGCGATCTCCACGGAGACATCCACTCGCTGCTGGCGGTGCTGGGGCGTCTTCAAGAGCGCGGGTTGCTCAAGGGGTTTCAAATCACCGATCCGCGGTTTTATATGGCCTTTTTGGGAGACTACACCGACCGGGGTTTGTACGGCGTGGAAGTAATTTACACGCTCCTCCGGTTGCAGTTGGCCAACCCGGGTCGGGTGCTGCTCATCCGTGGCAACCATGAGGATATTTCGCTCGTGTCCCGGTATGGTTTTTTGGCCGAGGGACAGGCCAAGTACGGGGCAGACTTCGACGCGGCCAAGGTGGTGCGTTTCCACGATTTCTTGCCGGCGGCGGTGTATCTGGGAACAGGCAACGACGTGGTGCAATTATGCCACGGCGGCGTGGAACCGGGATTCGATCCCAGGCCACTGCTTCAGTCAGACCAAACCAATGCTTTCCAGCGCATCGTGGAGTTGAAGCAGCAGGCCTATTTGGCCAGCCAACCGCCCTGGGCCAGGAGCGATGCCGCGGCCGGTGCCGAAGCGGCCAAGTGGTTCCGAGATTTTCGTCCGCAATCGCCCATCAGCCCGTCGGTGATTGGGTTCATGTGGAATGACTTCACGGTATTTTCGGGCGAGACCGCGTTTGCCAACAACCCGGAGCGGGCCAGCATTTATGGGAAGGCGGCGGTCACACACCTCTTGCAAACCCAGAGTGCGCCGACCACGCGGGTGCACGGCGTGATCCGGGCGCACCAGCATTCGGGTGTGCCCAATCCCATCATGCGCCGACTCATGGCCAGCCGGGGGGCCTTCCGTCACTGGCAGGAGGCGGCCGAGCCCACGGGCGACCGGTTCGAGGCGTCGACCTTGGAAACCGGAGCGTCGCGGCCCATTCCGGAGGGATCGGTGTGGACCCTCAATGTCTCGCCCGACAGCGTGTACGGTCAGGGCAATGGGTTCACCTTCGCTACCGTTGTGATCCTTCAAACTGCCCCCGCCTTCGCTGACTGGCGTCTGTCGGTGGGCACGGTGGAAGTGCCCGTGAAGTGAGTCGAAACCGCGCTGATCAAACGAACCAACCATGAACTTCCAGAGCCTGAGCCGCTTCGTCCAAAAGACGCGACCGACGTGTGCCTCGCGCACAGGTTTCGCTGCACTAAGGGCCTGGGCCGCGCTCATCGTGCTGGGGTGCGTGGGCCTCGGCGCAATGGCTCAGACCGCGGCACCGACCCTGAGTCGAACCGCAGACCCAACCGCCGACTCCGCGGCAGCCCGCAACGTCTCTGTCAGGCCTCCTGCTGCGAGCGTGGCCTCATCGTCCATACAGCTCACTTATAAGACCGAGGCCGGACTGTCCTACCGACCGGACTCCGAGCCTGACGTCTATGCTCGGGAACGCTGCAAACTCGATGTGTACCATCCGTTGGTCGGGCCCTCGGTTGCCACGGTCGTGTGGTTCCACGGCGGCGGTCTCACCGGCGGCAATCGGTCCATCCCGTCGGCCTTGAAGGGGCAGGGGATTACCGTGGTGGCGGTGGATTATCGCCTGAGCCCCAAGGCCAAAGCCCCGACCTACATCGAAGACGCGGCAGTGGCGGTGGCGTGGACCTTTAAGAATATCGCCCGGTATGGTGGCGACACGAACCGGATCTTCCTCTCTGGTCACTCGGCCGGCGGATATCTGGCTAGCCTAATAACTCTGGATCGCCGTTGGCTGGCCGTCCACGGCGTGGACCCCGATCGTCTCGCCGGATTGGTCCCGTTTAGCGGCCAGTCCATTACCCACTTCGCCATTCGTGAAGAGCGCGGCCTAGCCCGTACTCGCCCGCTCATCGACGACTTGGCGCCCGTGTACCATGTGCGCAACGACGCCCCGCCCATCCTGCTAATTAGCGGCGATCGCAATCACGAACTCCTCGGCCGCTACGAAGAGAGCGCCTACTTCTGGCGCATGCTCAAAGAAGTGGGGCATCCCTCCGTCGAATTGCTCGAGCTCCAAGGCTACGACCACGGCCAAATGGCCGACCCCGCCTTCCCACTGCTCCTGCGCTTCATCCGCCAGCAGGGGAAGTGAGGGGGCGGTGGTGTGGGTCGTTGAGCCGTTCGCGGTGAGCCGTGGTCCTCGTTCGATTCAGTGGAGGGGTGACTCATTGAGTTCAACGCGGCTTTCACGCCAGGTCGGCCACTGTGTGCCGAGACTGGAGATGAAGCGTTGGCTGTGAGTCGGTTCAAGCAGGTGTGCCATCTCGTCCTCCGTGATAGCGGGTTGTTGAGGGAGGAGGGCGAATCGGGAAATGTCGCAAATCTCCCCAGGGAATATTGGGACGCGCCGCATTAACCTGCACTTTGAGACTGCACTCGAGTGGGGTCGGTGAGTCGCAGAATCAACATCGCTCGCGAGCTTGGCACTCCGGCGCTGCGTAGGTATGTTCCTTTTCTTCCACTATGGGCACAGCCTACATCCCGGCATTTCGGTGCCCGGCTCAATCGCGATGCTGACTTTCCAGGACCATTTCTGGCGGGGCGGGAGGCGGCATCGGCGGCAGTTCTTGCAGGTGGGCGCGCTGGCGCTGGGCGGGCTCAATTTGGCGGACACGTTTGGGGTCCGGGCGGCGGCAGCCGGGGGCAATGGAATCAATCCAACGACCGGGTCGACCGGGTCGGCCGGGGCTGGCCAGGAATCGGCTGGTAGTCGGGCGGCGGGGGCTGATCGGGGCTCGCCGGGCAATCCACTCAAGGATCGGTCGGTGATATTCCTCTTCATGCACGGAGGGCCTTCGCAGTTCGAGACCTTCGATCCGAAGATGGATGCGCCGTCGCATGTGCGCAGCGCCACGGGTGAGATCCCCACCACGCTGCCAGGCATCACCTTCGGCAGCACCTTCCAGCGGTTGGCCAAGCTGGCTCACAAGTTCAGCGTCGTCCGTTCGTTCGCCACCGGAGACGGTAATCACGACATCAAGCCCATCCTCGGGGTCGATACCCTTCAGGCCAATATGGGTTCGCTCTATTCCAGCATCGCCGGTTCCAGCCGGCCCAATTCGGCCATGCCGACGAATATCGCGCTGTTCCCGCGATCGGTGGAGGCGAAGGCCCAAGATGTCGTTAAGGAGTTCGGGAATTTCGAGGGGACGGGTGAACTGAGCCGCTCCGTGGCTCCATTCGTCCCGGGATCGGGTCTGGATTTGCAGCAGAACCTGCGGATCAATTTGCCGGAGGGACGATTCCACGATCGTCAGGGCTTGTTGAATTCGGTGGATCAGTGGCGGCGTTGGATGGACGACCAGGCCTCCGTTCAGGAGTTTGGTGGGTTCCAGCAGAAGGCCTTCGATCTGCTGCACCGCGGCGTCTTCGACGCTTTCGACCTCTCGCGCGAAGATCCCCGGTTGATTGAACGTTACGACACAGCGCCCCTGTTGCCGCGCGGGCGCATCGATCCGCGGTGGAAGAACATCGAGCACTACGCCACCAACGCCCAGACCCTCGGTCGTCAACTGCTCTTGGCTCGTCGCCTGTGCGAGCGCGGGGCGGGCTTCGTCACGGTCACCACCAGTTTCATCTGGGACATGCACGCCGACGTGAACAATGCCCCCATGACAGTGGGCATGGACTACGTGGGGACTCCCTTCGACCATGCCGTTTCAGCCTTCATCGAGGACGTTGAGGCGCGTGGGCTTTCGGACAAGATCCTGCTGGTCTGCTGCGGCGAGATGGGGCGGACGCCGACGATTAACAAGGACGGCGGTCGCGATCATTGGGGTAATTTGGCTCCGCTGCTTCTCTATGGCGGTGGGCTGAAGATGGGGCAGGTGATCGGGCAGTCGTCGCGCGATGGCGGGGAGCCTGCGAGCCAGACGGTCACCATGAAGGATCTCATCGCCACTGTGATGCACTCGCTCATGGACGTGGGTCAGGCCCGGTTGCTTCCCGGTGTCTCCCAGCGGGTGATCGAGGCGATCAGTCGCGGTGAACCCATTCGAGGTCTGGTATAAGGCGGAACGATTTGATGGGATC
>SXGQ01297217.1_pt1 | contig 16233 bp, 15 predicted proteins | sample 3178371 | NCBI WGS metagenome assembly SXGQ01 (sample SAMN11356859, study PRJNA531348) | freshwater metagenome | isolation source: freshwater sample F1-20 | place: China: Fuxian Lake, Yuxi | collected 2017-12-25
GACAGCCGCCTGCCCCAGCTTAAAGCCAGGACCCCTCCATACCTTCATGGCTTTCGCACACTGAAACCGGCGAAACTTTTACGCGAATTTTTTTCGTAACTTCGACTCTAAGCGAACTGACGTGCTTATCCAATCTATCCAACTAATGTAGACTATTATTTTTATGAATGATGCGTCCATCGATCTCAACCTGATGCGGGTGCTTGATGCGCTGCTCGAAGATAGCAATCTCACCCGGGCGGGTTTTCGACTGGGGTTATCTCAGCCGGCCATGAGCCACGCGCTAGGACGATTGCGCAAAGTCACAGGCGATACGCTCTTCGTGCGCGTACCCACTGGCATGAAGCCCACTGAGGTCGCCCTGAAGATGGCACCTGTAGTCCGCGAGGGCCTGCGGCTGCTGGAGAGCGCCGTCATCGACGACAAGCGCTTTGACCCTTGGACCTGCGATCGCACTTTTCATATCCTCATGAGCGATATCGGGGAACTGGTCTATCTACCACGATTGCTCAGACACCTCGAGAAAATTGCACCGAAGGTGACCATTCGGGCCCTGCAGATGCCCCGAGAGGCCTACGCGGCAGCTTTTGTCAATGGTGAGGCTGATCTGGCGATCGGCTTTCTGCCAAGCCTGCGGGCGGGCTTCTACCAGCAGCGGCTTTTCTCAGACCGCTATGTCTGCGTCGTGCGCAAGGATCATCCGCGAATCAAACGCAAGCTGTCCCTGGATCAGTTTCTAGCCGAATCGCACGTGCTGACAGAGCCCGGCGGATCTCGCTATCGCGCCATAAACGATCAAACATCGACCACGACGCTTATTGAGCAGTACCTGGCAAGCCAGGGCCTGAGTCGCCGAGTCACCTTGCGCGTGCCGCATTTCACGGTGGTCCCGAATATCGTCGAATCGACCGACCTGATCGCAACCCTTCCCAGCTATGTCATACAGCACAGTCCAAGTCGGACCGGGCTGAAGATGCTGCCGCCGCCTATGGATTTGCCAGGCTTTGAGGTCAAACAGTTCTGGCATCAGCGCAGTCACAAGGAGCCTGCCAATCGTTGGCTGCGCGGCCTGATCGCCGAACTCTTCAAACAGGACTAAGCAGCAAGAAATTGGCGTTTGTCTTCGTCGGTGCATCCCCAGCAGCCCAGAGACAGACTCTTCATAGCCAAGTTTCTGGCTCGTTCAGTCGATCTTGATCTTGTTGCGCGCAATAATGTCGCTGTAAATCTTCGTGTCCTGCTGAATGCGTACAGCCAAGCCATTGGCGCTGGCATCGTCCACTTTCCAGCCTTGCAAAAACAGCTTCTGGCTAATTTCTTGCGAGGTGAGGATTTTTTCCAACTCCTGGCTCAACCGGGCCTTGTGGGCCGCAGGCATGCTAGCAGGAGCCATCACCGCGTTCCACACTTCGATGTTGATGCCTTTGGCGCCGATCTCTTCCATGGACGGCAAGGTCGGGGCCAGCGGTGAGCGCTTGGCCGAGGACACTGCCACAGCTTCGAGCTTGCCCGATTGCACCAGCGAATTGACGGTCGATGCGGGCAACAAAGTCATTTGTACCTGCCCGCCGAGGATAGCGTTCAGGATGGCCGGCCCACCATTGAAAGGAACATGGATGGGGCCGATGCCCAGGGCCTGCTTGAGCAACTCCATGCCCAAATGACTGCCAGATCCGGCACCGACCGAGCCATACGCCTGCTTGTCGCCATCAGCCTTGAGCTGGCTGATTAACGAGCCCACACTGCGATCGGTGGCAGGCTTGGCAGTTACCCACACCAGTGGAGCGGTACCAATCAGCGCAATAGGTGCGAAATCAGTGATGGGGTCATAAGGCAGTTTGGCATACAGGAATTTCGAACTGGTTAAGGGACCGTTGCCAAGTACCCCAATGGTGTGACCATCTTCGGCCTTGGCTATGGCATCTGCAGCGATGTTGCTGCTGGCACCTGGCTTGTTTTCCACCACAACCGATTGCCCCAGTGCGCGAGCCAATGGTTCAGCGATCAAACGGGCCTGCACATCGGGCGAAGACCCGGCAGGGAAACCAACGATGATGCGAATCGGCTTGATGGGCCACGCATAGGCTGCAGGCGTGAACATGGGGACGCCGGCAGCGAGTAGGACTAAGGCGCATTGGGTGGTGCGCGCCAGAAGCTTTCTTTTTTGTATGGAAATCATGGTGTCATTCTCCTTTGAATTGGTCGAACAAATAGGTGTGCGGGACGCGTCTTTGCCCTGGCGGGCTATCCAGACCATCCTGGCGCACGTGGGTGAGCTGCTCAAAGTATTCGGGCAGGGCCAAACATGTCAACTGAGGCTGCAAAAAGGCTACTAGCGCATGTACGCTGCAACGCAAAGCCTGCGAATCCAGATGCTGGAGCATGAGCACATGGTCCTGGCCTGCTCCCTGCAAACTGATGCCCGTGTTGGGCAACCAGTATTCTTCGCCGGGCGGTGCAAACCCCCAATCTGCGCGGACTGCACCACCACTCAAAACCAGCGCCTCTAGCCAACGGTTGAGCTGATCTGCCAGGCCGGGAGATGCCGAGCGCCATTGGACCGTCGCTAACTGACTGGCCGAACCTAGGCCATGCACCCCGCCCACTTCACAAGGCAGGCGGTAAAAGTTACGCAAGACCAAACGCATGCGCGCAGACCACGGCGTGGGGTGGGTAAAGACATCTCGGTATTCGGGCGTGCTCAAAGCCGTCAGCGAGCGCAGGCTATAACAGGTGAAATACCGCAGCGGCTGGTCCACGGACCGGTAACGCATGGCCTCCACAAAGCCTGGCAAACCCACGCGCTCGGGCACATGCTCGAAGGTGTGCCAGCTCTCATATTCGGCCTGTACCTCGGCACCGGCGATGCCGTTCCACAGCGCCAGAAAGGCCTGGGCTTGAGCGCCAGTCACGCGTCCACCGTCTCAGCAAAAGCCTGATCGGGCAAGACCATCACCTTGGTCGCCACTTTGTGGCGCGCCAGCTCAAAGCCTTCAAAGGCACGCGACAAAGGCACGCAATGGGTGACCAAGTGACGCAGCATGGCGGCATGGCGGCCCATGAAAGCGATCACCTCCGGCCAAGCGGCCTCTGGGGCACGGTAGGAGCCCCGAATCTGCTGGTGTTTGCGCAGCATGGAGGTCAAATCGATCGCCACCGGCGCGCCATGGATGCCGGTGATCACCAGCACACCATGCGGCTTGAGCGCTTGCAAGGCTGGGGCAATCACAGCGGCCACCCCAGTCGCTTCGATCACTACGTCAAACGGACGTTCGCGACAAGCGAGAGCCAAAGCTTCGGCCATCGGCTGGTCGGCAAAATCCAGTAGGTGTTTAAAACCTAAGCGGCGCAAGACCTGCAGGCGCGCCGCATCGCCATGCCCAGCCACGACCACTTCTGCGGCACCGGCCTCGCGGGCAAACAAGGCGATGCCCTGCCCGATGTTGCCTGGCCCCAGCACCAGCACCCGGTCACCCGGCTGCACACCCGCCGTGCGCACAGCCTCCCAACTGACCGACATGGGCTCTGCCAAGGCCGCCACCAAGGGGTCCAAACTCTGGGGCACAACCACACAATTGCGCGCAGGCACCCGCACCCATTGTGCAAACGCACCGTCACGCATCACACCAATTCCACGGCGGGTTACGCAAGCGTCACGCTGCTCCGCTGCACAGGCCGGGCATACCCCGCAAACCACTGAGGGCCTGACGGTGACCAGCTGGCCAATGTGCAGTCCGGTGACGCCATCGCCCAACTCGGCAACCTCGCCGCTGAACTCATGCCCGATGGTCACCGGCAATGTCGGTGCCATGAAGTGGTAACTCGGCGTCCATGCCTCAATGTGTAAATCAGTCCCGCAGACGCCGGTTGCCTTCACTTGGATCAACACTTCGCCTTCGTTCGGCGATGCGCGCTCGGTCTCCTGCAATTGCAGGCCATGGTCGGGGCTGGTTTTTCTGAGGGATTTCATAAAAAGATGACCAACAAGATGGCTTCATTGTGTCGGCCGCGTATCCATACGTCATATACTGATTTGATATTCTGAGCATACGTTATAAGTATGCCCCATGGAACTACGACACCTGCGTTACTTCGTCACCGTGGCTGAGCTTGGCAGCATCAGCCGCGCCGCCGCCAAACTGTTCATGGCGCAACCGCCTTTGTCAGCGCAGATCCGGCAACTTGAGGAAGAGGTAGGCGCCAGCTTGCTGGTACGCCTGCCGCGTGGTGTGCAGCTCACCCCGGCGGGCACCTCGTTTCTGGAAGACGCCCGAGCCATTTTGGCGCGGACCCAGCAGGCCACGCTGCGCGCCCGCGAGCAGCAGTCTGGCCAGCACAGCACCTTGCGCATAGGGTTCATTCCCTCTGCCACGCAGTCCTTGCTGCCGGGTCTGATCCGTCGTTTTAAATGTTCAGGCCTGGACCTGCACATCGAGGCGCAAGAGCGGGTGCCTTCGTCGCGGCAGTTGCAGGCGCTGCGCAATGCCGAAATCGACCTGGGCTTCATCCGGCCCGCTGCGAGTAGCCCTCAGCCTGAATGGGCCGCCCAGATAGATGACCCGTATTGCCTGGCCGTGCCTGAGCAGCATGCCCTGGCACGAAGCCGTCAAGCTGTACCGCTGCCTTCACTGGCATCGGAGGTGTTTGTCGCGTTTTCTCGTTATGCCGAAAGCGATTATTTCGACCAAACAGCCGCGCTGTGCGAAGAGTCGGGCTTCACCGCAGATGTGCGCCACACTGCGACCCAGTTCATGAGCGTGCTGGCCATGGTGGACTGCAGCCTGGGCGTTGCCATCGTGCCCGCATCGTGCGCCCTGATGCTTCCGCCCCGGGTTCGCCTTCGGCCCTTGGGCGGTCTGCAACGCAACAGCCGCCTGGTGCTGATCCGCAGCGCCGACCGCATGCAGGACCCTTGGGTCCAAAGTATCGTGGAACTAGCAGCACTGGAGCTCAATACCTTGAGAAAGGTTGTCCAAAATTTAGTTCGGGGAATGTAAAGCTAGGAGCATCCTCAACGCTCGCAAAGACATTGCTTCTGTACAACGTTTGTAGCGAAAGGACAGCCGTAACGCCGCAGCAGCATGGTCTGATCGCGATGACCAAGGATTTGCGAGGCCACGCCAACACCGACGCCATTTCTCAGCAGCGATGCTGCCACCCAGTGGCGGATGTCATGTATCCGCAAATCGGGACGCCGGAGCATGCCCGTCAAACTAGACCACTTCTTTCTGTAGCAAATGGGTGCTATGTCACTCTTGCCAGCGAAGATCAATCGATCCGCCGAGCCCGTGGCCAACGTAGGCTTTAACCGCTTGGCCAAGGCCATGGTCTCGGGCGTGAAAAACAGCACTCTCGAATCGCCGAGCTTGGTTGTGGGCACGATGACTTTTCCGGAAGGAATATCGAGCTCTTGCCAGGTCCTGTGCAGCACCTCACTCTTGCGTGCACCCGAGTCAACCAGCATCCAAACAAAGAGCGTGAACAACCGGTCCTTGCCCATCTTGGCGGCCAGTCGCAGAGACGCAATGTCCTGCTCAGACGATGCAACGTATCGCATGGATTCTTCAAATCGTTTGATGTGGATCGTGGGTGAAATGAATCCGCGAGGGGCCATCCGGCGCTCCACAATGGCCCAGCGAAAAACCTTACCCAAGGCACCAATGTCCCTATTCACAGAAGAGAATGCGTAGCCCGCGTCGATCAAAGCTTGGGCTGCATTTTTCAGTCGCTCGCTGGAGATGGCCCAAGCCGACTCGTGTCCGAAACCAAGGACCGGGTCGCACCATTTTCTGAGACGAAGCTCGAGTTCAAGACTGGGGCTTGCCAGCGCATGGGCTTGGACAAGTTCCGCTAGCGTGACGTCAACGGCGACGGTATGCAAGGCCGCATCAGCTGCCGCCTTGAGATTGACCGGGGAGTGAAATTTGCGCATGAGAGTTCCTAGAACACTGCCTTAGAAAACCTAAGACCCGTGTGAAGGAAACCCTACATGGCGTTGAACGGAGTCTCCGTCCGAATGGGCCAATGTATATAAAGTTTCTGATCCGAGATCTGCCCTGCCCTTCCGATTACTTGCACATGCGCGGCCAGGTCGGAGGAGCTGAGTTGCAGACGCCAGCGCATGCGGTACAGCGCCTCGCGACACTCTTACATCCCGAATCTGCGGTTCGATATGCTCGGTCTGCTCAAGACCGAGCAACTTGTATGGCGAGAGTCAGGAAAAAAGCGAAATCCCCAGGCAAGGCCCGCTGCGCATGCCCGATTGCGCGATCCTGGCGTTGCTCTGTTGGCCGACCCCGGACTGGCTTGAATCGGTGACCCTAAAATTATCTTCGCCCCCTAAGGGTTTTCGTTGATCTGGTCAGCTACTGTGGTTGATATAGTGGGTTCGAAATCTTCGAGCTTGCACTGCCTTTAAACATCATACAGTTCGAGGAAATGGGTAAAGCAGGATCAATACGTGGAGACTCTAAATTGACCGAGCAGTCAGGCAAAGTACCTCCCAGTCGTGTAGTAGCCATCACCGGTGCAGCGCAGGGCCTGGGGCGCGCCTACGCCATGCGTTTCGCAGCGGAAGGCCATCGTGTGGTGGCGATGGACATTCAAGAAAAGGCTCTGAACAGTGTGGCCGAGGCGATCAAGGCGACCGGCGGGCAGTGCCTGCCCGTGGTTGCCGACGTCGGGAGCGAGGCCAGCGTCACGCATGCGGCAGAACGTGTCGATCAGACTTTTGGACGCTGCGATGTGCTGGTAAACAACGCGGCCATCTTTTCTACCATCAAGATGCGTCCGTTCGAGCAACTTCCTCTGGAAGAGTGGATGCGGGTCATGCATGTGAACGTGACGGGCACCTTTCTGATGACGCGTGCTTTTGCGCCGCTGATGAGACGTCATCGCTGGGGACGAATTATCAATGTGTCATCCGCAGCGTTTGTAATGGGGCGCCCCAACTATCTGCATTACACGACCTCCAAGGCTGCGGTCGTCGGCATGACGCGCTCTCTGGCTCGGGAGCTGGGCAGCGATGGGATCACGGTCAACGCCTTGCTGCCAGGTGCCACAGACACTGAGATCCCGCGGGAAACGGTCACACCCGAACAGAAAAGGCAGCAGATTGCCATGCGCTGCATTCAGCGCGAAGAGGGTCCGCAAGACCTCGAGGGTGTGGTCAGCTTTCTGGCCTCTGAAGACAGCGCTTTTGTGACCGGGCAATCCTTCGTGGTTGACGGTGGGTACTGCTTTTTGTAAGTCAACCGGTCATGCGGGGCATGACGTGAGCTTTTTCAACTGAACGGGAGAAAAAAAGTGAAATTCATCAAGAAATTTGGACAACTGACAGCAGCTCTTTGCATGTTGATGAGCGTGTCTCAGGTGAGTGCCCAGGAGATCACCATCAGAGCCGTTAGCGCTTGGCCTGAGGGCAACTTCTTCTCGCTGAACTTCGAAAGTTTTGTCAAGAGAGTCAATGCCGAAGGCAAGGGGGTCATTCAGATCAATTACCTTGGTGGCGGCGCCAAGGTGATGCCTCCTTTCGAGGTGGGCAATGCCGTCAAGAATGGCGTTGTGGACATGGTCAACGTCACTGGCAACTTCTACACCAACTTATTGCCGGAATCTGACGCGCTGTCGGTGAGCACGATTCCAGTGCAGGAGTGGCGCAAGAATGGCGCCTACGACTACATCAACAAGCTCTGGGGTGAAAAGATGAACGCGCACTATCTCGGTCGCGCCATCGACAACATGCCCTATCACTTGTTCCTCAAGAAGCAGATCACCAAGCCGGATCTCACCGGCATGTGCTTGCGCGGCATTCCCATCTACCGAGAGTTCTTCCAGAGCATGGGGGGCAATGTCCTGACCATTGCACCCGGGGAAACCTACACCGCCCTCGAGCGCGGGGTGATTGATGGATACGGCTGGCCGGTGTCGGGCATCTTCGATCTGAGCCTGCAAGAGCACACCAAATACCGGGTCGAGCCGGGCTTTTACAACACCGAAGTAGGCGTGCTCGTCAATCTCAACACTTGGAAGCGGCTCAGCGACAAGCAGCGGGCTGTGCTGACCAGTGCGGCGATCTGGATGGAAGGCCTTAACCTTGATAACCCTAAAAAATGGGAAGAAGAGAAGAAGCGTCAGACCGCTGCGGGCATCCAGCCGATCGTCTTCCCGCCGGCTGAAACGGCAGCCTATGCCAAACGCGCCAACGACACCATCTGGGAAAGCATCAACAAACGCAGCCCGGAGCATGGACCCAAGCTGCGCCAAATGTTGACGCGCTGAGCATTGCCACCCATGTCACAGCCGCCGGCCTTGAGCTGGATTGATCGCCTCGATGCGGCCTGGGCCAGGCTGCTTACAGCCTTGGCTTTGGTCGCCTGTGGGATGGTGGCGCTGATGGTGGCGGTGATTTGCGCCGACGTGCTCGTGCGCAACTTGCGCCTGGGCAACCTCCCCTGGGCCACCGAGGTTGCGGAGTACACGCTGTATTTGTCAACTTTTCTGGCTGCGCCCTGGCTCCTGCGTCAGGGCGCGCACGTTCGAATGGACATCTTGCTCAAAGCGATGCCACCCAAGATGGCCTGGACGCTCGAGTTGGTGGCCGACACCATCGCCATACTCACTTGCGCCGCCTTGATGCTTGCGAGCGCCAATGCTGCCGTGGCCAGCGCCAAGCAGGGCTCTCTGATTTTCAAAATCTTCGTGTTTCCCGAGTGGTGGCTGATCGCGCCAGCCAGCGTGATGTTCGGTGTGCTGACCCTCGAGTTTGTCTGCCGCTTCAGGCGGCAGTGGAAGGGCCCCTGCGCTGTGCGTGAAGAGGCCACGTCCGTGGCGTGAGCCAACGGATGTTTTTTATGCCGATGTTTTACGGAGCCGTCTGATGGACTGGACCTTGAGCCTGATGTCTTTGCTCGGGGGTGTGGTGCTGCTGATGTTCATCGGCCTGCCGGTGGCTTTGGCTTTTCTGGTCACCAACGTGGTGGCGGCTTTCGTCTTCATGGGCGGCGTGGCGGGCGTTGACCAACTTGCCCGCAATTCGATCGCCTCGGTGATCACGTTTTCACTGACGCCCATACCTTTGTTCATTCTGATGGGCGAAGTGCTGTTTCAGACAGGACTGGCGCTCAAGGTGATCGACGGCTTTGACCGACTGATCCATGGCGTACCTGCACGCCTGCCCGTGGTGTCTGTGGTGGCTGGAACGGCTTTTTCGGCCATTTCCGGATCGACCATCGCCACCACGGCGATGTTGGGCCGGTCCATGACACCAGTCATGCTGGAGAAGAAATATCACCCGACCCTGGCGATGGGGCCGATCATTGCAATTGGCGGGGTGGACATGCTGATTCCACCTTCGGCACTGATCGTGCTCTTCGGCAGCCTGGCCAACATTTCGATCACCAAGCTGCTGTTTGCAGGCATTGTCCCGGGGATCTTGCTGGCGGTGACTTTTATCGCTTACATCATCGCCAAGGCGGTGTTGGTGCCGTCGAGCGCACCGGCCAATGACGAGGGACCGATCTACACAGGTTGGCAAAAGTGGCGGCCTTTCGTGGTTTACGTGATTCCACTGCTGTCCATCTTCGGGGTGGTCATTGGGGCGATGTCGACCGGGATTTCCACGCCCACCGAGGCGGCAGCGCTCGGTGCAGCCGCCACCATCGCACTGGCGGCAGCCTTTCGGGCACTGACTTGGAAAAACCTGGTGCAGTCGCTCAAGGGCACCGTGCATATTTCCTGCATCGTCCTGTTCATCATCGTCGGCGCCACCTCGTTTTCACAGCTGCTTGGCTTTTCCGGCGCGACCAATGGCTTCCTTCAGGCCGTGGGACGGCTAGACCTCAGTCCTGAGATGTTGATCGTGGCCATGATCCTGATCCTCATCATCCTGGGCTGCTTCGTCGACCAGGTCAGCATGATGCTGCTCACCCTGCCCTTTTTTATGCCATTAGTCATCGCCGCAGGAATTGACCCGATCTGGTTCGGCGTGCTGTTCCTGATCGCCATGCAACTGGGTTTGATGACCCCCCCGTTCGGTCTACTGCTCTTCACGATGAAGAGCGTCATTCCCTCGCACATCCCGATGATCGAGGTTTTTCGATCGGCCTATCCCTTTGTGATCATCAGCCTGCTCATGCTGGTGCTGGTCTTTTTTGTCCGACCGATTGCCACATGGTTGCCTGGCTTGTTGGGCTGAGGTGATTGACATGTCGGCAGAAGATGAATTCTTCAAGCAACGAGGTTTTGGTCTGACGATGGGCTTCGGTCTTCGACCGGCCGTCCTGGTGGTAGACCTCATTGAGGCGTTCACCGACCCGGAGGCCATGCTGGGCTCCAATCTGGACGCACAGGTGCTGGCCACGCAGCAATTGTTGGCGGCAGCCAGGCAGGTGGCCGTGCCCATCATCTACTCCACGGTCAGTTATGAACAAGCCGACCTCGCGGACGCAGGGATCTGGGCGCTCAAGCAAAAAGGCGTGACCACACTGCGGGCGGGCACGTCTGCAGTGGCGCTTGATCCGCGCCTCAAGCGCCTGGATGGCGAGGGCTGGCTGGTCAAAAAATATGCATCATGCTTCTTTGGCACCGATCTGACTTCTCGGCTGGTTTCTCGCGGTGTCGATACCTTGATCCTGGCCGGATGCACCACCAGCGGGTGCGTACGTGCAACGGCGGTTGATGCCCTGCAAACAGGTTTGCGGCCCATGGTGGTGCGCGAATGTGTTGGAGACCGGTCTGCGGCTGCACACGAACAATCCTTGTTCGACCTGCAGGCTAAGTACGCCGACGTGGTTAGCCTGAGCCAGGCCTGCACCTACCTTGAATCACTGTCTCAATCTAAGGCCTCATCGTGAACCAACCATCCAGTGATCTTTCCGGCCGAGTCGCCGACATTTTGCCGCGCGAGCGGGGGCAGTTTTGGGGCGGCACCTGGCATTACCGCGCCGATGCGCCGCGCCTGACCAGCATCAATCCTTCCACGGGGCAAGTGCTCGCTGAGGTGGAGGTGGCCACAGCGGCCGATGTGGATGCGGCGGTGGGCAGTGCCCGTCAGGCATTTCCCGGCTGGGCAGCCATGCCCCCCCTGGAAAGAGCGCGCCGACTGAGGGAAGCGGCCTCGCGCATCCGAGCCAATGCTGCGGATCTGGCCCTTCTCGATGCGGCCGATTGCGGCAATCCGGTGAAGGCGATGCTGTTTGACGCCGAGATTGCGGCCACGCAGCTGGAGTACTTTGCCGGGCTGGTACTCGAGATCAAGGGCGAGACCATCCCGACAGGCAACGGATCGCTCAACTACACCCGGCGCGAGCCCTTGGGTGTGGTCGTTCGGATTTATCCATTCAACCATCCGTTCATGTTTGCGGCGGGCAAGATCGCGGCGCCGCTGGCCGCTGGAAACACGGTGGTGATCAAGCCGCCAGAGCAGGCCCCTTTGTCGACGCTCAAGCTGATGGAATTGCTGGCCGATGTCTTCCCTGCCGGGGTGCTCAACTGCGTGGTGGGGGGACGCGAGGTCGGTGCGGCGCTGTCCACGCACCCCGAGGTGGCCGCCGTGGGCCTGATTGGCAGCGTACCTGCGGGCCGCGCCGTCCTGCACGCAGCTGCTGACAGCTTCAAGCGCACATTGCTGGAGCTTGGGGGCAAAAACGCCATGGTCATTTACCCCGATGCCGATCTGGACCGCGCGGTCGACGGCGCAGTGCGGGGGATGAACTTCACCTGGTGCGGGCAATCGTGTGGCTCGACCAGTCGGCTCTTCATCCACGACAGCCTGCATGATGTGTTTGTGGCCAAGCTGGTCGACTTGCTTGGGCAGCGCCATCGGCCCGGCATCGCCACGCACATGGACACCACCATGGGGGCACTGATCAACCAGGCGCAGTACGAGCGCTGTCTTTCCTACATTGAATCCGCCCAAAAAGAAGGCGCCCGTCTCGTTGCAGGCGGTGCTCACCCGGCCGATCCTGCACTGGCCAAGGGCCTGTTCATTGAACCCACGGTCTTTACAGGAGTCACCCCCAGCATGCGGGTCGCCAAAGAGGAAATTTTTGGACCTGTACTGAGCGTGCTGCGATGGCATGACGAATCAGACCTGTTCGAGGCGGTCAACGGCCTGGAGCTGGGCTTGACCGCGTCGATCTGGACGCGAGATCTTCGCACCGCTCACCATGCAGCCGCTCGGGTGCAGGCGGGCTATGTGTGGATCAATGACTGTTCTTCCCACTTCATTGGGGCACCCTTCGGCGGGTACAAACAATCGGGGCTGGGGCGCGAGGAATCCAAGGACGAACTGTTCGAGTTCACGCAAATCAAGAACGTGAATGTCTCGATGCTGTGAAGAATGCCGGGCTCAGACGCGGATGACCCAGGATGCCGGAATGACCAGAGAAATAAGGAGGTCGCATGAGTGAGATCCGCTTCGTTGACACCACGGTTCGGGATGGCTCCCAGAGCCTGTGGGCGATCGGTATGCGCACCGACATGATCCTGCCCATCGCACAGCGGCTCGATGATGCAGGCTTCGATGCGATCGAGATCATGGCCACCAGCTTTGAGAAAAAGCTCATCCGTGATCTGCATGAGGATCCGTGGGAGCGTTTGGTCGAGGTGCGCAAGCGGGTCACCAAGACGCCGCTGCGCATGATCCGGGGTCGGCAGTTGGCGGCGTTTCAGATCACCCCAGACGCCATGGAGGACCTCTGGTACGAGCGCATGGCGGCCATGGGCATCGGCCAGATCCGACTGTCTGACTCGTCCAACACGCCGGACGGTTGGAAGAAGAACATGGTGCGTGCCCGCAAGGTCGGCATCGACGTCATCATCAACCTGATTTTTTCTCGGTCCGAAAAGCATTCGGACGAGTACTACGCCGAGCGTGCCCGGGAGGCGGCCAAGCTGCGTCCTCATCGCATCTGCCTGAAGGACCCGGGCGCCCTGCTCACCCCCGAGCGGGTCAAGACCCTGGCCCCGGTGGTGCTGGCCCACGCGGGCGGCATCCCGGTGGAGTTCCACACACACTGCAATACCGGTCTGGGCCTGTTGTGCACGCTGGAGGCCATCCGGTGCGGCATTCACATCGTCAATGCGGCGATTCCGCCCTTAGCGGAGTCCTCTTCCAATCCCTCGCTCTTTGATGTCGTTCGCAACGCCAAAGCCATGGGCTATGCGCCCAAAATCGATGAAGGGCTGCTCAGGCCTGTCGAAGATCACTTCCGGGAGATTGCACAACGCGAGTCCTTCCCCATCGGGTCGCCGGCAGCGTACAACATCCAACACTACCAGCACCAGGTGCCGGGCGGGATGATTTCCAACCTTCGATTTCAGCTTGGCGCGGCGGGACTGTCTGACAAGCTTGACGCAGTACTCGAGGAAATCGCCCGCGTGCGGATCGACTTCGGCTATCCGATCATGGTGACGCCCTACTCCCAGTTTGTCGGTGCGCAGGCCGTACTCAATGTGATCTCCGGCGAACGCTACAAGCAGGTGTCTGATGAGATCATCCAATACGCCGCCGGTGGCTGGGGCGGCGAGGAAAGCGAGTCCATTCATCCGGATGTGAGGGACAAAATCCTGTCTCGGCCCAGGGCAAGGGCTCTGGCCCAAATGACTTACGAACAGCCTACCCTGGCGCGACTGCGCGAGCAATACGGCGGCCCTGGCGTGTCGGACGACGACCTGCTGCTGCACTTTTTCACCAGCGTGGATCAGGTGGCGCAGATGCGACGGGAACGTCAGCACAGACAACAAGGGCAAGGCACGCAGGGCTTGCGCACGCTCATCGAGAAACTGGCAAGCAGTCGCAGCGTACGGTACATCCAGATCCGTAGCGGCAACAACACGCTAAACATGCAGGCGTGATGCGAGCCTACTGACGACAACGCCTTTGGAGAAACCATGACGCACAACCTTGACTTTCTGTCCGATCAGGACATTCGCCAGATCGCCGCGCTGGTCGATACCTTGGACCGGTCCGGCTTCGACTACCTGCAACTCGATGTCGGGACGATCAAAGTGACCATTGGCAAGGGCGCCTTGCCGGCCCAGGCCATGTCAACGGGTCTATCGACTGCCGGTGCTTCGGTCCCATCGCCAGCATTGGCCGTGCCGCTAGCGCCCACAGTGGCCGCCACGCCGGCTTCTTCGGGCAGCGGCGCTGCCCACCAGGCATTGGGAGAGTCGGTGCCGTCCGATTGGCTACCGATTACGGCCACCACCATGGGCCGGTTCTATAGCCGACCTGATCCGAATTCGCCGCCTTATGTGCAGGTCGGGGCTCCAGTCGGAGCCGATGACACGGTCTGTCTGATCGAGGTGATGAAGCTTTTCAACGCCATCACAGCAGGCGTCGAAGGCACGGTGATGAAGGTATGTGTCGAGGACGCGGCGGTGGTCGAGTTCGGCCAGGTGCTTTTCTATGTCAAGCGCTGAGGTGCATGCACCATGCCGGTGACGCGTGTCCTGGTGGCTAACCGTGGTGAGATCGCAGTCCGCATCATCCACGCCTGCCGGGGCCTTGGCCTGCAGTCTGTGCTGGCCGCCTCGCAGGTCGATCTGGACAGCCTGGGGGCGAAACTGGCTGACCGTACCGTGTGCATCGGTCCTTCCAGCGCCACCCAAAGCTATCTGGACGCCCGCCTGCTGGTCCAGGCGGCGCTGAGCACGGGTTGCGACGCGCTTCACCCCGGCTACGGTTTCCTGGCCGAGTCTGCCCCGCTGGCGCAGCTATGCGCCGACCACGGACTGGTGTTCGTCGGACCGAAGCCCCATCAGATCGCCCAGATGGGCAACAAGATTCAGGCGCGTATTCTGGCTGCTGAATTGGGCTTGCCCACGCTTTCAGGATCGACCCATGTAGAAACGAGTACCGAGGCCCTGGACGTGGCCCGCCGCGTGGGACTGCCGCTGATGCTCAAGGCCGCTGCCGGTGGCGGTGGACGCGGCATGAAGATCGTCAGGAGCGAAGCCCAGATGGCTGATCTGTTCGCCGCCGCTTCCAATGAAGCGCGCGCAGCATTTGGCGATGGCACGCTTTATCTGGAGCGCTACATCCCCAACGCCCGCCATGTGGAAGTGCAGATACTGGCCGATCAGCACGGTCAAGTCATTCACCTGGGAGAGCGGGACTGCTCGTTGCAGCGGCGCCACCAGAAGTTGGTCGAGGAGGCGCCGGCGCCGCACCTGAGCAGCACCTTACGGGAAGCCCTCTGCGCGGCGGCGGTGCAACTGGCCGTGGGTTTTGGTTACGAAAACGCTGGGACGGTGGAATTCATTGTCGACCAGGACAGTCAGACCTTTTATTTTCTGGAAATGAACACGAGGATTCAGGTTGAACACCCTGTGACAGAGATGATCACCGGGATCGACCTGGTCCAGGAGCAACTGCGCATCGCGCGTGGTGAACGCTTGCGACTGTCGCAGGAGCAGGTCTCGATCCGGGGGCATGCCATCGAATGCCGCATCAACGCAGAGCAGGTGCGACAGAACTTTCGTCCCAGTCCAGGCCAGATAACCCGCTGGGATCCGCCGGGTGGCCCCCATATCCGCCTCGACAGCCACTGCCGCGAGGGCTATGTGGTTCCGATCTTCTATGACTCGATGGTCGGCAAGCTGATCGTCTATGGCTTCGACCGAGAGGAGGCCAGAAGCAGGATGTCGCGCGCACTGCTGCAATTCAAGATCGAAGGCATAGACACAACCCTCGAGCTTCAGCGCTTCCTCATCGATCACCCCCGCTTTGCAAGTGGGAACGTCAATACCGTGATGGTGGAGTCTGTCTTGCCGGAGTTGCTGGACCGCTGAGACACAACACATGACAGATCGCCCATCGCATTTTCAGCTGGCGAAGCAACATGGACCATGGCCTCGCATCAATGGGGCCGCGCCTCAAAAATTCCAAAAAAGTCACACGCATATAGTAATTTCCCAATGCCGATCTCGTGAAATAGATCAGGTCATGTGAGATCAGATCGGCCATTGAGCACCGAAGGCCGAAGGCCGGACAAGTCCTTGCCCTCCTCTGCTGACAATCACAGGCGCAGCAGTCCTCGAACTACGCTGCAGCGCATAAATACAGCATGAACACCTACAGGGCCACTGTCAGAGTGACTATCAACGGTCGCAGCCAAACCGTCAAGACTGAAGTGCGGGCGCCTTCGACACAGGACGCCTGCTGGCTGCTATGGGCGATGTACGGCTTTCACAGCATCCTGAGCGGTCCTACTGCCGCGTGACCGC
>SXGQ01210403.1_pt1 | contig 16232 bp, 9 predicted proteins | sample 3178371 | NCBI WGS metagenome assembly SXGQ01 (sample SAMN11356859, study PRJNA531348) | freshwater metagenome | isolation source: freshwater sample F1-20 | place: China: Fuxian Lake, Yuxi | collected 2017-12-25
GCCCTGCCCTTCGATGAGATCCCAACCACCATCCTCGCGTACGGGCGATACCCACTCGGCACCGCCAGAAATGAAGTCGGCCACCAACGCATCGATCGGCACACCGGATCCGGCGATCAAGATGCCTGTCTGCCCCGTCGCGCGAAAATCCGCTTTGATTCCGCGATGGCGCATCTCGCGCTCCATCGCAAGCGTCGGATACATCTTGCCGACCGAACAATCGGTGCCGACTGTCAGCATACGCAGACCGGCGCGAGGCTTTCCGTTACCGACCGGAATGGAATGCGGGAAGAAACGCGCATCGAACAGTACACGGCCGCACTCGCGTGCGACCGATTCAATCTGCGCATCCGACGATAATCTTTGATGTAAACCCGAGGCGACATTCAAACCCGCGCGCAGCGCCGCAATAACATCGGACCGAATGTCATCCCCCATCACGCCGCCCGCGTTGGCGACACCGAGCACCATCGTGTCGACGCCCGCCGCCTTGGCAGCGTTGAAGTCCATCATGGGTAAATCGAGTTTCTCCGCGCAGTTCGGCCCCGCATATTGCGCGACACACCATTCCGGTCGCCAAAAAGCCAAACCGCGGGCGGTCTTAATGCTGAGTCTGTCCTTGGCGTTACCGAGGTACAGCAGGTACGGCGGGCCCCAGTGATCTTTGGCGGGGCTGCTTGCCAGTTTCGTCATCGGGACGCTCATGCGCCATTCCTCTTACTTGGTTAAATCTCGCTGTCCGAATTATTTCCGGCGCGGCGCGGTGGCTCCAATCGAAAAACCCGTCGACCCATAGCCTGAGGTTATTCCTGCCCCCATAGAGCAATAATCGCCTCGTCCCGCAACCATCCACGACGACCATCCGACAGCTGCAGGCGAACCCAGCCTAGGAAGCGTCGCTCGACGATGCCAACCGCGCCAGGCAATACCCAGTTGCCCTCGTCGAGACGATTTTCCACCGGAATTTCACGCAAGGTGGACTGTTGATGGACGACGACGGCTGCAGGATCGAGCGACCCCGCATAACTCGATGTCACCAGGAACGTCACAACGCCGCCTGCCAGCGCAATAACCAGACCGAAGGTGGTTGCACGCAATGCCGGGCGCAGGCGTTGCCAATACGCGCAGGCGAGTAGGAGCGCGGCCAGCGACCCGACCGAGAACAATGCCAGCAGATACAGCCGCTGCCATACGCCCGGCGGTAAAGCTGACCTCACTCGACCGACCGCACCAGCCGATTCGGGCAGTCCACCGTTTGATGCGGATAACAGACCGGCTTGAGAGCGAAGCCGTATCCATAACTCTGCACCTTGCTCGAAACGTGGCTCCTGCAACCAGGCGATGCCGCTATGAACGGCCGCCTCGGATAATCGACCGTCGGCCTCCAGCGCGATCGCCAAGTTGTAGCGCGCGATCACATCCAAAGGTTCTTGCTGGACTTGCTCGATACCGCGCTCTATCGCCGTCTTCGCCTGCAACAGCTGGCTCGGCAGCAATCCACAGCTGACGATCGCCATGAGCAGGGGTAAGAACCGAGGCCACCAGCACTCCCTCCGCAACACACTCCGCAATTCAAATGGCGGTGGTGCCGTCACACTCGCCACGGCGTGAGACGCGCGACTCGTCCAATCGGGTGACAGACGAGCGGCTGGACCATAAAGCGCTGCATCGCTCTCCACCCAGAGCGCATACCACGGGTCACGACCCAAGAAGTCGACGGCGGTCGGAGCACATCCCGATACGCGCCAACGCTCGGCTACCGCAAGCTGCCACCGGCGTAGCTCCAGTACTGACGCAGCCGACAGTGGTATCCCCGCATCGATACGCGCCAAGCGCGGCATGAGATGACGAAGACGCCGATGAGCGGCTCGCACTCGGCGCTCGGGATCCAGTAGCCAGGCGCGCAGACACGCGAGACTCACCCACAACAACGCAACCCCGAGTGCGCCGAGGAGTGGCCATCGCTCGACTCGATCAGCTGATAGCGGAGCGATTGCTCGCAGACTGCCACTCAGCGGCTTGATCACATCGATGTTGTCATCGAGCAGTTCATCGGTGAACTCCATGGCATTGGCCGAGACACCGCTCGCCACGAGTGCGACCTCCGGCGATTCGACCGTCACGTACCGCCCCGAGATCGGGTCGAAGATCGGCAACTCGACCGAGGGCAAACGATAGGTTCCGGGCTCGGCAACGACAAAGCTCAAAGATTCACGGCGCGTGCGCTCAAACTCACCGTCGACCTTCACATCCTCACGCTCCGTATCGCGCAGCTGCAATCCTGAGGGCAGAGCTCGCGTCGGTAACGCTGCCAACATCGGCCAGTTGCCACGCCCACTGAGCGAGAGCGTCCACGTCACCAATTCACCGGTTTCAACCTGAGCGCGATCGAGGCTGGCGGTGAGCTGAAATTGACCGACGGCGCCACGAAAGCCCGATGGTGCCGCAGGCAACGGACGCACGACTAAAGTCGCCGACTGACTTCGAGCTTGGATCGGCTCGAGGATCGCACGAGTGTAGTCCCCGTTGGACACACTCCCGGTCTGCATCAAAAAACCCAAACTCGCCGGCGGCAAATCGACCCGACCGGACTGCGACGCGATGGCTGTGCGCTTGAAAGTGATGATGCTGGTCGCTGGCGAGCGAAGATCGGTCAGTACCGGTTTGTCCCACGCCTCTGTTGCCAACGGCTCGACGCCCCACACCAACTCGCCACTCAAAGCCCGAAACGATTCACGATCGACACGCCACTGCAAACCCAACTCGAACACTTCACCCGCCCACACAGGGCGATCAGGCAAGACGTACGACCCCTCTACCGGAGGCGCAGCGATCGCCGCCGGCGTGATCGCGAGTAGTATCCCGGCGAAAATCGTACGCAAGGTCATATCACCAAGCCTGAATGGGCCGCGGGATCACAAGCTCTCGACCACCGCTACGGCCCTGCATACGACGAAACAAATCTGCATAGGAGTCGCCCCTCTCGACTTCCCGCAGCAAATACAAGGGCACGGCGACACTCGCATCGCGCCAATCCGCAACGCCGAACTCATCCGCCGCTCCGCCACCTGGACTCTGCACGTCATCGGCATCGGAGGTATCAGATCCCGGCGGACTCTCAGTCGGCTGCGGCTCTGTCACGCCAGAGGAACCCATGGCGAGTTTGCCTTCGAGCGGCTCGTTGGCTGGATCGAGCTCCCCATCATCGGCCACGATCGGTGGCGGCGGCTCAAGCAGGCGTCTCAGTTGTCGCTCGAGAGCATCCCAGTCCGATGCCGTCGGGTCTGTTTGTCTTCCAAGCTGCACGGCAGTTAAACCATCCCGCAGCACACCCTCGGAAATCGGATGCGCGTGCAATCGATGAATCGCACCGTAATTGGCTGCAGCACGCGCCAGACTTCGATAATCCGCTGCACTCACTGTTGAACGCGACAAGATTTCGCGTACGACCGCGTTGACCTCATTGAGCGCATCGCGTTCTTCGGCCGATTGGATCGTCTGCAGCGGACGTGGGAACTGTGCCTCGACCCGCAGGGACAACAAGCCGGCGAGCATGACCACGGCGAAGACGACAACACTGCTCGTCGTCGCCACTCGGCTCGAGCCCGCATCAAAGGCTGCTAGCCTCGCTCTCGCCGGAACCTCGCGCCAAACTGCCATCAGTAACAATACGAGCACAATTCCTAACAGGATGCGCCGTGCCTCACTCATCACCCACTCACGCGATCCGCTTTGAGCTGCCGCACTGCTCGAAGCAGACAAACTTTGTAGAAGCTCTCGCAGCAACACCGGATTTTCGTGTGACATCAACATCACGCCACCGGTCGCCGCTGCCAAACGACGCAGATTCTCCGGTTGCGGCTTTGCATAGACAACGATACCGCGCGAATCGCGAAGCCACCCTCCCTCGACATCCGGAATAGGCGCAGTCTTCTGTTGTCCGAAGGCCACCGCGATCACCCGTATTCCCATCGCCTTCAAGCGACTGACATCCGCCGCCCATGCTTCTGGATTGGCCTCGCCGTCCGAGAGCAGCACCAACACCTTGTCGGACGCCGAAACATCAAATGCGCTGATCGCGATGTTGAGCAACTCGCGATAGCTGCTGCCTTGCTGAGGGATGTGAGTCGAACCGAAGGACGCCAGCGCCCGTGCGGCAAGGGTGCGCTCCGATGTCATCGGTGAGACCACATGCGCAGAGCCGGCGAACACGATTACGCCAGCCGCTACGTCTGCCTCCAACTCGCCGAGTGCGCGCGATGCCAAGCGCCGCGCGCGATCCATTCGAGACACTCCCGATTCATCGACGATATCCATGCTGCGTGAAGCATCCAACGCAAACAGGACCTGCTGCTGCGATGACGAAGGTGACGAATCGCTCTTTGCGGAAAGCACCAGAGCGATCAATACGCCCACGACCGACGCAATCAACAGCAAAGGTAATCGCTGTAGCCAACCCGCTGCCGACTGAATCTTGACTTGCCCGCCTGCGACGATCCCGTCGAGTATTTTCGATGCCTCCGGCGATATCCCACCGCGCTGGCGCCACCCACTGTTGCGATACAGCAGCAGCAGCAAAACCGTCAGCGTTATGAGCGCGGCCAACAGGAACCACGTCGCAAGATCATCTTGGGTAACCGTCTTCTCCGATTTCTGAACACCTGCGAGTCGCGAGGCAATCGCCGCCAGTGCCGCCGTCAGTTGCGCACCGTCTGATGCATCCTGATGGACGCCCCCCGTCTCCCGAGCAATCGTCGTCAGGGTATCGCGATCGACCGACGAGGGTTGCTGGCGTGACCCGACCCGACGCCCACTAGAATCGAGTACGGGATATGGTGCCAAGCCATCTCTGCCCATGGCCACCGAGTAGATCGGGATGGCAAACTTTTTGGCGATGGCGGCAGCCTGCGGTGGCGTCATGACACCACTGGTATTCGATCCATCGGTCAGCAAGACGATCATACGAGACCGATCCACCGGCTCACCAATATTGAACTGGGTGATCGCCAGGCCCAGCCCATCTCCGATCGCCGTACCGTCTTCGATGTCGCCGATTTCGAGCGTTTCGATCTGCTGTCGTAACCAAGATCGATCCGCCGATAAGGGCACCAAGGTGTATGCACGTCCCGCGAAAAGGACAAGCCCTACTCGTCCGATCGAGTCATCTTTGATGAACTCGACCAGCGCAGGCTTCAACACCGCCAAGCGATCCTTCGGCGTCGACGACGGAGCTAGATCCTCAGCCAACATCGAGGTAGACACATCGATGGCGATCACGACGTCGGCACCGAGAGACCGACTGACCGTCGACTCCGCCACTCGCACCGGCTCTGCAGCCGCAAAGATGAGCAAGATTAACGACGGGTACCACCACGCGACGACTCGCGCTGTAGCCCACCGATCGGCATGCGAACGCCATGCAGCGGCATAGGGAACCACACCCACCCGCAAGCGACCGAAGCGATAGCGCAGAGCCATTACGATCGGGATCAACAACAAGCCAATCAACGCGGGCGCGAACTGCAGATCGAGATACGCACTCATCGGCGCTTCTCACCTGCCTTGAGCATCTTGATGAACTGATTGAGTGGATCGGCGGCGACATCCATGACGTTGCGCCGTCGAGAATCAGGCCACCAATTGATCCAGCGCCGCTCGCGCTCGGCTCGCCATTGTTCGTGTGCAGCACGGACTGCGGCATCGGGCTTCACACGCACGATTTCGTCGGCGATCGGATCGAAGATCGGTGCACTTACGCCGGCCGGAGCACCTCGCTCCCAAGCATCTTCGATGCGCAGACCACGCAGATCGTAGTGACGGCTCCACGCGCGCCACTGCGGCGACGGGCTGCCCTCAGGAATTTCGGCAAACCAAAGCACCAGTGATCCGCGCGGGATTCCAGTGACGATGGTTGGGTGACGACAACGCTCACACGGCTGACGCAACGGCGGCGATGCCGACTCCAACAGTCTGATTACCTCCGCCAGAATGCGCCGTCGGTCGCGAGTGGGTTGCAGTCGATGCTCAGTCGAACCCGATCGGTGCAGCAGTCCTACTCGTTCTCGTTTAGTCGCTGCCAACAGCAATGCGTAACAAACGAGTTCGATCGCCACCTCGCGCTTGCTGCGCAGTCCACTGCCAAACTGCAAAGCAGGATCATCATGGAAAACGATGAATACGACCACCTCGCGCTCTTCGACGAAACACTTCCGGTACAGATCGCCGAGCTTGGCCGTGACGTTCCAGTCGACATCGCGAATGTCATCGCCGAAGGCGTACTTGACCACTTGATCAAATTCCATGCCTCGACCCCGAAAGATCGACCGCTCGGAACCGGTGGCCGTGGAGACGGCACGACGACCTCGCAAGCGCCAGACGAGGCGTTGCAGTGCCTCTCGGGTTTTCGCATCGAGCAAGTGATTGACGGACCCGCTCACAGGCGTGTTCCGCTTAAGGAACAGCGACGGAGTCGATGATCTCCGAAATGATCTTTTCTACCGTCGAGCCGGCTGCCTGCGACTCGTAAGTCAACGCGATGCGATGGCGTAATACGTCCGGCAGCAACTCCTGCACGATCGACGGTGCCACATGATCCATACCTCGCAGCCACGCTAGCGCGCGCGCGGACTGGTACAAAGCCAACGTACCACGCGGCGACGAACCATAATCGAGTACGCGCGAATCGACGTCGCCACTGGCTAACTCACGACTGCGTTGAATGAGATCGACGATGTATCGTTCGATCGCGGGCGCAACATGGATAGAGTCGATGTCACCGCGTCGCTCCAATAACTCTGCACCGCTAGATACGGATACCAAAGCAGGCGTCTTCGAGACGCCGCCCCAGCGATGCAACATTTCAAGCTCTTCATCGACACCGGGATAACCGAGCACGAGCTTGAACAGGAAGCGATCGGTCTGTGCTTCCGGTAATGGATAGGTTCCCTCTTGCTCGAGCGGATTCTGCGTCGCCATGACGAAGAAGGGCTCGGGTAAAGCGTGCGTCTTGCCGCCGATGGTCACTTGACGCTCACCCATCGCCTCCAACAAGGCGCTTTGCACCTTGGCAGGCGATCGGTTGATTTCGTCTGCCAAGACCAGATTCGCAAAAACAGGACCGAGATGCGGACTGAACGTGGCAGTGTTCGGCATGTACACCATGGTGCCGACCACATCGCTCGGCAACAGATCGGGTGTGAACTGAATACGCTCGAACTTGAGCTCGAGCACCTTGCCTAACGATTTGACCAAGAGCGTCTTGGCGAGACCGGGCATGCCCTCGAGGAGGACATGCCCACCGACCAGCAACGCGATCTGCAATCGCTCGATGATCTCCGTCTTGCCGAGCACGGCCTTGCCGAGCTCGTTACGAACTCGTTCGGACCACTCGGGACCTCTGCCTGACATTCCAGTCTCTCCGACTTAACTCCGCCCTACTGACCTCGGCGCAGCACTCGTCCATGCCGATCGGAGGTGACTTTGCCGCCATCGACCGCCAACTTACCGTTGACGAGCAGATAATCGACGCCCTCAGAGTATGCATCCGGTGCTTCGTAGGTTGCTACGTCACGGAACTTCGCGGCATCGAAGACGAGGACATCGGCATAGGCGCCTTCGCGCAGGAAACCGCGGTCGCGCACACCGAGTACCGTCGCAGTCAGACCCGTCGATGAGTGGATCGCCTGTTCAAGCGAGATCACATTGCGTTCGAACACATAGCGACTGATCTTGCGCGGAAATGCGCCGTAGGCCCGAGGATGCTCTTCGCCCGAGCCAAACTCAGACAAGCCGCCGTCGGTGCAGGTCATGGTCCACGGTTGCTTCATGAAGGCTTCGACGTCCTTCTCGTTCATGTTGAACGACACGATCGGTGCGCCACCTTGAACGAGCATGTCGATGGCCGTGTCGACGGGGTCTTGCAGCTTCATTCGAGCAATCTCGTCAAGGCGCTTTCCCTGTAACGACGGATCCGGCGGAAAACTGCGAATCATCATCGCATTCGCGCCACCGCGACGCTCCATGTTATTGATCATCTCCTTGCGGATCTGGGCACGCTGCTCCGGATCCTTCAAGCGCTTGGCCATCTCGGCCTGACCGCCCGCTTGCGCCCATCCCGGCACCAACGACGGCTGCAAGCCCGAACCGGATGCGGCGTAGGCGTACTGGTCCGCCCAGATCTCCAGACCTTCCGCGCGAGCCGCATTGATGACCTCGATGACATCCTTCGACTTGCCCCAGACGCTCGGGCCCAAAGTCTTGATGTGCGTCACGATGCCGGGCAACTTCGTCTGACGAGAAACCTCGATCAATTCTTTGGTGGCGTTGACGACGCCAACATCGTAACTCGCCTCGTCGCGGATATGACTCGTATGGAACGCACCGGGATAATCGGCCGCCACCTTGGCGAGCGCAACCAACTCGTCGGTCTTGGAATACTTACCCGGAATATAGAAGGGCCCACTGGAAAACCCGAAGGCACCCTCGTCCATCGCCTTGCGCACGAAATCTTTCATGCGTTGCAGCTCGGCAGGCGTCGGAGCACGGTCGTCACGGCCCATTACGGCACTGCGAACTCCGTTGTGCCCGATGGTCGGAATCACGTTGACTCCAGGTGTGTGCTTTTCGATCGCGCTGAGCAACGGCGCAAGATCAGCCGGTCCGCCACCGTCAGGATTGATGAGCACGGTCGTGATGCCCTGGTACAAAATAGGCACGGCACCCGCCAAGGGCGCCATCGACAGACCGGGCACCGAGTGCGAGTGCGCATCGATGAAACCGGGCGTCACGTACTTGCCGGTCGCGTTGATGATCCGCGCGGCCTTGGCATCTTGCGGGATATGCCCCACTGCGACGATACGATCACCCGAGATACCGATATCAGCCTTGCGCCAAGGCATGCCGGTGCCATCGAGAACCCGACCATCGCGAATGATCACGTCGAACGACGCAGCCTCTGCCGCTTGTACCGCATTGGATGGCAAAACGATCGCCAAGCCGGCAGCGGCCAACAGTGCGAGTTTCAAGAGCCTCTTCAACATGGTGGTCATCTCCTAGGTCTCAGCCGACAAGATTTGTCCAGCAATATCACGAACGTTTTCGAGAAAAGCCGATTGCAAGGTCGTCAAAGGCGAGTCGATCCGGTGTACGACATAAAGGGAAACCGGAATCTGCGGCTCGAGTACGCGACTTTGAATCGACGTTTCAGTTGGCGCACCCGCGGTGAACGGATCGACCATGGCGATTCCCTGCCCCGACGCCACGAGAGAGCGAGCCACCTGATAGGTCTGCACCCAGGTCGAGACCTTCACCGGCGGCGATAGCGCACGAATTCGCGTGTTGATCTTGCGGCCGAGGTCATCCTGCAGCGTCAAGCCAACGACTTTGGCGCCGGCGAGGCTCGACAGAGGCAAAGGGCGCGCCAAATCACTGGCGTTCCAATGGCCAGTCGGCGCAATCACCATGACCTGCCCTTCGGAGAGCAATTGACAGCGAATACGCGGATGCTCGATCTGCTGCAAAGTCAGACCGACGTCACACTCGTGCAGAAGCACGGAGTTGAGCATCTCGCGCGTGTGCTGCGTGAAGAGATTGATCTCAACCTTGCGAAACGTTTTACGCATCCGCGTCACGACGTTCGGAATGAGCGTATTCGCCAACGTCGGCGTGCTGACTACGCGCAGCATCTCCGCATCGCTCGGCTTCAAGTTGACCGCCAACTGCTGCAGTTCAGCTAGCTCGTCGGCGATGCGTTCAATTTTCGGGCGCAGCACTTCACCCTCGCGGGTCAAACGCACCCGTCCCATCACGCGAATGAATAACGGATACCCAAGCTGTCGCTCGGCTTGCTGCAAGAGTTTAGTCGCGGCGGGCTGCGAGATATTCAGCAGGCGAGCGGCGCCCGTGACGGACTCCGCCTGCAACATCGCCTGAAACATCTCGATATATCTGAGCCGCATGATCTGACTACCGTCCGATTATCGCTGACGCGCAACCGACTCTTCGGTCACCGCGGTTCCGGTATGACCCCAGGAGTTGCGAACGTAGGTCGCAATCGCTGCAACCTCATCGTCACCCAGCTTGTCGCCGAAAGCCTCCATCATTTTCCAACGCCGCTTTTGCCACTGGACCGAGGGTGCGACTTTGGGTCGATCCGGTCCACGAAGGATGATATTGACCAGCGATTCGTGGCTCGGCGCATTGACGACCGCGCTACCTGCCAAAGGCGGGCCCGTATCCGCTCCACCGGTTCCTTCGGGTTGGTGACAGGTGCCACAGTGGATGTTGTAGAGAATCCGTCCCTCGCTCATCGCATCGACATCCAGCGTATCGGACTTCACTTTCTGTTGATTGGTCGGTAACGATTTCAAGTACACCGCCATGGCACGAACATCCGCAGACGGTAGCTGACTCAGACTCGCCACCACTTCATTCATGGGCCCGAACACAGCGGCTCGCGAGGTGATGCCGCGATGCAAATATCCGCTCAGATCATCGACGCTCCACGCTGCCAATCCGCTTGGGCTATTGGTCAAGTTACTCGCAGCCCATTGGCGCGTCCGACCATCCGCGTCGGTGTGCGCGTGAACACCTCCTGTCATCAGAAGTTTCGTATCTTCCGCGCCCAACGCATTCCGAGGGCTGTGGCAAGCACTGCAATGTCCGAGTGCTTCGACAAGGTAAGCACCGCGATTCCACTCAGCGCTCCGGACTGCTTGACGCACGAAACGCGCGTCCTCAAAGAACAAAGATTTCCATGGTCCGAGCAGGACCCGTTCGCCGAAGGGAAAACGCATCTCGTTGGCAGGCGGACGCTGCGACACCGGTTTCAGGCTTTTGAAATAGGCGTACAGAGCGGCGACGTCAGCATCCGTCAGCTTGGTGTAGGCGGTGTAAGGAAAAACGGGGTATAGATGTTCGCCATTCGGACGAGTTCCGCTGCGTAACGCAGTAGAAAACTGCGCGAGCGACCAACTACCGATCCCCGTTGCTCGATCCGGTGTGATGTTCGTGGAATAGAGCACACCGAATGGTGTGTCGAACTTCAATCCACCGGCATGCGGCTTACCACCGGGCTTGGTATGACAGGCAACACAGTTACCGGAGATCGCAAGGTAACGCCCTCGCTCTACCGCAGAATCCGTCGATGCATCCGCCATTGAGATCCAGGAAAACGCGAGGAGAAGGACGACACCTGTATGACACAGGCGTCGCAGCTGAAATACGGGATCGCTCATCAGTCTGCTGTCACCAATCGAAATTTCTGGATGCGCTTGCCCGCCGACTCTGCGGCGTAGATGTTGCCTTCGGAATCGAAGGCGGCTTGATGGACTTGTTTAAGTTGGCCGGCCCAAGGGCCGTACTCACCAAAACGATGAATTTCTGTCCCATCGCTGCGCCGTAGCATGCGGATCTGAAAGTTACCGATGTCGGTCACTGCCATCAGAGTCTGTGACGCATCCGGCCAGAAACTGATGTCTCCGACGGTACCCGGCGGCAAAGTCTCAGTGCCGATGCGATGCTCGACGACGAAGCTGCCATCCGTCTTGAATACTTGGATACGATTGTTGTCGCGATCGCAAACGTAGACGAAAGAGTCGCGTGATACAGCGATGCAATGCACATTGCGAAACTGCTGAGAGATCGGATTATTTGGCGAATAGCGAGGCACTTCGTCATCCGTCGGGGGCTTTCCGTAGGCGCCCCACAAGCGCTTATAGGCGCCGGTGGTCGCGTCAAAGACGATGACCCGGTGATTGCCGTAGCCGTCGGCGACGAAGGCCTCATTGGTTCGCGGATCCACCGCGATAGCAGCGGCTCCGAACAGTTGACTGGTATCACGGCTATCGCGCTTGCCACCTGCGCGGCCGATTTGCATGAGGAATTTTCCCTCACGCGTGAATTTCAAAACCATGCCGTCGGGCTTGAGCCCTTCGGCGGTCACTCGTGTCGAGCTGCCACCAATCCAGACGTGGCCACGATGATCAACCGTGACGCCATGTTCGACCGAGGGCCAATCATAGCCCTCGCTCGGACCACCCCAGGCGTGGACGACATTACCGTCACGGTCGAATGCAATAACCGGTGGAGCGGCAACGCAGCAGCGCGACGCCGGCGGATTGCGCGCCGCACTCAGCTCTCGGATGTTTAAGGTTCGTGGGCGATTGACGATCCAAACCAGCCCATCGCCATCCACGAATAGGCCACCGATCTCGCCAAGCACCCAATTATTCGGCAGCGGAAGCTTAGGCCAGTTCACCTCGACTTCGTAGCGAAGCGTCTTAGGCACTTCGGCGGCTGGCACCGGCATACACACCGAGAGTGCAGCGAGCGCGAAGCCGCCGATTTTTACCCGAATCGACATACAACCCCCAAACGGCGCCGCGTGCGCAGCATCCATGCTCTGCACGCGGCCGAACGCTTACAACCTAAAACGCAATCCTACGCGATAGTTGCGACCCAGTTGATCGAACAGAGTCGGGTTAGTCGACGGCGTGCCATATGCGCTGCCAGCGGGGCCCGGTGCCACGATCGGCGGATCTTTATCGAGCAGGTTACGGATATTCAGGAAGAACTCGTAAGAGGAGTCATTCGCACGCTCAAGCGTATAGGTGAGGTTGGCATCCACGACGAACTGACCATCGATGCTATTGTCATTGATCGTACGGTTGAACGAGTTCGATGCCGGGCACCCCGTGGTGCACTCAACCCAAGCCGTGTTGTAGACACCCGAGCTGATGCCGCGACCGGTCACGGTCATGGAGTAAGGACCTGACTTATAGCGCGCCGTGAGGCGGTACATGTAGTCCGGCGGACCATCACCCGTGTTGCTACCCACCGAGTCGGTCGGCGTGACGATGCCATCGTCCTGGAAGTTCTCCAGGTAATGGGTCACGAGACCGCGCAGCTGCAAGTTGCCATCGTTACCAGCAAGACCAGGAACATCCATCTGGTAGCTCAACTCGAGATCGACACCTCGATTAATGCGCTCGGCCAAGTTGAATGGCGAGATGGCGATTTCGGTGATGATATTCGTGCCGCCCGCTGCCACGCCGCGCGTGATCGCTGCGCAGTAGACCTGGTTGCCCTCGAAGCAACGATCGACGATCTCCTGTGCAGGCAACGACCCGATGGCACCGGCGAGATCGATTTCGTAGTAGTCGACCGACGCGTTGAAGCCCGGCAAAGCAGCCGGCTGCAGCACCACACCAAAGCCCCACTGATCTGCTTCTTCCGGCAGCAAGTTCGGGTTACCGCGGTTGACGCCACGATATTGCGTATTGGCGTTGCTGTTGAACGGATCCAGCACGTTGTTGGTGTTCGACGTGCCAGCCGCGAACAACTCGCCGAGATTCGGCGCGCGAATGTCGCGTGAACGGGTCAAGCGGAAGCGAACGTCATCGTTCGGCGAATACGTGAGGCCCACCTTCCAGGTCGTCACGGCACCCGAGGTGCTGTAATCCGTGCGACGAACGGCAGCGTTCAAGTCGAGCGCCTCGGCCATCGGCTTGCCTGCAGCCAGTGGCACCACCGTTTCGAGGAAGGCTTCCTTGACGTCGTACTTACCGAAATTCGGCAGATAGTTACCGACGAACCAACCTGAGCGATAGATCGGGTCGACGAAGCCGCTAACCTCTTCCTCGCGCCACTCCACACCGGTCGCGAGCGAGACGGGACCCGCGGCAACCGAGAACGGCTCGCCGTTGATCGAGATCGCAGCTACACGCTGCTCGAGTGTCTGCTCACGCTGTGGGTTGCCGAGAACGTAGGCCAACGCCTCGTTGGTAACCACGCCAATACCCATGCGATTCAACGGCACACAGCCGTTGCTCGGATCCGTCAGAGTCGAGCGGCACACGATCTGCGTGGTACCCGGACGGAACACGGCATCCTGCGCCAACGCCAGGCGCGCGTTGTTGGTGATGTCCTTCGCCATCTCGAGCGACTCGGATTCACCCTGCTGATAGTAGGCGTTCCAACGCCAGTCAGATCCAAACAGGCTGACTTTACCGTCAAGCCCCGCGACAAAGCGCTGAACGGTGCGATCATTCACTGCCAAGCGCAGCGGCAGATCGGCGTTCATCGTGCCCATGGTGAAGCTGGCGATATTGTTCGCTTGCAACGCCGCCCTGACCGAGGCCGGGATGAACGCGTTATCGGACCGGATGACGACGTTGGCCTGATTGAACTGGTAGCCCGTGATGTTGTTCGTCTTCGTCGTATTGCGCGAAGCCTGTACGAAGGCCGTCGTGTTGTCGGTCAGATCGAAACTCAAACGCGCAAAGACGCCATTGCGCTTCTCTTCTGCCTTCAATGATTGGGCGCTATTGAATTGGTTATCCTGCCAGCCGCCACCCACCATCCAAGGGCCTGCGGTCTGTGGCGTCGTTGCACTGCCGGCGGGCTTGAATGCGCCGTAGTTGAATTGATAAGGCGCACCGCCCACACCAAAGGCCGTACCACGCAGCACGGTGTTCGTGATCAAACCGCCGGCGGATGCCTGCATCAGCGCCGCATTCGGCGTGACGAGGTACTCAGGCTGACCATTGGTTGCCGTGTAGGAGGGGTTCGGAATGGTGTACCAGCCGTTCTGGTTCCAGTCGCGCGGCACACCCATCACACCGTCGTCGTCGACAGCTTCGACGTTGGCGATGAAGTGACCACGATCGCCTGCGAACGGCGTACCGAAGGTCAATGACCCACGGGTCGATTGGTTATCGCCCTCGCCCGATTCATTGGCATCGAACTCGCCCTTGAAGCCGGTGTAGTCTTTGTCGAGGATGAAGTTAACGACACCGGAGACGGCGTCGGATCCGTAAGCCGCCGAGGCACCGCCGGTGACGACCTCGACGCGCTGCACCAAGGATTGCGGGATGTTGTTGACGTCGACCACGCCGGTGAGGATCGATCCGACCGAACGCTGACCGTCGACCAGCACGAGCGTACGCACCGTGCCAAGACCACGCAGGTTGAGCGCATTGACGCCCGCCGTACCGGCACTGATGCTCGTGTTGGAGTTTTGCGGCGTCGAACTACCAACGACCGACGGCAAGGTATTCACGAACTCGGCCAGATTCGAAACCGGCGCTGCCTTCAATTCCTCGATACCGATCACCGTCAACGGTGTCGGCGCCTCAAAGCCGGCGCGCTCGATGCGTGTGCCGGTCACGACGACTTCATCGAGCGAATCGGCAACGGCTGCCTCCTGCGCGACAACAGGCACTGATGTCAGCGCCATCGATGCGACGAGCGCCATGGCACCACTGCCCCAGGCCATGCCGACGCGCTGTCGCGAGCCGACGATATGTCGGACCGTGTCAGCGACGCTGGCGGTTTTGATTGAGTTATTCATAGTTTCCCTCCGCTCCTGTTCCCCGGATGATTATTCGTGGCGATTCATCGCCGACTCTCGTCGTGTGTCCCGCATGAACACGTATACCAAAAGTGACGTCGCAATACACATCGTCAAGTAGTAGTAGAACCACTCTTCTTGACCGATGGATTTGAACCACAGAGCCACCGGCTCAGCCGTTCCGCCAAATAGCGAGACGGTCAATGCATACGGCAGTGCGACCCCCGTCGCTCTCACCGTGGTCGGAAACAATTCAGCTTTGACCACAGCGTTGATGGAGGTGTAACCAGACACGATGATCCAAGCCAAGGCAATCAGGAAGAATGCCTCTAGTGCGCTGGAGGCACTCTGCAGCGCTGTCAATAACGGAATCGTAAACGAGGTTCCTGCCACACCGAACCCGATCAACAACCACTTGCGCCCGATGACATCTGACAAAGCGCCGTAGATCGGCTGCAGACACATCGCGAACAACAGCGAACCGGCTGTCACCAAAGTCGTCTGTTCGCTCGTCAACTGCACTGTGAGCTTCAAGTACTTTTGCATGTAAGTGGTGTACGTGTAGAACGCGGCCGTTCCACCCATCGTCAAACCAACCACCAACATCAACTCGCGCGGATAGCGCATCAAGGCACGCAGCGAACTCTCTTTTCGCTCAACGCTTTTGGCGGCAACGAAAGATTCGGTCTCGTGCAGCTTGCGGCGCATCAGAGCCGCCACGACCGCGAGTAATGCACCGATGACGAAGGGGATACGCCAGCCCCAATCCATCAGTTGCTCTTCGGTCAAAAACACTTTCTGCAGAAGCAGTAGCACCATCACCGCACAAAGCTGACCACCAATCAGTGTGACGTACTGAAAGCTCGAGAAAAATCCTCGATGA